>Ga0187776_10000037_pt1 | contig 69653 bp, 82 predicted proteins | sample 0216_BV02_MP12_2_FD_132426 | JGI IMG/M metagenome (GOLD analysis project Ga0187776, IMG submission 132426) | Tropical peat soil microbial communities from peatlands in Department of Meta, Colombia - 0216_BV02_MP12_20_MG | ecosystem: Environmental > Terrestrial > Soil > Wetlands > Peat | place...
GATGCCCGGGGACAACGTGAAGATGACGGTGAGCCTGATTGCGCCGATTGCGATGGAGCAGGGCTTGCGCTTTGCCATCCGCGAGGGCGGCAAGACCGTCGGCGCCGGCGTCGTCGCCAAGGTGATCGAGTAATGGCCGTCCAAAGCCAGAAGATCCGGATACGCCTCAAGGCGTTCGACTACCGGCTGATCGATCAGTCGGCGCTGGAGATCGTCGACACGGCGAAGCGCACGGGCGCGGTCGTGAAGGGCCCGGTGCCTCTGCCCACGCGCATTGAGCGCTTCGATGTGCTGCGCAGCCCGCACGCCGACAAGACCTCGCGCGACCAGCTCGAGATCCGGACGCACCTGCGCCTCATGGATATCATCGACCCCACCGACAAGACGGTGGACGCCCTGATGAAGCTCGACCTGCCGGCGGGTGTAGACGTGGAAATCAAGCTGTAGCAGCACACAATTTGTTGCCGGGCAATTGCACCCGGCCCCTGTTTTGAGAAGGGCAAGAAAATGACACTAGGACTGGTCGGCCGCAAGGTCGGCATGACTCGCGTTTTCACCGACGACGGCGACTCGCTGCCCGTCACGGTGCTCGACGTCTCCGACAACCGCGTCACGCAGATCAAGTCGGCCGCGACCGACGGCTACAACGCCGTGCAGGTCACCTTCGGCAAGCGCCGCGCCTCGCGCGTGAACAAGGCCGCCGCGGGCCACCTCGCGAAGGCCGCGGTCGAGGCCGGACACGTGCTCCGCGAATTCCGCGTCTCGGAAGGCGAGCTTGGAAGCCTCAAACTCGGCGGCAAGATCGGCGTCGATATCTTCAAGGTCGGGCAGGTCGTCGACGTCTCAGGCCTCTCCCAGGGCAAGGGATTCGCCGGAGTGATAAAGCGGCACCATTTCTCCTCCAACCGCGCGAGCCACGGAAACTCGATCTCGCACAACAAGCCCGGCTCGACCGGCATGGCGCAGGATCCGGGGCGCGTGTTTCCCGGCAAGCGCATGGCGGGGCACCTGGGAGCGGTGAATCGGACCGCGCAGTGCCTGGTGGTCGTCCGCGTCGACGCCGAGCGGCAGCTCCTGCTCGTGAAGGGCTCGGTGCCGGGAAGCCGCGGCCGCGATATCGTCGTGCGCCCGACCACGAAGACGATCCGCCCGAAGGGTCCTTCGGGCAAGCCGAAGGCCGGACAGGCTGCTGCGCCGGCCGCCAAGCCCGCCGCCGCGCCGGCCGCCAAGCCCGCTGCGGCGCCCGCGAAAGCCGCACCTGCGGCGAAGGGGGCGTGATGGAGCTCAAGCTCATCAACGACAAGGGCAAGAGCGCCGCGACCTTGGCGGCTTCCGATGCGCTCTTCGGCCGGGAGTACAACGAGGCGCTGGTGCACCAGATCGTCGTTGCCTACCAGGCGAACGCGCGTCTGGGCACGCGCGCGCAGAAGGGACGCAGCGATGTGCGCCATTCGCACAAGAAGCCCTGGCGCCAGAAGGGCACGGGGCGCGCGCGCGCCGGCGACGTGGCGAGCCCGCTTTGGCGCAAGGGCGGGAAGATCTTCCCGAACTTGCCCGACGAGAACTTCTCGCAGAAGGTCAACCGCAAGATGTACCGCGCAGGGATGTGCTCGATCCTGTCGCAGCTCGCCCGCGAGGAGCGCCTGAAGGTGGTGGAGAGCTTCAGCGTTGACGCGCCGAAGACGAAGCTGCTTTCGCAGAAGCTGAAGCAGATGGGCCTGGAGTCGACGCTAGTGATCACCGACAGCGTGGACCAGAACCTCGCGCTGTCGTCGCGCAACCTGGCGAACGTTCGCGTCGTCGACGTCGACCACACCGACCCGGTCTCGCTGATCCAGTTCGACAACGTGCTCCTCACCAAGAAGGCGGTGGCGCGCTTCGAAGAGATCCTCAAATGAGCGCGGGCATGGACAAGCAAAACCTGATGCAGGTCCTGCTCTCTCCGCTTGTCTCGGAGAAGAGCACTTTCGTCGGCGAGAAGAACAACCAGTACGTATTCCGCGTCGCTGCGGACGCCACCAAGCCGCAGATCAAGGCGGCGGTCGAGCTGATGTTCAAGACCAAGGTGAAGGAAGTGCAGGTCGTCAACGTCCGCGGCAAGGACAAGCGCTTCGGGCGCTTCGAGGGGCGCCGCCGCAACTGGAAGAAGGCCTACGTGTCCCTGCTGCCGGGGCCTGACGGCAAGAAGCAGGAAATCACTTTCCAGGCGCAGGAGTAGACCGTGCCCCTCGTCAAAGTCAAGCCCACTTCGCCCGGCCGGCGCGCGGTCGTCAAGCTGGTCAACCCCGACCTGCACAAGGGCGGTCCCTTCGCGCCCCTGGTCGAGAAGCAGTCGAAGAAGGCGGGCCGCAACGTCAACGGCCACATCACGATGCGCCACCAGGGCGGCGGCCACAAGCAGCACTACCGCATCGTGGACTTTCGCCGCAACAAGGACGGCATCACCGCACGGGTCGAGCGCCTCGAGTACGATCCAAACCGCAGCGCGAACCTGGCTCTGCTGTGCTACGCCGACGGCGAGCGCCGCTACATCATCGCGCCCAAGGGACTCACGGCGGGAACGCAGCTGCTCTCCGGGATGGAAGCCCCGATCAAACCGGGAAACAGCCTGCCGCTGCGGAACATCCCGGTGGGAACGACGATCCACTGCGTTGAGATGCAGCCTGGCCGAGGCGCGCAGCTCGCTCGAGCCGCGGGCACCTCGGTGCAGCTCCTCGCGAGAGAAGGTGCCTACGCGCAAGTGCGCCTGCGCTCGGGCGAGATCCGCAAGGTCCACCTCGACTGTCGCGCCACCATCGGAGAGGTCGGCAACGAGGAGCACAGCCTGGAATCGATCGGCAAGGCGGGGCGGGTGCGCTGGCGCGGCGTGCGCCCGACCGTGCGCGGCGTGGCGATGAACCCCATCGATCACCCGCACGGCGGAGGCGAGGGCAGGACGGCGGCGGCTCAAGACCCGGTGAGCCCATGGGGCGTGCTCACCAAGGGCTACAAGACCCGCAAGAACAAGCGCACGACCAGCATGATCATCCAGTTCCGGAACAAGAGACGAGACAAGGCCTAATCCATGGGACGCTCTGTCAAGAAGGGTCCCTTCGTGGACCATCACCTGGTGAAGAAGGTCGACGCGGCCCGGGCCGCGAACGACAAGCGCCCGATCAAGACCTGGTCGCGCCGCTCCACGATCCTCCCGGACTTCGTCGGGCTCACGATCGCCGTGCATAACGGCAAGCAGCATGTGCCTGTATACATCTCGGAGAACATGGTCGGTCACAAGCTGGGCGAGTTCGCCCTGACCCGGATCTTCAAGAGCCACGGAATGGCGGACAAGAAGCTCCTGGAGGCCGCGGCCGCGGCGAGATCCGGCGGCGGTGCCGGGGGCCCGGGTGCTGCGGCGCCGGCTGCCCCGGCGGCCCCGGCCGCGCCCGCGCCCGCGGCGGGCGGCGAGAAGAAGTAAGGAGACGCGATGGAAACCCGCGCGACGCTGTACGGAGTGCGACTGTCGGCCCAGAAGGGCAGGCTGGTCGCCGACCAAATTCGCGGCTTGCCGGTCGAGAAGGCGCTCAACCTGCTCATGTTCAGCCCGAAGAAGGGCGCCATGATCATCAAGAAGGTGCTCGAATCCGCGATCGCCAACGCCGAGCACAACGACGGCGCGGACGTTGACGAGCTGAAGGTCAAGAAGATCTACGTCGAACGCGGCATCCCGCTCAAGCGATTCCACGCTCGCGCCAAGGGGCGCGGCAACCGCGTGACCAAGCACACCTGCCACATCTTCGTGACCGTCGGCGACGAGGAGAAGAAGAAGGCCGCGACAAAGCCGGCGAAGGTCTCGACAAAGACCGAGGCCAGGCAAGGGAAGAAATAGGAATATCCATGGGACAGAAAATTCATCCGACCGGCTTCAGGCTCAGCGTCAACAAGAACTGGGCCTCGCGCTGGTACGCGAACAGCAAGAACTTCGCCACGATGCTGAACGAGGACCTCAAGGTCCGCGACTACCTGAAGAAGCGCCTGGCGCACGCTTCGGTCGGCAAGGTGGTGATCGAGCGCCCCGCCAAGGACGCGCGCATCACGATCCACAGCGCGCGGCCCGGCGTAGTGATCGGCAAGAAAGGCGAAGACATCGAAATTCTCAAGTCCGATCTGCGCAAGCTGCTCGGGGTGCAGATGGTGCACGTCAACATCGAGGAGATCCGCAAGCCCGAGGTCGACGCCCAGCTGATCGCCGACTCGATCGCGCAGCAACTCGAGAAGCGCATCATGTTCCGCCGCGCCATGAAGCGCGCCATGCAGAACGCGATGCGCCTCGGTGCCCAGGGCATCAAGATCATGAGCGCAGGCCGTCTTAACGGCATCGAGATCGCTCGCACCGAGTGGTACCGCGAGGGCCGCGTTCCGCTGCATACCCTGCGCGCGGACATCGATTACGGTTTCTCCGAGGCCAAGACCACCTACGGGGTGATCGGAATCAAGTGCTGGGTCTACAAGGGCGAGGTGATGGCGAAGGGCGAGCAGCCCGCCGCGGCGCCAGCGCCTTCGGCCGAAGAGATTACGCCGGCGAAGAAGGTGAGGAAGCTCCCGCCGCGCACCGCGCCGGCCGACGAGAAGCCCGAACCGGCGCCGGCGGCGGCCGATGCCGAGTCGGCGAAGGCCAGGCCGGCGCGCTCACCGGTGCCTGCAGCGAAGAAGGCCGCCAGCGAGCCCAAGGCGAAGCCAGAGGCCACGCCCGACGCCAAGACCAAGACTGCAGTGAAGAAGTCCCGCAAACCGAAAACCTCGTAGGCGAGGAGCGAATTCATGCTTCAACCGGCAAGAACGAAGTACCGCAAGCAGCAGAAAGGGCGCAACCGGGGCGTTGCGACCCGGGGGAACAAGGTATCCTTCGGCGACTACGGACTGAAGGCCACAACCCGCGGCCGGCTGACCGCGCGCCAGATCGAAGCCGCCCGCCGGGCAATGACGCGCCACATCAAGCGCGGCGGGCGCATATTCATTCGCATCTTCCCGGACAAACCGGTCTCGCAGAAGCCGGCCGAGGTGCGCATGGGCAACGGCAAGGGCAACCCGGAGTACTTCGTCGCCGAGATCCAGCCGGGCAAGGTTCTCTACGAGATGGACGGCGTGGACGAGCCGATGGCCAGGGAAGCGTTCGCGCTCGCCGCGGCCAAGCTCCCGCTGCGCACGATATTCGTCTTCCGGCAGATGGGCGGCTAGGATGAAAGCCAGCGAACTCCGCGCCAAGGACGCTGCGGAACTCTCCAAGGAGCTAGAGGACCTGCTGCGCGCGCAGTTCAGCCTGCGCATGCAGAAGGCGACGCAGCAGCTCACCAACAGCAGCCAGCTCAAGAAGGTGCGGCGGGACATCGCGCGCGCGCACACCGTTCTGAGGGAAAAGGCAAAGGCAAAATGACCGAGGGCAAGGCAAACCGGACGCTGACCGGCCGGGTCGTCAGCGACAAGATGGACAAGACGGTGACGGTGCTGGTCGAGCGCCGCGTGACCCATCCGATGTACGGAAAAATCTTGACCAAGTCGAAGAAGTACCACGCGCACGACGAGAAGAACGAGTGCGGCGAGGGCGACCTGGTGATGATCGAGGAGTGCCGCCCGATCTCGCGGACCAAGTCGTGGCGGATCGCCAAGCTGCTCGAGAAGGCTCGAGGCGCCTAGCAGCCTTGGCAAGGGTATTGAAATCGCGTAGAATTCGCCGCGCTTTTCGCTCCCGGACGGGATCCAAAACTACCTGCCCGTAAGCAGCCAGGGCGGGACAAGTTGGAGAAGGAACAATGATTCAGATGCAGACGGTGCTCGACGTCGCCGACAATACCGGCGCGCGTGCCGTGATGTGTATCAAGGTGCTCGGCGGCTCGAAGCGCCGCTACGCCAACATCGGCGACGTGATCCGGGTCAGCGTGAAGGACGCGGCGCCGCGCGGCCGCGTCAAGAAGGGCGAGATCTACCACGCGGTCGTGGTGCGCACGGCGCAGGGCGTGCGGCGCGCCGACGGAAGCCGTATTCGGTTCGACACGAACGCGGCGGTGCTGCTCACCAACAAGATGGAGCCCATCGGCACGCGCATTTTCGGGCCGGTGACACGCGAGCTGCGGACCGAGCGCTTCATGAAGATCGTTTCCCTCGCACCGGAAGTGCTCTGAGAGACATGGAAAAAATCAGAAAAGGCGACGATGTCATCGTCACCACAGGCAAGGACAAGGGCAAGCGCGGAACGGTGCTGCGCATCGTCGACGCGCGCCATCTCGTCGTCGAAGGCGTGAACCGCGTCAAGAAGCACCAGCGTCCCAATCCGATGAAGAACCAGACCGGGGGGATCGTCGATAAGGACATGCCGATCGACATTTCCAACGTCGCGCTGTTCAACCCGCAGACCAAGAAGGCCGACCGGGTCGGGTTCAAGATGCTGCAGGACGGGCGCAAGGTGCGCGTGTTCAAGTCGAACGGCGAAATGGTGGACGCCTGACATGTCCAGACTTCAGGACTATTACCGCAAGGACGTCGTTCCCGAGTTGATGAAGAAGTTCGGGTACAAGACCTCGATGCAGGTCCCGAGGATCCGGAAGATCACGCTCAACATGGGAGTCGGCGAGACCACCCAGGACAAGAAGATCCTGGATCACGCCGTCGCCGATCTCACTAAGATCGCCGGACAGAAGCCGGTGGTCACCAACGCCAAGAAGTCGATCGCGACGTTCAAGGTGCGCAAGGGCTTCCCGGTCGGCTGCATGGTGACCCTGCGCGGGAAGCGCATGTACGAGTTCCTCGACCGCCTCGTCACGATTGCCATCCCCCGCATACGCGACTTCCGCGGCATCTCGAGTCGCGCTTTCGACGGCCGGGGCAACTACAGCCTGGGAGTCAAGGAGCAGATCATTTTCCCGGAGATCGAGTACGACAAGATCGACGCTCTCCGGGGCCTGAACATCAGCATTACCACGACCGCAAAAACGGACGACGAGGCGCGGGCGCTGCTCACCGCGTTCCGCTTCCCGTTCAAGACCTGAGGACCACCATGGCCAAGCTCGCTGTAGTCAACCGGGACCGGAAGCGCCGAGCGACGGTAGCCAAGTTCGCCGCCCGCCGCACAGCGCTTCTCGCGATCATCAACGATTCCAAGCACTCCGACGAGGACCGCCAGGAGGCGCGCGAGAAGCTGCAGCAGCTGCCGAGGAACGCGTCGCCCGTACGCCTGCGCAACCGCTGCAGCCTGACCGGTCGGCCGCGCGGAGTATTCCGCAAGTTCGGCCTGGCGCGCAACAAGCTGCGCGAGATCGCGCTGCGAGGCGAGATTCCCGGACTTATCAAGGCGAGCTGGTAGGAGACCGAACGCATGAGCATGACCGATCCCATTGCCGACATGTTGACCCGGATCCGCAACGCGCAGGCGGTTGGGAAGACCGCGGTCGGCATTCCCTCCTCGAAGGTCAAGGTGTCGATCGCGCAGGTGCTGAAGGACGAAGGCTACATCGACGGGTTCACCGTGCGTGACAAGGAAGGGAAGGCGGAGCTTGAGATCGGGCTGAAGTACTACGCCGGCCACCCGGTGATCGAGAGAATCGAGCGCGTCTCCACCCCGGGGCTTCGTGTGTACAAGGCGCGCGACGATCTGCCGCGCGTGATGAACGGGCTCGGCGTCGCCATCGTCTCGACCTCCAAGGGTGTGATGACCGATCGCAAGGCGCGCGCCACGGGTGTGGGCGGCGAAGTGCTGTGCATCGTCGCATAGGAACCCCATGTCTCGCATAGCGAAATATCCGGTGGCACTGCCCAAGGGCGTCGAGGCGACGCTCGCCGCCGACGCCCTGTCGATCAAGGGGCCGCTGGGGACGCTGTCCCAGCGGCTGCGCGGCGACGTGAAGATCGAGAAGGACGGCGACAAGCTGCTGTTCAAGGCGCTGGATGGATCGGACGAAGCCAACGCCATGTCCGGTACCCTGCGCGCGCTTGCCGCGAACATGGTCCTCGGGGTGACCAAGGGCTTCGAGCGCCGCCTAACCCTGGTCGGTGTCGGTTATCGCGCCCAGGCGCAGGGGGACAAGCTCAACCTCGCGCTCGGCTTCTCGCACCCGGTCGTTCACACCATGCCCAAGGGAGTGAAGGTCGAGACGCCTTCGCAGACGGAGATCGTGATCAAGGGACTGGACAAGCAGCTGGTGGGGCAGGTCGCGGCCGAAGTGCGGGCGTACCGCTCGCCCGAGCCCTACAAGGGCAAGGGCGTGCGCTATTCGGACGAGCAGGTCGTCCTGAAGGAAACGAAGAAGAAGTAGGACAGCGATGATCGACAAGAAAAATTCGAGACTCAGGCGCGCCGGGCAGACGCGCAAGAAGATACACCAGCTGGCGGCGGTGCGCCTGGCCGTGCATCGCACCAACGCCCACATCTATGCCCAGCTGTGCGCGGCAGACGGCAAGGTGCTGACATCGGCATCGACGCTCGAAAAAGAGGTGCGGGCGAAGGTCGCCAAGGGCAGCAACAAGGACGCCGCCGCTGCGATCGGCAGGCGCATCGCGGAGAAGGCCAAGGGGCTGGGCATCGAGGCCGTGGCCTTCGACCGTTCGGGGTACCGGTATCACGGCCGGGTGAAGGCGCTGGCCGACGCGGCGCGCGAAGCTGGCCTCAAGTTCTGAGGGAATCCTATGGCGAGAATGCAACCGAGAATGCAGGGCGGCGAACAGCGCATGGACGGCCTGAAGGAGAAGATGGTCTCCGTGAACCGCGTCACCAAGGTCGTCAAGGGCGGCCGGATACTGGGCTTCGCGGCGCTCACCGTGGTCGGCGACGGCGACGGGGCGGTAGGCATGGGCAAGGGCAAGGCCCGCGAAGTGCCTGTCGCCGTGCAGAAGGCGCTCGAGGAAGCGCGCGGCAAGATGTTCCGCGTGCCACTCAAGAACGGGACGCTGCAGCACGCCGTCATCGGCAGGCACGGATCGTCCAAGGTGATCATGCAGCCCGCCTCGGAGGGAACCGGGATCATCGCCGGCGGTCCCATGCGAGCGGTGTTCGAGGTGATGGGCGTGACCAACGTGCTCGCGAAGTGCATCGGCTCGACCAACCCGTACAACGTGGTGCGCGCGACGCTCGACGGCCTGAAGCGGATGAATACGCCCGCTCAGATCGCGGCCAAGCGCGGCAAGTCCGTCGAAGAGATCACCGCCTGAGGGCGCTGAAATGGCCGACAAGAAGAAGATCCGCGTCACGCTCGTGAAGAGCCCCGTCAACCGCAGGGCCGACCACCGCGCCACCGTGCGCGGCCTGGGCCTGCGGCGCATGCACCAGACGGTCGAGCTCGAGGACACGCCGCAAGTGCGCGGAATGATCAACCGGGTCAACTATCTCGTGCGGCTGGAGAGCTAGATGGAATTGAACACGCTGAAACCCGCCCCGGGCTCCAAGCACGCGCGCAAGCGCGTTGCCCGGGGCATCGGCTCGGGGCTGGGCAAGACGGGTGGCCGCGGGCACAAGGGCCAGAGGAACCGCTCGGGCGGCTTCCACAAGGTCGGATTCGAGGGTGGCCAGATGCCGCTGCAGCGCAGGCTGCCCAAGCGCGGCTTCAAGTCGCTGACGCGCGAGGACCGTGCCGAGGTGCTCCTGTCGGATCTGGAGCGGCTCAAGGCCGACAGGATCGACCTCGCCGTGCTCAAGGAAGCCGGCGTGGTGCCGGCGGCTGCCCTGGCGGCGAAGGTGATCGTGTCCGGAAAGCTCACGCGGAAAGTGACGCTCACCGGGATCGCGGTGAGCAAGGGTGCGCGTGCAGCGATCGAGGCGGCCGGCGGTAGCACCGACGCGCCGATTCCTCAGCCCAAGCCGAAGCGCGAGCCCAAGCCCGTGCCGCCACAGGCGCTGGCCGAGCCCAAGGTGAAGGAGAAGAAGGAGCCGAAGGAGCAGTCCGGCGAGCCCAAGGAAGCGAAGCCCAAGCGCGAGGCGGCGAAGCCTGCCTCCGAAGGCAAGAAGGGCGGCAAGGGCTAAATGGCCGCACCGATTCCCCAGCTTGGAAAGACCGGTAAGTACGGCGATCTAAAGAAGCGGCTGGTTTTCCTGCTGCTGGCGCTCGTCGTGTTCCGCATCGGCGCGCACATTCCCGTTCCGGGAATCGATCCGGCCAGGCTCGCCGAGCTGTTCCAGTCCCAGCAGGGCGGCATCCTCGGCTTGTTCAACATGTTCTCGGGCGGCGCGCTCTCGCGCTTCACGATTTTCGCCCTCGGCATCATGCCCTACATCTCAGCTTCGATCATCATGCAGCTGATGACCGCGGTGTCCCCGCAGCTCGAGCAGCTGAAGAAGGAGGGCCAGGCGGGGCAGCGCAAGATCACGCAGTACACGCGCTACGGCACGGTGTTCCTCGCGCTGTTCCAGGCAACCGGGATTTCCATCGCGCTCGAGTCGCAGCCGGGGCTGGTCATCGACCCGGGCCTGATGTTCCGGCTCACCGCGGTGGTCACTCTGGTGACGGGCACCATGTTCCTCATGTGGCTGGGAGAACAGGTGACCGAGCGCGGGCTGGGTAACGGCATCTCGATCATCATTTTCGCGGGCATTGCGGCGGGGCTCCCGAACGCGGTCGCTGGGCTGCTTGAGCTGGTCCGCACCGGCGCGATGCATCCTCTGACCGCCATCTTCATCGTGGTCGGAGTCATGGTGGTCACCTGGGCGGTTTGCTTCGTGGAGCGAGGCCAGAGAAAGATCCTCGTCAACTACGCCAAGCGCCAGATCGGCAACAAGGTCTACGGCGGGCAGGCCTCGCACCTGCCCTTCAAGCTCAACATGTCGGGCGTCATCCCGCCGATATTTGCGTCGTCGATCATCCTTTTTCCCGCGACGCTCGCAGGCTGGTTCACGAGCGGAGTGGCTGGGGGAAGCTCGAATTCCTGGGATCTCCTCACGAGGGGGCAGGTCGGACCGGCGCTCAACCTCATGATCAGGGATCTCGCGGCTACGCTCACGCCGGGCCAGCCGGTCTACGTTATCCTGTACGCGAGCGCGATCGTGTTCTTCTGCTTCTTCTACACGGCGCTCCAGTACAACCCCAAGGAAACCGCGGACAACCTGAAGAAATCCGGCGCCTTTGTTCCCGGCATCCGGCCCGGCGAGCAGACCGCAAAATACCTCGAGAAGATCCTATTGAGATTGACGCTGGCAGGCGCTATTTACGTGACCATCGTTTGCCTGCTTCCCGAGTTCCTGATCCTGAAATTCAACGTGCCGTTCTATTTCGGCGGAACCTCGCTGCTGATTATCGTGGTCGTGACCATGGACTTCATGGCGCAGGTGCAGGCCTACATCATGACGCACCAGTACGAGAGCCTGCTCAAGAAGGCCAATTTCAAGGGGGCGGGTCTGCCGACCCGGTGAGTGGCCAGGGCGGATAACGGAGAAAAATGGCCAAGGAAGACGTGATCCAGATGCAGGGGGAGATCATGGAAACGCTCCCCAATGCGACCTTCAGGGTAAAGCTGGAGAACGGACACGTCATTCTGGGACACATCTCGGGAAAGATGCGCATGCATTACATCCGCATCCTTCCCGGGGACAAGGTCACGGTCGAGCTGACGCCCTACGACCTGACGCGCGGACGCATCGTATTCCGCGCCAAGTGAAACGAATGAGAGGACCGGATCATGAAAGTGCTTGCTTCGGTGAAAAAGATCTGCCGCAACTGCAAGATCGTGCGGCGCAAAGGGGTAGTGCGCGTGATCTGCAAGGATCCCCGGCATAAGCAGCGGCAGGGATAGCGCAAAACGTGCCTATCTGCCGAATTTCACGCTATAATTTCCGGTTTCGCTCAACGGCAGACTAGAGTCAGGAAAGCGCGCGCCGACACATGGCCCGAATAGCGGGAGTCAACATTCCGAACCACCAGCACGCCGAGATCGCGCTGCAGGCGATCTATGGCATCGGCCGGTCGCGCGCGCAGGCGATCTGCGCGGCGGCTAAGGTGAACAAGAGCTCAAAAATCAAGGACTTGTCCGAGTCGGACATGGAGCGGCTTCGCGAGCAGGTTGCCCGCTTCACCGTAGAAGGCGACTTGCGTCGTGAGGTTCAGATCAGCATCAAGCGGCTGATCGACCTCGGCTGCTACCGCGGCACGCGCCATCGCAAGGGGTTGCCGGTGCGCGGTCAGCGCACCCGGACCAACGCCCGGACGCGCAAGGGCCCGCGGAAGGCGGCGGTGAAGATCGTTTCCGCCCCGGCGAAGGCCGGCTGAGGCAGGTCGCTCGTTCATGGCAAAGCCTCCTGTCGCCCCGACCGCCGCGGCCCGTGTCCGCAAGAAGGTCAAGAAGAACGTGGCTGAGGGCATCGCCCATATTCACGCTTCCTTCAACAACACGATAGTGACGATCACCGACCGCCAGGGCAACGCCCTGGCGTGGGCGACCTCCGGCGCCGCGGGGTTCAAGGGCTCCCGGAAGTCCACGCCCTTCGCGGCGCAGGTGGCAGCGGAGCAGGCCGGGCGCGCGGCGCAGGAGTGCGGCGTGAAGAATCTCGAGGTCCGCATCAAGGGGCCCGGACCCGGCCGCGAATCGGCGGTGCGCGCCCTCAATGCGCTGGGCCTCAAGATCGGCAGCATCGCCGACGTGACGCCCGTTCCCCACAACGGCTGCCGGCCGCCGAAAAGACGGCGCATCTAGAGGATTCGAATGGCCCGAGATCTTGACGCCAAATGCCGGCAGTGCCGCCGCGAAGGAGAGAAGCTCTTCCTCAAGGGCGAGAAGTGCTTCACCGATAAGTGTGCCATCGAGCGCCGCAGCTATGCCCCGGGCCAGCACGGACAGAAGAGCGGCGGCCGCATGTCGGATTTCGGCAAGCAGCTGCGCGAGAAGCAGAAGCTGCGCCGTATCTACGGGCTGCTCGAGCGCCAGTTCCGCAAGACCTATGCCGAGGCGTCGCGCAGCAAAGGCGTGACAGGCGAGCGCCTGCTGCAACTCCTGGAATCGCGCCTGGACTCCATTTCGTACCGGATGGGGTTCGGCGCGAGCCGGACGGAAGCGCGGCAGATCGTTCGCCACAACGGCGTTCTGGTCAACGGCAGGCGCGTCAACATGCCGTCCTACCAGGTGCGTCCCGGCGATACCGTCGAGGTTGCCGCCGCAGCCAAAGAGCAGCTCCGCGTGAAGGGCGCCCTGGCCGCCGCGGAGACGCGCGGCTTCCCGGAATGGATCGAAGTCAACGTGAAGGAAATGAAAGGCAAGCTCAAGGCGTTCCCGCAGCGCTCGGAGCTGCCGTCCACGATCAACGAAAGCCTGGTCGTCGAGCTGTACTCGAAGTAGCGTTCGTAGCAACTTTGTAGCGCCGCGCGCGACGCGCGCGCAGCGAAAACGTATTGAGGGTCCTACATGCAAACCAGTGCATTTCTGAAACCGCGCATCATCGACGTCCAGGGCATCGCCCCCAACCACGCGAAGGTCGTGATGGAACCCTTCGAGCGCGGCTACGGGCACACGCTCGGCAACGCCCTGCGCCGGGTTCTCCTCTCCTCGATGCCCGGGTACGCGGCGACCGAGGTCCAGATCGCGGGCGTGCTCCACGAGTACTCGACGATCGAGGGCGTGCAGGAGGACGTCGTTGACATCCTGCTCAACCTGAAGGGCGTGGTGCTGAAGCTGCACAACCGCGAGGACGCCCTGCTCAGCCTGAAGAAGAAGGGTGAAGGCCCCGTCACCGCAGGTGACATCGAGGTCACGCACGACGTCGAGATCATCAATCCCGAGCACGTGATCGCGCACCTTTCTCCGGGCGGCAAGCTGGAGATGCAGATCAAGGTCGAGACCGGCCGCGGCTACCTTCCCGGGAACCTGCGCGTCGTGCCGGAGGAGTCGAAGGGCATCGGCAAGATCATCCTCGATGCGTCGTTCTCCCCCGTCAAGCGTGTTTCGTATTCGGTCGAGTCCGCGCGCGTCGAGCAGCGCACCGACCTCGACAAGCTGATCATCGACATCGAGACGAACGGCGTGATCGAGCCCGAAGAGGCGATCCGCTACGCGGCGCGGATACTCGTCGACCAGCTGTCGGTCTTCGCCGCGCTCGAGGGCACTGCGCCCACGGTCGAGGAGAAGAAGGCCCCGCAGGTCGACCCGATACTGCTTCGCCCGGTCGACGATCTGGAGCTCACCGTGCGCTCCGCGAACTGCCTTAAGGCCGAGAACATCTATTACATCGGCGACCTCATCCAGCGCACTGAAACCGAGCTGCTCAAGACGCCTAACCTCGGGCGCAAATCGCTCAACGAGATCAAGGAAGTGCTCGCTTCGCGGGGGCTGACGCTCGGAATGAAGCTCGAGAACTGGCCGCCGGCCGGCCTGGAGACGGCGCGGAGCAGCTAGCGCCCGCCTGACCTCGAAGGAAACGATCATGCGTCACCGCCACGGACTCAGGAAACTCAATCGAACGAGCAGCCATCGGCTGGCGATGCTGCGCAACATGACCGTTTCGCTGCTCCGGCACGAGGTCATCCACACGACCCTGCCCAAAGCGAAAGAGCTGCGCCGCGTGGTCGAGCCCATACTGACCCTCGGCAAGCAGCCGACCCTCGCCAACCGGCGGCTCGCCTTTAATCGCCTACGTGATCGTGGCATCGTGATGAAGCTGTTCGCGGAGCTGGGGCCCCGCTACGCGAAGCGCAACGGAGGCTATCTGCGCATCCTGAAGCACGGCTTCAGGAAGGGAGACAACGCTCCGATGGCGATGGTCGAGTTGCTCGATCGTCCCGAACCCGCAGATCAGCCTGCGGAGAAGGCCGCGAAGGCCTAGTCGCCACAGGAGTGCTTGCGAGGCCGGACTCGCTCCGGCCCTTTGTTTTCTCAGGCGATGAGGATGGCCCGGTAGTCGTTGACATTGGTGCGCGTCGGCCCTGTCACGACGAGGTCGCCGAGGGCCGAGAAGAACCCGTAGGCGTCGTTGTCGGCGAGCAATTTTGCCGCATCGACCCCGAGGTTGGCGGCGCGGGCGACCGAATCGGGCAGGAGCACGGCGCCGGCGTTGTCTTCGGAGCCGTCGATGCCGTCCGTGTCGCACGCTACGGCGCGAACGCCGGCCAGTCCTCCGAGCCCGATGCCCAGGGAGAGGAGAAACTCCGTGCATCTTCCCCCGCGGCCACTGCCGCGCAGGGTGACCGTGCACTCGCCTCCTGACAAGATCGCGACCGGCCGTCGCGCGCCCTGCCGGACGATCTCGCGCGCGAGCGCCTCCTGCGCCGCCGCCACCTCTCTCGCTTCGCCCGAGATGCGGTCGCCGAGGTTCTGCGTCTGGACGCCCTCCGAACGGAAGAGATCCTCGGCAGCTCTTAAGGCCAGTCGCGCCGTGGCGATCACGCGATTCTCGACGCGCGAGAAGAGGTCGCCCGGTTTGGGCGTCTCCGTGATTTCTCCTCGCTTGCCGCGCTCCAGGTGCCGCGCCACGGCGGCGACGGGACTGATGCCGTAGCGCTTGAGGACGGCCAGCGCGTCGGCGTACGTCGTGGGGTCGGGAGCGCACGGGCCCGAAGCGATGTGCGTCGGGTCGTCGCCGGTGACGTCCGAGATGATCAGCGCGAGCACCTTCGCGCGGCACGCCGCGGCGAGGCGGCCACCCTGGATCGCCGAGAGGTGCTTGCGCACGGTATTGATTTCCTCGATGCGCGCGCCGCATCTCAGCAGCTCTTTCGTGGTGGCCTTCAACGCTTCCATGTCCACCCCCGGGGCCGGAAGGCTGAGCAGCGCGGACCCGCCACCCGAGATGAGCGCGAGCATGAGATCGTCCGGACCCAGGCCGGCGACTCTCTGCAGAATCTCGCGGGCGCCGGCCTCGCCGTGTTCGTCCGGAACCGGATGCCCGGCCTCGATGACCCTTATCCGCCGCGTCGGCAGCCCGTGCCCGAAGCGCGTGATCACGATGCCCTCGAGAGGGGCGTGTGCCGGCCAATGCTGCTCCACGGCAGCCGCCATCGACGCGCCCGCCTTGCCCGCGCCGACAACCAGTGTCCGTCCCCGTGGGGGCGAAGGAAGATGCGCCGGCAGAATCTTCAGCGGATCCGCGGCCGCCACGGCGGCGTGGAAGCTCCGGATGAGGAGACTTTTCTGGTCCAGGGTGCCAGCCTTCGGAGCTACCGCGTTGCCAGCTCCACTACGGTCTTGAACAGGGGACGCCGAGGATCGCATAGATCGTCGAGGATGGTGAAGTGATTCTTCCCCGGGCAGGGGATATCCGAGCGAAGCGCCTTCCCCCAGCGCTCGGCGATGAGGCGGTTCTGGATGTGGAATCCCTCGATTTCCTCGGCGCCGACGGCCGTGTACAGGGCCGCGTCGCTCGCGGGCGGCATGAACGCCGGGCTCACCCTGATCGCGGTCTTCTCGGTGAGGCGGACGTCGCCGTTGACCGAGGGCACCTTGACGATCTCGGTCAGATCGTACAGGCCGCTGATCGACATCGCTCCGGTCACGACGTTCCTCGGCAGATCCGGCGCGTACCGGGGCCACTCGCAGGCGAGCATCATCGCGGCCAGGTGACCGCCCGCGGAATGCCCGCAGACGGCAAGCCGTGCTTCCGGCGCGCCGAAGTTGGCACCGTTGCGGTACAGCCACGCGGAGGCCTGCACTATCTGCATCACGATGTCGGCGACCTGCACGGCGGGACACAGGGCGTAGTCGACCACGGCGACCGTGATTCCGGTATCGACGAGCGCGGGGGCGACGAAGGAAAAACGCTTCTTGTCGAGGGCCCGCCAGAATCCGCCGTGGATGTACATGACGAGGCCGCGGCTCTCTCCCCTGGCGCGAAAGAGATCCAGGGATTCCGAGGCGGAGGTCCCGTAGGGGACGTCCAGATAGCAGTCCAGGCGCGCGCGGGCGCGCTCGGAATCCCTTTCCCAGCGCGCGAAGATCTCCTCGTAGCCCGTGACTGTCAGCCGTGGGTTGTAAAGGAGATCGTAGTTTGTCTTGTCCGCGTTCATCGTTGGTCCGGAGGACAACAAAAAGACCGCCCGCGGGCGGCCTCGAGCACCGGCCCGCTGCTAGAACGCTTCGCGCCAGAGGTCGAGCGCCTGCTGCACGGGTCGGTCCGAGAAGCTGAACAGGACCGCATCCTCGTCGGCCTCGAGCCGGTATGGCAGCCAGGAAGGGCACACGAAAACGTCGCGCGGCCCGAAGGCGAGGATTTCTCCGCCGATGTGGCATCGGCCGCTCCCTTCCACGGCGGCATAGACGGTGGAATCGGTGGACCGGTAGTCCTTGCCGCGGAAACCCTTGGGAAGGAGCTGCATGAAGGTGCCGATCGTGGGCATCGCCCAGTCGCCGGTGACCGGGTTCGTGTACTGCAACTTGTGGCCCCAGCAGGAGTGCGGGTCCCGGCCTTGCGCCATGGTTCGGAGCGCTTCGCGGGTGCGTTCGTACGGGTACCAGAAAAGAGGCGAGGTCCTGCCCTTGGCGCAATGCTCGACCGGTTTCATGGTGTTGCCGAAAAGGGCGAGATTGTCCCCTTCAGTGAGGTGAGTGTGTTGGGTCTCCTCCGGGCTCTTCTCCATGAACTGGGCGTCGAGCAGCTCGACCAGCGGAACGTCCAGGCCGTCCAGCCAGACCATCGGCTCGTCCGACGGATTGCCATGGTCGTGAAAGGTCCAGGACGGCGTAATGACAAAGTCGCCCACGCTCATCGTTACTTTCTCGCCGTCGACGGCGGTATACGCCCCCTTGCCCAGGAGGATGAAGCGCAGCGCCGACTGAGAGTGGCGGTGCGCCGGCGCGACTTCGCCGGGGAGAATCAGCTGCAGCCCGGCGTACAAGCTGTGAGTAATGCACGACCTCCCGCGCAGGCCGGGATTCTCGAGGACCAGCACCCGCCGCTCGGCTTCCCGCGCCGTGATCAGCTTTCCTGCTTCCTGTATCCAGGGCCACATCTGTTCCCACTTCCACAGGTAGGGCTTGCACGGCGTGTTTGGGGTCGGCGTGATGAGGCCATGGAGCACCTCCCAAAGGGGAGTGACGCTGGACTTGCCGATCCGCTCGTAGAAGGCCTTCCGGTCGGCGGATACGCTGGGTTGCAATACGGCGGACATCGAATCTCTCCGAAGTTGTGAATCGATTGTCCGCCAAGAAAGCCGAGCGCGGCAACTTTGCAGCTGGAGGATCGGATGTGGGCAGCGCCCCATTTCTCGCCGCCATCTCAAGTATAGTATGCTGACCTCTGTGTTGTGCGCCAGAGGTCTAGCGCTCCGGGCGGTAGAGCCTTAATCCTATACAAAACTGATATAACAGGTAAACTTATCATTGTGAGTACTTGCTCATATCTGGTCGCATAGAGTGGGCAAAATCCCACTATATTGCCCACTTTCGTGATGGGCGCGATTGTGGTTGACCTCATGCCTACCCGGCCGTGTAATTGATCGAGCCGCAAATCGCTCGAGGAGGAGGGGACGGCGTGACGGCCGAACAGCTGCTGAACGAGATCTCCGACTATTGCCGGCGGGTGGGCATGGCCGAATCGACGTTCGGCCGCCGAGCCGTGAACGACGGGAAGCTGGTCAGCCGGCTCCGCATCGGCGGGCGCGTAACCATGGAGACCGTGGAGCGCGTGCGCACCTTCATGACCGACCACGCCACACTGGAAACCCGGGGACTCGTGCGCCTGAGGTCCCCCACGGCCAGCCTGGGCGGTACGACGGCGCCCTTGGTTCCGATGGCCCGCCCCGGCGCCCAGGTGCCCAACTCGCCCGTCACGGGGGAGTCGAAGAACAACTTCCGCTTCTATGACAATCGGCAGAAATACCTGCTGTTCGTCAGCACCTGCAGCGAGAAGTGGGTCGTCGCCCAGCGCGTCGGCATGGAACTCGCGAATATCCACCCGCGGCCCCCCGCGCTTCGCGTCTTCGACGCGGGGGTAGGGGACGGCACGGTGCTCGCCCGGGTGATGCGCGCCATGCACCAGCGCTATCCGACCATGCCGTTCCACATCGTCGGCAAGGAGATCAGCCTGGAGGACGTGCGACTCGCCCTCGATCGCATGCCCGACCGCTTCTTCGAGCATCCGGCCACCGTGTTGGTGATGACGAACCTCTACTACGCCGAGGCGCCGTGGCTCGCACCGAAGTCGGTCACCGCCGCCACCAGCCTAGTGTGGAAGGAAGTCGCGCTGAGCGGCACGACCTCGAGTGAGTTCGAGCAGCAGATAGCCGAGTTGCAGCCCTTCCTCAGCGAGCACTGGCGCGCGTCGGTGAGCAAGGCCAGCGGCAACCCGGCTTACGCCAAGCCCGTCGTCCTGGTGCTCTACAGGGACGATCACAAGTTTCTGCTTGACCGGGTGCTGCCGCGCCGCGGCGTCGCCAACGCCGACTACGATCTGGTGATCGCCTCGCAGCCCTACCGCGCCCGTGCAACCGCGGAATTCAAGGCCTCGAAAGTCCTCGCGCCCCTCGCGCGCAGCCTCGCGCCGGGCGGACGCATGATCGCGATCCATTCGCACGGTCGCGACCCCGGTCTGGAGATCGTCCAGAGAATGTGGCCCGGAGAAGACCCCTTCCATACGGACCGCCACCAGCTTCTCAAAGCGACGCGCACCGAGCTCGGAGCCGACGGACGGGACCTCAACTTCAACGCCTACGCCGACAATCGCTCTATCTTCCGCTACGACATGCACACCCTGCCCGAGGAAATCAGCGATGCGATCGGCACCTCGACGCTGCTCGCCGCCTGGAATGCCGCAGTCTACGTGGCGCAGATCGAGGACCAGCGCCTGGCGGAGGTTATGGGCGACCGCGGCTATCTAGAGGCGACGCGCGACGTCCTGCAGCGCCACTCCGGCCTGTGGTTCCTCGACGAGTCCTTTGTGATTTCGCGCAAGCGTGACTGACGCGCTCGCCAACCTCACGTCCGCGCGCGTTGCGCCGCTCATGGCCGGACCAACCCCCGAGGAGGAGCGCAGCAGCATCTCCGCTTTCCTCGCCGGAGCTTCGCTCGAGATATCCTCGCGCGACCCCGCCGAGATCGACGCCTGCATGGACCTGCTCGAGCGCGGCACGGCGCTCTATATCAGCTTTCCGCCCGGGCAGACCTACCACGGCACCGCGGCGCTGGCTGCGCGAGTGGCGCACTGCGGATTTCGTCCGGTGCCGCACTTCGCCGCCAGGCGCATCGCGGACCGCGATGCGCTCGACGATTACCTGGCCCGGGCCGTGGGTGAGGCGGGTGTCGACCGCGTCCTCGTCATCGGCGGCGATAACGAGCGCCCGAGCGGCGCCTTCGAATCCAGTCTGGCCCTCCTTGAGACGGGCCTGTTCCAGCGGCATGGAATCGCGCACGTCGACGTGGCGGGCTATCCCGAGGGTCACCCGCGAATTGACCCCGTCGCGCTTGACGATGCGCTGGCTGCCAAGAAGAGCCTCGCGTTGAACGCGGGACTCAGCCTTGGCATCGTGACGCAGTTCTGCTTCGATGCCGATTCGGTACTTTCGTGGGCGGCGAGAGTCAACGCGTACGGGCTGCCCGTCAGGGTCGGGCTCGCCGGTCCGGCGAGCCTCACGCGCCTGCTGCGCTTCGCCGCCATGTGCGGGATAGGGAATTCGGTGCGCGCGCTGAAAGCTCGTCCCGGCGCCATCACCCGCCTCATGGTCGAAGCGGGACCGGAAGTGGCGTTGAGGCAACTAGCCCGGAACGCCGGGGCTCCGCTCGCGGGGATTCACTTCTTCTGCTTCGGTGGCCTGATCCGGACGGCGCGCTGGCTGCGTGCGGTGCGCGACGGTGGATTCGAGCTTACCGAGGATGGCGGGTTCCGGGTCGGGACCGCCTAGTCCGGCTCACAGGATGAAGCTCACCAGTCCCATCGAGCCGAGCTCCATCGCGTCCAGCACGGCGCGGCGCCGCGCGATCCTGAGGCCGCCGCGCTCGGCGCGCAGTACATAGCGGTAGCGCCCCACGTACTCGCGCACGCTTTCGTCCCGCCGGAAGCGATAGACGACAAAGTTGGCTTCGACGCCGACCTCAGCGCCGTTCCTGCCTACGATGCGCACGTTGCTGATCATGCGCCGCGTCCGCGAGCGCGGGGATTCGGCGTGGGCGTTCCTGTCCTTGAGCCGCGTGACCCGCCCGCGGATGCGACGGATATCGTCGGCGATGGTAAAAAGCGTGTCGCCCGGGTCCGCGTCCGGCCGGTCGTTCGACGGCACTTCGTAGCACGCATCATCGGTCAGCAGTGCGAGCCACTCGTCGAGCCGCCAGGCGTCCAGCAGCGCGGCCTCGTGATAGAGCAGCTCCTCGACTTCTGCGCGCGTGACCCGCGCGGGCGCGGACACGCGGCGGGCCGGCTTTCCTTTCTTCAATCGCGCTCTGCCCGCATGAGTTTTTCCCACTGAAGCCAGAACGCCCGCAAGTGCAGCTCGTCCGAGTTGAGCTGCTCGCCCGTCTTGGCCATGCCGCGCGACATCACCGACCAGGGCACTTCGCGGTGCGTGGCGGCGATCCCCGCCTGGACCATCTCCAGCGCCTCGACGTCGTCGGGCGTCGCCAGCCCTCCCGGGCCATAGAAGGTCAGGAAGGCGTCCAGGCGGATCGCTCGGGCCGACGGCGTTTCCTCCCTGGGCCCCAGAGCCCATGCGCGCACCCGCATACGGTCCGGAGCCAGGGGATGGAAGGTGCGTATCGTCACCGACGAGCCGTCCGCAAGGAGCAGGTTGGGGAAGACGATTAGGTTGCGGTTGGTGTCGGCGACACGCGCCGCGCGCGCCTCGCCCAGGCGCGCGACGAGCTCCGAGCGGATGCGCTCGATCTCGGGCTTCGCCGCCTCGCCGTATACCGGAATCCATTTCGCCACCGGCCGCCCGCGGAAGTTGACGTTGTCGGTGGTCGCGTGGCCGTTCCCGAGCGCCTTGCCCACGCCGTGCGAGGGCAGCAGATGCTCACGGTCGGGGCGTTGCATCTTGACCCCGGCGTTCTTGAGATAGTCGAGCCACGTCGAGTGGGTAGTGAGCAGGTGGTAGTCGTCGAAGCTGTTCTCGACGAGCAGCTTCCAGTTGGCGCGGATGTCGTAGTCCTGCGTGCCCTGGATCACCTCCATCTGGCCGGAAGGCGACTGATCGATCACGAGGTCGATGTACTCCTTCGCCCCGGCAAGGTAATCCGGCAGCGGCACGGCATCCGGATCGAAGTTGAGGAACACGAAGCCGCGGTAGCTCTCGACCCGCGGAGGCTCCGCGAGCCCGTAATCCGATTTCCTGAAGCCGGGCGGATAGTCTTTTTCCCCGGGAACGCCGTCCAGCCGGCCGTCGCGATCGTAGCTCCAGCCGTGATAGAAGCAGGTGTAGAGCTTCGCGTTGCCCTCGGCTTCCCGGCACACCATCGCGCCGCGATGCCTGCAGGTGTTGAGAAAGACTCGCACCGCGTTGCCGCTGTCGCGGCAGAAGATCACCGGCCGCCCGCACACGGTGCGCGTCCTGAAGTCGCCGGGCGATCGCAGCTCGGACTCGTGGCCGACGTAGATCCAGCAGACGTCGAACACGCGCCGCCGCTCGAGCTCGAGGATCTCCTGGTCGACCAGCGTCGCCCGATTGACGCGGAAGCTGCCCGGCTCGTTCAGGACCAGCGGGCGCTCGTTCATGGCGAGAGCGATTCTACCTCCCCAAAGCCCGTCATCACAGGTCTTGGGGACGGTTGTGGACTTGAACCGCGATCCTTGTCCCCGCCGCGCGACAGTTGATTCAGCTCAGGCCGGCTTCGGCCGCAGGTCGCGAACCCGCACGGCCTTGCCCTGCGACCGAGGTAGCTCGCCCGGCTGCTTCACCTTGACCTCGGTGGTGACCCCGATCAAGGACTTGATGTGGTGGCGGACCCGGTCTGCGATCACCGCGTAGGCGTTCGCAGTCCCGGAGAGCCCCGGGGCGATTTCCACCTCGACGGTAAGCCGGTCCATGGCGCCCTCGCGCTCGACCACGAGCTGGTAGTGAGGGGCGACGTCGGGCAAGTCGACCAGGACCGCTTCGACCTGCGACGGATACACGTTCACGCCGCGGATGATGAGCATGTCGTCGTTGCGCCCCGTGATGCGTTTGATGCGCAGGTGCGTCCTGCCGCAGCCGCAGCGCTCGGTGCTGAGACGAGTAATGTCGCGCGTGCGATAGCGGATCATGGGCAGGGCTTCCTTGGTGAGCGTGGTGATCACGAGCTCTCCCATCTTCCCCTCGGGCACGTCCTTGCCGGTGTCGGGATCGATGACCTCGAACAGGAAATGATCCTCCCACCCGTGCAGCCCGTCCCGCTCTTCGACGCACTCGGCAGCGACGCCCGGCCCCATGATCTCGGACAGCCCGTAGATGTCGACGGATTTGATGCCCAGCCGCTCGTCGAGCTGCTTCCTCATCGCCTCGCTCCACGGCTCGGCGCCGAATATGCCGATCTCGAGCCTGGACTTGCGCAGGTCGACGCCCTGCTTCTCGGCGACCTCCGCGATGGAGAGCGCATACGAGGGCGTGGCGCAGAGCACCCTAGCGCCGAAGTCCTGGATGAGCACGATCTGCCGCTCGGTGGCGCCGCCCGACACCGGCACCACGGTCGCGCCGAGACGCTCGCCGCCGTAGTGCGCGCCCAAGCCCCCGGTGAACAGGCCGTAGCCATAGGCATTGTGGACCACGTCGCCCGGCCGCGCGCCGCCGCAAGCCATGGTGCGCGCCATCAGGTCCGCCCAGGTGGAGATGTCTTTCTCGCTGTAACCGACAACCGTCGGCTTGCCGGTCGTTCCCGAGGAAGCGTGCAGGCGCACCAGGGTCTCTCGCGGCTGCGCAAAGAGACCGAAGGGGTAGTGGTCACGCAGATCGCCCTTTACGGTGAACGGCAGGAGAGACAGATCGTCGAGGCTGCGGATGTCCCCCGGCTTGATGCCCCGCTGCAGCATGCGCTTGCGGTGCACGGGGACGTGATTCCAGGCGTTCTTCACCGTCTGCTTGAGGCGTTTCAGCTGCAGCGTGCGCAGCTTCGCTCGCGGCATTACCTCGACCGCCGGGTCGAACCGGTAGGTTTTCTTGGCCATCGCTGTCTCCTCTATTTTCCTCCGCGTACCGGAACGCGCGGCAGCGCGAATCCCTGGTTGAACGAAGCGCGTACCACTAGCACGAACTTGAAGCGCCAGCCGGTCGCGAGCGCGAAGATGCCTGCCAGGGCCGCGGCCACGGAAGCGTACGCGTCGACCGCGCCGCCGAAAACGAGCAAGGCGAGTGGCGCGACCGCGCCGAGCTGGTATAGCTGCTTCCCGGCCGGCTCCAGCGCAGCGCGCGCTCGCGGCGCCAGGGTCGACTCGACGCGGCCGCGGTACACAGACCACGCGAGAGCCCGCGCGACCACCGCGAGGCCGAGAGCGCCTGGCGCGAACGCCGGGATCGGCGAACCGGCGAGCGCCACGAATGCCAACAGCAGCCCCGCACCCTCGCCGATCGCTGTCCACAAGACGAGCCAGGTGACAGTCGGCTCGCGCCAGGCCGGGATTCCCTTGGAGGCGCGCAGGATGCGGCCCTGGCAATAGACGAAGCCGAGCGCGGCGAGCGAGGCGAGAGCGTACAGCAATGGCGTTCCCGTCCAGACCGCCGAAAGTCCGATTGCGAAGAGCGCCAGCGCCGCGAACGACTCGCGCGTCATCCACGAGGTAAAGGGATTGAAGAACACGTGCACGGCGCGCAGTTTCCTGCCGATCTCCATCCATACCGAAGCGAGGCCGGCCGCGACGAGCGCGAGACCCGCGAGCATCGCAATCTGATGCAGGCGCTCCCCGAGGGGTGCGAACGCGGCGAGCGCAGTCAATCCTGCCCCGGTGCCGCCGAGGATGAAATTCGCCGCTGCGCGAGCGTCCCAATGGAGCTGCAGCCACGGTCTGGGTCCGTAGCTCATCCACCGCTCCTGCCGCGCCCGTAGCCTTGCTTCGCCGCCTTGTCCCACAGGTAGTAGAACCCGGGATCCGTCCCCAGCTCCTCGTGCATGCGGAAGTGCTCGTTGTCTTCCAGCAGCTTCGAGACATTGCTTTGCGGATCCTCCTTGTCGCCGAAGTGCAGTGCGCCGGCGATGCAGCTGTTGACACAGGCGGGCGTCGCCTCCGGATCGATGCCGGGCTTCAGACCCTTGGCGAGCCCCGCGTCGATGCGGTCGCTGCAGAACGTGCACTTGGTCGCGACCCCGAGGCGCATCGCATCGAAGGTCTCCTTCTCGTTTTCCATTGGCGCGCCACCGTACGCGAAGCTCGGCTGGTCGGTCTTGTAGCGCGCCTGATAGGGGCAGGCGACCGCGCAGTACGCGCAACCGATGCACAGGTCGTAGTCGATGGTGACGATGCCATCGGCTCGCTTGCGCGTCGCGGTCGAAGGGCACACGTGCATGCACGGGGGATCGGCGCAGTGCATGCAGCCCACCGGGACGAAGGCGCGCTTGACATCGGGATATTCGCCGACCTCCATGTCGAGCACGCGCCGCCACTGCACGCCGGGTGGCGTCGCGTTGGCGTGCTTGCATGCGGCGGTGCAGGTCTGGCAACCTACGCAGCGCCTGAGGTCCGCGACCATTGCCCAGCGGGTCATGATGCCCGCCCCACGCTCACCCTGACGATATCGGCGCCCGAGCCCGTGGCGTCGGTGAGATCCATCGACATTGGCACGAGGCGATTCAGGCTCGGCACTCCGAAATCCTTCGCATACGGCGTCGCCCAGTGGTCGAACTGGGCGATCAGAAGCAGGGTGTCGGGGCGTATCCCCTGACGCAGAACGGCGCGCGCCTTGACGCTCGCGCGCGGGGTCGCGATCTCGACCAGGTCGCCCTCGGCGATTCCCAGCTCCCCGGCGCGTCCCGCATTGATGATCACGCCACCATGGCCGGCGACGTTCGCCGCGACCTCGTGGATGATCTGGACGCTGGCGTTGCCGCCCCAGGCATATTGCATGCTGCGCGACGTGAGCAGCCAGAATGGGTAGTCCGCCGCCTTGCCGCCAGCACGCGCGACCTCGTCCTCCCACAGCCTGGGAAATTCCTTCCACGCGGGGAGGGCCTGATACTCGGCGAGCTGCCTGTCCCACCAGCGGATGCCGTGCTCGTGCATGCGTCGCTCCAATTCCTTCCCGACGCGCAGGAGCCGTTCCTGGTAGGGCAGCTCGAAGCGCAGGCCCTGCGCGGCGAGCGTCGGGAACAGGTACCAGTCGGACTGCGGGAAGGGTTTCACGCGCAGGCCCTGCTCTTTCCACCAGTCGAGGCCCTGCGTCTCGCGGCCTTCGGTCAGCTCGGCACTGGCGGAGCGGCACACCGCGTCCCAAATCTGCTCGCGCGTGTGCGCCGCCTCCGGCGCCAGCGAGAAGTCCCAGCGGTCGGTCTTGAGCTTGACTCCCGCGGCGCCGCGGTTGATTGAATCGTTGTAGCGCTCGAGGAGCCCGGTGCGCCGCGCGAGCTCGGTTGCAATGTCGGTGAAGTCCCTGGCGTCGACGCGCGGCGCAACCACCGGCTGGCGAAGCGCAAAGCCCTCGTGCTTCCAGAACTGCTCGATGTACTTCGAGCCGCCGACGCGGATGAGCTGCAGGCTCTCGAGGTCGACCTGGTCTGGAAGGAGAATGTCGGCGAAGTGGTTGGTCTCGTCCCGGGTGTAGGCCAGGGCGACGACGAAGGGGAAGCCCGCCATGCGCTCGGCAACGCCGCGCGTGTCCCAGAAGGAGATAGCCGGGTTGGTGCGGTAGACGAACCACAGCTCCGGATAGGTGACGCGCGGCAGTCCGGGCGGGGTTTCGCCGAGGAACATCCACGAGAAATGGGTCGGCCCCAGTGCCTGGCTCCAGGGACCGTCGGCGGCGAGCGGTACGAGGGTGCGGTAGGCATTCCTGATGTTGGGCTTCGCACTCCAGTGCTCGCGATCGGTCGGATTGAGCGGGTAAGCCATGAAGCCGTCGGGGCCGGGCTTGACGCTCGCGTGCCGTTCGGAGAGCGGCCGGTTCAGGCGCACCGTCGTGCCCAGCGTGCCCCCGGGAACCTCGAGCGCGCCCACGAGGGCCGCGAGCATGGTGCGCGCCCAGCAGCACTCGAATCCGCCCCAGCCGTTGTTGACCGTCTTTCCTAGCGCCACGGCGACCGGCCGGAAAGGCAGGGTCTTGCCGTCGATCACGATGGTCTCGCCGACGCGGGCGTGAGCAAGGTACTCGTTCGCGACGCGGCGCACGGTCGAAGCCGGGACGTCGCAGATGGCCTGAGCCCACTCCGGCGTGCACGTCTTCATGTGCTCGACGAGCTTGTTGAACGCGGTCGTGCCTTCGAGCTCGCCTTGAGCCAGCACTTCGCCGTCCGCTCCCGTTTCGACCGCACGGACCTTCTGGCGGACCTCCAGTTGCCCCGCGATGATCGGCTCCTTCGTCTGCGGGTCGCGCAAGTAGAAGCCGTTCGGACCGACGAGGTAGGGCGACGAAGTGCGCTCGCGAAGGAAAGCCGTATCGAGCCGCTCGCGCGGACTCTCATGCAGCAGCACGTGGATGATCGCGTACAGGAACGCCGCGTCGGTCTTGGGCTTGATCGGCACCCATTCGGCCGAGCACGCGCCGGTGATCGAGAGGTGCGGCTCGACCTGGACGCGCTTCATGCCGCGGATGCGCGCGTCCGCGTGGCGCCATACGCCGACCACGCCGCCCGAGGCCTCCGTGTTCGCGCCGCAGGAGATCAGGTATTCGCAGAGCGGCGTATCGGGCGACACCGTAAAGGCGCGGTGCCAGAACTCTCCGTAGAGATGCTCCGAGTGAGTGCACTTCACACCCTGGCCGGAACCGAAGCCCATGTCGACCGGTCCCCAGGCGGAAAGGAAGGCGGGAAAGGTGCCCATGTACGACTGAGGCGTGCCCCCTCCGCCGAAGGTCGCCGCCACGCGTGGGTAGCCCGATTCGTCGGTCAGGCCCTTGGCGCGAATCTCGAGCAGCTTCGCCGCGATGGCGGCCAGCGCCTCGTCCCATGAGATCGGCACGAAGCCGGGGTCCTCGCCGCGTCCCTTCTTCGGGTTCGTACGTCTCATCGGTGAGCCGATGCGGTTCGGGTTGTAGAGCTTCTGTATGAGCCCGTAGGCCTTGACGCACACCTTCCCGCCGCCCGGGTGAACCGCAGCCGCGGCGAAGTTCGGTTCGACCTCGGTGGCGACGCCGTTCTTCACGGTGACGGTGAGGAGGTCGGGGCCGGCGACGCATTGATAGCAGTAGGTGGCGGTCTTCATCTTACAATCCCAGGTAGGCCTGCTGCACCTGCTCGTCCTCGAGCAGCCGAGCGCCGGCTCCGGAGTGTACGATGCAGCCGGTCTCGAGCACGTAGCCGCGGTCGGCCGCGGCGAGCGCCGCGTGCGCGTTCTGGTCGACCAGGAAGATCGTGGTTCCGGATTCCTTGAGCGAGCGTATCGTGACGAAGATCTCCTCGACTAGGCGGGGCGCAAGTCCCATGCTCGGCTCGTCGAGGAGCAGCAGCCTGGGGAGCGCCATCATCGCCCGGCCGATCGCGAGCATCTGCTGCTGCCCGCCTGAGAGCGTGCCGGCCGCCTGGCGGCGGCGCTCCTTGAGCGCTGGAAACACGGCGTACACCCGCTCGATGGCACGCTCGCGCTCGAGCCGGCTGCGGGTGTAGCCGCCGAGCTTCAGGTTGTCCTCGACCGACAGTGGCGCGAACACCAAGCGCCCCTCGGGCACCTGCGAAATTCCAAGGCGCACGCGCCGGTCCGACGGCGCGCGGGTGATGTCTTCGCCACAGAACAGCACTTGCCCGGCGCTCACCCGTTGCACGCCGGAGAGCGCGCGCAAGAGCGTGGTCTTGCCGGCACCGTTGGCGCCCACCAGCGCCACGAGCTCGCCTTGCGCGACGCGCAGGTCGATGCCCTTCAGCGCGGGAATGCGACCGTAATGGCTCTCGAGAGCTCGCAGTTCCAGCATGTCAGTGCACCCTCGCCGCGGCCCCCAGGTACGCCTCGATGACGCGGGGATCGTGCCGCACGGCGTCGGCCGGCCCTTCGGCGAGCTTGCGGCCGTAGTCGAGCACCAGCACGTGGTCCGAGATGCCCATCACCAGCCGCATATTGTGCTCGACCAGCATCACTGTGCGGCCGTGCGCGCACAGCCTGCCGATCAGCTCGGCGATCCCGCGCATCTCCGCCGGGTTGAGCCCCGCTGCGGGCTCGTCGAGCAGCAGGAGGCGCGGCTCGGTCGCGAGCGCGCGAGCGATCTCCAGGCGCTTGAGGGCGCCGTAAGGCATCGCCTCGGAGCGTGCGTCCAGCCATTCGGCAAGGCCGACAAAGCGCATCAGCTCGGCCGCTTCCTCCCGGCAGGCGCGCTCGGCTCGCGCCAGAGCGGAGGTGCGCAGGAGCGCCGTCGCGAGGCTGCAGCGCTCGCGGCGGTAGCGCCCGACCATGACGTTCTCGAGGGCGGTCATGTTGAAGAACACCTGCAGGTTCTGGAACGTGCGCGCCACGCCCGCTTCTGCGAATTGATGCGGCGCGCGCCCGGCGAGGTCGACATCGTCGAGAAGGATGCGACCGCCCGAAGGGGCGTAGATCCCGGTGAGCAGGTTCAGCAAGGTGGTCTTCCCGGCGCCGTTCGGGCCGATGATCGAGGTCACCTTGCCGTGCGACACCTCGAAGGAGACGCTGTCGACCGCGCGCAGGCCGCCGAACTCCTTGGACAGGCCCTCGGCCCGGAGCAGGTTCATCGCGGATCCTTGCGTGCGGCGAGCTCCCCGAGGCTCGGCACCAGGCCCTTCGGCATGAAGATCATCGTGCCCATCATGACGGCGCCGAACACCACCATCTCGTAGTCCCTGAACACGGTGAGAAGCTGCGGCAGGGTGGTCAGCACCGCGGCGCCCACTACGGCGCCGTAGGTCGAGGCCATGCCGCCGAACACCACCATGGTGACAAACTCGATCGAGTGGAAGAAGCTCAGCTTGGATGGCGTTATGAAGCCCGAATAGTGCGCGGTGAGGCTGCCCGCGACTGCGGCGAACAGCGCGGAGATCACGAAGACCCGCACCTTCTGCCTCGCACTGTCGATACCCGAGACCTCGGCGGCAACCTCCGAGGCCGAGAGCGCGCGCAAGGCGCGTCCTGTCGGTGACTCGACGAGGTTCAGCGACAGCCACACCGCGGCGAGAAGCAGGGCGCCCACCACCCAGTACCAGGTGCCTTCACCGGAAATCGTCGCGCCGAGGACGCCCAAGGGCTTGACCGGCATCCCGTCGGGCCCCCCGGTCCAGCGGTCTTCGGTCGCGGCCACGATCGACACGATGACGCCCATGCCGAGGGTCGCCATCGCAAGATAGTGCCCCTTGAGGCGGAGGATGGGCCGGCCGATCAGGTAGGCGATGGCCCCAACGCCAAGCGTGGCCGCGGCGATCGAGACGAGCGGCGGCCAATCGAAACGTGTCGAAAGGATCGCCGACCCGTAGGCGCCCAGCCCGAAGAATCCGGCGTGGCCCAGGCTGATCTGGCCGGCGTAGCCGATCAGCAGGTTCAGGCCGACGCAGACGATCGCGTTCAGCCCCACCAGGATCGCGACCTCGTAGAAGTAGTTGTTGGGCAGGGCGAGCGGTAGCGCTGCGATCACCGCGAGCAGCGCGAGAAGCCCTCCGCGGCGGGGAGAAGAGAGCCACGAGATCATTCACACGCGCTCGGCAGCGCGGCTGCCGAGGATCCCGGTAGGCATGAAGAACAGCATCGCGAGCATCAGCACGAAGGCAATCACGTCCTTGTAGGCCGACGACACGTACCCGGCCGAGAGCGACTCGGCGACCCCGAGCAGCACCCCCCCGAGAACCGCGCCCGGCCCGCTGCCGAGGCCGCCGAGCACGGCGGCCGCGAAGCCCTTCAGGCCCAGCATGACGCCGACGTCCCACGACGTCAGGGTGATCGGCGTGATGAGGATACCCGCGACGGCGCCGAGCCCCGCCGAGAGGCCGAAGGAGACGAACAGCACCCTGCGCACATTGATGCCCACGAGCTGCGCCGCGGTGCGCTGAGTCGAGGTCGCGAGCATCGCCTTGCCGAGCAACGTGCGCCCGAAAAACCATGACAGCGCCAGCACGATCGCCAGCGTCACCCCGACCACCCACAGGCTCTGCGGCAGCAAGGCTGCGCCAGCGACCTCGATTGGGGTGTTCCCGGAGAACGGCGCGAGCGTGTGCAGCTTCTTGTCCCAGACGAGCGCGGCGATTCCGCGCAGGAGGATCGAGGCGCCGATGGTAATGATGACGAGGGTCACGACCGGCGCGCCGCGCGCCGGCTCGACCGCGAATTTTTCGAGCGCCAGGCCGACCAGCGCGGAGAGGAGAACCGCCGCGACCATCGCCGCCGGGACGGGCAACCCTGTCCCGGCCAGCGACACGGTCGTCATGCCGCCGATCATCACGAATTCGCCCTGTGCGAAATTGATGACGTGGCTCGCGTTGAAGATGATCGAGAAGCCGAGCGCCACGAGCGCGTAGATCGCGCCTATCGTGATCCCGCTCAGCAGGTATTGCGCGAGCTGGGCGCTCATTCTCTCCTCCAAGCGGCGCGAAGGCCGCCGCCTTCGCTATTTCACCAGCGTCCAGTCGCCCTTGCGGACCTCCAGCATGCGGAAGGCGGTGAGGTCCAGGCCCATGTGGTCCTGCGCCGACATGTTGACCACGCCGGCCGTCCCCATGTAGCCGCGCGTCGCCTCCAGGGCGTCGCGCACCTTGGCCTTGTCGGCGGATCCGGCGCGCTTCATCGCCTCTACGGCGAGCATCAATCCGTCGTAGGCGTGGCCGCCGAAGGTCGATACCTCGGACTTGAAACGGCCTTCGTAATCGCGCTTGTAGCCGACCACCACCTTCTTCTGGGGATCGCTGTCGGCGAGGCTCTCGGCGACCAGCAACGCTGCCGCCGGCAGGCGCACCCCCTCGGCCGCCTCGCCGGAGAGCTTGACGTATTCCTTCGACGCGACGCCGTGCGACTGGTAGAGCGGGACCGTCATCCCGATCTGGCGGAAGTTCTTGGTGACGATCGCCGGTCCCTGGCCGAATCCCGCGTTGAGCACGGCCTGCACGCCGGGCGTGGTGCGGATCTTGGTGAGCTGCGCGGTCATGTCGGCGTCCCCCGCCCCGTAGGACTCGTCGGCGACGATGTCGATCTTGTCTTGTGCCGCCACCTTGAGGCACTCGGCACGCATCGACTTGTCGAAGCCACCCGAGCCGGAGATGAGCGCGATCTTTGCCACGCCCCGCGAGCGCATGTCCACGAAGATCTTCTCGCACGCCATGCGGTCAGTGTGCGGCGTCTTGAACACCCATTTCTTGACCGGCTCGATGATCACGACCGCGCCGGCGAGCGAAATGAACGGAATCCCGGCGGCTTCGACCAGGGGGACAACCGCCATCGTCTCTCCTGTCGTCGAGCCGCCGACGATGACGTCGACCTTGTCCTGCTCGATGAGCCGTCTGGCGAAGGTGCGAGCCTTCTCGGCGTCGCCCGCCGAATCGTAGGCGACCAGCTCAAGCCGTCTGCCGAGCACGCCGCCTGCCGCGTTGAGCTTCTCGACGTACAGGTCGAGCGTCTTCTGCTCGGGATCGCCGAGGAAGGCAGCCGGGCCCGTGACCGACAGGAACGCGCCCACCTTGATCGGCTCCTGCGCCGACGCGATCCCGGCCAAACCGAGCCAGGCGACCGTCAATCCCAGGACTGATGCGACGCTTATGCGCTTCATTTGACCCCCGTATCGAGACGCCCGCACCGGCCTCCGCCTCTCGGGCAATGGCAAACCCTATTACGCCGGGAGCAGCCCGGTTTGATCCACATCAACCCTACGGCAGCGCTGATTCCTCTGCGACGCTTCGCGATCGCGCTACCAAGCCGTCAGTTGATCCAGATCAAACCCCTCCCCGGGCTTTGGAGAAAGCTGGGCCGTGTTCAAGTCCGAGGGTGGGGGATGGCTCAGGAGCCAGCAATACCGATGAACGCGGCCGAATTGCTCCTGTCCACGGGCGACGGGAACCGCGTGGCCCTGGAGTGCGGCGAGCGGCTGCTGTCGTATTCGGCGCTGCGCGACGCGGTGCGCCGGGCGGCCGGCGCCTGGCGCGGCCTGGGCCTGCGAACCGGCGATCGCGTCCTCGTGTACGCGCCCGACAGCATCGAATGGGTTCTCGCCTACTTGGGCGCGATCTGGGCGGGCGGCGTCGCGGTGGGCCTGAATTCGCGCCTGTTCGAGAAGGATCTGTCGGTCGTGCTTGCCGACTGCGGCGCGCGCTTCGTCTTCTGCGATCCCGGCAGCGTCGCAACGCTTGACCGGCTGATTCGGGACCAGCCGGGCACGCCCCGCGTCGTTGCGCAGCCCGAGGCGCGCGCGCTGTGGAGCGCCGCCGCCCCGCTGTCCGCCGAGCGGCTCCCGGCCGAGGCCCCCGCATTGTGGTTCTACACCTCGGGCACCACCGGGGTTCCCAAGGGTGTCGTCCACGCGCAGCGCGCCGTGGTCGAGACGGCGAGCTTCGCGAGCAATGTCCTTGGCGTGGACGAGGGTGACCGGCTCTACGCTTCCTCGAAGCTGTTCTTCGCGTACGCGATCGGCAACGCGCTCTGCGCCGGCCTGCGCCTCGGCGCAACCGTCATCCTGGACGGGGAGTGGCCCACGGCCGAGCGCGTCGTCCAGGTCGCCGAGCGCCATCGACCGACGGTGATGTTCTCGGTCCCCACGCTCTATCTGAAGATGTTGCAGGCCGGCCTGACGGGGCAGCTGGTGCGCGCCGGGGTGCGGCATTTCGTGTCCGCGGGTGAGGCGCTTCCCGCAACGGTGCGCAGGCTGTGGAAGGACGCCACCGGGATCGCTCCAGTCTCCGGTTTCGGGGCCTCCGAGACGATCGCATTGGTGCTGTATTGCGACGACGAGAGCTCGCTGCTCAAGCCCTCGCCGCTGGTCGAGATCCGGCCGCGGCAGGCCGAGAGCGCGGACGCGCCCCGGCGCGTGTGGATCAAGCACCCCTGCGTCTCGCTCGGCTACTGGAAGCGCCCGGAGGCGCAGGCCGACAGCTTCGAGGACGGCTGGTTCTCCCCGGGCGACCTGTTCAGGCGCGCCGGCGAAGCCTGGGAGTACTGCGGCCGGGACGACGACATGCTGAAGATCTCCGGACAGTGGGTGAGCGTGATGGAGATCGAGCAGGCGCTGATCTCGCACGCGGCCGGCAGCGTGCAGCAGCTTGCCGCCGTCGGCCATACCAGCGCTGACGGCCTGGGTTCGATCGCGCTGTTCGTGGTCGCGGCCGCGGGACAGGAGCGCGAGGCCCGGGCGCGGATCGCGGCAGGAATGGAGGCGCTGCCGAAGATCAAGCGGCCGAGGGTGGTGAAGTGGATCGAGGAGATGCCGGTCACGGCCACGGGCAAGCTCCAGCGGCGCAAGCTCAAGGATCTCTATCTCTCCGGCGCTCCGAGCGCTTTCGCATAAGGACAGATAGGAGATAGGGGTCACATGGAAACGATCCGCCTCGAGAGAATCGGCCACGTCGCCGTGGCCACGCTCTCGCATGCGCCGGTGAACGCGCTCGAGCCGGCGCTGATCGCGCGCCTGGACGCGGTGCTCGACCAGATAGCCCGCGACGACGGGGTGGCGCTTTTGCACATCCGCACCGACCAGAAGGCCTTTTGTGCAGGCGCAGACCTGGCGCTGATGCGCTCTTGCTTCGACGATCCGGACGGCCCCGAGGTGATGCTGAAACTGGTGTCGCACATGCAGTGGCTGTTCGAACGCATCGAGGCAGCGCCGTTTGTGACGCTCGCCGAGATAGGCGGCGCGGCCCTCGGCGGCGGGCTGGAGCTCGCGCTCGCTTGCGATCTGCGCGTCGCGGCTTCGCAGGCGAAGATCGGCCTGCCCGAGGTCGGGCTGGGGCTGGTCCCCGGCGCAGGCGGCACGCAGCGGCTCACGCGCCTGTGTGGGCGTGCCGTTGCCAAGCGGCTGATCCTCGGCGCCGAGACGATAGACGGCACCGAAGCCGAGCGCCTGGGGGTGGTGCAGTGGGCGCGGCCGCGCGAACAGCTCGCCGACTGGACCCGGCAGCTCGTGGCGAGGATCGCCGCGCTGCCCAGGGCTGCGCTCGCGCTGGCCAAGGAGTGCATAGCCGCGCAGGGTGACCCCGGCCGGGACGGCTTCGCCGAGGAGATCGCCGCGAGTCGCCGTCTCTACCACCACCAGGAAACGCGGGCCCGAGTTTCCGAGTTTCTGACTCGTAGCACCTTCAAGGAGACCTCATGAATCTGAGCGAGAAGATTGCCGTCGTCACCGGCGGCGCATCCGGCATAGGACAGGCGACAGCCGAGACCCTGGCCGAAGCCGGAGCCACCGTGTGCATCGGTGACATCGCGCGCGACAAGGGCGAGGCCGTCGCCGCCGGCATCCGAAAGAAGGGCCAGAAAGCGGAGTGCCTTCCCCTCGACCTCACCGACCTCGCATCGATCGCCGATTTCGCGAGCGCCGTCCTCAAGCGCTTCGGCCGCGTGGACATCCTGGTGAACGGCGCGGGCTGGGGCAAGACCATCCCCTTTCTCGAGAGCGACGACGCGTTCTGGGAGAAGGTCATCAACCTGAATTTCGTCGGCCCGATGCGCCTCACCAAGGCGCTGCTGCCGCAGATGTTCGAACGCAAGTCCGGGCGGATCGTCAACGTGTCGAGCGACGCCGGCCGGGTCGGGAGCCTCGGGGAGACCGTCTACTCGGGCGCCAAGGCCGGGCTCATGGGCTTCACCAAAGCGCTGGCGCGCGAGGGCGCGCGCTACAACGTCACCGTCAACTGCGTCTGCCCGGGGCCGACCGATACCCCACTCATGGCCGCTGTCCCAGAAAAGATCAAGGAGGCCTTCGTCAAGGCGATCCCCATGCGCCGCTTCGGCAGGCCCGCGGAGGTGGCGCAGGCGATCGCGTTCTTCGTCGGGCCCAACACCGACTACGTCACCGGCCAGGTGCTGAGCGTGAGCGGCGGACTTACCATGGCAGGCTGAGATACGAACCAGGACCCAAAACGTGAAGACAACCAAGCTCGCCGGATACAAGGCCGCCCATTTCAGCTACTCGGTGGCCGGCAAGGTCGCGACCATCACCCTGAGCCGCCCCGAGCGCAAGAATCCGCTCACGCTCGACTCCTACGAGGAGTTGCGCGATCTGTTTCGCGAAATGACCTACGCCACCGACGTCAAATCGGTGGTCATCACCGGCGCCGGAGAGAATTTCTGCTCTGGCGGCGACGTTCACGAGATCATCGGTCCCCTGGTGGAGATGAAGCGGAAGGACGACATGGCGGGACTGCTCGCGTTCACCCGCATGACCGGCGACATGGTGAAAGCGATGCGCGCCTGTCCCCAGCCGATCATCGCCGCGATCGACGGGGTATGTACCGGCGCAGGCGCGATGATCGCGTGCGCTTCGGACATGCGCCTGGGCACCGCGCGCTCGAAGCTCGCGTTCCTGTTCGTTCGCGTCGGGCTCGCCGGTGCTGACATGGGCGCGTGCACCCTGCTGCCGCGTCTGATAGGCCTCTCGCGTGCCTCCGATCTCCTGTATACGGGGCGCGTTGCCGGCGGCGAGGAGGCCGAGCGCTTCGGCTTCTACAACCGGCTCGTCGAGCCGGGGAAGCTGATGGAGGAGGCCGCGGCGCTTGCGAGGAGCCTCGCGGAGGGCCCGACCTTCGGGCACGGCATGACCAAGACCATGCTGTGGCAGGAATGGAGCTCGGGCCTGGGCGAGTGCATCGAGGCTGAGGCCCAGGCCCAGGCGCTTTGCATGCAGACCGGCGACTTCGAGCGCGCCTACCACGCCTTCGTCGCCAAGCAGAAGCCCGTGTTCGAGGGCAACTGATGGCCGACGCGGGCCACCTCGCCTGGCCGTTTTTCGACGAGGGCCATCGCGCCCAGGCGCGCGAGCTCGAGCGTTGGGCGTCGGAGGCGCTTCCGCGTCTGATCGACGGCGCCGAAGAGGGCCCCGATGCCGTTTACCCTCGCGTCGCGCGCCTGGTCTCCGAGATGGGCAAAGCCGGGCTACTGCGCCTCTGTGTTCCCGCCGCCTACGGGGGCACTCGCGAGAACCTCGACGTGAGGACCCTTTGTCTCGCGCGCGAGATCCTCGGCCGTGCTGCGGGCCTCGCGGACTTCGCGTTGGCGATGCAGGGCCTGGGCAGCGTTCCGATCACGCTCCACGGCAGCGAGGCGCAGAAGCGCGCCTTCCTTCCGCGTGTCGCCGCCGGCACGGCGATCGCGGCGTTCGCGCTCTCCGAGCCCGACGCCGGCTCGGACGTCGCCGCCGTGGCGACCACCGCGGTGCGCGATGGCGGTCACTTTCGCCTCGACGGAACCAAGACCTGGATCTCGAACGGCGGCCTCGCGAGCTACTACATCATCTTTGCGCGCACCGGCGAAGGCCCGGGATCGAAGGGCCTGTCGGCCTTCATCGTCGATGCCGACGCGCCCGGCCTCGACGCCTCCGAGCGCATCGAGATCATCGCTCCCCACCCGCTCGCGACCCTGCGCCTGACAGGCTGTCGAGTTCCAGCCGAGCGCCTGCTGGGGCGCCCGGGGGACGGTTTCAAGATCGCCATGGCCACTCTCGATGCCTTCCGCTCGACGGTGGGCGCTGCGGCGCTCGGGTTCGCGCGTCGCGCCCTGGACGAGGCTCTGGCGAGGGCGCGCTCGCGGCGTCTTTTCGGCGTGACGCTGGCGGAGTTCCAGCTGACCCAGAGCAGGGCGGGGGAGATGGCGACGGCGATCGACGCAGCCGCCCTGCTGGTCTATCGCGCCGCCTGGACCCGGGACGTCGTCGGCGGGCGAGTGACCCGCGAGGCGTCGATGGCGAAGTTGTTCGCGACCGAGTCGGCGCAGCAGGTGATTGACGCGGCGCTTCAGCTGTTCGGCGGGCTGGGTGTCGTGCGGGGCATGGCCGTCGAGAGGCTCTACCGCGAGATCCGCGCGCTGCGCATCTACGAAGGGGCTAGCGAGGTGCTGCGGCTTATCATCGGTGCGAAGGTGCTGGAAGCCAACGCCGAGTGCGAGGCGTAGAGAACTGGACTCGACGCTTGGAACATGAAGCGACCAGAGCAGTAAAGGAGAACACCGTGGGCGATCGGATGCGGCTTCCTGACGGAATGGGTGCCCCGATGGGGGCGGTCGCGGCGGAACCCGAGAGGCCGGCTCCGGATCCCGGCTACAGGATTCCGTACGAGGATCTGCGCGGTTGGGTCGCCGAAGCGGAAAAGCTCGGAGAGATCCGGTACGTGAAGGGTGCGACCTGGCAGGAGGATATCGGCATGGCGGCCGAGCTCGTGCAGCACGACGAGAACGCTCCGTGCCTGATCTTCGACGAGATACCGGGATGCAGAAAAGGGCAGCGTGTCCTGACCAACTTCTTCGGCGGCCGGCGCAAGAACATGACGCTCGGCTTCCCGCTGCATTACTCGAAGCTGGAGCTGTCGCAGGCTTTCCTCGAGAACTACATGCGGGACCTGAAGCCCATCCCGCACCAGTTCGTGGAGACGGGCCCGGTGCTCGAGAACGCGATCACCGGCCAGGACGTCGACATCACTAGGTTTCCCGTGCCGCTGTGGCACGAGGGCGATGGCGGACGCTACATCGGCACGGGCAGCTACAACATCACCCTCGACCCCGAGGAGAAGTGGATCAACGTCGGAACCTACAGGGTAATGATCCACGACGCGAGATCGCTGGGCTTCTACATGTCTCCTGGCAAGCACGGACGCATCCACCGCGACAAGTATCAGGCCCGCAATGAGCCGATGCCGGTCGCGATCGTCGTGGGCGGGGACCCCTTGCAGTTCCTGGTGGCTTGCAGTGAGATGCCATACGGCGTTTGCGAGCTCGACATTGCCGGCGGCCTGCGCGGCAAGCCGGTGCAGGTGGTGAAGGGCAGGGTGACGGGTCTGCCGATTCCCGCCAACGCCGAGATGGTCATCGAAGGCTTCGTGCAGCCGGGCAAGCGCAGGCTCGAGGGGCCCTTCGGCGAATGGACCGGATACTACGGCAGCGACGTGCGCGAGGAGCCGGTGCTAGACATCGAGGCGATCTACCATCGTGACGATCCGATCATTCTCGGTTGCCCCCCGCAGCGCCCGCCCGAGGAGCAGGCGCGCTACCGCGCCGTGACGCGCTCGGCGCTCATCCGCAAGTACGTCCAGCAGGCGGGCGTTCCCGATGTGAGCGCGATCTGGGCCCACGAGGTCGGCGGCTCGCGCCTGCTGCTGGGAGTGTCCATCAAGCAGCGCTATCCGGGACATGTCAAGCAGGCGGGACACGTAGCCGCCATGTGCCACGCGGGCGCGTATTCCGGCAAGTACGTGATCGTCGTTGACGACGATATCGATGTCAGCAACCTGGAGGAGCTGATATGGGCGATGCTCACTCGCTCCGATCCGGCTACCTCGATCGACATCATCACCAATACCTGGAGCACACCGCTCGACCCGCGGATCCCGCCGGAAGAAAAGGAAAAAGGCAACAATACCAACTCCAGAGCGATCATCGACGCCTGCAGACCGTTCCACTGGCGTCACAAGTTTGCCAAGGTCAACACACCTAGTCCGGAGAAGGCACGCCTGGCGAGGGAGAAGTTCGGTTACCTGCTTGGTCTATAGCGCGATGACCAGCATCAGGCCGCCGAGCAAGCCCAGATTGACGAGAAGGTTGGCGATGTGCAGATGCCGGACAAGGGCATCGGGGATCAGCCACCAGCGATGGAAGATAAGGCTCGCTAGAATCGTGAACGCGGCGAGCATCCACGCCGCTGCAACGCGGTGCACGTCCAGGGCGAGCATCGCGGCGCCGGTGAATTGCAGGATGAATCCGGCGACGAGGACCGCTCTCGGCCGCGGAACCCCTAGCGCCCGCATGCGCTCTTCATGCTGGCCGAACTTCCACAGCGCGTTTCGAATACCGGTAACGAGGAACGACAGCGCGAGGAGCAGCTGTCCGGCCGCTTGCAGTGCGCTATGCTTTTCGTACAAGTTCAGGCCGCTGTGCGGCGCGCTTCGAGGGCGATGGTCCCCAGGTAAGTGCTCGCCTTGAGATCCAAGTCGAGATCCCTGTCCCGGTAGCGTTCGGCCGAGATCTCGATCCGATAGCGACCGCTCGCCGGCTCGAGCCCCTGGAACTTGAAGTCACCGAAGGGATCGCTGCGCGTTTCTCCTATCGTACGGCCGTCCTGTTTTAGCATGACCTTCGCGCCTTCGATGCATGTCGACTCGCCGCCGGCGCTCCCCTCCAGGCTGCCGCCGACGAAGACCTTGTTCCAGAGATCGAGATTCTTGTAGAAGACGCGCGGGCGGGTTCCGAGCTCGGGGCGCAGTACCTGCAGCGCCTGCTCTTTGACCATCGCTTCCATCTCGGCGTCGCCGGCGCGCACCGTGCGGATGGCCTGCGTGGGACACACTTGCGACGCGCGCGTGCGCGTCCAGCCCCGGTCGAGCAGATGCGCGTCGAACGGCCAGGCTTGCGGAAGCTGAAGCTCCTCGTTCCAGTGGATCGCGCCGTACGGGCAGGCGCTGACCAGCTTCCGATGGCCTTTCGCTTTGACCGGATCGATGAGCACGATGCCGTCTTCGCGCTTCGAGATCGCACCATCCGCCGCCCTGACGCACGGTGCGTCATCGCAGTGGTTGCAGGTGACCGGCAGATAGACGACCTCGACCATCGGGTATCGTCCCTTCTCCCGCTGCTTGATATCGATCCAGCGCTGGCCGTGATTCGCCATCGAGGCGGAGATGCCCGCAAACGCGTTGCCGTGGTACTCATCGTGGCAGGCGACAGCGCACGACTGGCAGCCGAAGCATTTCTTCACGTCGATGACGAGGTTCCATTTCTTCATGACTGCTTCTCCATCGTTGGCGCGGCGGCGAGCTCCGCCTTCCCGACGCGGCACAGGAGCCCGCGCAGTTGATAGGTGCCCATTTGCGGGTCGTAGGGTGGGCCGCTGTCGGTGAGCACGTTGGCGTTCGATTTCCAGATGCCGTATTCGGGGCCCGGCTCTTCGGGGAACCACCAGCCGTGCTCGGCGTTCACCACGCGCGGATCGATCCCCTTGCTCAGCTTCGCGCGCTGGCGGATCCTCCCGCGGCGTGTCTCGATCCACATCCAGTCGCCGTTCCCGATGCCGTAGCGGGCAGCGGTATCGGGGTGGATCTCGGCGCGCGGGTCGGTCCGAGCCTTGCGCAGGTTGGCGATCTGGCGGTGCTCCGAATTGAAGTAGAACGGGATGCGCCCCCCGGTGGTGAGCACGAGCGGAAATTCCTTCGCCACCCCGGGCGCCGAGAGCGGGCTCTCCGGCGGCTCCTCGTAGGATGGTAGGGGCGCGTAGCCCATCTGCTCGAACCGCGTCGAGTAGAGCTCGATCTTTCCCGTCGGGGTCCTGAAGCCCGATTTCTCGTACCGGCGGTATTTCGCCGGCGCGACGGCGAAGCCGCGCCGGGCGAGCTGATCGAAGTCGTAGCCGAGGCCTCCGGCCCTGAGTTGCGCGTTGAGCACGTCCTTCACGTCCTCGGTGCCCACCGGCAATTTCATTCTCCGCGCGAGCAGCACGAAGATTTCCTCGTCCGACTTGCACTCTCCCACCTGGACCACCTTCTGCTGCGCGAGCGCCACGTTCGCCGCGACGGTGGGGAGCCCGACGATCTGGTCGAGCTCGGGCCAGGCCGCCGCCGGCAGCACGATGTCGGCGAGCTCGGCGGTCGGCGTCATGAAGAGGTCGGCGCACACCATGAAGTCAAGCTTCATCAGCGATTCGTAGACGAGCTTCGTATTCGCGTAGGTGGTGAGGGTGTTGTTACCGAAGACGAGGAAGGCCTTGACCGGATAGGGCTTGCCATCGCGAATCGCGGAAAGCAGCGTCGGGATGTGCGCCGCCGGCAAGTCCGCGCCTTCGCCGCCCAGCAGCTTGAAGCGCTCGGCGCCGAGGCGTTTCGCCGCCGTCTCGGGCGCGACGTTCTCGATCAGGCTCGGAAACTTGCCGATCGTGCGCGCGCCGAACACCCAGCCCCCCGGCACGTCGACGTTGCCGGTGAGCACGGGCAGCATCGAGAGAGCCCGCACGGTCTGGATGCACTTGGGCGTGTGCTCGATTGCGCAGCCCCACTCGAGCATGCCCGGGCGCGTGCGCGCGAACAGGCGCGCGGCGGCGCGTATCTTCTCCGCCTCCACCCAGGTGATCGGCTCCGCCCATTCCGGCGTGAACCGCGCGACGTGCGCGGCGAGCTGATCGAAGCCGTGCGTGTGCCCGCGCACGAAGGCCTCGTTGTAGAGCCGCTCGTCGATGATGACGTTCAGCATCGCCAGCGCCAGCGCGTCGTCGACGCCGGGGCGCACGCGCAGCCAGAGGTCGGCGCGCTTGGCGAGATCGGTCTCGCGCGGGTCGACCACGATCGTTTTCGGGTTGCGATCGAGCGCCTCGCGCACCGCGAAGCGCGTCTCCCCGTCGGGCCCGGAGTCGATCGGGTTGTGGCCCCAGAAGAGCATGCACGCCGGCGGGGTCTCGCCTGGATAGTCGCACACCGGAAAGTCGCCGAAGGTCAGCAGGCAGGTGTTCACGCGCGGGTGGAAGCACTGCGCGAAGCCGGGCTCGCACCAGTTCGGCGTCCCGAGCGCGTGCCCGAAGCGCGACACCCAGCGGATGTGGTGGCGTCCGGTGCCGGTGCCGAGCGCGATCGCCTCCGGCCCGAATTCCCGCCGGATCTCGAGCAGGCGCAACGCGATCTCATCGAGCGCCTCATCCCAGGAGATGCGCCGCCACTTTCCGGAGCCGCGCGGCCCGATGCGGCGCTGCGGATACTTCAGCCTGTCGGGGTGGTTGACGAGATCGACGGTCACCGTGCCGATCGGGCACAGCTTCCCGTGGCTGAGCGGCGACTCGCGGTCGCCCTCGATCTTTACGAGCTTCCCCTCGCGGACGTGCAGCAGGGCGCCGCAGCCGCCGTGGCAGGAGCGGCAGACGCTCTTCAGGACGCGGGTCGCGCTGTCCATCGGGAGTCAGCCCGCCGGCTTCGGCACTACGAGGTGAAAGAGCTTGAGCCTGCCGCCGCCGGCGTGGCGGACGCTCGCCGCTTCGGCGGGCCCCAGGTAGACGCCCGCGCCCCTTCCGGCCTCGTACTCCTTGCCATTGAGCGCGATCACCGCATTGCCGTCCATGAGGTAGATGAGCTGGTGCTCGTTCTTGCCCGTCCGCGCGTCGAGCATCTCCCCTGCGCCCAGCCAGCGCAGCATGCCCAGGCCGTTCTTCGCGCCGCACAGCTTCTCGTTCATGATCTCCGCCAATTCGCCTGCGCCCGGGACCTTCCTCCTGGCGCATTCGCCCGTCTTGATGAATGTCGTCGCCATGGTTCGCTCCCTAGCTCTGCACCCAGACCTTGCCGTCGCGGTGCTCCCACAGCAGATCGTCCTTCGTGCCCTCGAGGATGGTGGTCTTGAACTGGTTAGGCGCCTGGTACTCGAAGTAGAACAGCGGCTCCACCGCGCGCAGGCGATGGCGGTTGTCGGCCGGGAAGAAGATCAGGTCGCCGGGACCCACCTCGCGAACGCCCTCGGCGGTTTCGACGGTCGCCTTTCCCTCCATGATGAAGTAGAAGTGCTCGCAGTTCGCGTGCTGATGCAAGGGCGAAGCTGCGCCCTTCTTGTAGTGCATGACGCCCGCGAGCATGGCGTCGGTCTTGGTCAGCTCCTTGCTGACGAAGAACACGCGCTCCCGCCCCGGCACCGTCGATACGAGCGCCGGCAATTCGTCTTGGTGAAAGATGTACGCCATCGTCCTTTCTCCTCTATTTCGCCATCGCCGGCTGCCGCTCGGTCTCGGTCTTCGTGGCTTGGGTGGCGGCGCCGACGCGGTGCGGCTTCCCGTCCCAGGCGACGACCTGGACGAGGCAGGAGTTCGCCGCCGTCCCGGTCACCTTCTTCGCGATCGAGCGTTTCGGCGTCAGTTGGTTGACGCATCCGCCGCGGTCGAGCGACACGCCCGGCTCTCCAAGCGGCTCGTAGCAGGCCGACGACTCGTAGGAGTGCACCACGCCGCGCGGCAGGCGCTCGGTGAGCCGCGCTGCGCACACCACGGCTCCGCGGTCGTTGTAGACCTTCACGAGGTCGTGTTCCTTCACGCCGCGCGCGGCGGCGTCTTGCGCGTTGAGGCGCAGCACCCAGTAGTAATAGCCGCTCACCAGCACGCGGTGCTCCTCGATGTCGTTGATCGGGCTGTCTTTGCCGTCGGAGAGGGTGTGATAAGAGAAGCGCGAATGCGGCGAGATGAGCTGCAGCGGAAAGCGCTCTTGGAGCTCGCATCCCGGACCTTCCCAGGCGCGCGCGTACTTCACGATCGGCGGGCGCTCGGGATCGTCCGGGTCGAAGCGCTTCAGGCTCGAGCACTCGAACTCGAACTTGCCCGACTGCGTCTGCAGGCCGTGCATGAACTGCTCACCGTAGTCGCCGGGCAGCGGGTGGGGCTCGGGGACGTCCTTCTTCCGCCCCTCGTAGAACCAGCGCAGCGACACCGGATCGCGCCGGTCCTCCGGGAGCGGTGGCACGACGAAATAGCCTTTCTCAAGGAACTTCTTCCACGAGATGTGCTTCGGCAGGTCCGAGGCGTCGAACAGGCGCTTTACCCAATCCAATTCGCTCATGCCCTCGGAGAAATAGGCGCCCAGGCCCAGCCTGCTCGCGAGGTTCTGAAAGATCCAGAAGTCCGACTTCGACTCGCCGAGCGGCTCGATGCACTTGTGCTGCATCACGACGACGCGGTGATTCATCTGCGTCTGCCCGTGCAGCGCATAGCCTCCCGTGCCGCCGAACTCGGAGATATCAAAGCGCTCCATCTGGGTGCACGCCGGGAGGATCACGTCGGCGAATTTCGCTTCGCCTTCGAGCCAGATCGACTGGTTGACGACGAATTCGAGGTTCTCGCTGCGGTAGGCCCGCACGTAGCGGTTCGTCTGGGTCATCGTGCCGATCGAGGCGCCGCCGTACTTGTAGAACATTCGGATCGGCGAGTGACCGGGCGCCGGATAGACGAATTTGCGGAACTGACCTTCGATCGTCCTGCCGTCCCAGGGATAGCCCTCGGCCCTGCCTTCCAGGATTGCCTCGGGAATCTGCAGCCGCGGCACCTTCTGCGCCGAAGGGTTGAAGGTCGGCAGCTGCGGCATGCGCTGGTACAGACTGATGGGCATTCCGGTGCCCTCGATGTCACCCGAGGCGCCACCGTCGGCGTAGCCCGGGAAATAGAAGTGCAGGTCAATCGGTGTTCCCCATTGCAGGTGGCCGTAGTTGACCCCCGGTCGCCCCATGCCCTGCATTGCGAGCAGACACGCAAGCGCTCGCGCCCACTGGATGCCGGTCGCCGAGCGACAGGCGCCGCCGTGGCCGTTGCCCCAACCGCCCGCGCCGAGATAGGTCTTTCGCGTTCCCCAGCGGCGCGCGAGCGCGCGCGCGTCCTTCGCCGGAATTCCGGTCTCGCCTTCCTGCCACTCCGGCGTCTTCGGAACTCCGTCCTCCTTGCCGAGGATGTAATCGCGCCAGACGTCGAACCCGGCGCAACGCTCGGCGACGAACTTCTTGTCGTAGAGGCCTTCGGTGATCCAGACGTGGGCGATCGCCATCGCGAGGGCCGTATCGGTCCCTGGCTTGGGCGCGAACCACTTGCCGCCGTGGAACGCCGCGGTGTGGTTGAGGTAGGGATCGATGTGCACGAGCTCGATCCCGAGATCGTGCAGCCACATGCGGCGGATCGTGCCCTCGTGGCCCGAATACGATCCGCTCGTCGCTTCCGGGTCGGCCGCCCAGAAGACGACCATGTCGGCTTCCTTCATCAGGTCCTCGACGGTGCTGTAGGTCTCGGTCTGCCCGAGACGCATGCTGTAGCCGAAGTGATGCATTGCGCCCCAGTACCAGCCTTCCCAGCTGTCCGGGTTGTGCACCACCTTGGTCGCGCCGATGACGTTGAAGAACTTGTGCGCCGCGCTGATGTAGTAGCCGATGTTTCCCCAGTTGTGGTGCGAGCCGTGGTTGCACAGGATCGCGCCTTGCCCGTGCTCGCGCTTCATGCGCTTGATCTCGTTCGCGACGAGATCGAGCGCCTCGTCCCAGCTGATGCGCTCGTAGCCGGAGAGGCCGCGGTTTCTCGGGTTGCGCGCCCCCTTCGGATCGAAGTCGACGCGCTTCATCGGGTAAAGAATGCGCTGCGGCGAATACAGGGTCGATTTGCCGCACAGCGAATGCGCGGCAACGCTCGTCTGATGGGGCGGGGTAAACTCCCTTCCGCGCGCGCGGATGGTCCAGGGCTTCGCATCCCCTTCGTCGAACTCGAGCGGCGTCAGCCTGACCACCTTGCCGGCCTTGACGTAGACGAAAAGCGGCCCCCCGTTGGTATTGGTGCTGTAGCGCGTGGTGCCGTCCGGCATCGTGGTGCCGAACCTCCAGCCGACCGAGCGCAGCATGTGAAGGGTCTGTGTGAACCAGACGACGAGATCGTCGGGCCCGTCCGCCTTGAAGTCGAAGTTCTTCATCGCCTCGATGCGCTCGAGCTGGTTGACCCAGGGAACGAAGAGCCGCACGCCGAGCGCGGCCGAGGCGACCGAAATGCAGACTTCGGCCGCCGGATCGACGCCGGCGCGCGAGCTGAGACTGCCGTCGCGAAACGTGAAGACGCGGCCAAGGCTGCCGTCGAAGGTTTTGATCTGGCAGCTGAAGTTCCTTTCAGCGATACGCGCGCGGAAGGCCCGGTAGCGAAGCGCTTGCAGCTTTATCGCCCAGTGCATGGCATACAGCAGGCACGAGAACTTCAGCCCCGCGATCTTCATTCTTCGTCCCCTCCTGGTGCGTCCGGGCGTGCTCCGGGCGTCGGTGATGAGCAATCCCGCCGGGCGGCCGCAAGGCCCCGATTCAGTGCTCGACCATCGCGTGATCGTGCGCTGCCCAAAGGTCGGGTATTTGACCTATATCAACAAGTGCGGGGCCTTCCAAGAGCCCAATCAAAAGCGACTCTCCGGCTTCAATTCGGAGCGGGAGCCGAATGGCCATCAGTCTCTTATAGGAGGAGCGCCTCATGAATCACAAGAGAGTTTGTGTCGCCCTGCTGGCACTCGCCACGGGCGCGGGTGCCGCTTACGCGCAAGAGGCGGTCAAGATCGGGCTCATCGTCCCGATGACCGGCCAGCAGGCCTCGACCGGCAAGCAGATCGACGCCGCCGTACGCCTCTACATGCAGCAGAACGGCAATACCGTGGCAGGGAAGAAGATCGAAGTCATTCTCAAGGACGACGCCGCCGTACCCGACAATACCAAGCGCCTCGCCCAGGAATTGATCGTCAACGACAAGGTGAGCTTCATCGCCGGCTTCGGCGTGACTCCGGCAGCGCTTGCTGCTGCGCCGCTCGCGACCCAAGCCAAGGTGCCGGAAATCGTCATGGCAGCGGGCACCTCGATCATCACCGAGCGCTCGCCCTACATCGCACGCACCAGCTTTACGCTGGCGCAGTCTTCGGTGATCATTGCCGACTGGGCCGTAAAGAATGGGATCAAGAAGGTCGTGACCATGGTATCCGACTACGCTCCGGGCCACGACGCTCAGAATTCCTTCAAGGAGCAGTTCACCAAGGGCGGTGGCGTGGTCCTGGAGGAGATCAAGTTTCCCCTGATGGCCCCGGATTTCGCGCCCTTCCTGCAGCGCGCACGCGACGCCCAGCCGGACGCGGTCTTCATCTTCGTTCCTTCGGGCCAGGGCGCGACGTTCGTCAAGCAGTTCACCGAGCGCGGATTGGACAAGGCGGGGATCAAGATCATCGGCCCGGGTGATGTGACCGACGACGATCTGCTGAACGGCATGGGTGACGTCGTCGTCGGCACAGTGACCGCGCATCACTACTCGGCGGCGCACCCGTCGTCGGTGAACAAGGCTTTCGTCGAGGCATTCGAGAAGGCCTACAAATTCCGCCCCAACTTCATGGCCGTGGGCGGCTACGACGGCATGCATCTGATCTACGAGGCACTCAAGAAGACTGGCGGCAAGACCGACGGCGACGCGCTGATTGCGGCGATGAAAGGAGCGAAATGGGAGAGCCCGCGTGGACCGATTTCGATCGATCCGGAGACGCGCGATGTCGTCCACAACGAATATATCCGCAAGGTCGAGAAGGTCGGCGGCCAGCTGTACAACGTCGAGTTCGCCACCTTCCCGGACGTCAAGGACCCGGTAAAGGCGGAGAAGAAGTAGGCAGGCGAGTTCCAGCGCGGCGTCGAGCGGCGCCGCGCACGCTCCCTCCTTCCTGCGGACGGGAACGCATCGTCGCGGGCGGACAGGACCCATGCTGACTATCCTCGTCGACGGCATCGCCTACGGGATGCTTCTTTTCGTGCTGGCCTGCGGGCTGTCGGTGACGCTCGGCCTGATGAATCTCATCAATCTCGCGCACGGCGTCTTCGCGATGGCCGGCGGCTACGCGGCGGTAGTCCTCGTCAACAGGCTCGGCATGCCTTTCGCGGTCGCGCTGCCGCTCGCCTTTGTCGTTCCCGCCGCGATCGGGATCGTCATGGAGCGCACCCTCTACCGCCACATCTACGCCAAGAGCCATCTCGAGCAGGTGTTGTTCACGATCGGTTTGGTGTTCATGGCAGTCGCCACGGTGGACTTCGTGGCCGGCTCGCAACAGGTATTCATTCGGTTACCGAAGGCGCTCGAGGGCCAGTTCAGCGTCTTCGGCATCGGTATCGGCAAGTATCGCCTGCTCATCATCGTGATCTGCGGGCTGTTGGTTCTCGGCCTGCAGATCGTGCTTGCGCGCACGCGGTTCGGCAGCCAGCTGCGGGCCGCAGTGGACGACCCGCGCACCGCGCGCGGACTCGGCATCGACGTCAACACCGTATTCGCCATTGCCTTTGCGGTCAGTTCGGGGCTGGCAGGGCTCGGAGGGGCGCTCGGCGCCGAGATCCTCGGGCTCGATCCGCAATTCCCGCTCAAGTTCATGATCTACTTCCTGATCGTGGTGGCCGTAGGCGGCACCTCGAGCATCACCGGCCCGTTCTTGGCGTCTCTCCTGCTGGGCATCGCCGACGTCGCCGGCAAGTACTACCTGCCGAAGCTCGGGGCGTTCGTGATCTACACCATCATGATCGCAGTGCTGATCGGGAGGCCGCAGGGATTGTTCTCGCGGGGAACCGGCCGATGAGCGCACCCGCCTATCCGATCCTGATCGCGTCGGTGGCTCAATACCTGGGCCGCCGCGCCCGCTGGCGCAGTGCCGAGTATGCGTTTTGGGCGATCGCCGCGGCGACGCTGGTCCTGTTGCCGGGAAAGCACCTGATTCTCACCGAGATCGCCATTCTGGGGCTGTTCGCCCTTTCGCTTGATCTCCTTCTTGGATTCTCCGGGATCATCTCTCTAGGGCACGCGGCGTTCTTCGGCCTGGGCGCCTACGCAGCAGGCCTGTTCGCCAAGCACGGACTCATCAGCGAGCCGGTGCTCGCCTTGCTCGCCTCGGGCCTGCTGGCTGCTCTCCTCGGATTCGCCACGAGCTTTCTCGTTCTGCGCGGTTCCGACCTCACGCGTCTCATGGTTACGCTGGGAGTGTCGCTGATACTGCGCGAGCTCGCCAACCGATTCGATGGCCTCACCGGCGGCGCGGACGGCCTACAAGGCATCACCATTGCTCCACTTCTGGCCCGCTTTGCTTTTGATATCGGGGGACACACGGGTTACCTCTACAGCATGGCTGTGCTGTTCGTGCTTTTCGTGGTGGCGCGACGGATCATCTATTCGCCCTTCGGCTTGTCGCTGGGCGCCGTCAAGGGCAATCCGCTGCGTGCCTCCGCAGTCGGAATATCGGTCAACGCACGGCTCGTCACGATCTACACGATCGCCGCAGCCTACGCTGGGATTGCCGGAGCCCTGCTCACCCAAACCACGCAGTTCTGCTCGCTCGACGTTCTCTCCTTCGAGCGCTCAGCCGACCTCCTCATCGTCCTGATCCTTGGCGGGACCGGATACCTGTATGGCGGCCTGATCGGCGCGATACTTTTCAAGCTGGTGCAGGACTGGCTCGCCGCCGTCACGCCTCAGTACTGGCAGTTCTGGCTTGGACTGGTGCTCGTCGCGATCGTGCTCATGGGGCGCGAGCGCATGGGCGCCTGGTTTGCGGCCGCTCGCAGCCTCATTCGCAGGGAATAGGCGTGAGCCTCGCCCTCGAGACCACCGCCCTGAGCAAGCACTTCGGCGGAATCTACGCCGCCAATAACGTCTTCCTGCGCGTAGAGTCGGGTGCGCGCCACGCGCTCATCGGTCCGAACGGCGCGGGAAAGACCACGATCATAAATCTTCTCACCGGGGTCCTGCGGCCGAGCGCTGGCCGCATCATGCTTAAGGGAAGGGACATTACCAACCTCGCGCCGCACCGGCGCGTCCAGCTTGGCGTCGCGCGCACCTTCCAGATCAACCAGCTCTTCGGCGCTTTCACACCCATCGAGACCATCGGCCTCGCGGTATCGGAGCGAATGGGCTCGGGAGGTGACTGGTGGAGGGTCGCGGGGAGCAAACCCAGCGTCGATTCGCAGATCGTCGAGATCCTGGAGCGCTTTCACCTCACCGACGTGATGCTCGAAAGTGCTGCAACGCTGCCTTACGGGAAGCAGCGGCTGCTCGAGATCGCGCTGGCGATCGCCTGTCGGCCACAGGTGCTGCTGCTCGACGAGCCCGCCGCCGGCGTTCCAGAAGAAGAGCGCCACGAAATTCTCGCGTCGGTGGTGGCTCTCCCCAAGGACGTCACGGTGCTGTTCATCGAGCACGACATGGACCTCGTTTTCAGTTTCGCAGACCGTATCTCGGTGCTGGTCAACGGCGCGCTGTTTGCCGAGGGCTCTCCCCAGGAGGTGTCCCGCGACGAACGCGTGAAAGCGGTGTATCTCGGCGAGGATGCCGCCGATGAGTGAGCTTCTCGTCATCGAGGGGCTGACCGCCGGGTACGGCGAGGCGAAGGTATTGCGCGAGATTTCACTCGCGGTCGGCGAAGGCCAGTCGGTCGCGCTGCTCGGCCGCAACGGAATGGGCAAGACCACGCTCCTGAACTCGATCGTCGGCGTGACGCACCGGTTCGGCGGGTCTATCCGCCTGCAGGGTCGTGATATCAGCTCGCTGCGACCTGACCAGCGCGCGCACGCGGGTATAGGCTGGGTTCCGCAGGAGCGAAACATCTTTCGCTCGCTGACCGTCGAAGAAAACCTGAGCGCAGTGGCCCGCCATGGGCCGTGGACGCCGGTGAAGGTGTTCGGGCTGTTCCCGCGGCTCGCAGAACGCCGTGGCAATCTCGGCACGCGGCTATCGGGCGGCGAGCAGCAGATGCTGGCGATCGGGCGCGCGCTCGTGCTCAACCCGCGCCTGCTGCTTCTCGATGAGCCGCTCGAGGGCCTCGCGCCGATCATCGTGCGGGAGCTGCTTGCGGTGCTGGGCCGCATCGCGCGCGAAGAAGGTCTCGCTTCTATCATCGTCGAGCAGAACGCACGCAAGATCCTGGCGGTGACCGACCGCGCCGCCATTCTCGAGCGCGGTTGTGTGGTGCACCAGGGGGACAGCGGAGCACTCAGAGCCGACGCGGCACTGCTCGAGAACTTCCTCGGCGTGAGTACGAGGGCTGCATCGACTTGAAAGGCTTGACTTCGCACTCTTTTCGGGGCGGCCTACGCTAGCGCGAGTTCGTATGCATAATCCTAATCGCTGAAGACCGAAGCCATCGCCATGGCAGCGCAGACCAACTCGGCCGTCCCCACCGAAGTCGCCATCCGCGACGCGCTGCGGTTCGTCGTCGATCCCGAAGTCGGCCTGAACATCGTGGATCTGGGCCTCGTATACTCCGTCGACGTGAGCGCCGATCGCATCGGCGTGCGCATGACCATGACGACACCGGCCTGTCCGGTGGCGGACACCATCATGGAATCGGCGCGCGCGGAGATCCGCGCCGCGGCACCCGAGGTCCCCGACATAGAAATCGAGCTGGTGTGGGATCCTCCGTGGGGTCCGGAGAAGATGTCGGAGATCGCGCGTGAGCGCTTCGGCTGGTTCGGGCGTTAAGGCGCGACTGCCTCTCCTCGCGGCAGGATTCGTTGCCCTGGCGTTGGGCGCGGGCGCGGGGCTGGCGCGCATGGGCTGGACGTTCGCCCTTTACGACCCGAGACTCGTCACCTGGCACGGCGAGCTGATGATCTGCGGCTTCTTCGGCACCGTGATCGGTCTGGAGCGTTCCGTCGCGCTGCAGGCTCGCTGGGCCTACTCCGCTCCGCTTGCCGCTGCGCTGGGCATTCTCGCGCTCATCGCGGCCCGGCCGGTTGCGGCGATGATTCTTTTTGTCGCCGCGAGCTTCGCGCTCCTCGCGGCGTCGGGCTCGATCTTTCTGCGGCAGCGGGCGCTGTTCACCCTCACTTCGGCCCTGGGTGCGATGTGCTGGACCGCAGGCAATCTGCTCTGGCTCGGCGGCGCGGATGCGGTGCCTTGGTGGATCGGGTTTCTGGTGCTGACGATTGCCGCAGAGCGGCTGGAGCTTTCCAGGCTGCTGCCGCAAACGCGCCTCGCGCGCATGGCTTTCGCGGTCGTCGTCGCAGCAATCCTCGCTTCGCTCGTTCTGACTGTCACGTTACCGCGGGCGGGGTCCGCGGTGCAGGCAGCGGCGCTGCTTGCGCTGGCTCTTTGGCTGCTGCGACACGACATCGCGCGTCGCACTGTGCGCGACCGGGGCCTGACGCGATTCATCGCAGTGTGCCTGCTTTCGGGCTACGCGTGGCTGGCGTCCGGCGCTGCAGTTCTTCTCGTGGACTCGTTCTCACCTTCATTCGGCGCGAGGGACGCGGCCTTGCATGCGATCCTGCTCGGCTTCGTATTCTCGATGGTGCTCGGGCACGCGCCTATCATCTTTCCCGCGGTGACGCGCGCCGCAGTGCCCTATCACTGGAGCTTCTACATTCCGCTCGCGTTGCTTCAGGCTTCCCTGGCGCTGCGGATCGGGGGCGATCTCCTGGCAGTCGACGACTGGCGCAGGTTCGGCGGGGTGGGGAACGCGGCGGCACTGCTGCTGTTCGTGCTCGGAACGGCTACGGCGCTTGTGCGCGGCAAGCTCGCGCGAATGGACGCGTCCGCGGACGATCCGGGCTAGGCTCGCGCGCTTTTCGGGACGGCCGGGCTTTTTCCCTTCGCGCGCTGACGCTCGATCAGCTTCAGCATGGTGTCGACCGTGATCGATCGGAAGGTCGCCTTGGCGATCTCGTCGATCTCCGTCAGCACGACCCCGAGCGCCCGCCCCACCTCCGTGGAAGCGCCCGCCTGGCGGTTGCGGCTGGCGTGATCGCCGATGTCCTCGAACAGCTCGATGATGTCCAGGAGCGTAAGGCGGCTGGCGCTGCCGCCGAACCTGTAACCGCCGCCCACGCCGCGGGTCGACTCGAGAATGCCCGCGCGGACGAGCTCCCGCAGTACCTTGGCCAGGTGGTGAGTGGAAACCCGGTACTTCGACGCGATGTCGGCGGCTGAGATCGAGTCGTGGGTGCTGACCGCAAACTCGAGCACGCTGTACAAGGCGAGGCTGGTGCTGATCTGCAGTTTCATGCCGGCGCACCTCTCCGCCAGAGCTCCCGCCTCCACGTCCTCACTTCAGATCCTTCTCGAGGGGAATGACAGGGGCGGCCATCATCGCCTGGCTGCGGAAGAAGGACAGCACCAGGCTGTTGTCGCGCGCGACGAGGGTGCGCACCTTGTCGACGCCTGCACGTCGAAATCCGGCGCAGATCGACTCCAGAAGCCGGGTCGCGATCCCGGCGAGGCGGGCGCCCGGGCGCACGCTGATGCCGAACACCCACCCGCATGGCGGAGACCCGAACTCCCAATCGCGCACCTCGCCGATGATAAAGCCGTGGATCGTGTCGCCGGACTCGGCGACCAAGAACAGGCGTTGGCGGCTGCGGCTGGCCCCGTACCGGTGGAACAGCTCGAACCAGTAGTCCGTCTTCTTCTTGCCAGTGATCTCCGAGTCGATCGCGATCACCTGGTCGAGGTCGGCGGCCTCGGCGGGGCGCACCCGCAGCCCGGCGCGTCTTATCGGGCCCAAGGCTTGATCTGGATCAAAAATGGCATCTGAATGCGATATTAGCATCGATTCGTTTGCCGGGAGGCGGATCCACGCTGCGTTCGGCAGCGATGCGACGAGTAAAGCGAATCGTTTCAGGAGCGCTATGGAACTGACGCGCCAGATCAGCCGGAAGCTGCACGAGGAGCACGTCGCGGTTTTGGATCTGCTGATGCGCTTTGAGCAGTCGCTCGCACGGCGGGGCGAGCCTCCGCCGGCCAACGACCCGGCTTGGCGCGGGCTGCTGTCGCAGCTCGATACGGCGCTCCGGTACGAGATCACCCGACACTTCGGCCTGGAGGAGGATCGACTCTTCCCGCGGCTGCATCAACACGGCGAAGGCGATCTCGCCGACCTGCTGTTCGAGGAGCACGAAGCGATCCGCGCCGTGGTCGGTCCGCTGCTCGGGCTGATCGCGCGAGCGGCGGCGGACGGGTTCGACGGCGCGGGCTGGAAGGCGTTCAAGATCTCGGGACTCGAGCTCGTGGAGCGCCTCGGCTCGCATGCGCAGAAAGAGGAAGGCGCGCTGGTGCCGCTGGTGGACGAGCTGCTCGATGAGCAGACGGACCACGACCTTTGGACCGAATACGCCGCGGGCTGATACCCGAGGGAGACATCCGATGCCTACCCCTGCAACCGTCTCGGAAAACCTGGAATTGCGCCGTCTCGCGCGCGGCGACCTCGCCGGGGTGACAGCCATCGACGCCGCCGGCATCGGCCGCTCGCGGCGGGACTACATGGAGCGGCGCCTGGAAGCGGCGCTGAGGGAACCCTCGCTGCATCTGCAGTTCGCCGCCGAGCGGGCGGGCACCCTGCTCGGGTATCTGCTCGCGCGGAAGCTCGAGGGAGAGTTCGGCCGGCGGGAGCCGGCTCTGCGGCTCGAGATCATCGGGGTGCTTCCGGGCGAGCAGGGCCACGGCATCGGTTCGAAGCTCCTCGGCAAACTCGAGTCCGAAGCGAAGGGCTTGGGCGTCCGCGAGCTGCGCACGCAGGCGACGTGGCGCAATCACCCGATGCTGCACTTCTTCGATGGCAGCGGCTTTCGACTCGGCCGCAACGTCGTTCTCGACCGCGAAGCGCATCGGGGCGTCGTCGGGGAGGAGATGCCGGGCACCGCGGGAGAGCCACGTCATGACGCATCCGGGCTCGACTACGGCGCGCAGGCGCCGAACGATTTCGAGGCGCTGGCACGCGACCGCCACGACGTGCGGTCGCTGGCGCAGGTGGATCTGCCCGACATCGAGCGCATCGACCGCCGGATCACGGGGCGCGATCGCCGCGCCTACATCTCGCGCATCGTCGACGAGGCGCTGCGGGACTCCGCGGTCCGCGTGTCGCTCGCCGCGCACGCCGGCGAATCGGTCACGGGCTTCGTCATGGCGAAAGTGGATTTCGGCGACTTCGGCCGGACCGAGCCGGTGGCGGTGGTCGATACCATCGGCGTCGATCCCGGCTTCGCGGGGACCGGAATAGGCACGGCGCTGCTGTCTCAGCTGTTCATCAACCTCGATGCCCTGCACGTCGAGCGCGTCGAGACGGTGATCGCGTGGGAGAACTTCGCGCTGCTGGAGTTCTTTCACCGCGCCGGTTTCGGCCCGAGCGAGCGCCTCGGGTTCGTGAAGCAGATCGCGTAGGGAGTGGCGATGAAGCTCGACATCTTCAATCATATCTTTCCGAAGCGATTCTACGATCGCATGGTCGCGGTGCTGCCCGACGGGCGAGACATGAACAAGCGCGTGCGCAACATTCCTGCGATCGTCGATCTCGACGCGCGCTTCCGCATCATGGACGCGTTTCCGGATTACGCGCAGGTCATCTGCCTGCCGCAGCCGCCGATCGAATCGCTCGGGCCGCCGAAGATTTCCAGCGAACTGGCGCGTATCGGCAACGACGGCATGGCAGAGCTGGTATCGAGACACCCGGATCGCTTTCCGGCCTTCATCGCGGGGCTGCCGATGAACGATCCTGAAGGGCTCCTGAAGGAGGCCGAGCGCGCGATCACGAAGCTGGGGGCGGTTGGGGCCCAGGTGTTCACCAACGTGAACGGGGCGCCGCTCACTGCGCCGCAGACGTTGCCTCTCTTCGATCTGATGGCGAAGCTCGATGCTCCCCTGTGGTTGCACCCGGCGCGCGGTGCCGATCGCCCTGACTACACAACCGAAAGGAAGAGCCACTACGAGATCTGGTGGACGCTTGGCTGGCCGTACGAAACGAGCGTCGCGATGGCTCACATCGTGTTCGCCGGCCTGTTCGACAAGCATCCCGACCTCAAGATCATCACCCACCACCTCGGCGGGATGATCCCGTACTTCGAGGGCCGCGTCGGCCCGGGCTGGGACCAGCTGGGCACGCGTACCTCCGACGAGGACTACTTTGCGCTGCTGAAGAAGCTGCAGCGGCGTCCGATCGACTACTTTCACCTGTTCTACGCCGATACCGCGGTCTTCGGCTCGCAGCCGGCGACCGAATGCGGCCTCGCGTTCTTCGGCGCGGATCGCGTTCTCTTCGCTTCCGATGCGCCGTTCGACCCCGAGAAGGGCTCCGCGTACATCCGCTGGACCATCGAGATCATCGACCGGCTCGACATCACGGCGGCGGAGCGTTCGGCTATCTACGAGGGAAATGCGCGCCGGCTGCTGAAGCTGCCGGCGAGCGAAACGCCCAATATGAGAGCCGCTGCCAGCGCCGGCTGAGCCGCCCTCCTCAGAGCGGCTGGCAGACGCGGAAAGTCTGCGCGGATGGCGCAGACCGGGCTGTTGGGGCAGAATCACCGCCATGGCCGTCACTTTCAACGAGCGGTCTGTCGACGCCCAGTCCTTCGGGGTCCATGCCTACCGCCAGCGGCTGCTGACCGAGGCCCGGGTCAGGGGCGCCCGCGTGCTTCTCGACCGCTGGACGCTCGGACCGGGGGCCGTGATCGAGCTTGGGCTCGCCGAGGGCGAGCTTGCGTGGTTGCAGGTTCTCGATGGCGAAGCGGTGCTGTCGAGCAGCGCCGGCTCGCAGCGGCTCAGCGCCGACAACGTCGCCTTCCTGCCCCCGGGGTTCCTGGGCGCGCTGACCGCGCACAACGAGGCGACGGTGCTGTACGCCGAGGTTCCGGACGCCACGCGGTTCGATCCGCAGCTCGCGGCACAGGCGCCACGACTCAGAGTCGTGGACTGGACGCGCGAGCCCGTGCTCGACTCCGAGCACGACGCCCGCAAGCGCATCTATCTGGTCACGCCCAAGCTCAGCGGCACCAGGGCGATCAAGGGCGAGATGATCATTTACCCGCCGGGGACCGAGTGCCCCAACCACCACCACGAGGGCGCCGCGCATTTCATGTACGTGCTCGCGGGAAGCGGCACCGCGTGGGCGAACGAGCGGCCGTTTCAGGTGAAGAAGGGCGATCTGGTCTGGTACGACGACTGCGAGCGCCACTACCTGAGAAGCGATCCCCTGGAGGGAATGCGTTTCGTCGAGTACTTCGTGCCGGGCGAGTGCACGACAATCTGGGCGCCGGGCGCGCAGGTGTGCACCTGGCGGCCGACCGGCAAGGACATACGCGGCGGCGCGCCCGCGCGCGAGATCTCCAGGCACAGCTCGCAGGACTTCGCCATTCCGGGGGACGTCTAGGGTTGCGGGGCGACCTAGCCGCGTCGCGGCTAGCCGTGCAGCTGCTTGTACTTCTCCATCAGCTCGTCCTTCGACTCGCGGAAGTCAGGGTGGTCGAAGATGCAATTGGAGGGGCAGACGAGCTTGCACTGCGGCTCGTCCTCCGCCCCCACGCACTCGGTGCAGCGCAGCGGATCGATCACGTACGGAGTCCCCTTCTTGATCGCCTCGTTCGGGCACACCGGCACGCAGGCGTCGCACTCGGTGCAGTCCTGGTTGATCAGAAGGGCCATGACCGGGTCTCCTTTGGAATATCAGGCGGCGGCGCGCTCTTCGAGCGCGCGCAGCTTCTGGTGGCGGAACGCGCCCCACAGAGCCGCGCCGACCGCGCCGGCGTAGATCGAGTCGGGGTGGCTGACCGCCGTCAGGTCCTTCATCTTCTCGTTTACGAGCTCCTCGCGGAGCGCGGCGAGCAAACCTGAATCGAGAGCGAGCCCGCCGGTCAGCAGCACCGTGCCCGTCGTGATCCCGGTGACTTTCAGCAGCTTTGCCAGGCGCGAAGCCATCGACAGGTGAATCCCCTTCAGGATGTCGCAGGTGGCGATGCCGCGCGAGACCATGTTGATGACGTCGGTCTCGGCGAGCACGGCGCAGATCGAGCTCACTTTCTCCGGTGTCTTGGAGGTCTGCGACAGCGGGCCGATCTCCTCCACGGCCACGCCCAGGTAGCGCGCGATATTCTCGAGGAATTGTCCCGAGCCGGAAGCGCACTGGCTGGTCATCTTGTACGAAAGGACCTTGCCGCGCTCGTCCACGTAGATCGCGCGGCCGTTCAGCGCGCCGATGTCGACCACTGCCCGCGCCTCCGGATGGAGAAAGACGCCGCCGCGGGCGTGCGTGGTCATCGAATAGAAGTGGCCGGTGGCGAACTTGACGTTTTCGCCCTCGCCCGTGGTGGCGACGTAGTCGAGGTCGGCGGGCGCCAGGCCCGCCTCGGCGATGACCTCGTCGTGGCCCGCGCGCGCCAGGGCCATGGGATCGCGCCGGCGGATGCGCTCGACGCGCTTGGCGAGCCACTCGACCCTGTCTCCGTCCGAACGGAAGAGGGCGGTCTTGACCGCGCCGGAGCCGATGTCGATGCCCATCGTATGGATCATGGTCATGCCCTCGCTTCCGCGGTCTTGCCTTCTTCGACGACCGCGCGCCAGGCAAAGGTCGCGCCGCCGAGCGCCCCGGTGTATATGGAGTCCGGATTGATGTTGAGCGTCATCTCGCCGTAGTTCTCCTTCACCAGCTCCTTCAGCGCCTTTACCGCCGCCTCGTTCTTGGCGACGCCGCCGGTAAAAGTGAATTCGTTCCTGATGCCGCCCGATCGAGCGAGGATCGACATCGCGCGCAGGATGATGGCGCGGTGCAGGCCGGCCATGATGTCCTCGCGCTTGTCGCCAAGCGAAAGCCGGTCGCGCAGCTCGGCGCCGGCGAATACGGTGCAGGTCGAGTTGATCTTGATGGTCTTGGTCGCTTTCATCGCGAGCGGCCCTAGCTCGTGCAGGCCCATGTTCATCTCGTCGGCGATATACCCCAGATAGCGCCCGCAGCCGGCGGCGCAGCGGTCATTCATCTGGAACGACTCGACGATGCCGGCCTTGTCGACCTGGATCGCCTTGGTGTCCTGGCCGCCTATGTCGAGCACGGTCGCTGTGTTCGGATACATCACGTGCGCGCCCAGGCCGTGGCACAGGATCTCCGAGCGGATATGTTCCTTCGAGAAGGGCAACCGGGCGCGGCCGTAGCCGGTGCCGACGACGTAGGTCTCCTCGAGCGGCGTGCCGAGCACGCCTTGGATGGGAGCGCGGATCCTGTCGGCGCGCGCCGCGGTGTCGGGCATGACGCGGAAGGTGCGATCCAATCCGCGCAGCATGGGGCCCGAGGTGTCGGCGTACACCCGGTTCTCGACTTCGATGATCGATCGATCGAATACGTTGAGCAGCATGTCGTAGCGGACCCCGGCTTCCTTGGCTACCGCCTCGCCGATCGCGAGGTAGCGGCTCCCGGCGATATCGCGGAAGAAATCCGACTTGCGCTTGGCGCCGGGCGCGAACAGCGTCGGCGATTCCTCGCGCAACAGCCTGAAGACCTCTTCGAGGGCGCCGCCGACGCCCTTGGCGGCGTCGCCGAAGTGGGCGCTGCCGAGGCTCTTGCGGCAGGTCGCCTCGAGGTCGGCGAGCTGCTCGAGGAACTGCTCGAGGCGGAAGTCCCGCTCCAGCTGCTCGACGAAGGCGCCCAAGCCCCCGTTGAGCGCGCCGGACTTGGCGAGCGCGCCCCGGAACAGATGGAAGCGGGCGTTGACCAGCGCTTCCTGCTTGGCGACCGTGGCGGCGGTGTCGTAGTTCGAGCGCGAGTTGGTGATGCCGCGGCCAAGCACGCTCTGGCTTTCGTCCATTACCACGGCCTTGGTGGTGGTGGAGCCCAGGTCGATGCCGATGAAACAGCGCATGCGCGTTCCCTCTAGTGCGCGGTCGCGATCGGGATCACCGCGGGCGTCGATGCGTGCGCGGCCAGCCCCGCGGCGCGCTTCTGCTTGATCATCTGGAAGTAGGACTCGAGCCGGTTCCTGATGTTGGCCGCCGAGAAGTAGCGCGGGTCGACCAGGTCGGACTCGATGAAGGCCGCCGGCTTGCCGGTGCGCCTCTCGACTTCGCGCAGGATCAGCAATTGCCCGGCGGAGAAGCTGTTGCAGCTCTTGATAGAGTTGATCAGCAGGCCGTCGGCGTCGTACTCCTCGATATACTTGCAGATCATGGCGATGCGCTGCGGGAAGTTCAGGTTGGTGTAGCAGCCGAGGCAATACTCGGCAAGCGACTCCAGCGGCCGGTCGGCGTCGTGGCGGAAGCCGAAGTCGTACACGCCGCCGACCTTGGCATAGGTCGAGGCGACGACGACCGCGCCCTCGTCGTAGAACATCTTCCAGAAGTCGCGGAAATTGGTCCAGTTCGGCGGGCCTTCGACGACCAGGCGGTATTTCTCCTCGCCCATCTCGCCGTCGGGCGTCACCGGGCCTTTCTTCTCGCTTGCGCGCTGCGACACCTCTTCCCACAGCATGTCGTAGTACTTTGTCGCCTCGGGCGCGCCGCGGAAGGCCGTGAAGATCGGACCGATATAGTAAACGGCGCCGAAATAGCCGTCGATGGGCGAGGGCCGGTTCTTCGCCGACTGCAGCACGCGGACGAGGTTCTCCTCGGCCTTCTGCGACTCGCGCATGTACTCGCGCAGCTTGTCGATATCGAACTTGACGCCGGACACGCGCTCCAGCGTCGGGATGACGTTGTCCTTGATCTGCTTCACGACGTAGTCGCGCATGTTCGGCGCGATCTTCCCGTCGCCCTGGTAGGGAACGTGCAGCATGATGGTCTCGCCGCCATACTTCTGGCGGATCAGCTCGAACCATTTCATGAAGGTGAAGCAGCCGGTGTAGGAGAGGAGCAGCACGTCCGGCGTGGGCAGCGGCTCGCCCGTCGGTCCGACGTTGCCCTCGAGGATCATGCCGAGGTCGGCCTTGACGTAGGTGCAGACATCCTCCGAGTGCCCGTCTCGCTCGGCATCCATGATCATCTTGCCGGAGCGCTTGCGCATGGCGTTCTGCAGCGCGTTGGTCTCGGGGAGGCTGCGCGCGAGGCCGAAGCACATCAGCAGCTCGTTCAGGTTTCCCGGCACGAAGGTCGCGGCGATCTTGCGGCCGACGTCGTGCGCCGTGGCGAGCTCGTGGTAGTTGCGGTTGATCATCTCCTTCTGGAGCAGCATCGAGTCTTCCTTCTGCACCGGCGCCGGTGGCTTCTTCGGCGCGGAAGACGGCATCATCTGGATCGGGGTGCTCATGGCCTCTCCTCGCTATGCAGCGCTCCACAACTTGATCGAATCTGCGAACGTGCCGGCCTGTTCGCGAATCGGAGCCATCTGGCCGGTGTTCTCGGCGAACTTGAACGCGGTATACGGAACCTTGTGCTTGCCGAGAATCCCGAGGAGCATGGGGCGGTCCAGGAGCGCCGGGTCACAGAACGAGGCCGCCGCGAAAATCACGCCTTCCGCGGCGGTGTTCTTCACCTGCTTCAGCAGGTACTGCCCCTTGTCCTCGCGCCTGTCTTCCCATTTGGAGGCGGTCGATATCGACTGGTGCAGGAACGCCTTCGACAGGGCTTCGAGCGGATCGCCGGTCTCGGCCACGTCTCCGGTGATCCAGCGCATCACCAGCATGAAATCGTCATCGACGATGTAGCAGCCCGACATCTCGATCGATTTGATCAGCGCGAGCGGCGGCTGCTCGCAGAACGAGCCGGTAAGGGCGATGCGCGCGTTGTCCCGCCTGGGACGCGTCTCGGCGTCGGCCGCGGCGATGTAGTCGCGCACCAGCCGCGTGTGCTCGTCGGGCGGCAGAACCATCCCCGCCCGGGTGACCAGGTACACTTCGGACGTCGGCGCCTGCCAGGGTTTCTGCGAGCGGAACGCGTACAGGTCGCGCATCGCACGGCGATTCTCGTTGTAGACGACGATCGAGGCGCGGAGAGCCTCGTCGGTTATCGGCTTCCCGGCGAGCTTTCCGAGGTCGTCGCGCAATCCCCGCAGCTCGTTCACGTAGAACTGGCCGCCGATCGCGTCGTCGAAGTTCTGCGGCACGTCGAAATATCTCACGTACTTGTCCGGGAACATGATCTGCCACATGCCCGAGAGGTTGCGGATGACGTCGCATATCGACGGGAACAGCATTCCGTCGAGGCAGTCGAGCCGCCCGGTAAGCCCCAGCTCGAGAGTGGAGCGGGGAATGCGGCAGATGTAGCTCTGGTAGTACGCATCCCCCTGGATCACCTCGATCTGATCGCCGCCGCCGAGGATACCCACGGGCAGCATGCAGGCGGCGTGCACGATCTCGCGCGGAACGTAGAGCGGCATGTAGCCGATGGCCTTGCGGCCGGTTCCAGCGGCCTTCCAGTCCTTGACCGCGTTAAAATGAAGGTCCTCGAACAGCGCCTGGCAGCGCGCCATGATTTGCCGCAGATCGCCGCTCATCGGTGCTCCCATCTCGGCGAGCGCTTGGCGATGAAAGCCTCCAAGCCTTCCTTCGCGTCGCGCGTCTGCATCAGGTGATTGAGGTAGACCCGCTCGACGTGCGCGATGCGCCGCTCGACCTGAGGGACGAAGCTTTCGCGAACGGCGTCGACCGCCCAGGCGAGCGAGGAGGCGCTCTTCGTGGCCAGATGCGTGTCGAAATACGCGAGCGCGGCCGCCTCGGGGTCGTCGGCGACGGCGTGGACGAGCCCCAGCGCCTTCGCTTCGGTCGCGTCGACCGAGCGGCCCGAGAAGAGCAAGTCCTCCGCCGCGCCCTGCCCGATGCGCAGGGGCAGCAGGCAGGAAGCGGCCGGCGCGAACACGCCCAGCTTGATCTCGGGCTGGCCGAGCTTCGCGTCGCGGCTCGCGAAGATCAGGCTTCCCGCCAGGGCGAGCTCGAGCCCCCCGCCGAGGCACTGGCCACGCACCACGACCAGGATCGGCCGCGGCCATTCGAGCATCACTCTCATCAAGTCGTGAAAACTGGAGAGCATCTCAGCGCATTTCTCGGGGAGGTGCTCTTCGACGCTGGCGCCGAAACTGAAGTGTGGTCCCTCGGAGTCGAGCACGGCGGCGCGCACGGGACCGGGCTCGGTGTATGCGGCGAGCGCCTGGGACAGCGAGGCGATCATCTCGGAATCGATGATGTTGGCCTTCGGCCGGTCAAGTCGCAGGCGCAGCAGTGCTTCGTCCCGGTCGAGCCAAGTCTCGACCGGCCCGCTCGCCGCGAGGCCATGGGTCGGGGAAGCGGTCATTTGGCGCGTCCCGGTTGAATGCGCTCGGTGAGGGCGTCCGACCAGCCTTCGCCCCGCGCGATCGCCTGGCGCAGCGCGATGAAATCCACCTCGCGGTCGTCCTTCGTGCCTTCGTTGAACGCGCGAAAGCCGGCGCGCCCCTCGGTCATCATATTGAGCGCAAGCCAGGCGCGATGGTTCTCCTTGTTGCGGTTCCAGGCTTCGAGCTTCGGTTTGCGCAGCTCCTCGATCGTCTTGGTGGTGCAGTCGGGGAAGGTGAGCAGCAGCTTGGCGCACATATCCTCGACCCTTGCGTCGAGCATAGCGAGGTCGACTGCCCCGCGGGCCAGGAGCGCCTTGCCTTCCTTGGCGGCATCCCCCGTCTTGAAGTCGCCGTATACGACGCGGCCGTACTCGTCGGCGAAGCGTTGCGTCTCGACGAGCGGATTGGCGACGAACTTGCCGTCGACCTTGAGCGCCGGGGCGATGTCGGCGAGCAGCCCCCAGTGGTAGGCCTTGTGCGCGGAGAATGGCTCGCACAATACGCACGCGACCATAGCGCGATCCGCGCCGATCACGGGTGGCAGGAAGTCGGTCGCACCGCCGATCGGAGCCGATCCGTGCTTGGGACCGGCCTGACCGAACCGGGCGAGATCTTGCGCGACCGAGAAGTCGCAGGCCATTCCCAGCTCCTGCCCTCCGCCGATGCGCATGCCGTTCACGCGGCAGATCACCGGCTTGTCGCAGGTCAGGATCGACGAGACCATGTCGTTGAACAGGCGCATGTACTGCCGGTATTCCTGCGGTCGGCCCGCGTAGTACTCCGCGTATTCCTTGGTATTGCCTCCGGTGCAGAACGCCTTGTCGCCTACCGCGGTGAATACCACGCAGTTCACATCGCGTGCGTTCGAGGCGGCCCTGAACGCCATGATCAACCCCTTGGCCATCTCGGTCGTGTAGGAGTTGTACTGGGCGGGGTTGTCGAGCCAGATCCACGCGTTGTACAGGCCGGGTACGGTCTTGCCGTCGGGCAGGCGCGCCGGCCGCCTTTCATATCGCACGCCTTTCGCGACATACCCCTCTGAGAGGTCATGGCTTTTCAGAACGAAGGGGGCAGGGTTATCCATACTCCTCCTCAGGTCGACCACGCCTCCGCCAGGCTTGACCGGTCCCTTGCGGCGGCTATAATGGTATTAACGTACCATTTTACGATTGCGGCTGTCAAACATGGTGTGCATTGTCTTTGGTTTGGGGCCGCGGAGTTTGCGCTAGATCAAATTTGCTGCGTTCGCCGGACCTAGAATCCGGAGCGCGGGGGATCGGAGGAACACGATGCACGACGGAGCGAGAGCGCCGAGCTTTTCGATGGCGCTGACCGGAAGCGGGGGGGCCGGGGTGATGACGGCCGGCACGATGCTCCTCGAAGCCGCGGCCCAGGCTGGCTGGTATGGCCTGATGGTGCGGTCCAGCGGGCCGCAGATACGCGGCGGCGAAGCGGCCGCGCTCTTGAGACTCGCCGCCGAACCGGTCGAATGCCTGGACGACCGCTTTGACATGGTGGTCGCGGTGGATTGGCAGAACCTGCATCGATTTGCCGACGAGATTCCGCTGGACTCGGGGAGCCTCATGATCGGGGACCCGGACCAGGGCAATCCCCCGGAGGCCTTCGTCAAACGCGGTGCACGCCTGGCGCAGGTCGCATTCAAGCGCATGGCGAAGGCCATTCCGGGGAGCTGGCCGAACATGATCGTGCTCGGGCTCGCGGGCACGCTTGTCGGGCTTCCCGTCGAGACGCTGAAGTCGGTCGTGCGAAAATCGTACAAGAAGGGCGGCGAGGGACTGGCGGCGAGCCTAGCCGCCGTTGACGCGGGGGCGGCTGCGGCCCAGGCGGTTCCATCGGTGCCGCGCCTTGTCCCGGCACGGCCGATCGGGAGATCGCGCTGGCTCCTCACGGGCAACGAAGCCGCGGGCTACGGCGCCGTTCGCGGCGGGGTGCGCTTCGTCGCGGCATATCCGATCACTCCGGCGACCGAGATCCTGGAATGGCTCGCTCCGGCGTTGTCGGGCATCGGCGGCACGCTGGTCCAGGCCGAGGACGAGCTGGCGTCGATCAATATGGCCATCGGCGCCTCGTTCGGCGGCGTACCCTCGCTCACCGCCACGGCCGGGCCCGGACTCTCTCTCATGACCGAGGCGCTGGGCCTTGCCGTCGCCGCCGAAGTGCCCGTCGTCGTGGTCGACGTAATGCGGGGCGGCCCCTCGACCGGGATTCCGGCGAAGAGCGAGCAGAGCGACGTCAATCTTGCGGTCAACGGGCTGCACGGGGACGCGCCCCGCCTGGTCGTAGCCCCCAACTCCATCGCTGACTGCCTCACCGCCACGCAATGGGCGGTGCACCTTTCGGAAGCGCTTCAGGCGCCCGCGATCGTTCTTTCCGATCAGTACCTCGGCCAGACCCGCGCGGTCGTGAACCGGCCCGACGAGGTGACCCTCATGGCGCGACGCGCGCTGGCGCCGCCGCGCACGGAGGGCTATCAGCGCTACGCCGTCACGGAGTCGGGGGTGTCGCCGGCCGCCCTTCCCGGCACGCCGGGCAACGCCTACACGGCCGAAGGCCTGGAGCACAACGAGCGAGGCATCCCTTCGAGTCAGTCACGAGACCACCTGGCGCAGCTTGCGAAGCGCGACCGAAAGCTGCGTCAGCACGACTACGGAGACTCCTGGGCCGAGATCGAAGGCGAAGGCGACACTGCGGTCGTGACGTTCGGGTCCTGCACCGGCGCGGCGCGGGAAGCGATTGCGCGCGCGGCAGCAGACGGCAGCCGAGCCAGGCTGGTCTCGGTGAGGCTGCTTTCTCCGGCTCAACCCGAGCGGCTGGCGAAGGCGCTCAAGGGAGTGAAGCGAGTGCTTGTGGTCGAACAGAACCACGGCGCTCAATTTCACCGGTACCTTCGGGCGGATTTCGACCTTCCGGGCGAGGTTCGCAGCTTCCACCGCGCCGGCCCGCTTCCGATCCGCCCGGACGAGATCTACCGGCAGATTATCCAGTGGAGCGCAGCATGACGTCCGGAATTGCGATCGCACCCCTCGCGGCGCAAGCTTTCAAGTCCGACTACAAGCCCATCTGGTGCCCGGGTTGCGGCGACTACTCGGTACTGTCGTCGATCACGAAGGCTTTCGCCATGCTCGAATTGCGCCCGGAGAACATCGCCGTCGTCTCGGGCATCGGCTGCTCCTCGCGCATCCCGGCGTACACCAGCTGCTACGGCTTTCATGGCGTGCACGGTCGCGCTCTTGCCACCGGCACCGGGCTGAAAATCGCGCGGCCCGATCTCACCGTGCTGGTGGCGGGCGGGGACGGCGACGGCTACTCGATCGGCGGCAATCACTTCCTGCACGCCTGCCGCCGCAACGTCGACCTCACCTACGTCGTGATGGACAACCATGTGTACGGCATGACCAAGGGCCAGCCCTCTCCGACGACCGAGCCCGACTGGGACTCCAAGCTTTCACCCGGCGGCACGGGATTGCGCACCTTCCACCCGCTGGTGATCGCGCTCGCCGCTGGCGCCAACTTCGTCGCGCGCGCATCCTCGGGAGATCCGAACGATACCGCGCAGATTCTTGCCGAAGCCATCCGCACGCCGGGGTTCTCCTTCGTGGAGATTCTCAGCCCGTGCGTGACGTTCTGTCCCGAGCAGCGCGAGTGGAAGAATCAGGTGCGTCCGGCGCCGGTCGCAACCACCGACGACCCGGTGCGCGCGGCAAGACGCATCATGACCGACGATGGATTCAACATCGGCGTGCTGTACAAGGGCCAGCGCAAGCCCTATCAGCCGTCCGTCGGCAAGGGCATGAAGCGGCCCGCCGAGCTGGAAGCGGAATTCCTCGTATGAGCAGGAAGAGAATCACCCGCGTCCAAAAGACCTCGGGCAGCCGAACCCGGCGCGCTGGTGGCCGGGCAAGGACGACGGGCGGGGCGAACCCGACCGACCGGGCCGATTTCCTGGCGCGCGCGTGGGGCATGGAGGTGGAAGCCGCGGAGCGCTACGCGTCCTTCGCGGACGCAATGGACGAGCACAACAATCACGATGTTGCGGAGCTGTTCCGCAAGCTCGCGCGAATCGAGCAGTTGCACGCGGACCAGCTGCTCGAGGGGCCTCTGGCGGGGCGAGTACCCGTTCTGCCGCCGGGCGGAATCCGATGGAAGGGCGGAGAGGGTCCGGAGACCGCCGAGCACGGCGAATTGCACTATCGCATGCAGCCCTACCATGCGCTGCAGATCGCGCTCGCGTGCGAGAAGAGGGCGAACAAGTTCTTCGCCACGTATGCCTCGACGACGTCGGATGCAAAGCTGCGCGACGCGGCACGCGAGATGGCCGCGGAGGAAATGGAGCACGTGCACCTGATCGAAGAGTGGCTCGAACGCACCCCGCCTCCCGAGAAGGACTGGGAGCACGATCCGGACCCGCCGCTGGTGTCCGACTGAAGGAGGGCGCCCGTGGAGTTTCTGCACCCGAAGGGCTGGGCGAAGCCGGTCGGCTACTCGAACGGCGTCGCCGCTGCCGGACGCATCGTGTTCGTCGCCGGGCAGGTGGGCTGGGATGCGGAACAGAAATTCCAGAGCGGGGAACTGGTGCCGCAGTTCGAACAGGCCCTGAAGAACATCCTGGCCGTCGTCGCCGAGGCGGGCGGCGGACCCGAGCACGTGTGCCGGATCACCGGCTTCTGTTGCGACAAACAGGCCTACTTGGCAGGACGCCGCGAGTTGGGGAGAATCTGGAAGCGCCACATGGGACGCCACTATCCCGCCATGAGCATGATCTTCGTCTCGGACCTGCTGGACAGCCCCGGGAAGATCGAGCTTGAGGCGACCGCGGTCGTTCCGGATCGATGAGCGCTCCTTTCGTCCACAAGCGCAAGATCCGATTCTCGCACTGCGACCCGACCGGGACCCTGTACTTCACGCACGTATTCGATTTCGTGAACGCGGCCGTGGAGGACTGGTTCGAAACCGGCCTCGGCATGCCGTTCCACGAGTTCCACATGGTTCACCGCATGGGCAACCCCGTGGTGACCACCGATTGCTCCTTTCTTCGGGCGTGCAGGTTCGGCGATGAGGTCGCCCTGGAGCTCAGTCCGACGCGCATCGGCCACAGCTCGATGGAGATCGGCATCTCGGTCAAGGTCGGCGGCGAGGAGAGAATGCGCGTTCGCCACAAGACGGCAATGATCTCGATGGACAGCTTCCGCGCGATCGAGATCCCCCCCGAGATGCGCAAGCGCGCGCTGGAATTCCTCGCACCCGAGCGCCACGAGCCCGCACTGCATGCGCTGCATCTTGCGACGGCGCCCCCGTCCGGGGCGTTCCGCTCCAGGGAGCTGGTGCGCTACTTCCACTGTGACCCGGGAGGTATCGTCTACTTCCCGCGCTTCTTCGAGATGTTCAACGCCGTGCTCGAGGACTGGTTTGCCGAAGCGCTGGGCTGTCCATGGGGTGCCGACCTCATGGGCGCGCGCCAACTGGGCATCCCCACGCTCGCGATACGCGCGGAATTCCTGCGCGCGTCGCGGCTGGGCGAGGCTCTGGATTTCGTTCTTTGGCCGACCCGCGTCGGGCGCAGCTCGGTCGGCCTGGCGCTCAGCGGGGGCGTCGCGGGTGCCGAGCGGTTGCGCGCGATCTGGACGATTTGCACGGTCTCGCGCGAAGCCTTCCGCCCGGTGCCCATTCCGGACGATCTGCGAGAGCGCATGCTGCGCCTCGTTCCGGCCGGCGCGTAAAAGCCGCAATCAGCACGCAGTCCTCTACGCCGGCTGGAGCCAGCCGACGATCCTGGCGCGAAGACGGTCGAGGAAGCGATCGAGAAGATTCGGGTTCTGCACGATCTCGGCGCGGAAGAACGACGGGCACAGCACCGCCGCGTGCGCCACCTCCCCGCACAGCCCGCAGCCCACACAGCCGTTGTTCACGTGCGCCACCGGGTCCGCCTTGAGCGGGTCGCTCGAGCTCTTCACCGTCAGCGAGGGGCAGCCCGAGAGCCGGATGCAGGAGTGATCGCCCGTGCACACGTCCTCGTCGACGCCGAAGCGCGTGCGCACCACGCGCTTGCCCGCCTTGAGCCGGGCGGCCACCTGCGGGCGCAGCCGCCGCTGCCGCTCGAGCTGGCA
>Ga0187776_10000038_pt1 | contig 69152 bp, 56 predicted proteins | sample 0216_BV02_MP12_2_FD_132426 | JGI IMG/M metagenome (GOLD analysis project Ga0187776, IMG submission 132426) | Tropical peat soil microbial communities from peatlands in Department of Meta, Colombia - 0216_BV02_MP12_20_MG | ecosystem: Environmental > Terrestrial > Soil > Wetlands > Peat | place...
AGACGGACAACCAACGCTCTGCGCATACCTCAACTTTGCTCCGATGTCTTCCCCTGGATATTTCTTCACGGAAATGGGTTGGGAACTGGCCGCGATGGTAAGCAGCAAAAAAAACAACCAGCCGGTGCGCATAGACTATCCTCCTTCGGCCATAGGTTTGGGTGGAGCTGTTTGCTCCCTGACCAGCCATGCTGAGATGAACTTCGTCTTGACTTAACTAATACGGGCGATGTTTGCACTGACTCAAAACACGTAATTCGGCCCAAAGGTAATCCTCAAATTGTGATTTGCTCCGTGGTTGAAGTACATCTCATCCCCAAGATCCAGTCTAAAGCCCCATTTTCCGGCATAGGCCTCAAAACCCGTTCCGGGATAGAAAACTGCGTTGCGATGCTGAGCCCGGATGTCGTTGACTTGGGTATTGGTGCTGCCGAACGGTGCAGTGGAACTGGGATTGATGTTTACCAGTCCGCCTTTGGCCGTTAGAAAGACACGCAGAGGCCCAGCCCCTACACTGTAAGCGGCCCCTCCAAGAATATGGAATGCGTGCAGACGTGATTGCACACTCGAGCTAGCTCCTGTGGCCGGGTCGACTACTGCTTCTCGGAACGTACGATTGAAGTCGTAGGCCGTTTCGCCTTCCACTGAAAGCCGCCTATTCACAAAGAATGCCCCGCGAAGGCCAACCCCTCCGAGCTTCGCCGGCGTGAAACCGAAGTACTGTCCGAAAATCCCGACCTCCAGGTTGGTTTGGGCAGAAGCGGCAGGAGAACAGAATGAGAGCAGGATTAACAGGTAAATTGACTTTCTAGCCATTGAGCGTTCTTACTCCTCTTTTTGAATGCACGACCGGATATTAGAGCGACCACGAATTATAGATGGCGGCCAAGCATTCAAGATGTGTGAGGAACGCCTCGCACTTTCGTTAACCGTAGTGGTTATTTGGCGTGCACTCGGGAATGACAACGACGACAGAGAACAATTAGATTTGATTCCGAATCATCTCCCGACTGCGCACGCGGCTTAAGGTGATGGACATCCAGATAAGAAAAGCTTCCGCAGTACTGACATCGCCAGCAATCCCGGTTTAGAACTTGCAGCCGCAATTGGCGATACGAATCAGGATCAAGCCTACGGCGAGAATTCTTGGTCAATCATTCGCTCATGATGCTAATTGCAGATGTTCAAGCAGTCTCATCTGTTGGGCAGCGGGTAAGAACTTTAAGAGGCGTCGTGTCGATGCCAAGAGTACATCAGAGTTATCGTCGTTAAGACTTGCCCCGGCCAGGAAGTCTGCACAAATCATCTCCAGGCAGTAGCCTCGAGACTTATCTGAGCGGAATAAAAGGTTTTTGGACCTTTCTTGCTCTGACCCAAAAAGAGAAACGCGAACCAAATGGGACCGAGGATTGTGCCAGTGCGCCCCCCGGTTCTTGACCTACAGTCAGAGTCGCGCCCTGCTGAGAACCGAATCTTGGCTTCCTAACTTTTGTCTCCAACTTGTAAAAGGATTCCCTCGCGGGGCAGCAGACTCATCGGGGGCTCGGGTGTAGATCCTATGTTTTCAATACGTTACACATCTGACGTCGTCGGGCGACATTGTCTCGGTGAAGCAAAGCATGCGACTGCCGTGAGTATTGCTCATCTATACTTCCAGCGTTGACTCTGCAGTCATCTACTGGCAGGCAGGTTATGGAAAAGATCCTGGTGATAGAAGATGATCGGACGGTTCAGAAGGCCCTGAAGAGGCTTTTTGAAGGGGCAGGCTACCGCGTAGACACGAGGTTCGATGGGTCCGAAGGTTTGGAAGCATTTCATGCGCTTCCTCCCTCGGCGGTGGTACTTGATCTGCGTCTGCCTGGGCGGCCAGGGCAGGAAGTTTGCCGGGAGATCAAGCAGCAGTCACCCGCCCTGCCCATCATTGTGCTGAGTGCGACCACGGATGTGACCGACAAGGTTCTGCTACTAGAGTTGGGGGCCGACGACTATGTCACCAAGCCCTTCAGCCCGCGCGAGCTCTTGGCGCGAGTGCAGGCGGCCATCCGCAGGTCGAATCGGTCGGTGGTTAGCGACGTCTTTGGGTTTGGCGATGTGGCGGTGGACTTCGCCAAGATGGACGTAACGCGTGAAGGGCGCGCCGTGATTCTGACCGCCCAGGAATTCAAGCTGCTGAAGTTCCTGGTCAAGAACCAAGAGCGGGTGTTTTCGCGCGAGGAACTGCTTAATGAAGTCTGGGGTTACGAGAACTATCCTTCGACCCGCACCGTGGACAACCATGTGTTGCGATTGCGGCAGAAGCTGGAGAAGGAACCTGCCGATCCAATTCATTTCCGCACCGTACACGGTGTGGGCTACAAATTCGTGCCGTAAGATCTGAGTAGAAAGAGCGAGCGGGAAAACCGGTGAAACTGCGCACAAAGTTCCTTTTGTCTCTGCTGCTGGTTTCTTCGGCGCTCACCTGCGCCACCCTGTTAGTGGTTCGCCGGGCATTCCAGGTCCAGATCAGAAAGATGCTGGTTGAGGACCTCCACGGAGCGGTTCTCACTTTTCAGAATTTCGAGCACGATCGGCAGCAAAACCTCATCCGGTCGGCGGAACTGCTTGCCAGCCTGCCCAATCTCAAGGCTCTGATGACGACGCACCATGCCGCGACCATTCAGGACGCATCCGGCGAACTATGGCCGCTGGTGGGTAGCGACCTTTTCGTGCTTTCCGATCCCGAAGGGCATATCGTAGCTTTGCATAGCGCAGCCAGTGGAGTTAGCTCGCAAGCCGCCGAGGAATGGCTGCGCCGATCGTTGGTGAGTTCCCAGGAAGGGAACTGGTGGTTCATCGGAGGTCACCTGTTTGAGGTTTTCTTGCAGCCGATCTATTTCGGGTCGGCCACGGACTCGCATCTGTTGGGTATTCTTTCAGTAGGGTACGAGGTCAACGACCGGGTGGCGCGGGAAGTGGGCGCGATTGCAGCCAGTCAGGTAATTTTCAGGTATGGCGACACTCCCGCGGCGAGTACGCTCGGGGCGAGCGAGCGTGGCGAGGTGGTATCGGTTTTGGCCCGATATCGGTCGGGCGGTTCCGAGCCTTGTGACATAACGGTCGGTCGGGAGCGCTTTTTGTCGACCTCCGTAAACCTGGGGAAATCGTCGGTTCCGGTGAGCCTGGTGGTCCTGAAGTCATTCGACCAGGCGACGCAGTTTCTGCGCACCGTCAATCAACTCTTGTTAGGGTTGGGATTGGTAGCTATCCTGGTCGGCTCTGGCCTTGTGTTCTTTATCTCCCACACCTTCACGCAGCCGTTGGAGGATCTGGTCGGCGGTGTTCGTGCGCTGGAGAAGGGCGATTTCCATTACCCGCTAGGGACTGGCGGCAATGATGAAGTGGCAGAGCTTACCAGTGCTTTCGATCGGATGCGGCAAAGCATTCTAGTCGCGCAGCAGCGGCTGCTGGAAGCAGAGCGCCTGGCGACGATAGGACAGATGGCTAGCTCCATATCGCACGATCTGCGGCATCGATTGACCGCGATCGTCGCCAATGCCGAATTTTTGGCAGAGGCCGGGCTGGATTCGAGCCAGCGCCAGGAACTGTATCAGGAGGTGAGCGCGGCGGTCCACCAGATGACCGACTTGTTGGAGTCGCTACTGGAGTTTTCACGAACTCCGGAATCGTTACATCCAGAATTGGTATCCATTGAGGATGTAGTCAGGCGTTCGATCGCGGCAATTCGAACCGATCCGGCATATCAACACGTGGTCATCACGGTGGAAGCCGCCGGTGAGGTCCAGGGTTGGTTCGACCCGAAGAAGCTGGAGCGTGTCTTTTACAACCTGCTGCTCAATGCCTGCGAGATGCTGCCGCATGACTCAGGGCGGATTGATGTGCGCATTGAGCGCCAAGCGGAGAGCGTTCAGATTTCCGTAGCCGACAATGGCCCAGGTATTCCGGCCCATTTGCAGGATAAAGTATTCCAGCCGTTTGTGAGCTATGGTAAGCAGAACGGCTCCGGTCTGGGCCTCGCCATCGTGCAGAAGATCTGCCAGGACCATGGCGGCGAGGTTTCACTGAAGAGCGCCGCGCCCGGCGGGACGACGTTCAAGATTGTGCTCCCGATCCAGGTGGGGCGATCTGGGGAACAGCCGCCCTCTGCCGTCCCCGTGTTGCGCGGGGAACGCCAGGCCCAATCCTAGTCTGGCTGTATGGAGGCGCCGAATGGATCAGAAGAATGCATTCGGGCTCGCCAGGAGTGTGTCGCTAACGCTGATGCTCCTGGGAGCTGCACTAACAGTGTGGGGCGAGAGTCCGGAAGCTCAGAGTGGGTCAGAGGCACCGACTTCGCTGACCAGCGCGATTCACGACCTGGAAGCGCAAATCCAACAGTTGCGGACGGAGCTGCAAGAGGTGCGGCAAGATGCAGCCCGCTCCCATGCTGACACGGTGGAACTGCGCCGTGAGCTGGAGGCTACCAGGACCGAGTTGATCGCGATTTCTGCGCATCCGCAACCTAGCATTAGGGATCAGGAAGCTCGCTCCAGAGAAGCGGACGCCGCTGAGAGCAGCAGCTCTCTGGAGTCCGTGAAAGAAGACGTCCAGCTCCTGCGGGCTAAGGTCGACGAGCAGTATCAGACCAAGGTGGAGAGCGCTTCCAAGTACCGTGTGCGTCTATCAGGACTTGTGTTGCTGAACTTGTTCGGTAACGTGGGAACGGTGGATAACATCGAAAACCCGGCTCTGGCTGAGCCGCAGAGCATCGGGAAATCGAATGGAAGCTTCAGCGGGACGCTTCGCCAGACCCAGCTTGGACTGGAAGTGTTTGGGCCGACCATCGCCGGAGCACGGCTGAGCGGGAACGTCCAGATGGACTTCGCCGGCGAATTTGCGCCAGTTCCCGGGGGCATCAACATGGGCCTGATGCGGTTTCGAACGGGCTTCGCGCGTCTAGACTGGGCGCGCACATCGATCATAGCTGGACAAGACAGGTTGTTCTTTATTCCCGAGTCTCCGACATCCTTTGCCTCGCTGGAAACTCCTGCGCTGGCCTATTCGGGAAATCTCTGGGCTTGGACGCCTCAGGTCAGGGTAGAACATCGTTTCCGCGCCGGGTCGAGCTCCGACATCACGGTTTCAGCAGGACTCCTGGATCCTGTTACCGGCGAGCCGCCCGGTACGGGGTATACCCGTAAGCCGGAGCCGGGCGAAGCGAGTGGTATACCTGCCTTTGCTGGACATGTCGCCTGGTCACATTCTGTGTTTGACAGGCAGCTGACCATCGGAGGTGCGGGATATACGAGCCGGCAGGATTGGGGATTTGACCGCATTGTCCAGGCATGGATGGGTAGTGCGGATTGGAATCTTCCCCTGCGTCAATGGCTGGAACTGAGTGGATCGTTCTATCGCGGCAACTCCATCGGAGGCCTCAATGGGGGACTTGGACGGAGCGCGCTATGGAGCGGCTTCCTCTCCAACCCCGCAACGTATGTTGCCGGGTTGGACACGATTGGAGGGTGGGCGCAATTGAAAATTCGTCCGGCACCGAAGTGGGAGCTTAATACGGCTTTTGGCCAAGACAATCCATTTGCTTCCCAACTGCGCGCATATCCGGGGTCGCCGTCCTACCTGGATACTTCCTTGGCGAGGAATCGTACTGCCTTCACGAACGTGATTTACAGACCTCGCTCGGACCTGCTGTTTTCCGCAGAGTATCGCCACCTCACCAGCTTTCCAATACAGGGGGCAGCCGAATCGGCCAATCACATCAATCTAGCGATGGGAGTACTGTTTTGAGGGGGCGTAGAGCACCGCGATTTCTGACAATACTGGCATGGATGGGCATAGCCGGAACACTGCAAGTTTTGGCCCAACAGGTCACGGTGACGGGGCGCGTGGACGTGAGGGAAGAAGGCGTTGCCAGCGGGCGATCCGACAACTCGGGTGTCCTCGTGTGGCTGGAGACTGCCGGCAATACTAGTCTGCCAGGGAATGCCTGGAGTCAAGCGGGCGGCGACCGCCACCTACGCCTCACGCAACGGAACAAGACTTTCGAGCCACACCTGCTGATCGTGCCTGTAGGGGCGACAGTGGAGTTTCCCAACCGTGACCCTTTCTTTCACAACGTCTTCTCCTTGTTCGAAGGCAAGCGATTTGACCTTGGTCTCTACGAAGCCGGCACCTCGCGCAATGTGCATTTTGACAAGCCCGGCATATCGTACATCTTCTGCAACATCCACAGCCAGATGAGCGCGGTAGTGGTTGCGTTATCCACGCCCTACTATGCGATCTCCGATAAGAGCGGGCAGTTTGCCATCGCGAATGTATATCCGGGCCGATATGTGCTGAGGCTTTGGGCGGAAGGCGCTGCTCCGGAGGCGCTGGAGGGACTGTCCCGGGCAGTCAGGGTTGGCGACGAGAATCGTACTCTTGGAGTGCTTAAGCTGTCCGTCTCACCTCTGGTGACGCTGACGCACAAGAACAAGTACGGGCGCGACTACGATCCGCCTACACCCGATAGCCCTGCCTATACACAGCCCTAGTGCATCAATGCAGACTGCCGTAATCAGGCTGTGACGATCTTTTTACGTTCCTGTGACAATTGATTGCGGGCCGCTGGGTAGTATGAACATAATTTCCAGTTGTACAGGTGCACCTTAGGCCGCCGCGATGATTCGCCTCTCGCGGCGGTTCTGTTTTATTGAGACAGCAAAATCATTTTTCTATATTTTCCATTCGTTGCGAAGACTTTCTGGAGAGACGCCGCTCGCCCGCAGAGTTCTGAGACTGAGCGAATCGTGACGCTTTGCCAGGCGCTGTCCTCGTGCATCGGTCAGCAGATCGCAATGGTAGTAGTCAGGGGCGCGAAGATCCAAGGCGCTGAACAAGAGCAACTGTCGGGCGGTCGATTTCAGGAGGTCGCAGCCGCGCACGACCTCAGTGATTCCCATGGCCGAATCATCCACCACGACAGCCAATTGATAGGCGGGGACATCGTCGCGGCGCCAAACGACGAAATCTCCAAAATCCACGCCTGCCGTGAACTGCTGTTCATCCTGAAGGCCATCATTGAAACGAACCATTTGCCTGTCGGGAACCCGAAAGCGCCAATTTACGCCTGCCGGACCGCTGGCATCGGTCGTGTTGGAACGGCAGGTTCCAGGATAGAGTGCTTCATCATTGTCAGCGTGCGGAGCCTGAGCTGCCTCTGAGAGATCCTTGCGCGAGCATGTGCACGGATAGATTGCGTCCAGTTGGCGCAGCTTCTGCCAGGCCTTGAGGTACCAGGCTCGTCTTTCGCTCTGTGAATAGGGTGCAACCGGACCGCCGCAATCCGGACCTTCCTGCCAGCGGATCCCAAACCAGCGGAGATCTTCTAACATGGCGGTGGTGTACTCCCGCTTGGAGCGCTGAGGGTCGAGATCCTCATTCCTGAGGATCAAAGTTCCACGATTCGCGAGCGCCCTCTGGTAAGCGATCCAGAAAGTCCGAGCGTGTCCAAGATGAAGGTATCCGGTAGGGGAAGGGGCAAGTCGTCCGCGATACCTCGAGGACAGGGTGGGCTCCATTTTCCGATGAGGCGTTGTCGGCAATCGTGATGTTAGTACAGGCGCGCCAGCATGATCTCCTAGTGCGTGGGAGCACCTTGCAGTTGGGCTAATGCTGCCAGGACCTCGTCACTGTGCTTCCTGGGATCAACGCTGGTGAACACCTTTACGATCTTTCCTTGGGGATCGACGATAAAGGTGTTGCGGGAAGAGAATTTGATCACGGCGAGGTTGGTCAGTGAGCCGTACAGCTTGGAGACTTGCTTGTCCTTGTCAGACAGCAGCTTGAAGCTGAGGCCCTCCTTGGCACAGAAGCCCTTGTGCGAGTCGACGGAGTCCACGCTGATTCCGAGGACAACCGCATGCTTCTCCAGATATTTCTGCTGATCGCGCTGGAAATTGTGGGCTTCAATGGTGCAGCCGCTGGTGAAATCCTTGGGATAGAAGTACAGCACGACCCAACTTCCCCGGAACTGGTTCAGACTGGTGGGCTTGCCCTCCTGCGACATCAGGGTGAAACCGGGTGCGGTGGTGCCGGCTGCGGGTACAGAATCTGTAGAGAGAAAAAGAGGAAGCATAGCCAGAACTATAACGTGCATCATGATATTGGCATACGAGCAACCCGCGATTGGCAAACACGGGTTCGCTAATTCGCCCGCGTGCTTTACGTTTCCCTTTCGTCGCTGTGCGATCAGGGTGAGCCAACCCCTAAATCGAGTGGAGAGCCCGGCTTCGCTATTCCTTTTTTGCCGGGTGATAGCCGGCCTTGATCGCGTCAGCTTCGGTCATGAACTTGCCATTCTTGGTGTTGCCGTACCAGCGGCCTCCTTTGTGATAGACCCCACTGTCCAGGTTGACCCAAACCATGCCGGGCTGAGGCGGCGTTTGCGCCTGTGACGAAGCTGGCTTGGTCTTTGCGCTGGGCCCTGTCGAAGCGCCTCCAGTGGAGCCGGTCTGGGTAGAGGCTGCAGTTGCACTGGACTTGGGTGCAGGACTTGAAGTGGGCCGCGGTGTCGAGCTCGCTGGCGTGCTGGCAGTGCTAGAAGGAGTAGTGTCGCCTCCGGTGGTCTTTTTGGATTTCTTCTTGGACGTGGTAGTCGCCTGGTCATTAGAAGCGGGCTGATTGGAAGCAGCAGAGCTAGAACCAGTGCTACCAGCGGCTGCATTTTCGGCTGCAGCCGTCTTCTTGGACTTCTTCTTGGAGCCAGCGGTTTCGGCGGTGGTAGATTGAGTCGAAGCAGACGATGTGCTCGCGGCAGCGGTTGTGCCCGAAGAGGTCTCGCTCCCCGTAGTCTTCTTGGACTTCTTCTTCGAAGTGGTGGTAGCGGTCTGATCGGCCGTCGTCTGGCTGGAACCAGCAGACGTGGAAGCAGAAGTGCCGCTATCTTCACTCTTTGCCTTCTTGGAAGACTTCTTGCCGGTCGTTGACTCCGTCGCAGTTGGGCTGGTGGACGAACCCGATTGCGCACTGGTGTCGTCAGAGGCTTTCTTCTTTTTCTTCTTGCTGGTTGTTGCCGTGCCGGTATCGGTCGTGGATTGGGTAGTGCTGGATTGGGAAGCGGTCTGCGGATCAAGCACATTCGTGTTGCCGGACTTTCCGAGTGCAGGTGTGATTAGGAGGATCAGAGCCGAAACCATCACCACGGTCTTGGTCAGCATCTTCTTGAGAGGGGACATCCTGTGCCTCCTGGCAAAGATGATTTCGAAGCGCCTCGAAATGGCGCGGAAATTGGGTGCATATCTTAGTACGAGTATGATTTTCAGGCCAGTGCAAGCCTGAACGGCTATTTGTGTGATCTCCGTGCAAGCAAGCGTTTGCGGCTTGGCCGTCAAATACATATATTGTTTGGTTCGCTTGGCCGGACGCTCCCGTGTGCCCAAGGATAGACGATGAGCGGAAGTGAGAAGTCGCGCAATCGGATTCTGATTGCCGATGACGATGAAGCCATCCGCGATTTTGTTACGGCGGTATTGCAAGGCGACGGAGAGCTGGAAATTACGGTCTGCGCGACAGGGACAGAGGTTGAGGCGCAGCTGAAATCCAAAAGCTTCGACGTAGTGCTGCTCGACGTCTGGTTTGGTGATCGAAATGGCCTGGAGTTGCTGGCTGAGAATAAGGCTGACCTGGCAACATCACGTGTAATCATGATGACCGCAGACAGTACTTCGCAGACACTGCTTCGTGCTATCCGCGAAAATGCTTTCCAATACATCCGGAAGCCTTTCAGCCCGGATGAGCTGCGTGAAAAAGTGGAGGCAGCGCTGGCAGCAACGGCTCCCGACCGAATTGAAGTCATTTCGGCGCTCTCTGATTGGGTGGAGGTCCTGGTTCCTTGTTCACGTGTAGCGGCAGCGCGCATTCAGGACTTCATCATGCAGGTGAAGATGGATCTAAAGCCTGAGTTGCGCGAGATCGTGTCTTACGTGTTTCACGAACTGCTGCTGAACGCGATCGAATGGGGAGGCAAGCTTGATCCCACGCGCAAAGTGAGGATCGCGTTCCTTCACACACCGCGAATGGTGCTATACCGCATTCAGGATCCAGGGTCGGGCTTTAGTTTTGACAATATTCCGCACGCGGCGGTCAGCAACGAGCCGGATGATCCACTACGCCACTCGCGTGTTCGGGAAGAAGCGGGCATGCGTCCGGGCGGACTCGGACTGATGATGGTGAAGTCAATGGCTGACGAGTTGCTCTATAACGAGGCGCACAACGAAGTCGTGTTCGTGAAATACCTGGACAGGACGCCCGAAAGCACGAGCTGACGGGGGAGAGGGGGCGGGAAGCCAAATCATGCAGGACTATGGCAAAACTGCGGTTGCTTTTCTTCTGCTCCGCGTCATTGTGCTTGCCTTCTTAGTTCTGATTCCAAGCACCCCGGCTGAGGCGCAGCTCAACCAGAGAATTCCTTCGAGCGGTTGGATTGATGTCTCAGTAGCTGTCGATCCCGCGAAAATTCCGGTCTACGCTGGCGATCCGGAGCCGCAGTTCACGTTGGTTAAGTCGATGGCGAAAGGGGACAAGCTGAACCTCTCCGATTTGCATATGGGCGTGCACACCGGTACGCATATTGATGCTCCGCTGCATTTCATTGCCGATGGTGGGTCGGTCGATCGAATACCGCTGGAGAATCTGATTGGGCCGGCGCTGGTAATTGAATGCTCGCGAAGTGCAGCGATTGTGGATGCCGCGGAACTGAACCGACATGACTGGAGGGGCGCCAAGCGGCTCCTATTCAAGACTCGCAATTCCTATGACAATTTCTGGAACGACAAGACCTTCCACAAAGACTACGTGGCGTTTGCTCCTGATGCTGCTCAGTTGCTGGGGCAGGCCGGCGTGGAGTTGGTGGGTATCGACTACCTGTCGGCAGAAAAATTCGGATCGCCCGAACCGAAGGCGCATTTGGCGCTGCTGAGCCAAGGCGTGGTCATTGTGGAGGGTCTCGATCTGCGCCCGGTTATGGGCGGCAATTACGACATGATTGCGCTTCCGGTGAAACTCGCGGGCATTGAGGGATCTCCCACACGGGTAGTGCTGCGGAAGAGTGCAGGTGAGCGGAAAACGGCGCCAGCCGTCCGGAAATGAATAGATCCTTCGCCTCGCGCAGGGCGACCTAACACAATTGCTTACCGGGTGAGCAAAATCGAGTCTAACGAGGGTGCACAATTTTCTTGCATCGGCTTGTGGACCCGGACATCAAACTCCGCGTGAGCCTGAGGAATCTGCGGCAGTTTCGCTTGCGTTCCCCGCGAGCAGTGATGCTTGCGCCATGTCAAACAGCGGGGAGGCGCTAGTGCGTTCCGAGTGCTTGCCGTTCAGGCTTATCCCGCATAGCACTCCGCTATTCCTCGATTACCTTGATTACGGAGCCAAGATCCAACAGTTCTATCCCCGTCCGCCGCACTTGCTGGAGTGGGTTCAAGAAGAGGCCAGGCGGATCGAGTATGGGGCGGATCGCCGGGAAAGAGTGGCGAACGTCCTGGAGCGGCAGAACCGGCACTGGAATGGATCCAGTGAGACCCTAAAGAATATCGAGCGCCTGCGGGCGGGAGCTGCAGCAATAGTTACTGGCCAGCAAGTGGCTTTGTTCGGAGGACCGCTATTTTCCATCCTGAAGGCGTTGACCGCGGTTAGGCTGGCAGAAGAAGCCACAGCCGGAGGGATCGATTGCGTCCCGCTTTTTTGGCTAGCAACGGAAGATCACGATCTGGAAGAGGTGAACCATACCTGGATTCCCGGGGCCGGTGGGGTACTGCAGAGGATCAGATCCGACTCGCGTGGAGTTGAGGATGCGCCGGTGGGGAGTATCCGCTTCGGCGCGGAGATCGAGCAGGCAGTGGGGCAAGCAGCCGATCTTCTGGGCGAATCGGAAATGACGGACCTGCTGCGAGAATCGTACCGCCCCGGCGAGACCTTGGGCAGCGCATTCGCCCGGCTGTTTGCCGGGATTTTTCACAAATGGGGCGTCATTCAGGTGGACGCCTCCGATCCTGAGCTGCGCCGGATCGCGCAGCCGATCTATCTTGCTGCGATTGAGAATGCGGAGGAGCTGGACCGGAAAATTTTGGAACGGGGGAAGGAACTGGAGGAGGCCGGATATCACCAGCAGGTCAAGGTGACGCCATCCTCGACGCTGCTGTTTGAAATTCGGGACGGACGCCGGACCGCGATCAGGAGAGTGAATGGTGGCATGTTCCTTGCCGGCGAAGAGAAGGTCACGCGCGAACAGTTGCTCGACAAGATCGAGAACATGCCCGAGGGTTTCAGCCCCAACGTGCTACTGCGCCCAGTTGAAGAGGATTACCTGCTGCCGACGCTTGCATACACGGGAGGCCCAGCGGAAGTCGCCTACTTCGCACAGGCCGGAGTTGTATTCGAAAAGCTGCTGGGGCGGGTAACTCCGGTGCTGCCCAGGTTCAGCGCGACCTTGGTCGAAGCAAAACAGCAGAAATTACTGGATAAGTACAGGATCAAACTTTCGGATCTTTTCCATGGGCCAGAGGAAACGAGACGACGCTTGGCCGAGCGGGCGCTGGCTTCGGGTTTGCAAGAGAAGTTCGAGCGGGTCGCGAAGCAAATGCAAAACGAGTTGTACCAACTCCTGGGCGAACTGGAGCGCCTGGATCCAACTTTGGTGGACGCGGGCAAGCACGCGGAATCGAAAATCCAGCACCAACTGGAACAACTGCGAGCCCGGGCAGCACGGGCCGAGTTGCGGAAAGACGAGGATATTACCCGTCACGCGGATACCCTGAGTGCTGCTCTGTTTCCCGATAAGGGTCTGCAGGAAAGGGAAGTCGCTGGCGTATATTTTCTGGCGCGGCATGGCCTGAGCCTTGTGGAGCAACTTTACGAGGCGACCCAGACGCGATGCCCGGATCATCAAGTGATGTACCTTTAGCCCTCACGATTCAAGTCAAATTCTGGGTCAGACCAATCTCGAAGGAATCCATTAACATGGACGTGCCCGGTAGCTTTTCCCGCGGCATGAATGATGGCTTCTGATCCCTCCAATCTTTCTTCGGGGGTTGCCACGAATGCGTCGCCCCGCTCGGCTAATCGCCTGCAGTCCACTTTTCGCGCATTAAGCCATCGCAATTTTCAATTGTTCTTCGGTGGACAGCTGATTTCGCTGATCGGGACGTGGATGCAGAACGTAGCGCAGGCGTGGTTGGTCTATCGCATGACGGGGTCGTCACTGCTGCTGGGAACGATCGGCTTTGCCAGCCAGTTTCCTGTCTTCCTTGTTGCTCCCATCGGAGGAACGGCCGCCGACCGCTACAACCGGCGCAAGCTGGTGCTCGGTACTCAGACGTCATCCATGTTGTTGGCTTTGATCCTGGCAGCACTGACGCTGGCGCACCGCGTGCAGGTGTGGCACATCTTCGTTCTGGCAGCGTTCTTGGGTGTGGTCAATGCTTTTGACATTCCAGCGCGCCAGGCGTTCATGGTGGAGATGGTTGGCAAGGAAGATCTGATAAACGCTATCGCCCTGAACTCTTCAATGTTCAACGGAGCGCGTATTCTGGGGCCGGCGATCGCGGGAATTCTGGTTGCCAGCATCGGCGAAGGATGGTGCTTCTTTGGCAATGGCGTGAGCTATGTGGCGGTCATTATCGGACTGCTGCTGATGCGAGTCGAGGAGCGCAAGGGACGAACCGCGGGGACGCCGCTGTCGCACATTGTCGAAGGTTTCCGTTACGTCCGCAGCACCGTGCCGATCCGCAACATCCTGCTCCTGCTGGGGCTTGTGAGCCTGGTGGCTATGCCGTACGCAGTGCTGATGCCGATCTTTGCCGATCGCATTTTGCACGGCGGCGCACGCGGGTTAGGCATTCTAATGGGCGCCACCGGAGTCGGAGCATTGCTTGCTGGATTAACTCTGGCGACCCGACAAAGGGTGCGCGGGCTGGGACGGATCATCGGGACAGCTGCGGTCGGTTTCAGCCTGAGCCTGATCGCCTTTGCCTGGTCACGATCGTTTGCGTTGTCAGTCGTATTGTTGGTGCCCGTGGGTTATTTCATGATGTTGGCGAGCACTGCGTCGAACACGTTGATCCAGGTGATGGTCGCTGACGAATTTCGCGGCCGGGTGATGGCCGTGTACTCCATGATGTTCATGGGCATGGCGCCCTTCGGATCCTTCTTTGCAGGAGCATTGGCTGGCAAGGTCGGCGCTCCTCTGACTCTTACGATCGGCGCGACAGCGTGCGTTGCCGGAGGAGCAGTATTTTTGATCCAACTTTCCGAAATGCGAGTTGAAGCGCGGAGGTTGATTGTAGCGCAGGGCCTTGGGGGAGGCGATCCAGCGCAGGAGATAACCAGTGCGGGTGTGACAACCGAGCCGTTTTCACTGGAGCAGCGGACGGTAAACCTGGATGAGGTGACGGGCGGGTAGCAGAAATAGGGACCCTCCTGTTATCCGATTTCCACATTTTCACCTAGAATTAAGGACCGGGAAGAAGTGATCTCTGCGGAATCCACCGCCAGACCTGCAGCAAGACGGCGCGTGGGGGCGGACTGGGGTTGATGACACTAGTCCCCGGCCGACAACCGAAAATGGCTCCGGAGAAGACACATTCGCAGTTTATCGGGGCCAGATGCAATATCCACTCGATAGCCCTCCAGCGTGGCGTTACACCGCCAAGGATGCGCTGCGCTCACCATCCGTACCTGCGGTGGCCAAATTCCGCAAGGCCATCGAAGACGCAGAGAAGCATCAGGGAAAGAAGCCGTAGAACGTTCAGGACGGACGTTCAACACAAACAACAAATGAGCATGCCTTCCCTAATCTTTATTTCCTGATTTGTTCTTGCCGGGCAGATTGGCGGGATTTTCGTGGACGCGCTCGCGGAAGCCGCCCTTCAGGCCACTAGCCAACGAGACGGCAGATTCGCCAAACTTGTCCCGCAGATGATCAACCGCACCGAGCGCCTTCCTCCAGCGAGTTTGCTTTTCTGACTCCAGCAAATCCATCTGACCTTCGGTGGGTTCGAGCGATGAGACCTGGACTCCCAGCAAGCGCACCATCTGGCCACGTCTCCAGTTTTTGCGGAAGAGAGTGCGAGCCTGCTCCAGAATCTCAGTGTCGAGTTGGGTGCGGGTGGGAAGGGAATGCTCCCGCGTAATGGTGGAAAAATCGTGGTAGCGTAGCTTGAGGCGGACCGTCCGAGCATGGAGACGATGCTCACGTAAGCGGCGGCCTACCATCTCGGAGAGGCGAGCGAGCGTCGCCTCGAGCTGGCACTCATCCGCAGTGTCCTGCGAGAAGGTGTGTTCGTGGCCGATAGACTTGGGGCCGACGTTGGCGCCGATATCCTCGTCGAACCAGCCGCCGGCATCGAGGCCGTGAGATTTACCTGCGAGTGCTAATCCCCAGGCGCCGAATCTCTCGCGAAGGAAGTCCTCGCCGAAACGCGCGAGGTCGCCGACCTTGCGAATGCCGAACTGATGCAGGTTCTGTTCGGTGACCTTGCCCACGCCCGGAATTTTGCGGACGTCCAGAGGCGCAAGGAAATTCGCTTCTTCACCAGGTGGCACCCAGAGGACGCCATTAGGCTTGGCTTGATCCGAGGCAACTTTAGCAACCACTCGCGAAGTGGCAATGCCGATCGAGCAGTTGAGATCGGTGTCGCGCTTCATCTTTTCGTGCAGCGAGTGGGCAGCAAGCAGCGGGGGTCCGTGCAGGCGTTCGGCTCCAGTCAGATCCAGGTAGGCTTCGTCGATGGATGCCATCTCCAGTTGCGGCGAGAAGCTCTCGAGTACACGATAAACCTTCTTGGAGTACTCGCTGTAGCGCTCGGGATGGCCATCGATAAAAATGGCCTGCGGACATAGTTTGTATGCCGTGCGCAGCGGCATGGCCGAATGCACACCAAATGTGCGCGCCTGGTAGGAGGCCGCGGCGCAGACGCCACGTTCGTTTGGCCGGCCGCCAACAACTACAGCTTTCCCTTTCAGCGAGGGGTCAAACAGCTCTTCGACCGAGACAAAAAAGGCATCCATGTCGACGTGAAATACAGTTCGTTGGACGGTAAGAGACATGGCAGCAAATAAAGATTTAACCACAAGGGACGCAGGTGCACCTGGCTCTTAATGCGGCGACAGGGTGGCAAGTTGGGGCGAAGTGGAAGTTAGAGATACAGAGTTCCTTGGGCCTGCGGCCTCAGGATGACCCTGAATGCGAGGTGTTACACATTAATCAGCCTGTTGGATCTTTTACCCAACCCCACCACCATCACGGTACAAAATGCCGTTAAGATTGTGGCATAATGTACCGGTGGCACATAGGACAATAAGGGCGGAAGCAAGCACGGCCAAGAGATTCAACCAGCATCTTTCGGAATGGCTGGGAACCAAAGCCACTTCCGAGCCGGAATTGGTCTCGCAGGTGGAGAAGGGCTTGCCGCTGGGAATCGTGGAAAGGTTAGTGGAACACGGGTTGACCAGGCAAGAGGTGTTCCACGTCATAATCCACGAGCGGACATTGAAACACCGGCGCAGCCGGCGGCAGCCGCTGTCCCGCGAGGAATCGGACCGGGCTCTGCGAACCGCGCGTTTGCTGGCGCGGGCGGAGACTGTGTTGGGCGCCAAGGAAGAGGCGCTGGCATGGCTACGGGGCCCGAAGCGGCGCTTTGGGGGGCGCTCGCCATTGCAGATGATGGCGACGGAAGCTGGTGGACGGCTGGTAGAGGAAATGCTGATCCAGATCGAAGAGGGCATGTTTGCCTGATGTTCTTGTGGCGCATCAGCAAGCATGCCGATCTGGAGGGCCGGGGCGGGCTTCTGGCGGCGGCGCGCTGGCACAGCCAGGGCCGAGCTATCGTTTACCTCGCTGAGAGCCCGGCGGGAGCGCTGGTGGAAGTGCTGGTACATCTTGAGCTAGAAGTCGCCAGTCTGCCCTCCCACTACCGCCTGCTGAAGGCAGAAGCTCCTCGCGATTTGAGGGTCGAATCCGCGCTGTTGGAGGGGCTTCCGAGTGATTGGACGCGACATCTGATGGCGAGCCGGAACGTTGGCGACGAATGGCTCGCGTCGGGAACGAGCGCGTTGCTGCGGGTGCCGTCGGCCATCCTGCCGGAAACATTCAATGTGCTTCTTAATCCTGAACATCCATCGGCGAAGCAGGTGCGGATTGTCTGGCATCGGGAGTATCCGTTTGATCCGCGGCTGGTGAGGAGAGGGCGATAGTGAGTGTCTTAGGATGGTGTGAACAGTGCCAGAGGACATGCCTCGTCGTTATCTTCGGACAATGTTGGCACGGCATCTAAGATCATGTCCGTGCTTAAGCGTTGGGCCGTGACCGGGCTCCGGATTCTTCTTGCTTTTGTAGCGCTCGCGACTGTCTTGAGTGCTGCATTAATTGGTTATCTATTCTTCTACTCAGCCGATCTGCCCGACACGAAAGAATTAGCCGCGTTCACTTCCGACGGCTACGGAAGGGCTGTCGACGTCAATATCTGCGGAGAAACCGCCCGGATCACCGTTGTTCCTGTAAGCCAGACTCCGACATTGCGTGCAGCGGTAATCGCGGCAGAAGGCGACCTGGATCCGAAAGGTGTGGTATCGCGCTTGTACGATGACCTTCACGATGGGTCCCCAACCCATCAGCGCTATGGGACTTACTCCTTCCAAATCGCTAGGCAGTTGTTCTGTAACGAACGAAGAGTGCACAAGCGGCAGCTAGGTGAGCTACGTGCCGCAACACAACTGGAACGCAAATTCAGCGGGGACGCGTTGTTGGATATTTACGTGAATAGCGTGTACTTCGGTCCAGGCATCTACGGAATTGAGAATGCCGCCCGTCACTATTTTAGAAAACCAGCTCCCGAACTGTCGATCGCAGAGGCAGCACTGCTTTCCGGTCTTATCAGAAGCCCGAAGCGGTTTTCGCCGAAGGAGCAGCCTGATAGAGCGTTTTCGCGGCGCAACGATGTAATTGATGCCATGTTGCAGCGGGGCAGCATAAGCGTGGCGGAAGCAGACGAAGCAAAGAGAACCTCGCTTGGAATTGTCAACGCACCATAGTCATCACCGTTCCTGCGTCTCAATTAGGTCAGCGAGCACTCGCAGTACCAGAGCAGCGGTGTCCGGGCCGGCAGAGTTGATCTCGCCGTAGTAGGGCTCGGGGCTGTTCTGGAGCCAGGGAGCGTGCTCGTCCCACTCTGCTTTAGGTATCAAGTAGCCGAGCTCGTCGTTTCCCAGTCCCAATAGGAATTGATATTTGCTTTTGAGCACGCTCCGGACTGGCATTTCGAAGGGAGCGTCGGGAAAATCTGCACCAGCATAGCGAGAGATGCCGCCATTCACCAGCTCGGGAAAGATCTCGCCGGGGATGGTGACGAATTCAGCGATCACGGTATTGCCTGATTTCAGTGTGATGTAGTCGACTTCGGTCTGCAGATCATGACCGTTGGCAGCGAGAGCTGACTGTCCGCCTTCCAGTGTGACTTTGTGGTTCGAGGAATCGGGCTTGCCGCTGGTGTATAGCGGTCTGCGGTCGCCGAATAGACCAGCGCCTTCAGCAATGCGAAAACGATCGTTCGCTAGAGGAATGAAAATCTCGGAGGACTTAAATGTCAGCGAGTCGGGAAAAATCGCTTCCGCGTGCAGCAATGCTTTTTCAGCTAATTGGCCGAGCAGGGTGCCCAGCAGTTCCGGCTTACGCCAGGCGCCATCTTCGGCGACCCTGCCGGTCCCAGGGTCGAGCAGCGCGACCTGGTTGCCGAGTGTGGATAGCTTTCCGACTGCGCCATTGAAGAAGAGCGCGATACCGCCGTAGCGCTGTTCCAGGTATCGGCGGAGCCAATTCGGATAGTCGGCGGTAATGACAGTGTTCTTCCGGTTCATGGTCTCAGGGTGATCGCTCCAGTTAACGAGAGTGGCGATAGTCCTCGCATCGCCCGTCGCCACGACTCGCATGACGAAGAGATGCGGGTCTTTCATGTAAGGCGGGCGATCCACGCTCTGAAGTTGGGCTAGCAGCGGATGATCGTCGCGCGCCAATTCGAGGCGGGCTGGCTGGAGTGTGTGGATGGCGTCGACGGCCGTGGCTGTGATTCGCTCTTCAACCCATTCCAAGTACCTTGGATCCACGCCGCTCTCTTTCGAGCTGGGGCCCCACAAGCCCAGAGTATCTGGACCTTCGTGGGTGTGGGTGCAGGCGACTACGAGTTGCGACCCGGCGGGCGACCGAGCCTGCACATTGCGGCGAATCTTCAGCACGTCTTCGTAGAACAGACCAATCAGGTCGGTGGAGCAGAAGACTACGGTTTTTCCACGAACTTCAAGTGCCAGGCAGCGTGCGGAAAGGGGATCGTGCACGGCGCTAGCGATGCGGTCATGGCCGAAGCCTGCGAGGTACACAGGAGTTTTGCCTAGCGCCGGGGTGATGACGCTGATGGCAGCGCCAGCGCGAATCTGGGCGGAGCAGGGCAGTGAAAAGACCCATGCTGCTGTCGCCAGCAGGATAATTACTTTCGATTGCCTCATGAGAGAAGTTGAAATGGAATAGGAGTGGCGGCCAAGAGTCAATCATAATCGAGCAGCTGATTGCCACCCTGTCGCTTCGCGATAAGGGGTGGGGCAGCCGCAATTTTTATTTGATACTGACAGGGGTGAAGCTATCTGACGGGTGCGACCTCGTTGTGAGTTTCTGGAACAGATTCGATGTTGGGTACGCCGGAGCCCACTAAACGGAAGCGAGGCGGGCGGCGGATTTCCTCGAGAAGCTCGCGCGAAACCCGATCGTCGATCTCGCCGGCGCTGCTGAGCTCAACCGGATAGCGGATGATGATCTCGATGCCGGTCTGGGTGAGTCGAATCCGGCTCTCCGGACCAAGCGACGCTACCGACAGGGGGCTGATAGCGCGCTCCATGGTGCGCCGCTGCAATTCCATTGTTTCCCGATATTCGTCAAAGACCTTCTTGACGGCTCCAAGCATGCGTTCCTCTACCTGGCGGTAGTCCGTATCCGGCGCCAGCGTCATTGTGATCTCGTGCCAGAGGAAATTGGTTCCAGGGATCTGCTTAAACAGCCCGGCGTTGGCCTGGAAGACGACAGCGTTGGAAAAAACTACAGCACGGCCGGTAGGACGGGCGTCTGAGCCGCCATTGCTGACCTCGACCAGGTGGATGCGCACCAGGCCAATGTCGACGACGTCGCCGGTTACTCCGGCAATCTGCACGCGGTCCCCGACGCGAACGCCATATTTTCCGATGAGGAAGAAGTAGCCGGCCACCGAGAGAATGACATTCTGCAGCGCGACGGCAATGCCGGCGGTGAGCAGCCCGGCAAAAGTTGCGAGCGAGCCGAGTTCGCTGGCGAAAGAGACCGCGATGACCACCGCCATGATGGCCCAGACTACGAATCGGCGTAACAACAGGAACTGGTAGCGACGCCGGGCGTCGTGGATGTAGCGGAAAGTCGCCCGCCGCCACAGCTCGGAGATGCCGAGAACGAGGGCGAGTATGATGGCAAGCGCGCCTAACCGCAGCGCGAGATTCTTGAGTCCGGCGACGTACTGGCTGTAAACCGAATTCCTCCAGTTAGCGAGGCTTCGCTTGTAGAGGTCAAGCAAGATCAGCTCTTTTCCTAACGGGAGCATGCTGCCCGATATCTGCTTAAATTGCGCAGTGAGCGAATCGATGTCCTTCTTCTGTTGCGCAAGAAAGTTAGGATCCTGCGACTCGGGCTGATCGGCCAGTTGGTCACCCCGTTGAATCAAGTTCTTCATGTTTGACCGCAGTGGCGTGCGAAGATCCTTGGCAGACTGCGTTAGGGCATCGGTATGTTTGATCAGATCGTCAAGAGCAGCAATCTTGCGATGCAGCTCAATGGTGTTGGAGACGATAGCGAGGATGCCGGAAGGCTCGGGCTTGTGGCTCGTCGCTGCCGCAGCTGCGACGCCTGTGGACATGTTCGACGAAGAATTCTGAGACGTAGCGCCCGCCTTTGGAGCCTCTAAAGCAGCAGCGGGCACAGTGCGGGCGAGTTCATCGATTTGCGCTTGCAAGCTGTTGTTTCCGGCGCCGGCGGTAGCACCGCTTGCAAATTCGAGCATGCTGCGCATGGAATCGCGGCGTGCCTGCAGCAGATTAACTTCACTTTCGGTCTCGGAGATGCTGGATTCCAACTCACGGCGCTTGCGGCCGCTAGCTGCATCGAGTTGGCGTTTCTGAGACTCCAGCTCAAGCTGAGTCTGCTTCAGCTTCTGGTCAATCCGGGCCACAGCGGCCGTCAGAGATTGGTTGGGTGCAGATGTGGAAGCAGCCTGTCCCGGTTGCGATGTCCCGCTTTGAATCTGATTCGCGGGAGTGCTCACCGCCTGGGACTGTGCTCGCGCGAAGTCGAACGATAGGCGGACTATCTGGTCGGCGAGCTGGCGGTTGTCATTGAGGGAAATAATGTCGTTCGGCTCAGTTGCGAGCTGCTGTTGCAACGCCAGCTGGCGATACCAAGTGATAGTCTGATTCAGAAATCCAAGTATGTCTTGCGTATTTAGGGTCTGGGCCGAGGAGTTATTTTGGGCGGAGGACAGGAATGGCAACAAAAATACCAATAGCAGCAGAACAGTAGCCCATAAACAGACCCAACTTCTTTCGCTTCGAAAATGCATGAGTCCTTCAGCCTAATAAAATCAAAGACTTATCAGCGACGCTGTATTCTCCGAGACTCCGGTACTTCTTAGGAGTCGAGGAGAATGACAGGAGTTGCCCTCATAAAATCAGGACACGTTTACTCTGTCGGAAGCGAAGGACGCAAAACAGGTAACTTCAGTACAAGCCTGCGGAGTGGCCCTGACATTATGCCAGAGAATGTTGCGCAACCGAGTCGCCATCCAAAGTTCAGCTGAGGAGATTCATCCGCTCAACGCTATCGCAAAGCACATCGTAAGAGAGGTTACTTTCGTACTCAAAAGTACCCGGAGTTTTGTTTGTGGATTGCCAATCTTCTTTATTATCGCGATATCGGATTTTGTGCAAAGTCAGCTATGGCTAGGAGCGGACCCTCGCAAGCCATGTCAGGGAATAGTTGCGATGCTCGATGCCAAACAACTGAAGGTACTCGGACTGCGTTTTGCCCGCGGTCTGCAACAGAGCCTCAGAACAGCGGTGATGTTTTCCGCCGAGCATCAGAGTGTCGAGCGTCCGATACAGCAGAGTTTTCAGTCCCTCAACAGCCTGCTTAAAGAGACGGGGCAGTTTACCTTTGGCTTTGTTGACAATCAAGTAGTACTCAACAACCTGATCACCACCGATCCCTCGCTGAAACAACTCGAAAAAGAACTTCTCAAGCGCGGCGTTGCCGCCATAACTTTTGAACCGGGATTGAGCCTGGGAAGATATCGCAAGCTCATTAGCCTCTTGTCAGTGCCGACCAAGGTGATAGAGGACGCCGGCGGACTACGGAACTACCTTGAGGCGAACGAGGTAGAGGGGGCGCGAATCATAGCTGCGGCGAAGAACCAGAAGAAAGACGAGCAGGGCGACACTATCCTGGATACGGACTCCGAAGCCTACATTATGTCGAAACAAATGGCGGAGGAGGAAGGTCCAAAAGATTTTCTGGATTCGATTGACGCACTGTTGGAGTCGGCCTGCCTTGATCCTGCTACTCGTACCAGCGTGCTCTCAGATTTCGCAGCCGTAGGCAGCGGCGGGGCCAATTACGGCGTACCGATTCCGATGCCCAACCTGGTAGTCGCAAAAGATGGAGCCGGCGCGGAGATGGGGAACGGCGGCGGAAGCAATCCTGGGGTTGGAAGCATTGGCCTGCCAAACAGTGGTAACGCAAGTGGTTCTGGCGCTCCCGGCGGAAGCGGCGGGCTGGCAGGATCGGGAGGAACAGGAACTGGATGGGCGGCGGGACATGCGACAGGTGGTGTTGGTGGTTCTGCGGGTGGGGCTCCAATTGGCGACATGACTCAAGCTCAAGGTGACGGCGCGGCATCGCCAGGAGGTAGTGGTATCGGAGCGAGCGGGCCAGGTCCAGGAATGCCATACGCGACAGGCGGAGGGACACAAGGGACCGCAGGTGGAATCGGCTGGGGATCGGGCGTGGGTTCGGGTATTGAAGTGGGAGCCGGAGGCGGATTCAAAGGCAGTGGCCGGCCAGGCGGGGCCTACTACAGCACGCAGCAACCGCCGCCGGGGGCCGCACCTGGGGGCGGAAAAGGCGGGCAATGGGGATATAACAGCTTCATCGAGTTGATGGAAAACTCGGTAGAGCGGTCACTGTTGGAGGAGAAGGGTAATCCGCGCAAATCTTACGTGGCGCTAGCGAGAATACTGAGGGACACCGGAGTCGAATCGGTACTAGCCCGCATGTCTCCCGAACGCCAGGACGAAGTAAGGACACTGCCGCCGGAGCAATTAGCCGCGGAATTTATCGAAGATACCGCGTTGCAGTGGGCGGGAAAGCGGCTTAAGGCTGTGGGCACTCAGTCGGACACAATATTGGTGGAGGAAGAAGTAGTGCGCGTCCTGGCGCGCAGCCTTCAGGCTACGCATATGGCGGACCGCCTCAGTGCGAAGCTCACCAAATTCATTCAGGACTTTGCCGTGCCTGCGAATGTCCAGGAGAAGATCCGGGACGAGCTGCGCTGGACATCACTGAGCAGCAACAAGAAATACGCGCGGCTGATGGAAATCTCGCACTATTCCAGCACTCAGTTCCGGCGGCTAATGGATCTGCTGCGGGAGCTAGTGAAAGAGCGGGAGGTTGAGCAAGCCGCCGCACTAGCGAATCACTATTTCGACTTTTTAGACCAGGAGGGAGTGGAAATTCAGCCTGACGAATTAAGTCGCGCGCCGGAACTGATTCGCAGCATGCCTCTGGCCCGCGTGGGCTTTGCGCCCAGAGCAGTGGAGCGGCTCAGCCGCGTGGTATTGCGGGATGACGTATCAGAGTTCGTGCATTTCCAGGCTGCGAATGCCTTAACGGTACTGGCGCAATCGATCGCCACTTTCGAAGATTTCGAGCAGGTGCAAATCATCGGGCTGGCGTTGGAGAGATCGAAGAATCGGAATCCTGGTGAACACAAGAAATGCTGCGTAACCGGCATGAGCCGATTACTTCCCGCGGCCAGCCTGGAACGAATCGTGGAATTATGCCTGCTGCAGCGGGGAGATTCGAACTGGGCCCGGATCGCGGCCATGCTGCTGCGCTTGGCCGCGCCGGCGAGCGTAGAAGTCGTATTCAGCCATTTGATCAAAGAGCAGGACGCAAAAAACCGATTGGCGTTGTTGCGCCTGATTACGCAGCTGGGTCCGGCAGCTCTTCAGGTGGCCTGCAAGTACCTGGAAGACGAACGCTGGTACGTTGTGCGCAACATGTGCGGGGTCCTGTCGGAGCTGCGCGATCCCGACTTGGAAGCCCACATGGCGGGGGCGCTGCAACATTCGGATCCACGGGTGCAGCAGGCGGCATTCACTGCTCTGTGCAAAAACCGCAGCCGTGGACGGGGACCGGTCATGGCAGCTTCTTTAGCCAAGCTGGCTCCCGACGTTCTAGACCAGGTGTTGGATGAGCTGTTGTTTGTGAAGGATCCCGCCACCATTCCTGACTTGGAACGATTTGTTCTGGATGGGTGCGTGAATCCAGGAGTGGTGAGAAAGTCGATCCAGGTACTGACCTGCATTCCCGGTGACGAAACCCCACAGGTGCTCGCACGGCTGCTACGCTCGAGCAAGCTGGCCCTCGGCCCACGGCGAATGGCCATGGGTGCCCTGGCCAAAAATCAATCCCCGCTGGCGCGCCAACTGTTGGAAGAATTTGCCGGTCGGCAGGAACAACTTTCCGACGAGGCGCGCTTGGTTTTGGGAAAGCCTTCGTAAGAAGCAGTTCGCAATCAGAACCACCTTCCGGGCTTGTTCGAGCGCTTTTCGAGGCTCGGCCAGCTCTGCTTTTCCCACGCCGTCAGCAGCAAGAATTGCGATTTTCATTCTTGCCAGATTTTGATTCGGCATAATCACTCCATTGCGGGAATTTACAACGGTTGTTGTGTAGAGGATGCGGCTTGCAGCGCATCCGGTGGCTAAGCCGAATGCTGGAATTGGCACGGGCTGGCGACCTGGAAACACGTCAGGGTCGGGCTTGGGGTCGTCATTTGGTTTGGGTTCGGGAATTACATCGGGATCAGAGCCGGGCAGAGGCTCTGGATCAGGATGGGGCAGAGGTTGCTCCGGAGGGGAAGGGCCTCGAGAGCGTAGAGGATCGACGCAAGCTGCCATGCCTCCTTCGGATGCAATTCGCTATACCGCGCTGCCTGAAGATCTATTGCGATGTCCCTGTCGATGCGGCCGGAGGTTTGCTCGAATCGCGGCCGAGGTCGCCAAATGTCCATAGGCCGAAGGCCTTCAGGCTTTCGTCTTTCTTCTTTCGAATCAGCATTCGGGCGGTTCTTTCCGGGGGCCAGGGTGTGGCAAGGCGCTCCGGGCGGTCGGCGATCCAGTAGCTAGTCAGGGCCATCACCGCCGTATTGCGAAGCAGAATGTCCGGCTGCACCTTATCGAGGGTATCTACGGCAGAGTGATGGGTGAATTTGTACTCTGGCGAATCCTGATCGAGGTTGATTCCTGGAAGGCCGGCCAGGACGAAGGGGCCGACATCGGTGCCGAATTCAACGCCATCATCAGTCTTGAAAGTCCCAAAGGCACTAATTGACTGGGCGAACTTCTCAACGGCCGGGATCAGATCGTCGCGGCCTCCAAGGTTAAAGCTAACAACGGGCCCTTGACCGTTGTCGAGAACGATGGCCGCCACGTGGTTCGGCATCTCGTTCTTATGCATCTTCACGTAGGCCAGGGACCCTAACAGTCCCTGTTCTTCGCCGGTGAACAGCACAAAGCGGATCGTTCGTTTGGGACGGACTTTGGCGTTGAGAATTGCTTCCGCTGATCCAAGGGTAGTCGCTACGCCGACTCCATCATCGGTCGCGCCCTGAGCGAGGTCCCAGGAATCAAGATGCCCGCCCACTACTACGATCTGCTCCGGATGTACTGACCCAGGAATTTCGCCGACAACGTTCGCTGTCTCCACCGGCCCGTCAATCACTCGGTTCTGAACATCGAGTTTCACGTGTACCGCTTTGCCCTGCTTGAGAAAGCGCTCCAATTGCTGCTGATCTTCGGCCGCCATGCTGACAACTGGGATCTCGAAATACTCATCGAAGCCGAGAGCGCCGGTATGAGTGAGATCCATCCCTCGCGCCTTCGTCCCACCTTGTCCGCCAATCACGGCGACAGCATGGGCGGCATAGGCAGCACGGAGAAACGGACCGAACTTGACGTACAATTTTTCGCGCTGCTCGCGCGAGAGTTCGTCCTTCTGCTGCATCATCAGGATCTTGCCCGACCAATGCCCGGAGTTCTCTTTCACTTCACGATCAAGCTCGGTGAGATCGACAGTCACTACTTCAGCTTCAGCGCCACCCTTTGGCGTCGAGCCCACCCAACCGAGAGAATCGATGTGAAGGTGGCGATGGATTGGGGAAACCAGTTCCGCGTCGGCGGAGACGCGGGTCCATCCACGCGAGAGGCTCCACTTCTCCGCCCTTACGTTCGAGAGGCCGATCGATCGCATTTTTGCCAGGCCCCACTCAATTGCCTGAGCTGCCTGTGGAGAACCGGTCACGCGTCCGCCTATGTCATCGCTGAGCTCTTCCAGGTAGTCGTAGGAATGAGAGTTCATGGTGGCTTGTCCAGCGATTGCCGTCAGCGCGGGCAAAGTGCCATCCGTGGCGGGAACTGGTGGTTCGAAGTTGGCATCGGCAGCGCGGAGGGTCAGAGAGCTTGCGATCAGCAGAAGAGTAGAGGCGAGTGCGATTGGTTTCAAGAATTCCCCCGAAAGTGCGGGCGCTCAAAACATCATAACAAGAGCTCTGCCGCGCCGCTCACGGCGACAAGGCGGGTGGCGTGAGGCTGCTCCTTTTGGTAGCATCGCGCAACCGTGAAAGGGTGGGACCTGAAATCCCAAGACGAGCTGCATTTTTTCTTATGGACCGGCTGTCCGACTAACATCTTCTCGATTAGAGCACTGAGCTAGCGTCTTATGAAATACGATTTCCTGATAGAGACGTATGCCACCGAGCGACTGAAGGTGGTGAGTGTGTGGAGTGAGTTCAGGGATGAGGATATGCAAGTGCGTCCGCGCGCCCAGGATCCGCGAGGGCGGAGTGTCCATGAACAAATGGTGCATCAGTGTATGAGCGAGGACATCTGGTTTCGGACAATGCTAGGAATCGACGTGGGCGCGCCTCCTCTGCCATCGCCAGAGAAGCGTTTGGAGTTCATCCGGCGATATGTAGAGGACAGTGGAAAGCGGCTAACAGTTTTGCGCGATAAGGGCGAATCCTGGTGGGAAGAGGAGGTGCAGTTCTTTGACGTGCGGCGCTCGCGCGCCTGGGTGATGACTCGCAGACTCACGCACACCGCGCATCATCGCGGGCAGCAAATGGCGATGCTACGCATGCTGGGAAGAGACTTGCACAGCAATTACGGTCCAACGGCTGATACCGGCGGATTGATGCAGAACCACGCTCCGACCATTTACGCCTACTCCACCCTGGAGGCGCTGCTCGCGGGGGAGGCGACCGGCGGGGAGAAGACCGCTCTGCCGAAGCCTGCGGGCAAACCCGTCACAGAGCGGCCGGGAGAGTAAAGGGCAAAGATGTGCCGCGGGACACGCTGTCGCTTAGCACGGCGTTCCAAAGAGTGGGCAGCAATCGCAGCGCAGAGACCTACGGGATAGCGTAATTACGGGCGGCAGATGCGGTAATCACAGCGAAGTGAATATAGGAAGTGGCGCGTTCCAATTTGTGATGCCCGGCCCGGTGAAATAGGTAAGCGGCACCCACATTGGCTCCGACCATTCCCAGGCTGAAGGCCACAAATCCTGGCCGGCTATTCACCAGGGCTTGTGGTAATTCTGCTTCGGGATAACCAAGACGCATGTTGCGATAGGTGGAGTGGACGTCAGCCAGCCGACTCATAGTGATTGCGCCGAACAAGGCGACATTCTCGCGATCGACAAAATGATGAGGCGGGACCCTGGGAGCCTCAGCTTTGGGCTCAACCAGCATCTCGTGGTCGGCGTCGCTATCTGCAGCCTGAGCCAGCGATGCAAACCAGCAAATCAGCACTATGGTGAGTACTTTCTTCAGCATACTTCCACTTCTAAATCGGCCCCCACAAGCAGAACTTGAGGCCAATCAGGAGTGAAAGCAACTTACGAAAGCAGTTGGACGCTTACTCTCTTGGTTCTTGATCTTTGGGATGCGAGCCGGAGTCTACTGTTTCACTCCGGCTGCATTCATCTGCTCCATCTTTGCGAGATCGGTTTTAGCGCGCTCAGACTGTTCTCCTTCGGGCACCAATCCCACAAATAAGCGCAGATGTTTTGCGGCAAGTGTGTAATCGCCCTTGGCAGCATAGATCTTCCCCAGCAGGAATTGGATCCGTGGTTCTTGATGCTGGGTATCCAGCTCTTCGGCCTTCAGAGCTGCCTTTTCGGCGTCGGCTAATTTCTGTGAATTAAAACTGGCGGCTGCACTGTAGAAGTAAGCGATAGGGTAGGCGGTAGGGCTGAGTTCAATGACCTTGTCGGCATACTGAATGACGTCGGTCCAGTGCTTATTCACAGCCGCGAGTTGGGCCAAACGCAAGTATGGTGGTGCATACTTGGGATCGGCAGCGGCAGCTTTCAGATAAGACTCGCGTGCCTGATCCAGGTGATTTTCGTTTTGCTGCACTTCTCCGAGAAGCAGCCAGGCGGAAGCATACTTGTCATAGAGCTGTACTGCCTTGACAAGGCGCTTCTCGGCATCAGGCAGCTTGTTTTTCTTCAGGTCGTCGCGAGCCTTGTCATACTCCTTCGTGGCTCCGGGAGGGGCCTGCAGGCTGGTCACGCTGATGCTGCCGGATTCGCTCTTGCCAGCTTTCTTCAGAACGATAGTGCCTACGTTGGGATCGTCCATGAACCTGTGGCCGGCGAGGGCGATGCTGGATGAGGTGTAGCCAGGCAAATCCGCCCGGAGTTCGCACGCCCAGAGCTGGCGCTCGGAGACTCGTGTGCCGTTGTTAATTGTGTTGATGAAGTCTCGGCCTTCAGAGGCGTCCGGCACCATGGTGTTAGCCCGGCTTCCCAAAAGAATGCTGAACTGGCCGTGGGAGTCGGTATAAGCCTCGCGGCGAATGTTGGCATTGCAAACGCGCACGATGGTAACCGGCTCCGGGGGCTCACCGCCTTCTTCCATTACTACTTTTCCCGTAAGGTAGGCACCCGTAGTGGTGTTGTCAGGAAATTGTCCAACGGGTGGAATATTTGGATTAGTGCCACGCCCAGGCGTCGAGGTCCCTGCACTGCCACCGGTACTTCCGCCTCCAGACTTAGCTTGTGCTCCTGCAAGAGGCAGAATGGTTAAGACGGCCAAAAGAGTAAGTAGGGAGGCGGTAAGGGTGGAAGTCATGGAGAACCCCCTAAGCAAGTGCCTTGGATGCAAGAAAAGGTGGAGAGAGCACCCCTTTGTGCAGAGCATTTTACTCCCCTTTTGGAGCGCACAGCATTCTTTCTCCCAGGCTCATGTGCGACGATTGATCGCCCGATCGAACGCCGCCAGTTGGTGAGGTAACACCCGAATAGCGCTTGAACAGAGGACTCCCTTAGCACCTCTGCCGATGGCAGGCTCGGCCAAGTGTGCAGTCCCTTCCGTAATCCATCGCAGCTGCGAATCCCCACATCAAATCAGTGGGTTGCGATAGGTTGAACATAGGTTGAACGTGGGAGCGCTGGTCCGTGAAATGGTTGCCCAAGGTAAGGGGTTTCCGCGTGGCACGAAATGAAGCCCTCATAGTGAGCGACATAGGGGTTTCCCGTCCGACACGTTTTAAGCTGAAGACACCCTTACGCTACCGCGGCTCGAGTGAATTCCAGTGGCATGATGGGATCACAGAGAACATCAGTTGCACCGGGGTATTGTTTCGTGCTGAGGGGCCGGTTGAACCTCGAACGCCCATCGCCATCCGTTTTACTCTGCCCCAGGCAATTGCCGGGCAGACTCCGATTGAGGTCACCTGCGACGCATACGTGGTGCGCCGCGCCAGCATTAGTGCGCCTGAGGACGGAGGCTTTTCGATTGCGGCCGCGATCCTCAACTACCATCTGCCGACCGAGAGGCAGGCCTATGAACCTGCAGTGGGAGTTGTGGTTCCAGAAGGAACGGGATCCGTAGACCCAATGCAGGTTATCCATCAACTCAACGGACAACTTGCGGTGGTGATTGGGAACTGCGACCTAATTCTCAGCCACGCCGAGTTGGACGAAAACTTACAAAAGAGCGTTGACAATATTCGGAACGCGGGACTGCGAATTGCGACGCTGATCCGTGAACGAATTGTTAAGGCTAGTCACTAAATGCAAAAGGAGTAGCAGTAATGCAACCGTCGGGCAACACACTCCCCCATCCCACGGCGGATGCATCCTCGAAGCGAGACAGTCTGGTATGGATCGATCGCTATATCAGGCTCGTGGATGTGCTGCTGGAGAATGCTGAGACTGATAAGCAAGATCCTCTGGGCCTGCAAGCACTATGCCGGACCAGCACGCGGTCACAGTAGAAACCCTAACCTTCTTCCAGCCGGTCCGGCGGAACATGGCCGGGCCGGCTTATCTTTGCTTTGTACAATGTCTGCATGCTTTCCATCCGGTGTGCCACCGCTGATGACGTTGAACTGATTCTGCAATTCATTCACGATTTGGCGGAATACGAGCGCGAGCCACAGGCCGTGGTGGCCACGCGAGAAGATCTGATCCGCGACGGCTTCAGCGATCGTCCCAAGTTCCACGTTCTGATCGCAGATTGGAACAAACAGCCTGCAGGCTTCGCGTTTTATTTCTTCAATTACTCCACCTGGCGAGGCAAGTCAGGGCTCCATCTCGAGGATTTATTCGTTCAGCCTGAATATCGAGAAAAGGGAATTGGCAAGGCGCTGCTGGCGGAACTGGCAGAAATTGCGGTGCAGGAGAACTGCTATGGGCTGCGCTGGGAAGTTTTGGATTGGAACACTCCGGCCATTGATTTCTATGAACGAGTAGGAGGAGAGGTTCTCAGACACTGGCTCCCAGTACGATTGACGGGCCAACCGCTACTGCGTTTAGCAGAAGCAGCGAGCGGGGGCCGAGGGAATCCGACTGGTTGCTAGAGTTGGCAGAATTGTTATTCGCATCTTATGCGAGGCATTTATAATCAAAATATCGTGCTTAAGTATTCGATCGTAGTTCCCTTTCATAACGAAGCGGAGAACGTTACCGAACTCTATGACCGGCTCAAGGATGTCATGGAGACGACGGGAGAAGGGTTCGAACTTGTTTTTGTGGACGACGGCAGTTCCGACGCCACTTTCGAACTGTTGCGCGAGATCGCCGAGATTGACAGCCGAGTGACGGTGGTGAAACTGCGCCGCAATTTTGGTCAGACTTCGGCTTTGGCGGCGGGTTTTGATCACGCTCGCGGCGAATACGTGATCGCGATGGACGGTGACCTCCAGCACGATCCGAGCGAAATTCCGGACTTCATTGCCAAGGTCAACGAGGGCTATGACATTGTCAGTGGCTGGCGCAAACAGCGAATCGATCATCTTTTGCTGCGCCGCATCCCATCCCGTGCCGCGAACTGGATGATGGCGCGATTGAGCGGCGTGGATATTCACGACTTCGGAACAACCTATAAGGCCTACCGACGGGAATTGCTGACCCAGATTCCGCTGTATGGTGAACTGCACCGTTTCATTCCTGCCCTGGCATCCTGGTATGGGGCGTCAATCTGCGAGATTCCCATCAGCAACCTCAATCGTGAACGGGGAAATTCACATTATGGAATCGGGCGCACACTGCGCGTGTTCTTCGACCTGATCACGATTCGCTTTCTACTTCGCTACCTGCAGCGGCCACTGCATTTCTTTGGGTCGGTAGGGATGTTGAGTGCCTCAGCAGGATGCGCGATTGGCATATGGCTGGCGATTCTGAAGATCGTGCGGAATGCCGACGTGATGACGGCACACGGTCCGCTGATTATTTTTGCTGCCGTACTGATCCTGGCGGGTGTACAGATGCTCGCCCTGGGTCTGCTGGGAGAGATGCATGTGCGCCATTATCACGATTCGGTGCGCCATGCGCCGTACTCGGTGGATCGCATCCTGCGCTCGAAGAACGAACAGTCCACTATCGCCGACTAAGGTTCTCCACAGTAGTTCGGGGCTCACCTCCGCCACCCCTGTGATTCCCATCACCGCTTACGTTTGACCAGTTGCTGCAGACTAATTGCGCCCCCAGAGCCGTTTTTGGCCTAGCGGCTGCGGGGATTCATTGGCTGACCGCACCTTAGGCTCCCGGGCACAAGGGCCCGCGAACAAAAGTCCGACTCACATATAATGCGTAGGTCGTCATATGCCAACCATGGATAAAGTCACACATGAACTTCGTCTGGCCAGGCGCATGGCCCGGCTGGGAACAGAAACCGCGTTCGAGGTCCTGGTGCGCGCTAAGGCTTTGGAGCGCCAGGGCAAGGAGATTATTCACCTGGAAATCGGTGAGCCGGATTTTGATACCCCGGCCAACATCGTCGAAGCTGGCGCTGATGCTCTCCGTCACGGGTGGACGCATTACGGCCCGTCTGCCGGTTTGCCCGAACTGCGCGAGACCATCGCCCAATATGTGAGCAGGACTAGGGGAGTAAGAGTCGGACCCGAGGAAGTGGTGGTTGTTCCGGGCGGCAAGCCGATCATTTTCTTCAGCATATTGGCACTGGTTGAAGAAGGGGATGAAGTCATCTATCCCAATCCTGGTTTCCCCATCTACGAGTCGATGATCAACTTCCTGGACGCGACGGCGGTACCAATTCGTCTGCGCGAGGAATTGGATTTCCGGCTCGATGTGAACGAGTTGGCGGATCTGATTAGCGAGCGCACCAAGCTGATTATTCTGAATTCACCCCAAAATCCCACGGGGGGAGTGCTCACCGAAAAGGATGTGCGCGACATTGCTGCTGCGATCGGGGATCGCGACATCATGGTGCTGTCAGACGAAATCTACAGTCGGCTAATCTTCGAAGGTGAACATCACTCGATCCTCTCGCTCGACGACTGGAAGGATCGAACTATTCTGCTGGACGGCTTTTCCAAAACCTATGCCATGACGGGCTGGCGCATGGGATATGGCGTGATGCGCGCCGACCTGGCAGCGCACATAGCGCGCCTGATGACGAACTCCAATTCCTGTACTGCCAGTTTCACTCAGGTAGCTGGCATTGAGGCACTCACGGGGGATCAGTCGCCCGTGGAGGGCATGGATGCGGAATTCAAACGCCGCCGGGATATGTTTGTCGGGCGCATCAATCGGATCAAAGGCTTCTCTTGCCGTTTGCCAAAGGGCGCGTTTTACACCTTCCCCAATATCACGGGAACGGGCTGGTCGTCGAAGAAGCTCGCCGATGCATTGCTGGAAGAGGCTGGCGTAGCGGCGCTTTCCGGAACGGCATTTGGTAGGTTCGGGGAAGGCTATCTCCGGTTTAGCGTGGCCAATTCGTACGAAAACCTGGAAAAGGCAGCAGACAGAATCGAGGAATGGGTAAAGGCCCGTCTATAGTGATAAACCGGCTCTGCCGCCAGTTCCAGGCACAAAAACGCCCGCATTGTGCGGGCGTTTTGCATTGGGCTGTTGTCAAAGCCTTTCCGGAAGGCAGTCCACTGGTTCATACTCGTACGAGGTTCGGGGCGAGGATGGAACGACAATGCCGGATAAACACTTTCGTGTGTTTGCCACTGCTTCGATCGGGGAGGAAGCGGAGAACGAGTTACGACGCCGTGGCTACGAGTTAGAGGTCTACCCCGAGCCAGAGCCACCCCCGAAACAGCTGATCATTGAGAAGGTGAAATCGGGTATTGATGGCCTGATTACAACCTTGCGCGATCCGATCGATGCCGAAGTGTTCGAGGCGGGGAAGGGAAGGCTGAAAGTTGTCTCCCAGTACGCGGTGGGCTTCGACAATATCAACCGCGAAGACGCCAACCGTTACAAGATCCCTTTCACGCACACTCCCGACGTTCTGACGGAGGCGACCGCCGAATTCGCCTTCTTCATCATGGGGGCTCTGGCACGTAAGCTGTGGAGCAGCGAGAGGCTGGTGCGTGAAAACAAGTGGGGGTATTGGCATCCGTTCCTGCCATTTCTTGGAGACGAGGTCACTGGCAAAGCCATCGCTGTGATCGGCACAGGACGAATTGGACTGGCGATGATCAAGAAGTGCACCGGGTTCGACATGAACATCCTCTGCTATGACCCGGTCTATCAAAATCATCGGTTCGTCGAAGCCATCCAGGATTTGATGGATTTCCGTCACGCTCATGGTATTCAGAAGGATAAGAGCTGGATCAAGTACGTGGCGTTCGAAGAAGCGCTTCGCCAGGCAGATTTTGTCAGCGTGCATGTTCCTTTGCTGCGGCAGGGCGAGTCAGCGACTCCCACGTTCCACCTGTTCAATGAACGAACCCTGAAACTCATGAAGCCGACGGCCTATCTGGTGAATACTTCACGTGGACCTGTCGTTGACGAAGCTGCGCTGGCGCTAGCATTGAAAGAGAAGTGGATTGGAGGCGCGGCGTTGGATGTCTTCGAAAAGGAGCCGTTAGCGGCGGATTCTCCGCTGCGCGATCCCGCGCTGGAAGACCGCTGCCGACTGTTTTCGCACTTCGCCAGCGCCGGCAGAATTACCCGCTTGTCCATCGATCCCGACAAAGGCATGGCGGGGCGAACGGTGCAGGCACTCATCGATGTACTCGAGGGCAATCACAATGGTGATCCCTGCAAAATGCCGTTCGTGGTCAATAAAGAAGCGTTTTGCCCCTAAGGACTGCGTGCGATGGTTGGCTTGCTCGTCATCGATGTACAAAATGATTTTGTCGAGGGCGGCGCACTAGCTGTGAAGGGTGGCAAGAAGGTTGTGCCGCGCATAAACCGGCTTATCGAACGCCTGGGAGAAGACGCATTCGTCGTGTACACGATGGATTGGCATCCGCCGAAACATTCTCAATTCCGCCAGCACGGAGGCCCCTGGCCAGTGCACTGCATACAAGGAAGTGTGGGCGCAGAACTGGTTCGGGAATTGCACAAGCCGGGCACGCTGGGAAAGCATCATGAAGTGTTGCGCAAAGGACAGCACCCGCACCGGGACGGCTATTCGGGATTTGAGGCGGTCAACGCAGCAGGCGAAAGCCTGGAACAGGTCTTGAAGAAAAAAGCCCTCAACACTGTTGTTGTCTGCGGGCTCACTACAGACTACTGCGTGCGCGCTACAGCGCTCGATGCGGCCGAAGCCGGCTTCCGTGTGCACCTGGTGCTCGATGCGGTCGCGGGTGTCGAACCGGAGACGACGAACAAGGCGCTGGCGGAAATGAAGGCAGCGGGGGTCGAGTTCCACGAGAGCGTGGAGACGGTGCAAGTGGCAGCGTGAGCCGAGTGCCGGTGGCAGTTGAGACTGTGTTTTGAACTCCCCATTTAAGGCCCAGAAGCAGGCGTGAACCCCGCATCAAGAACTACCCCGCCCAAGCTTCGCTTGAACGGGGGCGCCTCAGGTTCTTTGATGGGAGAATCGGGCTAGCGGGCCGCCATCACACCTACCAGCGACTGAAACACTTTGAAGCCGTCGGTGCCACCCAGTAGGCCCTCGCTGGAGCGTTCGGGATGGGGCATCATGCCGAGAACGTTGCGACCTTCGTTGCAAATCCCCGCAATGTTATCGAGTGATCCGTTGGGATTGGCTGCCGTTGTGACCTCGCCCTGTTCGGTGCAGTAGCGAAAGACGATCCGCCTGCGCAGTGCGCGCAAGGTCTCCTCGTTGCAGAAGTAGTTTCCTTCCATATGGCCGATCGGGATCTGAAGTACCTCACCCTCTTTGCACGAGTTGGTGAACGGGGTGTCAGGGTTTTCAACGCGGACATGCACAGCTCGGCACACGTACTTTAGCCCCGCATTCACCAAGAGCGCGCCCGGCAACATGTGAGACTCGCAAAGAATTTGGAAGCCGTTGCAGATGCCGAGGACTATTCCACCGCTATCGGCAAATTTCTTGACTGACTCCATCACGGGCGAGAAGCGGGCAATGGCGCCGGTGCGCAAGTAGTCACCGTAGGCGAAACCGCCGGGAATGATGACCACGTCGCAGTTTTCCAGATCATGAGACTCGTGCCAGAGAAAAGTGACGGGTTGGTGAGCGACCGACTCGAGAACCCAGTAGGGATCGTGATCGCAGTTGGAGCCGGGGAACCTGATCACGCCGAATTTCATGATGCCAGTCTAGCATGCGGTCAGGAGGCCCTCCCGACACCTAGGAAAACACGGGAGCGCGGACAGGAGCGTCCGCGCACACACGTCCGCGCTACCCGGAATCGGAAATTACCTGGGGGGTGGTTCGGGGCCATCCAGGTCCAGGGATGGTGGTGGAGGCGGAACACCGGGTGGGAACGGTGCTGTCATCGAGCCTGGTGGCCCAACCCTTCTAATAAACATTTGTTGGGTTCGGGTGTGGATGGCTTGTAACTGCTTCCACTGCTCCAGGCTGAGGACCTTGCGGAAGTCGAGAGTCATAAGCGTGAACTCGCGCTCCAGTTTGCCTCGCGCGGCGAGCAGCTGGTCGACCTGCGCGGTCACCTGTTTCTCGTCGGGATAATCTGCATGCATCAACTGCTCCAGCTTCAAATCCTGTTTTTGAGTTTCGGCGCCATAGTCGATCAGCTTAAGGCGATGCTGGTAGAAACTGTCTTCGAGTTGCTTGATCTGATTGTCAGTCAGATGCAGCTTGCTCACGATTTCGGAGTTTTTCCACCAGTTGCCGAGCTCTCCCTTGTAAAACATGACGTTGCCGCCGCCCATCGGGCCGCCGGAAACTGCCACACCGCCGACGGCTCCGCCGATTGGGCCGCCAGTGGTGACCGAGACTTGGGCGAGCATTAGATTAGGAATAACAAGCAGCCAAAACCAAGCGAATTTGATTTGCATAGCGTTCTCCTCCAGAGAGTGCTATTTGGACTTTGTCAGGGCAGTACGATTCATCTCGTACGCCAAAAGGGTTGCTGGGGCCAGGGCATCGGGCACCTGGCTGTTTACGGTATGTTCCACTTCCACAAGCAAGGCGAAATCCTGGTCCTGACTACGAATGGATTGGCTGTACGTGGGCGCCGGAACAGCTGGGGGCTTCGCGGGTTTCAGAAGAAACACCCCAAGAACAATCAAACCTACGACCATGCTCCAGGCCAGACCTGGAATGCCTTGGCTTGAGCGTGCGGCAATCTGGCTTTCAATGCGCGCGCGCTGCGCGGACCAGAAGAACTCATCGCGGGCAGCAAGCTGCTGTGAGTCGTCGCGGAAAGCCGCGAGCGGTGCTGCGATCAGGTCGCGCTCACGGCGGCAATCGGCGCAAGATGTGAGGTGGCCGGCAACGCTGCCGGATGGCTCCTCCCACAGCGATGCGTTCAACTCAAATTCACTCAGATGGGGATTCACTGACCTGCTCCTTTTAGCCGGGTTCGGATGCCACTCAGGGCGCGAGAGAGATGCGCCTTAACGGTTCCAATTTCAACGTCGAGGGTGGCGGCAATTTCCTGCAGAGTCATATCTTCGGCAAAGCGCAGCAGGAAGACTTCACGTTGATTAGGAGATAAGCGGTTGGCGGCTTTCCAGATGGCCGCTACCCGCTCCCGCTCCACGAGTTGTGCTTCCGACGAAAGCTTGCCATCGGGTATTTGCTCGGCGATATCACTCAACTCTTGCCGGTCTGGCGCGTGAAACAGTTTTTGCCAGAAGCCGCGACGCTTGCTGCGGAAGTAATCGCGAGTCAGGTTGATGGCGATTCTGGTCAGCCAGGTCTCGACCGCAGCTTCTCCGCGGAAGCTGGCACGCTTCCGGTAAGCCCGCAGGAAGCATTCCTGAGTGAGATTGTCGGCCGCGTCCGGATCCTTCAGCACGCACAGCAGAATGCGGTAGATGCGCCGCTGATGGAGGCGGACGATCTGGTTGAAGTCCTGCTCTGCGAGAGACTTAGCATCCGGTACGGCCTCGATGGGCAACATTCCGGTGACGATGTCGGCCAACCCTTTTGTCTCCTACACCAAAATTGACGAATCCAGGGGGCGGAGGTTTACATCCACTGACAATAGCTTGGATTCGATCTATCGCGCTTTTGAATCGCAATTATCGAGATTTTTAACCCGCTGGGTGATTGACGGACGTGAATAATCCGGGCTAGGCTCTAGATCACTTTATGATTTCCTCGTGCCAGATTGTGGGTTCTGGAGTCGCGTGCAATACGTGTTGTTGTACGACCCCATCTTCTGGCGCTGGGAGGAGACTCGAGTAGTCATTCCTTAGACTAAAAAGTTGCAAAGAGGCCCACGCGCTAGAAGTAAAGCACGTGGGCCTTTTTGTTTTTGGGACTGAACTTATGCCGGAAGCTACCAAAGAGACAAAAGCCGCGAGGATCGAGCGGCTCAAACGCGCCAAAAATGCGTGGGAGAGCCTGCACGAAATCCGGGAATTCGCCCGCCAGGGATGGCAGTCAATCCCTCCGGAGTGGCTGGGGACCTATTTCCGATTCTGGGGTGTGTACACTCAGGGCGACGGTGTTGGAGCGGTAGGCGGAACAGGCGGGGAAGGCAAAGCGCTTCCCTATTTCATGGTGCGGATTCGGATTCCCAATGGCTTGCTCCGGAGCCATCAATTGCGCACCATCGCCGATCTGGCAGCGAAATATGCAAGGGGAGTCGCCGACATCACCGTTCGACAGAATATTCAGCTGCACTGGGTTCGAATTGAGGATCTCCCCGATCTGCTGGAGCAACTATGGCGGGCCGGACTGACCACGATGGGCTCCTGTGGCGATGACACGCGCAACATTACTGGCTGCCCCCTGGCTGGAATTGATGCTGATGAAATCTGCGATGCGTCGCCACTGGCGTTGGACGTGAATCGCTTTTTCGTTGGCAACTCGGAATTCTACAACCTCCCACGGAAATTCAAGATCAGCATCACCGGCTGCCGGGTATGGTGCTCCTATCCAGAGATTAATGACATTGGATTGACCGCAATCTCTCGCACACGAAACGGCAGCGAGGAGGTCGGTTTTTCGCTGCGGGTGGGAGGCGGGCTCTCAACAGATCCGTACTTTGCCCAGCGCTTGAATGCTTTTGTTGCCTGGAATCAGGTCCAGGCGGTGGTGAAGGGGATTGCGGAGATTTTTCGTGACAGCTCGATGTTGCGCACCAGCCGAGAGCAGGCTCGTCTGAAGTTCCTTTTCCTGAAGCACGGTTGGACAGCGCAGAGCTTCCTGCAAGAGTTGCACAGCCGAATCGGATTCAAGCTGGATCCCGCGGAACTGGAAGAGCCTCCGTTGGACGTCTATCGGGACCACGTGGGAATTCATCCGCAAAAGCAGCATGGGTATTCCTACATAGGGGCTGCGGTGCTGCGCGGGAGAATTTCAGCCGAGCAGTTGTTGGCTGCCGCAGAGTTGGCCGAAGGCTTTGCGGCAGGTGAGCTGCGAACCACCAACATGCAAAACCTGGTGATCGTGAATGTGCGCAAGGAACGGGCGGAGGCGCTGGCGCGGGAGTTGGAAGCAATTGGGCTGCGAACGAGCGCGTCGCCGTTCTGGCGGGGCGCGATTGCCTGCACGGGGTCGGAGTTCTGCAAATTGGCGATCACCGAGACCAAGAGTTTTACGCGGTGGTTGGTAGAAGAACTGGAAGAACGACTACCTGGCTTCGATCAGCAGTTAAAGCTGAACGTCACGGGCTGCCCGAACAGTTGCGGACAGCACTGGATCGCGGACATCGGTCTGGAGGGAAAGAAGATCAAGGTGAATGGTCAGCTGGTGGATGCCTATTACTTCTGTGTCGGCGGGGCAGTGGGTAAGCAGCAGTCGATAGCGCGTGCGGTTGGATATCGCTGCCTCGCTTCAGAGGTTCCGGACGCAATGGAACGCCTGCTGAGTAGCTATCAGGCGCTGCGGCACGAGGGCGAGAATCTGCGGCAGTTTTTTGCCAGGCACACCAATGACGAACTGCGAACTTTCCTGGCAGGAGGTCTGATTGCTGCGGTCGCACGGGATATGGCAATGGGCACAGTCCCGCCCGGAATCGAGGGATAACTCGAATATGAGCATGAACCTGTTTCCGATTTTTCTGAAGCTTGAGGGTCGCGAGGTCGTGGTGATCGGCGGCGGCGCGATCGCCGAATCCAAGCTGGAGGGATTGCTGTCGGCTGGAGCTCGCCTGCGGCTAGTCGCGCCTGAATTGACACCGGGGATCGCGAAGATCATCGCTCGGGGCCGGATCGGCTGGCGTCAGGGGACATTTGAGCCTGCTGATTTAAACGGGGCGTTCATGGTGATCGCCGCTACCGACGAGCGATCAGTAAACGAGGCTGTATTCCAGGTTGCGCAAGAGAAAGGCGTGCTCTGCAATGCCGTAGATGATCCCGATCATTGCCACTTCTACTATCCGGCAGTGGTGAGGCGGGGCAAGCTGCAGATCGCAATTTCCACTGCAGGCCTGAGTCCAGCCCTGGCGCAGCGGCTCCGAAAGCAGTTAGAAGCGCAATTTGGCGAGGAATATGGTGCATGGCTGGATTGGCTCGGCGCGGTCAGGCACAACCTGTTTGCCAGCCAGATGAATTCTGAGGAACGAAAGAAAATTCTGCATCGTGTTGCCAGCCACACGAGCTTCGAGACCTTTGCCAGCTGCAAATCTCATCATCAAGTGCAGGAAGGGACGCAATGAGAGGAACTGTGTATCTGGTGGGCGCCGGGCCGGGCAATGTGGAGCTGCTTACAGTGAAAGCTACGCGGGTGCTGCAGCAGGCGAACGTCGTGCTGCACGATTCCTTGGTCAGCAGTGAAGTGTTGGAGCTTATCTCGCCTGTCGCAAGGGTGATCGATGTCGGCAAGCGCTGCGGGCTCAAACTGCTGACTCAGGACGAAATCAACGGACTGCTGATTTCGTTTGCAGAGACGGATCGAACCGTAGTGAGGTTGAAGGGCGGAGATCCACTGGTCTTCGGCCGTGCGGGCGAGGAGATCGAAGCGCTTCGCGAAGCGGGAGTGAAATACGAAGTCGTTCCTGGGGTCACGGCTGCAAGTGGGGCAGCAGCCGCAGCGGGAATTTCACTCACCGATCGGCGTTGCGCTTCGAGTCTCCTCATTACTACGGGCCATCGGGGAGTGGAGAACCTGGGAGGTGACTGGCTAAGGCTGGCGCGCGGCGACACGACGCTCGTCGTCTACATGCCGGGTAAGGACTACCTGAAAATTGCAGAATTGCTAATGGAGGCTGGGCTTGAGACGCAGACCCCGTGCGTGGTGGTGTCATCGGCCAGCCGTAGCAATGAGCAGGTCCGTTTTACGAATCTGGGGGATTTGTTGAGGATTGCCACGCCCCCCGCTCCTGCGGTGTTGATCGTGGGCTGGGTGGCGGGGTCGGTGGAAGAGTTCCGTTCGATGATGACGCGGCCAGAGTTGCAGCGAGAACTGTCTCTCCCGCGATTTGAAGTTTGAGGGCACCGGTGGTGAAGAGGCAAACACGGTGGTCTGCAAAACCGCTATTCGCGGGTTCGAATCCCGCCCGGTGCTCCAGGATTTAAGCAGTGCAATTTAACAAGGAGGGGTCATGAGTGCACAAACAGAGGCAGGTAGCAAGTCGAAGTTCCGTCTTTCACTGGATGCCTGGGCAGTGCTGATTGCGTTGGCTTCAGCGGTACTGGTGCGAGCGGGAATCTTGAAGCACGTGCCCTGGTAAATGGGGCAGAAAAATACAGGGGGAGATATTTATGGCCGGGTCCATTGCTTTACCGCGAGTAGAACCACTCAGTTCCACTTGGAAGGTGCTGCGCCTGTTGCCGGGGGTGCTGCTGCTGGGCGCAATCGGCTATGCCGGAAAAGTGCTGGAGCAGACGATCAATACCTATTCCAAAGCCCATCACCTGACCGTGCCCAACATCGAGTACGTGCTCTGGGCGATCGCGATCGGGTTAGTGATTTCGAACACCCTGACCATTCCGGAATTTTTTCGGCCTGGGATCGCAACTTACGAATTCTGGCTGAAGGCGGGCATCGTGCTGCTGGGATCCAGGTTCCTGCTGGGAGATGTCGCGAGGCTGGGTGGTATCAGTCTGGCGTTGGTGGGGATCGAGCTGGTGGTTGCGATCACGCTCATGACCCTTTTGGGGAAGGCATTTAAGCTTCGTCCTAAGCTGACTTCGCTATTGGCGGTGGGCTCGGCGGTGTGCGGAGTATCAGCAATCATCGCGACCAGAGGCGCGATCGATGCAGACGACGAGGATTCCTCGTTGGCGATTGCCGCCATCCTGGCATTAGGAGCGCTAGCGCTATTCACGTTTCCGCTGATCGGGCACAGCTTGCACATGAGCGATCACGCATATGGCATGTGGGCCGGGTTAGCAGTCGACAATACTGCCGAAGCCACCGCCGCCGGTGCGCTTTATTCGGATACTGCCAGCAAGATCGCGGTCCTGGCAAAAACCACACGCAATGCCATGATCGGATTTGTGGTGCTGGCCTACGCTATCTACTGGGCAGGACTTGGGCAGGCCAGGCAAGTGCGAAACAAGGGCTGGTTCCTATGGCAGAAGTTTCCCAAGTTTGTTCTGGGCTTTCTTCTGATTTCGGTTCTCGCTACGTATCACGCGTTTAATAAGGCACAGCTCGGTAATTTGGCGAACCTATCACGATGGGCATTTCTGCTGACCTTCGCCGGCGTGGGCTTGCTTACCAACTTTCGGGAGATGCGCAAGCAGGGGCTACGGCCGTTTGTGGTGGGCGCTCTGGGAGAGATCGCAATCGCGGTTGTAACCCTGGGCCTGGTAGTTGGAGCCAATGCCTTGTTCCATTTGTAGAGGAATTCCACCGGCCGAGAGACGGACTTAGGCAGAAATCACGTCCTTTCGGCCGGTTTTTCCCTGGCCTGGCTGGCTGCGCTTGTCCGGTTACCCTGCCTTTCCCCTTTGTAACTTGCCTGGATCCTTCTGAGGAACAAAACTAAACGGCACGGTCCCGATGGGGATCGGTGCGCCCGAGCGCACATAACGGTTGTGGTGTGAGAGAGTCCCCATGAGTGCGACGCTAACCCGCGCCCCTGAGAGTGCCGTGCCGGCTGATCTGGCTAAGTTGCTTTCGATCTACACCCAATTTGCCGACCACTTCGGTCTGGAGCCCGCACCCGCGCACGATGCGTCAGCGGCGGCACGGGCTTTGCCGCAGGTCGAGCAGTGGATGGATCGCCTCGACCAGAGCGTTCAAACCTACCAGCTCCGCCTATTGACGCAGAGTTCGGCATTGGGAGATTCCAGCGAAAAAATACGTGTCCTGCTGGGCCGCTATCTGGACAAGCGGGTAAAGAGTGCGGCGGATCGCGGCAAGATCGACTTTCTGCTAGCACATTACTTCGGAGCGCAAGCGCCAAAGGAATTTCATACGCGAGAGGTATCGCTGGCCGACGTGGCCGAGGTATTGCTGCCGATCATCGGGAGAGTTCCACGAAGCGAACTGGAGCAAAACCCGAAGCTGGAGGATCTGGTCACGGCCTTAGCCGAGTCCAAGAGTCTGGAGGAGTTGAAGGAGCGGGCGATCATGGATCGCGCGAGGTCCTTCAAGGCGGGATTAGGCAATGAATACCTGCTACCAGCAAACCTGGTGGCCTGCACGCGTCTCAACTACCTGCTGCGCCGCCGCTGCTCAGAGCTGATGAAGAGCGACCTGGCGGCAATCGAAGCTGATCTTGATCAGCTGGCGATGATGGGGGAAGAGTGCGTAGATTGCACGGCAGCAAACTTGTCCGCGATTGAACCGATCTCCAGCGTAAAGGAAATCTGCCAGCGCTGGCAGGCACCACGCGTGTCCGAATATGGCACGGAGACGCCGTATGCTCAGGTGCTGGCGCTGAAGAAGGCCGTGACGCGAGCCGTGCGGAAAGCGGAATCGGCTGCCAGGGGATCCGCGGAGGAATCAGGGGTCATGAACACTAACTCGGAAGCGAAATCAGCCGGCGCTAGCGAAGATGGTAGCGGCCCGGTAATGGACACTGCCGCAGTCCGCCGCATGCTAGAGGCAGCCTGGGAGCAGAAGGCGTCGCAGTTGCAGGCGACCTTGGTCTCGGCAGAGGCGCGTCAAGCAGAGCTCGCGGAAAAGGTTAGAACGCTCGAAAGCGAAATCGAAGTTCTTAAAGCGGAGCTTGAACTGCGGCCGGAAATACCGAACCTGCCACTGGGTACGACGGATGCTGCCTTGGAACAGCTAGGGAAAGCGGTTCAGACGACTGCGGTAGAGAAGGCTTCTGTAGAAGATCATTCTGCTGAGAATACTTCCGCTATCAACGGCTCGGCTGGGAGTCCTGCTATCGAGGATGCTTCCGCGGGGCACGATCTTGACGCCCAGGAACCCGCAGAGAGTGCGTCGAAGAAGCCGGCTAATGGCTTCAACCCGAGTCCGCAACTGCCGGAGCCGGTCCGTCGCAGCCTGGATCTCTGCATCAAGCAGATCGAGGCAGGACTGGCGCACCTCGAGAAATCGAAACCGAGCATTGGCCCGATTAACCTGACTTTCGGGACGCTTCCAGTTCCGTTGTCGGCGCCGGAAGTGAAGGCTTTCCTGGAACCCGATATTCCGTTTTCCTCGTTGATTCGCGACGCTGCCGCGGCAAAGACTTACATACTGTATGCGGCCACTCAGAAGGCTAAGGACAAGGGGCAGAACTTAGCTAGTGCAGTAGGAGCGGCGCAAACACTCGCTAATACGATCGAAAGCTGGCTCAATGCCGCGAGTGGAGGAGACGCCACAATGCTCGCGCAGGTGCGAAGCGAACTCTCTTCCGTTGTGCAACAAAACCACAGCTGACGCGATCGGCAAGAGCATATTCCCCGCCCTTGGGCTGAATGACAAGGCTGAGCTGGGCTTGTGAACCGGGCCATCCGAGCGTAACTTCCTTGCCCTTCTGACTGCCCCAATAAGGCATCATAGATCGCATGGAGTTCTGGGAACACGTTCATATCACCGGAGGCGCACTAAAGCGCTGGCTGATCGCGCAAACCTATGACGCTTTGGCAGTGGCTGGGTTATGGCTGGTGGGATTATCCATCATTCGAATCCCCTGGGCTCCGCTGTGGGCGATTCTGGGAGGTTTGTTCCAGTTCGTGCCTAATGTGGGTGGTGTGCTTACCATAATCGGACCAGCCACAGTTGCAGGCCTGACGGGCGTTTTCAGTGGCAACTGGCAGAAACTGCTCTACCTGCTGATCCTGTATGCCGTGGTGGTTGTGGTGGACGGACTCGTATTGCAGCCGGTGATCATGAAGCGGACGGCAAAGGTGCCCATCTGGGCCTCGCTCACCGTTCCCATCGTTCTGGGACTATTTCTAGGCTTTTGGGGAGTGCTCATCTCAGCCCCTCTGCTGGCGGTGTTCTTTACCTATCGGGCGAAAAAGCGGGAGAGTGCGGCACAGTAGGGATTTTGGGTGAAGGAAAAACATGGATGCTTCGCCCGACAACCGGGCTCAGCATGCCCCCCTTCGGTAGGCCCGGAGTTCAGTGCAAAACAAGCGGGGACACGGATGCGAATTCTCCTTATGCCGCCGAAGATGCGGCGCTGGCGAATGCCGCCTAAGCACAGTCTTTTGTCGCAGTCAGCGATCCGACGGTATTTCGAGTGGTCTCTGACGATATCCGATCGAGGAACAAGCACTGTCCAAATGGTATAATCATCAGCTGGTTCGGTCGGTTTCTGGCAGCCAAGATCGGGGCGCATCATGAACGGCGCTCGCCGGCTTCTCGAATCAGACTCCCTCAAGTTATCGATTACGTAACGAGGTCGCACTATGTCTGGCCATTCAAAGTGGGCCACCATTAAGCATAAAAAGGGCGCTTTGGACGCCAAGCGCGGCAAGATTTTTACTCGCCTAATTAAGGAAATCACCATTGCAGCCAAGAGCGGCGGTGATCCCGACAAGAACCCCCGTCTGCGCAAGGCGGTGGCCGATGCCAAGGCGGAGAATATGCCCGCAGACAATATCAAACGGGCCATACAGCGCGGAACCGGCGAGCTGCCTGGCGTCTCTTACGAAGAATTCACACTTGAGGGATATGGCCCGGGTGGCGTGGCGTTGCTGGTGGAGATCTCCAGCGATAACCGCAATCGCACCGTGAGTGAGATTCGCCATGTTTTTACCAAGAACGGTGGCAACATGGCCGAAGCTGGTGCGGTGGCCTGGATGTTCCACAAGAAGGGTGACATTGTCGTTCCGAAATCTGCGGCCAAAGAAGACGATCTGATGAACATCGTGCTGGAGAATGGCGGCGAGGACTTGAAGGACGACGGGGAGACCTGGGAAGTCCTGACCGATCCCTCGAGTTTTGAAAGCGTTTTGGAGGCGATCAAGAAAGCTAAAATTACCCCGACTACTGCAGAAGTTGGGATGGTGCCGCAGAATTACATCAAACTGGAGGGCCAGGCCGCCAACACGATGATCCGCCTGATTGAGGCCTTAGACGATCATGATGATGTGCAGCACGTGTGGTCGAACTTCGACGTGGACATCAAGCAACTGGAGGAAGTGGCCGGGTAGGCTTCGACCGAATTCGACAGTGGGCCGCCGAAGTGGCGGCCTTTTCTTTTGTCAGCTGGATGCGAGTAGGACTCGATTCCTATCGTGCTCGCCTGATACATTCTTTATCTGGTCAGCAAGAGATTAGCAGAGGGTCGATGAGGATTGCCGGGATTGTCCTGTTGCTGTTGATCGCAAATCCGTGCGGGAAAGCACAAAATTCGGCAGAGAGTCCGCTGCATCAACCGGTCTGGGAATTTGGACCCTGGGTCGGCGGTGGCACAGGGCTTGGCAGTGCATCGGAGTTCAAATTCATTAGTGCAGGCGCCCGCATCGGCCGCGTGCTGACCAACGAGATCGGCACCGGCGGATTTCGGGGGACGTTTGAATGGGCTGCCGATCTGATGCCTATTTACGAAGTCCGGCAGTCTTTGTTTTACACGTCCGGACCGAGTGAATGGATCTACGGCGGGGCATTCAATCCCATAGTGCTTAAATGGAATTGGACCGCCAATCCGCGGATTATTCCTCATTTTGAAGCCGAGGGCGGAGTTCTGTTCACTACCAAGGAGGTGCCGCCTGGGGATACGTCGCGGGTGAATTTTCTGCCAGGAGGAGCATTTGGGATTTACGTTATGCGCTCCAATCGGCAGGCAGTAGATCTGTCAGTTCATATCACCCATATTTCCAATGCCAGCATGGGAGACCACAATCCGGGAATCAATGCCACCATGCAGTTTCGTGTGGGATATACCTGGTTCAAGTAAGATTCTGATTTGTTAGAGCGTCGGTCAGACATGTCCACCATTGTTGAATGCGTCCCCAATTTTTCCGAAGGCCGCGACGCCGGCAAAGTGGATGCAATTGTTGCAGCCATGAAGGTGCCAGGCGTTTATCTGTTGGACCGAGAAATGGACGCCGATCACAACCGCTGCGTGATCACGCTTGCGGGCGACCGCGTGGCTATCGCAGAGGCAGCCATCCGCGGGGTTGGGAAAGCCGCCGAGTTGATCGATCTCAATCGCCACCAGGGGGCGCATCCCCGCATGGGGGCGGCCGACGTCGTGCCCTTTATTCCGATTGAAGGCGTGAGTCTGGAAGATTGCGTGCAAATCGCTCGAGGCGTGGGCGACGAGATCTGGAAGCGTTATCAGATTCCGGTTTATTTCTACGAAGCGGCGGCAACCACGCCGGAGCGGCAGAATCTCGAGAATATCAGGCGCGGGCAATTTGAAGGTATTCGCGATGAAATCGCCACCAATCCAGTGCGGAAACCAGATGTGGGCGAAGCCCGCGTGCATCCGACGGCTGGAGCGACAGTGGTGGGAGCGCGGAAGTTTCTTATCGCTTATAACGTTTTCCTGAACACGCCCGATGTTGAGATAGCGAAGAAAGTGGCGAAGGCAGTGCGGTTCTCGTCCGGTGGTTTGCGTTATGTGAAGGGGGCGGGTTTCTTGGTACGTGGGCTGGCGCAAGTCTCGATGAACCTAACCGATTTTGACCAGACTCCGATTGGCCGCGTCTTTGAATTCGTGCGCAGGGAAGCTGCGCGGTACGGCGTGGCTCCGGTAAGCAGTGAGATTGTCGGCCTGATCCCCAAGAAAGCCCTGGAAGATGCGGCTGAATGGTTCCTGCAGGTAGAGAACTTTGATTCCTCTCTGATTCTGGAAAACCGGCTGGCCGCGATCATGGGTGGAAAAATGGCAGTGGGGGGCTTGCGCGCAGGGGTTGAGCCGTTCGTGGAGCAACTGGCAGCTCCTACTGCGACACCGGGAGGAGGCAGCGCCGCCGCAGCGGCAGGCGCGATGGCCGCTGGACTGGCGCACATGGTGGCAGCCATGTCGCGGGGGAAGAAGAATTATGTACAGAATGAGCGCGAGCTAAGCGAAGCCATCGCGCGGCTTTCATGGCTGCGCGAGGAGTTGAAAGCTGCCATAGATGCGGATGCTGCCTCTTACGACAATGTAGTCAAGGCCTTCAAACAGGCGCGAGAATCTGGAAACGAGACCGGCGTGATTACAGATGCCTTGAAAGGCGCAACCAGCGTCCCCTTGAAAGTGGCGCAGCAAGCACGGGAAGTGGTTGAGATCGCTGTGAAATTGGGCCCGATCACGAACCCCAAGATGTCTTCCGACTTGACGGTAGCCAAGGCGCTCGCCGAGGCTGCCGTGAAGGGAGCGTTGGCAAATGTTGAGATCAATCTGGGAGAGTTGGAAGACGAGGCCTTCGTAAAAGAGGTTCGAAACAAAGTGGCAGCGCTCACCAGCTAGACGGGCAATTTTGGCGCTCCTCGGCTTAATCTTGGCAATGGAAGCTTGTACGCCAAGCTGCGCGCGGGTCCATGCGGGCATGTCCGGACGGGTTCGCTTCGAGGAATCAGTCCTAAAATCCATACCCAATTTCGGATAGAATGTTTCTGCAATCTCTCCGCTAGACAGGAAACCGCATCTTAGTCTGTACCAGCACCTGAGAGGTCGTATGAGGCGTTTTGGGTATCTCTTCGCGCTATTGCTGAGCGGAAGCCTGAGTTTCGGGGCTGCTATGGGTACTTCCACGCGAACCGTCATTCCGGCGCGCATCCAACAGATTATTTCAGTGGATTACCGCGCGCTGCACAATTCGCCCACCGCGATGGCGCTAAAGGAACGCGTGCTGCCTGATAATCTCAAGCAATTCGAAGCTTCGCTGAGAAGTTTTGGATTGAATCCGGACCAGGATGTCGAGCAGTTGGTGTTTGCCGCCTTCCGAGTCAAAGATAACGCCACGCCTCATCTGGTGGGCATCGCGCAGGGGCCGATTCCCAGCAGCAAACTGCTGCAGCGGATAAAGCTCAAGAAGATCACGCCCGAGAAGTACCGCACCTCGCGCATTTATCCAATGAGCAATGGCATGGCAATGACTTTCCTAGATGCTTACACCATGCTCTTTGGGGAACGGACTGCTGTGAAGAGCGCGCTGGATGCGCGCGATGGGGAGGCCGACAACCTGAGCAGCAACCCGGAGATTAGCGACATGATCGCCAGCGTGGAGTCAGGCGATGTGTGGAGTGTACTGGATGCGGTGGGAACCCAGAACATGATGCGCTCCACCCTGGGCGATGCGGCGCAGCTGACGGATTACAACGCGGTAAAGAAGCGCCTGCTGGGTTCCCGTTACACAATGGATTTCACCGGCGGGGTCAACTTCGATCTGGGTGTGCTCACCTCCGACAACATGACAGCCGCAACCCTCTCGTCCTTGATCAAGGCGGGTGTACTCTACAAGAAAATGACCGCCAGCTCGGTTGAAAAAGTGGCGCTGGATAACGTCACCGTCGATTCCGACAGTTCCTTGCTGCGGCTGCATTTCAAGACTGATGACAAGCAATTCCAGTCCCTGCTGCAATCGCCATTGTTTGCGGCCGTATCACGCTAGACGATCTGCCTTAGATCAAAGGGCGGCAAATTGCTGCCCCTTCTTTTTTTGAACAAGTGGAGATCACACGACAGGCAATTGCCCTCAGCGCTCACTCTGTCTGAAATGCCTTGATAGCAATCGCATTCGGCTGGACGCCTACGGGAATCATAGTGAAGAGGGCGCGTTCAGCGCTGATCTTCGAACCGGTGGGAAGCTTGGTCGTTCGTACCACCGCAACGTCGTTGGACTGGGTGTCGAGCGCCAGTAGGAAGTTCTCATCAGGAGTGAGCGCCAGGCCATCGGGTTGGCTTCCGACCGGGATGGTTCCCACCAGCCTGCCCATGTCGATGGCATAAACTGAAACGGTATTTGATCCGAAGTTGGCGACATAGAGCAGAGAGTTATCGCTGCTGACCACTGCCCGCACCGGGTTATTACCGATCAGGAAGGTGTTGCCGATTTCATTCGCGGTAGTTTCGATTGCGGACACGCTGGAAGAATGAAAATTGCAGACAAAGATCTCACCGCCATCGGGCTTTAAGGCAAGGTGGATGGGTGTTTTTCCGACATCGAGCACGGCCAGGAGCTGAGCAGACTTCAAATCGATTGATGCCACCTGATCGGATCCTGTACAGGCAACGAAGGCCTTGCTCGAATCTGGAAGAATCGCGATGTCTTCTGGCTGCTTGCAAACTGCGATAGCGCCGCGGACTTGAAGGGTCCCGGCATCGATTAGCGAGACGGTGTTGTCGCCGCGATTGGAGACCACGACCACATTTCCGTCTGGGGAAACCTTCGCCAGTCCGGGCGCAGCGCCCACGCGGATGTTGGCAACCAATTTGCGATTAATGAGGTCGAGAACCGACACATTAGCAGATCCGGAATTGGCTATGTAACCGCGCCGGCCGTCCTTGCTCACATCGATGAAGTAAGGCGCACGATGAACGCCAATCGTAGCGACCACTTCGTTTCGTTCGGCATCGATCACGCTGACATTGTTAGATTCGGTATTGACGACATACACCTCATTTCGCGTGAGGCTGGCGCGAACACCAGTGGGATTGCGTCCTACCGTCAGGACTTTGACACTGCGAAATGCAAGCAGATCCAGCACCGAGACACTGTCACTCTTGCCGTTGCTGACGTAGGCGAATTCATGGTAGCCAGCGGGGATCGTTCGATGATGCCGCTGACATCCTGAAAGAACAAGGGCGAGCAGTGATATCAGAGTTGTAATCTTGCCGATCAAGCTCTGAGAGTATACAGGTCAGCTTTGGCGCTCAGCGCGAGCTCCGGGACACCTGCGGTAAAACTGTTTTTGGCAAACTTGGCGCAGTGCCGACAGAACGATGAACGATTGGCGCGATTTGCCGGATCTCGCTCATCAGAAGATCAAATTGATCGGGGAAGATGGACTGCATGCCGTCAGAGAGAGCGCGGTCGGGATCGTGGTGAACCTCGATGATCAGACCGTCGGCGCCCACGGCCACGGCTGCACGAGAGAGTGGCGTCACCTTGTTGCGTTTACCGGTACCGTGGCTCGGATCAACAACGATGGGCAGATGGCTTAGCCGCTGGACGGCTGGAACCAGACTGAGATCTAGAGTGTTACGAGTGTGGTCGGCGAAGGTGCGCACTCCGCGCTCGCACAGGATCACGTTGTAATTGCCTTCGCTCATGATGTATTCCGCCGCCATCAAGAGTTCTTCCAAGGTGGCGGACATACCGCGCTTGAGCAGCACCGGGTGGCGGGCACGGCCGGCGCGTTTGAGCAGTGAGAAGTTCTGCATGTTGCGAGCGCCAATTTGGATGACGTCGGCGTATTCGTCGACCAGATCGAGGGATTCGTTATCGATGGCCTCGGTGACGATGAGTAGGCCAAATTGATCGCGGATCTCGGCCATGATACGCAGGCCATCGAGGCCCAGGCCCTGAAAGGAATAGGGTGAGGTGCGCGGCTTATAAGCGCCACCGCGGAAAAAACGTGCTCCGGCGCGGCTTATGCGTTCGGCAATGGCAAAGGCCTGCTCGCGATTTTCGATGGCACAAGGACCGGCGATCACGGCCAGTTCCGGGCCGCCGATGCTGGCTTCAGTACCGGCAAAACGGATGACGCTGCGGTCGTCCTTAACGTCGCGGCTGACCAGCTTGTAGGGCTTGGAGACGGGAATGATCTCCGCCACGCCAGCCATTTCTTCCAACGCGCCGACTTCTACCACACCCTGGTTACCGGTGATGCCGATCGCCGTGCGTTGTGCCCCAGGGATAGGATGAGCGCGATAGCCAAGTTTTTCAATCCGCTCGCAAACCGCGCGCACGTCCTCGTCGGTGGCGTGCGCCTTCATCACGACCAGCATAGAGACCTCGGAAAGCCTCAGTTTACTTGGGTTCTGGCGTCCCCGCAAATGAACTGCAGTATTTCACCAAGCCCCTGAGGTAATCAGCCGTTTGGTGTAGCCATCCGGGTCAAATAAAAGCCAGGCGATGCAGAGATCTCGCGGATGAACGCAGTTGCCTTTATTGCGAGGAATTCTGAGCTTTGAGCGGAGGACCTTCCTTTGACGTTTCAGCGGGAACCCTATCCGAAGAAAAGCCCAGGATGCTACAGTCGAAGCATGGTTAGGCTTGCAATTAAGGAACGAGACGTGCTGCGGCAACCGCCACCCAAGGAGCCTCCGTGGTACACGTCACGACGCATCGGAATCCACACATCCACTGCCGGCGGGGTGGAACTGGCCGCCGAACGTGCTTATCGGCTGGGGTGCAACACGTTCCAGATCTTTTCCACCAGCCCGCGCCAGTGGAAGCCCTACGAAATATCGGTCCGGCAGGCAGCCGCGATAGCGGCATTGCGCGAAAAATATGAGCTGAAACCGCTGGTCGTCCATGCCAACTACCTGATCAACCTGGCGGCAGTCAACCCCGAATTCCATCGCATGTCAGTAGAGGCTTTTCGAGGAGAGGTGTTACGGTCTCTGTTGCTGAACGCTGAGTACCTAGTGGTGCATCCCGGTTCTTTTCGCGGGATGAGCCGGGAAGCAGGACTGGAAGAGGTGGCAGCGAGTATTGCTGAGGCTACCCGCGGCCTGAATCTGGAGAGCAGAGACCTGACTATATTGTTGGAAAACACTGCGGGAGCGGAATTCTCGCTAGGAGGGTCGTTCGAACAGGTAGCTGAGTTGAGGCAAAAGTTGTATGGAATCGTTCCGGTGGCTGTCTGCATCGATACATGTCACACGCACGTAGCGGGATATGACATTCTCAGCCAAGCTGGGTTTGAAGCCACACTAGCCCGGCTGGACGCAACCGTGGGCTTGAAGAATGTGCGAGTCTGGCATTGCAATGACGCCAAGACGACCCGGGGATCGCGTTTAGATCGCCACCAGCACATAGGGGAGGGCACGATTGGACTGGAGCCATTTCGCCGCTTGTTGAACGATCAGCGAACGGCGCATGCGGCATTCATTGCCGAGACTCCGATCGATGAACCGGGAGACGATCGTCGCAATGTGGGAATATTGAAGAGGCTGGTGCGGGACAAGTCACTGCAAGAACGGCGCGGTAGCACCGGGAAAGTTGTAAAATCGAAAGCATCTTGAAGACCCGAATCATCTCGTTCGTACCTGCCGGCGGCAAGACCCGACTTACCGAGCTGCAATAGAGCGCCCTCTTGCCACAATGATGCTGGAAAAATTTCAAAATTGACTGGTAGAGAGATCAGGAATCATAAAATGCCTGAGAGTAGCTCATCCAAAGTGCAGATTGAGAAGCAGGAATACCGTTACGATCCGCAGCGTATAGAGGAGAAGTGGTCGGCGCGCTGGCAGGCAGACCCCGACTTGTACAAGGCGGAGCGCGGCACCGATCGAAAGAAATATTACGTGTTGGAGATGTTGCCCTATCCCTCGGGGGCACTGCACATGGGGCACGTGCGTAACTACGCGATCGGCGATGCGCTGGCCCGCTATATGTGGATGAAGGGCTACAACGTGCTGCATCCCATGGGTTGGGATTCTTTTGGTTTGCCGGCAGAGAATGCGGCGCTAAAGAACAATACTCCTCCCAAAGAGTGGACGCTGGCCAATATTGCCGCCATGAAGGCGCAGATGAGGCGCCTGGGCTTCTCCTATGATTGGTCCACCGAAGTCACTACCTGTCTGCCGGAGTACTACCGCTGGAACCAATGGTTCTTCCTAAGGTTCTACGAGCGTGGCCTGGCTTACCGCAAAAAGAGCAAAGTGAACTGGTGTCCGGAGTGCCAGACAGTTTTGGCAAACGAGCAGGTAGTCAACGGCTGCTGCTGGCGTCATGAAGAGACGCCGGTGGAGCAACGCGAGCTGGAACAGTGGTTCCTGCGCACCACCAACTACGCGCAGCAGTTGCTGGAGGATTTGGAGAAGCTGGATGGGTGGCCGGAAAAAGTGCGGACCATGCAACGCAACTGGATCGGCCGTAGCGAAGGCGCTCTTGTGGATTTCAAGCTGGATGGTCCGGCCGGGCCGGCCGGCGACAACATCGCTGTATTCACTACGCGCATCGACACGATCTACGGAGCGACGTCGGTGCAGCTGGCGCCCGAGCATCCCATGGTGGCGGACTTTACGGCGCATGATCCCGAGTTGCGGGCCACCGTCGAATTTCTGCTTAACGAACAGCGGAAGGCAAAAGAAGCTGGAGACGTTGGCGAGATCGAAAAGCACGGCATATTTACCGGCCGTTACGCCATCAATCCGTTCAACCAGGAGCGGGTACCGATCTGGGTCGCCAACTACGTGCTGATGGACTATGGCACGGGCGCGATTATGTCCGTTCCCGCGCATGACGACCGTGACTACGATTTCGCCAAGAAATATGGGCTGGAGATCCGCATAGTGATCTTGCCGCGGCGTAAGGGAGAACCGCCAGAATCAGGCGAGGAAGAGGCGCATTCACTCTTGCCGTTTACTGCGAAAGACAGCTTGTTGATCAACTCCGGCCCGTTTGACGGCATGGGCAACGAAGAGGCGATCCGCAAAATGGCGGAATATGCGGCCGAGAAGGGTTTTGGCAAGCCGGCCGTGACATACCGCTTGAAGGACTGGGGGATTTCTCGACAGCGTTATTGGGGAACGCCTATTCCGATGGTGTATTGCCCGACTGATGGAATTGTGTCAGTGCCCGAGAAGGACTTGCCCGTGTTGTTGCCGGACAACGTGGAGATCACACTGACCGGCGGGTCGCCATTAGCCAAGGTGCCTGAGTTCGTCAACACAACCTGCCCGAAGTGTGGCGGACCGGCCCGTCGGGAAACCGACACGATGGATACCTTTGTCGATTCCTCCTGGTACTTTTACCGCTATACGGATTCTAGAGACGACAAGGCTCCCTTTGCCAAACAGATCGCTGACTACTGGTTTTCCATCGACCAGTACATCGGTGGAGTGGAACATGCCATCCTGCACCTGATTTACTCACGTTTCTGGACTATGGTTATGCACGACATGGGTCTGGTGAGCGTGACCGAGCCGGTGGAACGCCTGTTTACGCAAGGGATGGTGATCAAGGGTGGGGCCAAGATGTCCAAGAGTCTGGGGAATACCGTCGCCCCCGACGAAATGGTGGCACGGTATGGCGCTGACAGTACCCGCATGTACACGCTGTTCGCCGCACCTCCGGACCGCGATCTGGATTGGCAGGACGCCGGGGTGGAGGGCGTCCATCGTTTTTTAGGCCGGGTGTACCGATTCGTGACCCGCTTTGCCAGGGCGGGAGCCATACCGGTCGCAACAGATGGCCGGCCCCTTTCTGGGGAAGCGCGGCATCTGCAGCGCAAACTGCACCAGACCATTAAGCGCGTGAGCGATGACTTTCAAGGCCGCTGGCATTTCAATACCTGCGTGGCGGCGATCATGGAGCTGGTGAATGAGCTCTATGCGGCGGAAGGGGCAATAGCGAAAGGCGCTGTCCCGAAAGCACTCTTGTTTGACCTCGAGCGGAGTTTGGTGCTGTTGCTGGCCCCGTTTGCTCCTTACCTGGCGCACGAACTGTGGGAGGTCTTGGGGCAGAAGGGATCGCTCTTGCGGCAAAAATGGCCGGAGTTCGACCCCAAACTGGCAGCAGAGGAAGAAATCGAAATTCCCGTGCAGATCAACGGCAAGCTGCGCAGTCGGATTGTGATTCCAGCGTCAGCTACTGACGATACGGTGCGGCAGTCGGCGTTGGCGGATCCAAAGACCCAATCGGCGCTGGAAGGAAAGAAGATCGTAAGAGTCGTAGTGGTGCCGAAGAAGTTGGTGAACATTGTGATTACGTAGCGGGGCTCAGCGTCCCGAGCCGGGCCGCACAGCCGTCCCTTCTGGGGTAATCCATGGTGTTTTCGCTCATCTTGTTGACACAAAAGATCGGGCGTAGACCGATGTTCGGGAAGCGAGTACTATTTGCTCCGGCTGAACGAGGGCCAGCCTTCCACTGACGGTGCCAATCAGTGTTGATGAGCTCAATACCTGCGAGGATGATAAGTGCCCCTATTGCTCAAAAATCGTCGGGTCGGTGAGGTCACGATTGTGACTTGCAGCGGACGAATTGTGGAAGGGGTCGAAGCCAGCAGCCTGCTTGATCACGTCAAGAGTCTGCTTCCCGGCCAGCGGGATATTGTCCTTCACTTGGGCGAAGTGCAATTTGTCGACAGCAGTGGCCTGGGAGCCATGGTCAGGTTGCTCACTAGCTTCCGCGCTGCTCGGGGCGACTTGAAGCTGTGCAACGTAACTCCGGAAGTACGGAAGACGTTGAAGCTAACCAGCCTGAACTGCATATTCGATATCCACGACTCGGAATCGGATTCGATTTCCGCTTTCTATCGCGGGACTACCGCCGGGATAGGGCAACAAGCAGCGGAGAAGAAGGTTTTGTGCGTACATCCGTCAGCCGATGTCCTAGCGTATCTTCGGCAGGTGCTGCGCCAAGCGGGATATAGCCCACTGACAAGTTGTAGCCTGGCAGACTCACTCATCCTAATGAAGGCGGCCAAGCCAGGCCTGGTGATCCTGGATCCCGCTCTTTTGGCAGCGGCGAATCCACGCGCAGCGGAGGCCTTCCGGAGTTCCAGCGCCGGCATTCCTGCGGTCGAATTGGGTAGCGACTTTTCCACGGTTGAGGCAGGCCAAGCCGCGAGCCATCTGCTCGACCGAGTGCAAGCCCAATTCGCAAGCTGAGAAATAACATCCCTAGCCCAGTCCGAACCCTGCGCGGCCGTAGTCCTGGGGACTTTACCAAGAACTTACGAAAAATCAGTAGCGGAAGAGGCCTTTTTCGCGTCTCATTACTCTAGCTCCTAGGGGCGAGGGAGAGCTACGCCTGTTCAATCCCACTGCTCAAACCGGGGCAAACTTATAGGGAATCTAAGTGTTTAATTGCATAGTGAGACTCTTGACAGATGGAGGAAGGCTGCGGATATGGCTACGCGGCCTATTGCTAGTCAGCTCCTTGTCGGCAGTGGTGGCATTGGGTGGCTGCGGCAGGGCTCAATCGAAGTCCGCGAGAGCAAACGCCGGACCGCAAGCCGTACCCGTGGGTGTGGCTACGGCGCAGCTCCGCGACATGCCAGTGTACCTTTCGGGATTGGGCACCGTAACCGCCTTTAACACTGTAAGTGTGAAGAGCCGGGTTGATGGGCAGCTGATGCAGGTCCAGTTCAAGGAAGGCCAGTATGTGAACAAGGGCGATCTGCTGGTAGTGATCGATCCGCGTCCCTTTGAGGTCGCCTTGGCCCAGGCCCAGGCCACACTCTTTCGGGACCAGGCGCAGCTCAAGGATGCCCAGATTAATTTAGAACGCTACCAGGGTTTGCTCAAGGACGGGGTGATCCCGCAGCAGCAAGTGGACACGCAAAAGGCGTTGGTGGATCAGTTGGAAGGTGCGGTACGGGCGGACCAGGCGCAGATTGATAATCAAAAGCTGCAGATTGTGTACAGCCGCATCACGGCGCCAATCAGCGGACGGATCGGACTCAGGCTGATTGATCCCGGGAACATGGTTCATGGCTCCGACCAGAATCCTCTCCTGGTGATTACACAGCTGCAGCCCATCGCCGTGATTTTTACTTTGCCGGAGGACAACCTGCCTTCGGTGGCTCAGCATATGAAGAAGGGGCCGCTGGAAGTGGATGCTTACAGCCGGGACGATCAGACAAAACTGGCGTCAGGCACTCTCCTGACCATTGACAACCAGATTGACCAGACCACAGGAACGGGCCGGTTGAAGGCGCAATTTGACAATAAAGACAACGCGCTGTGGCCCAACCAGTTTGTAAACGCTCATCTGCTGCTGGAGACACAAAAGAATGCAACTGTAATTCCTGCGGCGGCCATTCAGCGCGGACCACAGGGAACTTTTGTATACGCGGTGAAACCCGACAAGACAGTAGAGGTACGGCCGGTGACCGTTGCCTTTAGCCAAGCCAATCTGTCGACTATCGCGCAAGGAATTTCTCCGGGCGATGTGGTGGTGACTGACGGGCAGGACAAACTGCAAGCAGGAAGCCGAGTCGAAGTGCGTACGGGAGGCAGCGGTGGCGGGAATCGAAATGCCGCCGCGCAGAACTCAGGAACTGCAGGGCAATGAGTCCGTCGCGAATATTTATTCTCCGGCCAGTAGCAACATCGTTGTTGATGATTGGATTGCTGCTGGTAGGGCTGGTGGCTTACAGGCAACTTCCTGTATCTGCGTTGCCTGAAGTGGATTATCCGACCATTCAGGTCGCCACCTTCTATCCGGGCGCGGATCCGGACGTAATGGCCTCATCCGTGACGGCCCCTCTGGAGCGGCAGTTTGGCCAGGTACCGGGCCTGAGCCAGATGACCTCGACGAGTTCGTTCGGCAGTTCGCTGATCATTCTGCAATTCAATCTGGAGCAGAATATCGATGTAGCGGAGCAGGAGGTTCAGGCTGCGATCAATGCGGCGACTACGTACCTTCCCCGCGACCTGCCCAACCCGCCGATCTATAACAAGGTCAATCCTGCCGACGCCCCCATCCTGACGCTGGCTCTGACTTCCGACACCATGCCGCTTACGCAAGTGGAGGACTTGGCCGATACCACTTTAGCGCAGAAGATTTCACAACTGCCGGGCGTGGGGCTGGTATCGATCAGCGGCGGTCAGAAACCAGCCGTGCGTATTCAGGCGAATCCCACGGCGCTGGCGTCGTACGGCCTCAGCCTGGAGGATCTGCGTACGGCCTTGGGGCAGGCCAACGTTGATCAAGCGAAGGGAGTGCTGGACGGACCGCGGCAAGCATACACGATTGGCGCTAACGATCAACTGCTGTCCGGCGCAGGCTACAAGTCGGTCATTGTGGCGTACCGCAACGGATCACCAGTTCGCCTGACTGACGTCGCCACGGTAGTGGACGGGGCGGAGAACATCCAGCAGGCTGCCTGGATGAATCTCACGCCGGCGGTGATCGTGAATATTCAGCGCCAGCCCGGCGCCAACATTATCGCCGTGGTGGATCGGATCAAGAAGCTGCTGCCGCGGCTGCAGTCTGCGCTGCCATCGGCCGTGAAGTTGGTAGTGCTGACTGACCGCACGGAGACGATTCGCGCTTCCGTGGAAGACGTCGAATTCGAGATGATGCTGACCATTGCCCTGGTGGTGATGGTGATCTTTCTGTTCCTGCGGAATCTTCACGCCACGGTGATTCCCGGTGTGGCGGTGCCGCTCTCGCTAATCGGCACATTCGGCGTGATGTACCTGCTCGGCTACAGCCTGAATAACCTGACCCTGATGGCGTTAACGATCTCTACCGGGTTTGTGGTGGACGATGCCATCGTGATGATTGAGAACATCGATCGCTTCCTGGAGGAGGGCGATCCACCTCTGGAGGCCGCTCTCAAGGGCTCGGGACAAATTGGCTTCACCATTGTGTCACTGACCGTCTCGCTGATAGCGGTGCTGATTCCACTGCTGTTTATGGGGGACGTGGTTGGCCGTCTATTTCGCGAATTTGCCGTCACCCTGGCAGTGACCATATTGATGTCCGCGGTGATCTCGCTGACGCTGACGCCGATGATGTGCGCCAAACTGCTGAAAGGGAAAGGCGAGGCGAAGCATGGGCGTTTCTACACCTGGTCGGAGGACGTCTACGACCGGGTTATTCATCGCTACGGATCGACCTTGCAATGGGTGCTTCGACATCAGCGGGCGACCCTGCTGGTCACAGTGAGCACTCTGGCGCTTACATTGTTTCTCTATGTGGTCGTCCCCAAGGGCTTCTTTCCGGTGCAGGATACTGGGGTACTTCTCGGTATTTCGGAAGCGCCGCAGACGATTTCTTTTTCCGGACTGGCAGAACGCCAGCAAGCCTTGGCCAAGGTCATCCTGAAAGATCCCGATGTCGCCAGCCTGTCCTCATTCATCGGCGTGGACGGCATTAACACCACCCCCAACAGCGGACGGATTCAGATCAATCTGAAGCCGCGGAAAGAACGCAAGTCGAATGCTTCGGAGATCATTCGTCGGCTGCAGCCTGAACTGGCCCAGGTGCAGGGCATCACGCTGTTCATGCAACCGGTGCAGGATCTGACGGTAGAAGACCGCGTCAGCCGCACCCAATTCCAGTATTCACTGGAGGACGCCGACGCCACTGAATTGAACGTCTGGGCGCCACGCTTACTCGACAAGTTACGCATGCTTCCGGAACTGCGCGACGTTGCCAGTGACCAGCAGACCGGTGGGTTGCGGGCTGACCTGGTAATCGACCGCGATACCGCGGCGCGCTTGGGGATTCTTCCCCAAGCAATCGATGACACCTTATACGACGCCTTTGGACAGCGGCAGGTGTCAACGATCTTTACTCAACTAAACCAGTATCACGTGGTGCTGGAGGTGGATCCGCAGTTCCGCCAAAACCCCGACGCGCTTAAGGACATTTACGTTCGCTCTTCTACTGGGACGCAGGTGCCGCTGTCAGCCTTCACTCACATGGAAACTAGGAACACAACCCTGGCAATCAATCATCAGGGGCAGTTTCCGGCGGTGACGCTCTCATTCAACCTCGCGCCCGGGGTGTCCCTAGGGGCCGCAACGCGCGCCATCGACCAGGCACAACAGGAGATCAATCTCCCTGCCAGCATTCACACGAGCTATCAGGGGACGGCAGCGGCCTTCCAGAAGTCGCTTTCATCCGAGCCGTGGCTGATCGTGGCGGCGCTGGTGACGGTTTATATCGTGTTAGGAGTTCTCTACGAAAGCTATATCCATCCCATCACGATACTTTCCACGCTTCCTTCCGCAGGTGTGGGAGCGATTCTGGCACTGCAGATCACAGGCAACGATCTCAATGTAGTTGCCTTGATTGGCATCATCCTGTTGATCGGTATTGTGAAAAAGAACGCCATCATGATGATCGACTTTGCCTTAGAGGCGGAGCGGCAGGAGGGCAAGCCACCGGAAGAGGCCATTTACCAGGCATCCTTGTTGCGTTTCCGCCCCATCATGATGACCACAATGGCGGCATTGCTCGGCGGGCTGCCGCTGGCATTGACGAGCGGAACCGGTTCTGAGTTGCGCAATCCTCTGGGCATTACGATTGTGGGTGGTCTACTACTGAGTCAGCTACTTACGCTGTATACCACGCCAGTGGTTTATCTCTGGTTCGACCGGCTGGGCAAGAGATTCTCACGATTCCGCGTAGGAAATGTCATCGAGGAACCGGCGGTAGTGAGTCAGCGATGAACATCTCGGCTCCATTTATCAAACGGCCGATAGGAACCTCGTTGCTCACCATCGCGCTGTTTCTATCGGGAGCGCTGGCCTTCAATTTTCTTCCCGTAGCCCCTCTGCCGCAGGTGGAATTTCCGGTGATCCAGGTTTCGGCAGGCTTGCCGGGCGCGAGCCCGGAAACAATGGCATCCTCGGTTGCTACTCCGCTAGAGCGACAATTCGGCCGGATCGCGGGCATCAACCAGATGACATCTGCAAGCCAGCTGGGGTCGACCAGCATCGCGTTGCAATTCGATCTGAGCCGCAATATCGATGCCGCAGCTCGGGATGTACAGGCTGCGATCAACGCTGCGCGCGGGCAGCTTCCGGCGAACCTTCCGCAGAATCCGCAATATCGCAAGGTGAACCCCGCGGATGCTCCCATCCTGATCCTGGCGTTGAGTTCGGACACGATCACTCTGCCACGAATTTATGACGCTGCGGATTCCATTCTCGCTCAGAAACTGGCCCAGGTTTCAGGTGTCGGCCAGGTCGTTGTCGGAGGAGGAGCGCGGCCGGCAGTCCGCGCGGAACTGAATCCCTCGCTGCTGAACAACATGGGAGTAGGTACGGAGCAGGTGCGTAATGCACTCGCGGCAGCAAATGCCAATCGACCCAAGGGGGAAGTGTGGGGCGAAAGTAGCGCCTGGACGATCTCTGATAACGATCAGTTGATGAGAGCCGACCAATACCGCACTCTGATCGTTGCCACCAGCAAGACGGGAGGGAACGTACGGCTTGGCGACGTGGGCGATGTTACCGATTCTGTGGAAGACACCCGCAATGCCGGCGTGTCGAACGGAAAGCCATCGGTGTTGATTATCCTGTTCCGCCAACCCGGCGCCAACATTATTGACACAGTGGATGGGGTCTATGCCCTGATGCCACAGTTAAAGGCCTCCATTTCGCCGGCGATTAACATGTCGGTCGTGCTCGACCGTACAACCACGATACGGGCCTCGGTGGCTAATATCGAATTTACCCTGGTACTGTCAGTCATTCTGGTGGTGCTGGTAGTTTTCGTGTTCCTAAGAAACCTTCGCGCCACCATGATTCCGAGCGTCTCAGTACCGCTTTCGTTAGTGGGGACGTTCGGGATCATGTACCTGTTGGGGTACAGTCTCGACAACCTGTCGTTGATGGCCTTGGCGATTTCCACGGGCTTCGTCGTGGATGACGCAATCGTAGTCCTGGAGAATATCAACCGCTTTCTCGAGCAGGGAATGCCGGCTGTGCAGGCGGCATTCAAGGGATCGAGCGAGATCGGGTTTACCGTGCTCTCCATGAGCACCTCGCTGGTGGCGGTGTTCATTCCCATCCTGCTGATGGGCGGAATCGTGGGCCGCTTGTTCCGTGAATTTGCGGTAACCCTGAGTGCAGCCATTGGCGTGTCGCTGGTGGTTTCGCTGACTACCACGCCCATGATGTGCGCCAAATTCCTGCGGCCGCTCGACCAGGAAAAACATGGGCGACTCTTCCGCGCCAGTGAAGCCAGCTTTAAATGGATTCTGAACACGTATGGCCGGTCTCTGCGCTGGGTGCTGCGCTACCAGCCGCTGATGTTGCTGATTACCATCGCCACTGCTTGTTTGAGCGTGTATCTCTATATCATTGTTCCCAAGGGTTTCTTCCCCCAGCAGGACACGGGTCGGCTGAACGGCGGACTTCAGGCCGAGCAGGACATTTCCTTCTCTGCCCTGCGCGGCAAGATGATGCAGTACGTAAGAATCGTGATGGCGGATCCCGCGGTCAGCACGGTAACGGCATTTGTCGGCGGCGGTATCAGCAATACCGGCCGGATGTTCGTGGTTCTCAAGCCCCTGAAGGAGCGCAGCCATGTCACCTCGGATCAGGTGATCAACCGCCTGCGTCCCAAGCTGAGCAGCGTTCCTGGCGCCAGCATGTTCCTGCAAGCCTCGCAGGACTTGATGATCGGCGGTCGCTTCGGCAACGCGCAATACCAATACACGCTGCAATCAGAAAATCTGAATGACCTGACGACCTGGGCGCCGCAGGTGTTTGCGAAGCTACGCACCCTTCCAGAACTACGTGATCTCTCCACTGACCAGCAGAATCGCGGCCTGGAAGCACATGTAGCGATTGACCGGGATACGGCCTCGCGGCTGGGGGTAACTCCGCAAGCCATCGACAACGCCCTCTACGACGCGTTCGGCCAGAGGCAGGTTTCCACCATGTACCGCCAGCTGAACCAATACCACGTAGTGATGGAGGTTGATCCCAAGTTTCAGCAAGACCCGGACGCACTCGGCAAGATTTATGTCCGCTCGTCGAATGGCAACGAAGTTCCCCTGTCCGCGTTCACCAAGTTTGTTCCTTCGAATACGCCGCTAGCGGTAAACCATCAGGGACAGTGGCCGTCGGTTACGTTTTCGTTCAATCTTGCACCCAATGTCTCCCTGGGCACTGCCACACTGGCCATTAATCGGATGCAGAGGGACATCGGCCTGCCTGCCACAGTCCATGCGAGTTTCCAAGGGACTGCGGCGGCATTCCAGGATTCACTTGCCAGCGAGCCACTGCTGATTTTGGCAGCGCTGGTGGCGGTGTATATCGTCCTCGGTGTGCTCTATGAAAGCTACATTCATCCGATCACGATTCTCTCCACCTTGCCATCGGCGGGAGTGGGAGCGCTGCTGGCCTTGCTGCTGACCCGCAACGAACTGAACGTCATCGCGCTGATCGGGGTGCTTCTTTTGATCGGGATTGTGAAAAAGAACGCCATCATGATGATTGATTTCGCGCTTGCGACTGAAAGGCGGGAAGGGAAATCTCCGGAAGAATCCATTTACGAAGCCTGCATCTTGCGGTTCAGGCCGATCATGATGACAACCATGGCCGCCTTGCTGGGAGCAACGCCCCTGGCTGTCGGGCATGGGACTGGAGGTGAGCTGCATAGGCCGCTCGGCATCACGATCGTTGGGGGCTTAATCGTGAGCCAGGCACTCACACTGTTCACCACGCCAGTGATCTATCTTTATCTTGACCGCTTCCGCCTGCGTCTCAAGGGCATTCGACTTAAGGCCCACCCTCTTCCGGCGTCCGCGTCAACTGGTCCAAGTCCTGCACGGTGAAGTCGGATGCGATCTCTTCCGTCTGGCGGCTGTTCCTGGCTCCATCCAGGTGAACCCGAAATTCCGGAGCCTGATAGTTGCGGGAGAGATAAGTCTGTGGGATGGTGGTCTGATTTCCATCGCGCAGCGCCGTGTAATGTGGTGAGTTGATCTCGAGGCCAGCTGCATTGAATTTGTCCTGAATGTTCTGATGCAATTCGGAATAGATGTCCAGCATGCGATTGGGGGTGTTGGTGTAAGCGTTGATCTGGTAGGCGACGTAGAAGTCATTCAGGGCTGTCTGTAGAACAAAGGGGCGCGGGGAGGGCCGGACGTAGCTTGTTGCTAGTGCGGCATCGATAAGCAATTGGTGTACGGTTCGCCAGGGAGCGTCATAGCCAATCGTTACGGTGGTATGGAACACTACGCCCTCTGCTTTGGCTCTTGTGCTGTAATTCATGACGGAATTGCCCATCACGGTAGCATTAGGGACGGTGATCAGTTCATTTTTGGGTGTGCGAACGCGAGTTACGAGCAACGTGCGCTCCTCCACCTGCCCGGTGGTTTCCCCAATCTTCACCCAATCGCCAACCTGGAACGAACGCATATAGGTGAGAATCGTACCCGCGACTGCATTGGCCACCGCGGAAGAAGATCCTAGAGATAGCAGAACACCCAGGAAGAGGGTGATGCCTTGAAATGCAGGGCTTTTGGCGCCCGGAAGGTACGGGAAGATGACAATAGCCGCCAGCACGACGATCAAGGCGCGGACCAGCTTGGCAGTAGGCTCGGCCCAATCCGGATAGAATCCGCGCAGCACGAGTCGCTGATCCTGGATCTCCCGAAAAACCATTTGATTAAGGCGAATCACGTAGTAGGTCACTACACAAACGACCGCGACCAACAGCAGGTTGGGGAGATAATTCACGGCGGCGGTTGTTAACCCCCCAATTTGCGACAGCAGCCAATTGGTCATGGTGAGTGAAACGTGGGCAGTATTAGGAAAGAAGCGCAAGACTAGGACGACATAGGTTTCCAGCACGATCAAAATGACTGCCCAGCGCAACAATCCTCCCAACAGGAGCAGGGGAGCTCCCACGTAGTGCAGGGGCACCCGCAGTGACGGTCCCGACAACAGTTGCTCCTCGCTTCTCTTGACGAGCGCTTCAAACTGGTTCCGGACGCGGCGGCGGAGCTTGCCTAATAAGATCAGGAGGGACACTAGAGCAACAGTTGCGATCACCGAATATAGCGCACCCAACAGTACGTTCTTCCAGGTATGGCTGGCGCGATAACTGTTGACCGAATAGCGAATGATCTCGGCATTCTCCAGCGCCAACTCTCTGCGGGTTCGCGCGGCAGCACGAGCATCGGCCTCGGTGACAAACATCAATGGCTCATTGCCAGTCAGAATTTCTGTCCAGGCTTCACCATCCTGAATGCGCACGGCATCGCTGGGCGTTCGTCGATTTCTGGCCAAAACCAGAATTCGATCGCCGATCCCCTGAGCGCGTTCTTCCGGAGTCCGGCCGCCAACCGAAGCGTAGACTGTAAACAGCTTGCGTCCGTCAAATTCCACGGGGGCGCCGGATTCCGCGACATCGACAGTGGGGGCGGGTTGCGAAGTCTCGTTGGTTTTGGGGTTCTTGGCAGGCGGGTTTTTTGTCGTGGAGGGCGAAGCTTGCTTCTCCGCCAGTGTGGCAGAGCTGCCCACAACCAGCACTAAGATCCAGAAGATAAAATGGAAGGCACGGGACATGGGGAGTCCTCCTGGGGTTCGACCGTAACAACCACAAAACCGGGGCAGGGACTCGCGGCGCTCTTGCTTGGAGCAAAGTATACGCAGCGGCAGGGAAAATTGCCGCTTAAACTTGCGTGATCTGAGGCATGCGAAATTTTGAAATCCACTCATGCTCGCCTAAAATGGCCAACTCTAAGGGAATATCCCTTCCACCGTCTGCCAATGTAAATGAGGGCACATGGCAACCGCTGAAACGGTGAACCAGCAAGAAATCGAGCAGTTCGGCAGGCCTGCCGGAGCCTGCGTCATGGTGGTTTTTGGAGCGGCGGGCGATCTCACGATGCGAAAACTAGTGCCGGCGCTCTACAACCTGGTCAAAGCCAACCTGCTGTCCAAAGATTTTGCGGTTCTGGGAGTGTCCAAAGACGAGTTGACTGAAGAACAGTTTCGCGCGCAGGTGACGCAGTTCGTACAAGCGGAGGATCGCGGTACGCCGGCGTGGGACTGGTTCACGGAGAGGATCTACTACGAACGCGCAGAGTTCGCTGATGCCAATTGTTATAGCGCACTGGGTTTGCGGTTGGGTCAGGTGGACCAGCAGCACCATACGAATGGAAACTACCTTTTTTACCTGGCAACCGCCCCTAAGTTTTTCGCAACCATTGTGCAGCATCTAGGCGAGGCAGGGCTGGCCAATCAGGAGAATGGCCACTGGCGCAGGGTGGTCATCGAGAAGCCATTCGGGCATGACCTCGAGTCCGCGAGGGCGTTGAACCGCGAGATCAAGACGGTGCTCAGTGAAGATCAGATTTATCGCATCGATCATTATCTGGGTAAGGAGACCGTTCAGAACATCCTGGTATTCCGCTTCAGCAATGGAATTTTTGAGCCCATCTGGAACCGCCGTTACGTCGATCATGTTCAGATCACTAATGCAGAGACAGTAGGGGTGGAACGCCGCGGCGGATACTTCGACAACGCCGGCACGCTACGCGACATGGTCCCTAACCACATGATGCAGCTCATCAGCCTCACTGCCATGGAGCCGCCGGTGTCGTTCCAGGCAGACGCCGTGCGCGATGAGCAGGCCAAGATCCTGCACGCCATCCAGCGTTTGAGCGCGGAGGATGTCCTGCACAACACGGTACGTGGCCAATACGGGCAGGGTGTCGTGTGTGGGGAAAGAGTACAGGCATATCGGAGCGAGCCGGGAGTCTCTCCCGATTCGCGCACAGAGACGTTTGTGGCCATGAAGTTAAACATTGACAATTGGCGTTGGGCTGGCGTGCCCTTCTATCTGCGCACCAGCAAACGCTTGGCAAAGCGACACACGGAAATCACCATCCAATTCAAGCGCGCACCATTCATTCTTTTCCGTGACACTCCGGTGCATAAATTACAGACCAACCGGCTGGTGATCCAGATCCAACCGGAGGAAGGTATGTCGCTGACATTCGGGGCGAAGATACCCGGTGCGGTGCTGCGCCTGGGATCGGTAGAGATGAGTTTCGAGTATTCCAAGTACTTTGGGGAAGATGCCTACACCGGATATGAAGTGCTTTTGTACGATTGCATGATTGGAGACGCCACGCTCTTCCAGCGGGCGGACATGGTGGAGGCAGGCTGGAGCGCGGTGGATCCAGTGCTGGATGTTTGGAAAGCCCTGCCGCCGCGCAATTTCCCCAACTACGCATCAGGTACGTGGGGGCCAAAGGAGTCTGATGAACTGATGGAACGCGATGGCCGCTCCTGGAGAGTGATTCCGCTATGATTCTGGCTGGAGATGTCGGTGGAACGCATACCCGCCTGGCAGCATTCGAGAGCGAAGGCAATAAGCTGCAGCTTGCCGTGGAACGAATCTACAACAGCCAGGAACATTCGGGCCTGTCGGAGATCGTCCGCGACTTTGTAAAGAGCGAAGGCATACCCGTCCAGAGGGCGTGCTTTGGGGTGGCGGGCCCGGTACGGGCAGGGCGCAGCAAGATTTCCAATCTGCCCTGGACGATCGATTCGCGCGAACTGGCGCAACAACTCCGGCTCACTTCGGTGGGATTGATCAATGACCTGGAGGCTTACGCCTACGGCATTGACGCGCTGGAGTCAAAGGATTTCATCACTATCCATGAAGGCTCGACCGAGTCGGCAGGAAATATGGCGGTGATTTCGGCGGGAACCGGCCTGGGAGAAGCCGGGCTCTACTGGGACGGGTTTCGCCATCACCCGTTCGCCTGCGAGGGCGGCCATACCGATTTCGCCCCGCGAAACGAGCTGGAAATCGAACTTTTGCAATATCTGCTCAAGAAGTATGGCCGGGTCAGCTTCGAGCGGATTCTCTCCGGACCGGGAATCCGCAACGTCTACGACTTTCCGCGCGACACCAGGAAAGCCGAGGAACCGGCCTGGTTGCGGGAGCAGCTTGCCGAATCACATGATTCCCCGGCCCTGATTTCGCAGCTGGCGATGGACAAGAAGGCACCCATCTGCGAACAGGCGCTAAACGTTTTTGTCGAGGTGTACGG
>Ga0187776_10000039_pt1 | contig 68918 bp, 63 predicted proteins | sample 0216_BV02_MP12_2_FD_132426 | JGI IMG/M metagenome (GOLD analysis project Ga0187776, IMG submission 132426) | Tropical peat soil microbial communities from peatlands in Department of Meta, Colombia - 0216_BV02_MP12_20_MG | ecosystem: Environmental > Terrestrial > Soil > Wetlands > Peat | place...
CGGCCAGATCGCCGGTATGCAGCCAGCCGTCGCGGTCGATCACGGCGGCGGTGGCGACGGGATTGTTCCAGTAGCCGAGCATGATGTTCGGTCCGCGCGCGAGCAGCTCGCCACTGTCGTCGCAACGCAGCTCGACAACCTCGAGTGCGCGGCCGATGGAGGTCGGGTCGTTGTCATGCATGCGGTTGGCCGCCAGGACCGGCGCGGTTTCGGTGAGGCCGTAGCCCTGGATGATGGGCAGGCCGAGGCCGACGAATACGCGTGCGAGGTGCGGCGCGAAGGCCGCGCCCCCGACGATGATCAATCGAAGGCGCCCGCCGAGGCGGCGTTGCAACTTGCGCGCAACCAGGAGCTTGAACGGCGGCCACAGCCACCGGTCGCGCACCGTGGCTTCGCCCCGGAAACGCCGCCACCCGGTTTCGACGGCGGCCTCGAACAGCCGGCGCTTCGCGGAGCCGGCCGGCATAGTCTCCTGCATCTTGGAGTGGATACGTTCGAAGATACGCGGCACACAAATGAGAACCGACGGCTGCTGCTCGCGCATGTCATCGGCCAGCAAGCTGATGGAACGCGCATACACGGTCTCCGCCCCGGCCCAGATCGCCGAATAGTAGCCGCAGGTGCGCTCGAACATGTGTGACAGCGGCAGGAACGAAAGAAAACGGTCGAAGGTGTACGCTGGTATGGCGTGCATTGAAGCGAGCGTATTGCTCAAAATGTTGCCGTGCGACAGCATCACGCCCTTGGGCCGGCCGGTGGTGCCGGAGGTGTAAACGATGGTGGCAAGATCGCCGGGCGCTGCCGTGGCGCGCGCCGGCGCTGGTGCGCTCGGCGGCAACCATTGATCGAGCGCCACTAATTTGGCGTCCGCCATCGCGCTCGCGTTCAGACAGACTACGCGCTCGACGGTCTGTACGCGCTCGCACAGCGCCGACCAGAGCTTGTTGTCTTCCACGAAAAGCAAACGCACCCCGGCGTCATTGAGCGACCAAGCCATGTTGTCCGGGCGGTCGTCGAAATACAAAGGCACGGTCACGAGACCGAGCGCGAGTGCCGCCTGATCGAACAGTACCCATTCGATCCGATTGTGCAGGCACAACGCCACGCGATCGCCGGGCTTCATTCCTTCGCGTGCGAATGCCGCACACCAACGCCCCAGTTCGCGTCCGACCTCGGCCCAGGTCGTGTTCATCCAGCCGCGCCCGTCGAATTGGCGGTAGGCGGGGGCATCGGGCGTCTCGCGGATGCGATGCCACAGCAGGTCGGCGAGGTTGCGAAGGTCCTGCGTTTCCATACCTAGAGCGGCGGGCGCAGCCGGCGGGTGAGCAGTTCCGCCTGCGACCAGCCCGGGTCGGGCTGGAAGCGCGGGCCGTATTCCTGTGACAGGCGATAGAGGCTGTGGCTGATGCCGGTAATGCCCAGGCTTTCGACGTAACGCATCGGCCCGCCGAGGAAGGGCGCGAAACCGGTGCCGTAAACCATGCCCGCGTCCACGGCATCGGCATCGGCCACCACTCCTTCGCGTAGACAAGCCACGGCCTCGTTCAGCAACCGCAGCACCAAGCGCTCGGTGATCGGCACGTCGGCCGCGGTCTTGTCGGGCGGAGGCGTCTGGAGTCGGCCGCGAGTGTCGTATTGATAGAAGCCGCGACCGGATTTGCGGCCAAGCTGTTTCTGGCCCACCAACTGGCGCAGCCTCTCCGGCACTTCCAGGCGCAACGGCCCGGACAGCTCTTCCGCCACCGACAAGCAGATGTCGAGGCCCACGGTGTCGGCGAGTTCGATCGGCCCCATGGGCATGCCGAATTCGATCGCGGCCTGATCGATGGTGGCGAGGCTCACGCCCTCCTCCACCAGTTTCACCGCCTCGAGCAGGTAAGGCATGAGAATTCTATTGACCAGAAATCCGGGGCTGCTCTGGACGTCGAGCGGCAGTCGATCGAGGGCGCCGGCGAAGGCGCGCGCGCGTTCGAGCGCAATCTCGGCGCTGTCACGGCCGCGCACGATCTCGATGAGCTGCATCTTCGCCACCGGATTGAAGAAGTGCAGGCCGACCAGGCGCGTCGGGTCCTTCAGCGCCTGCCCGATGACTTCCAGCGGTATGCTCGAGGTGTTGCTGGCCAGCAGCGCCTGCGGTCGCACTTTCTGCTCGACCAGGCGGAACAACTCCTGCTTGGGTTCGGCCTTTTCCACGATCGCCTCGATCACAAGATCGGCGCGTTTCAGACCATGCCCGGCAAGATCCGGCATCAGGCGGTCCATCGCTTCCTGCACTGCGCGCGAATCCTTGAGTTTCTGGCGGAAGAAGTCGTGCGCCTTTTTCATCGCGCGCGCCAGGATCTCGGGATGCTGGTCCTGCAAGCTCACGCGAAACCCCCGGCTCGCGGCCCAGATGGCGATGTCCGCGCCCATCACGCCTGCGCCGATCACGTGCACCTGCTCGATCTGGTGCGGGTGCGCGCGGCCGTGCCGCTTGAGCTCCTCACCCAGCAGGAATACGTGCACCAGGCTGCGGCTGGTGCGCGAAACCAGCAGCTCGCCGAGCGAGTCGGCCTCCTGTTCCTCGCCGGCACGGTTACGCCACAGCTCGAGCATGCGCCACGGCGCCGGATAGTGATCCGGATGCGCTTTGCGGCGCACACGCCGCGCCATCAGTTTCACCATCCACGGGCGCAGCGGTTTCCACCCCGGCAGGCGCCGAATCCACGGCGCCCGGCTCCGCGGCGGGTGCCGTTTCAGCAGCGCCTCGGCCGCGTTCAGCAGGTGTCGCTCCGGCACCGTCTCGTCTACCAGCCCCAGACGCCGCGCTTCGCGCGCCGAAGTCGTGCGCCCAGTGAGCATCAAGTCGAGCGCGGGCAGATCGCCCACGAGCGGCGGTAGCCGCACCGTGCCGGCGAAACCGGGATGAATGCCGAGGCGCACTTCCGGCAGACCCAGGCGCGTCGCGGGGTCCTCGCGCGCCACGCGGTAGGTGCAGGCAAGCGCGAGCTCCAGACCGCCCCCGAGACAGAAGCCATGTATCACCGCTACCGACGGAAACGGCAGGCCGGCCAGACGCGCGAACACCTTTTGGCCGGCACGGGCGAGCTGCGTGGCGCGCTCCGAGTCGGCGATCTTCTCGAACTCACGCACGTCGGCCCCGGCAATGAAACCGGAGGCCTTGGCCGACCGGATAATCACCCCGGTCAGAGGTTTGCGTTCGATCTCCCCGAGCCGCTGATCGAATTCATCCAACACTTCCTGCGACAGGACATTGGCCGACTGTCCGGTCACGTCCAGCGTCAACACGGCGGATTCGCCACGGTAATCCAGGTGCCAGTGCTGACTCATGCCGCCGCTCCTTGCTCGACCTCGAGCAGCATGGCACCACCCTGGCCGCCGCCGATGCACAGCGTCGCAATTCCCAGGCCGCCGCCCTTTTGCCGCAGCGCGTGCAACAGGTGCAACACGAGGCGCGCGCCGCTCGCGCCCACCGGATGGCCGTTGGAGATCGCCCCGCCCTCGGGATTGAGCCGCTCCGGGTCCATGGCGCCGAGCGGGTTGTCGAGGCCGAGCTCGTCGCGCGAATACTGGGTGCTGTCCCATGCCGCCTGGCACGCCAGTACCTGCGCCGCAAAGGCTTCATTCAATTCCATCTGCCGCAGGTCGCGCATCTTGAGCTGCTGGCGCACCAGCAGTTTGGCGACGGCGTGCACCGGCCCGAGCCCCATCTGACCCGGATCGACCCCGGCCCATTCGTGGTCGAGCCATTCGCCCAGCACCGGCAATTCGTAACGTCGCACCGCCTCATCGGCTGCCAGCAGCAACATGCCGGCGCCGTCGGTGATCTGCGAGCTGTTGCCGGAAGTGACACCGCCGTATTTCCGGTCGAACACCGGTCGCAGCTGCGCCAGTTGCTCCAGATCGGTGTCGCGCCGCAAGCCGGTGTCTTCGTCGTAGAAATGGCCGTCCGGCCCGTAGAGCGTCTCGATTTCGGCGCGCAGGTGGCCGGCGTCGAACGCGGCCGCGAGCCGGCGATGACTTTGCAATGCGTAGACGTCCTGGGCTTCGCGCGAGATGCCGAAACGGTGCGCCAGTATCTCGGCGGTCTGCCCCATGGACAGATTCACCAGTGGATCGGTCAACCCCAGCAGCAGCGCGTAAACCGGCTTGAGCAAGGCGGGGCGGAAATGCGCCAGCGCCCGCGCGCGATCGAGCGGATTGCGCGCGCGCATCAGCCGGCCGAGCCAGCGGCTCATGGCCGCGTTCCACTGGATCGGCGCGTGGCTCATGGCCTCGGTACCGCCCGCCAGCACCAGCTGTGCGCGCCCGAGCCCGATGCGTTCGGCCGCGGTCGCGATCGCCTGCAGGCCCGAGGCGCAGTTACGCTGCACCGTGAACGCCGGCATGCGCTTGCCGCAGCCGAGGCGCAGCGCAATCAGGCGCGCGACGTTGGTCTCGTTGGCTGCCGGGATGACGCAGCCGACGATCACCTCGTCGAGTGCGCTCGCCGCAAACGGCTGGCGCGCCAGCACCGGTCGACCGGCCGCGACCGCCAGGTCGGCAGCGCTGAACGGACCGGGCTCGCTGCGCGCTTTCAGAAACGGCGTGCGCGCCCCGTCGACAATGTAAATCCGGTTTTTCATGAATTCCTTCTTTTCGTCCCGATCAATGGTATTCCACTCACGCGGTATTCAGAACCGGTCTGCGGGAAAGTCATCCACCGCGATGACCGCGCGGCGCGCGGCATACGCGGCGCGCACCAGTTTCGCCTCCTGTTCGTTCAGCACCCCTTGCGTCACCGCCGCCCGGACTTGGGCCGCGTGATCGCCGTGCAGCAATGGCTGGGTCTCGACGAACTTGATCAGTTTGCGCTCGTGCGGCTCGGCCGCCAGCACCTTGGGCAACGCGTCTTCCAGCCGCCCGGTGGTATCGGCGGCGCTGTGCGAGACGTACATACCGCGCGTCAGACGGTCCCGCACGGCCGACGGTTCCAGCAGCCGCGTGGCGCAGTCGTGGCCCATGGCGTCGCCGGGCACGTGGTGGCGCCGCCCGGCCGGAAACACCACCCCGCCCAGGAGCCAGACCAGGAAGCGGTTGGGGAAATTCTTCAAAATCACCACCAGCGTCTTCTCGACCTCGTGCAGGCAATAATCGCCGGCCCAGCGCAGCAATGCGACGTCTTCAGCGGGGCGGCCCTCGTCCTCGAAACGCTTGATCACAGCCGAGGCGAGGTACAGGAATCCGAGGGCGTCGGCGAAACGCCCGGAGATTTTTTCCTTGCGCTTGAGCGCGCCGCCGAGGGTGAGCATGGCGACGTCGGAGATGAAGGCAAACGCCGCCGACAGGCGGGTCAGCTTTTGCACGTAGCGGCGCGCGGGTCCGTCCACCGGTGAACGCGCGAGACGGGCACCCGTGAGACTGAGCCAGAAGGCGCGCGCGGCGTTGCTGAGGGTGAACCGCACGTGGCTAAAAATCGCGGCGTCGAAATTTTTCAGGGCACGGTTTGCGTCGTCGTCCGCCACCGTCTGCATCTCTTTCAGCACGTAGGGATGGCAGCGCACCGCGCCCTGCCCGTAGACAATGAGCGCGCGCGTCAGCAAGTTGGCGCCCTCGACCGTGATGCTGATCGGCAGCGCCTGATACGCGCGGCCCATAAAGTTGCGCGGGCCGAGGCAGATGCCGGCGCCGCCCTGGATGTCCATGGCGTCGTTGACCACGCGGCGCATGTGCTCGGTTAGCTGATATTTTACAATCGCCGAGGCCACCGAAGGTTTCTCGCCCAGGTCCACCGCGCGCGCGGTGAGGGTGCGCGCCGCATCCATCATATAGGTGTAACCGGCGATGCGCGCCAGTGCCTCTTCCACCGCCTCGAACTTGCCGATCGGCAGCTTGAACTGCTGGCGGATGCGCGCGTACGCGCCGGTGGCGCGGCAGGCAAGCTTGCCGGCGCCGCAGGACAGCGCCGGCAGCGAGATCGAACGGCCGGCGGCGAGGCATTCCATTAACATGCGCCAGCCTTGCCCCACGCGTTCGCGCCCGCCGATCACCCAGTCGAGCGGGATGAATACGTTCTCGCCCCAGTTGGGGCCGTTCTGGAACGCGATGTCGAGCGGGTTGTGGCGTGTGCCGATTTTCATCCCGGGCGTGTCGGTGGGAATGAGCGCGAGCGTGATGCCGAGGTCCTCGTCCTGGCCCAGCAGATGCTCCGGGTCGAACAGGCGGAACGCCAGCCCTAGCACCGTCGCCACCGGCCCGAGCGTAATGTAGCGCTTCTCCCAATTGAGACGGATACCGAGCACGTCTTCTCGGCCTTGGAATTCGGCGCGACACACGACACCGCGATCGGGCATGGCGCCGGCGTCGGAACCGGCCTCCGGGCTGGTGAGGGCGAAACACGGGACATCCTGGCCGCGCGCCAAGCGCGGCAGATAGTGATCCTTCTGCGCCTCGGTGCCGTAGTGCAGGAGGAGCTCCGCCGGCCCGAGTGAATTCGGCACCATCACCGTGACTGCCGCGCTGATGGAACGACTCGCGATCTTCACCACCACCGCCGAGTGCGCCTGCGCGGAGAATTCGAGGCCGCCGTATTTCTTCGGAATGATCATCCCGAAGAAACCTCTCTCCTTAATGAACCGCCACACCTCCGGCGGCAGGTCGCGCAGCTCGTGCGTGATGCGCCAGTCGTCAAGCATGGCACAGAGCTCCTCGACCGGTCCGTCGAGGAAGGCCTGCTCCTCCGCCGACAGCTTGGGTGCCGGCAGTTCGAAAAGTTTTTTCCAGCGCGGACGGCCGCCGAACAGTTCCGCCTCCCACCACACGGTGCCGGCCTCGAGCGCTTCGCGCTCGGTGTCGGACATGCGCGGCACGATCCGGCGGAACAGCTGCAGCAGCGGCGCGCTGATCCAGACTCGACGCAAGGGGGTAACGGCAAGTGGAAGGACGAGTAGCAGGAACAGCACCCAAGCTGTGAGCCGCAGCGGTGTGGACGGGTGCGTCAGCTGATCCCACAGACCGATGCCCGCGGCCAGGGCCGCGGCCCAGAGCAGTCCCGGCGCGCGCATGGCGGCCAGTACCCAGACCGTCGCCACGACGGCCAAAATCCAAAGGGTGGCGTTCATCATGTCCCTGCTTGCCGCGTCCTGTTGTTATTGATGGAGCCGAGCGATGCCTTCCAAATTGTAGCCCATGAGGGTCCTTGCCCTGGCCGCCGCGGCGTGCCGAAAATACGCGGGAATTAAAGATATCGCGTCAGATCTCGATCATCTCGAAATCGGACTTGGACGCGCCGCAGTCGGGACACTTCCAGTTCTCCGGTACCTGTTCCCACGGCGTGCCGGGCGGGATGCCGTCTTCGGGTCGACCTTTCTCTTCTTCGTAGACAAAACCGCAGATCACACACATGTACGCCTTCATTCAGTTCCCCGCCATTGGCAAAACAGAAACCGCGTATCATCGCATTTTCAGTTTCGTGGTGAAACCGTGGACACGGGGGTAGAATTCCGGCGATGTCGGAGCAAATCGCGGTGGTGTTGTGCAACCTCGGCGGACCGGATTCCCTCGAATCGGTGCGCCCCTTCCTGTTCAATCTTTTTTCCGATCCGGATATTTTCCGTCTCCCGCTCGGCTTCCTCACCCAGCGGCCGTTCGCCGCGCTGATCGCGCGGCGGCGCGCGCCCGAGGCGGCCAAGGGTTACGCCGCCATTGGCGGCAAGTCGCCAATCCTCGAATTCACCCGCGCGCAGGCCGAGGCGCTCGCGCCCGGCCTCGGTGACGGCTTCGACGTGCACGTGTGCATGCGCTACTGGCATCCGCTCACCGGCGAAGTTGTCGCCATGCTCAAGAGCAAAAACTACAGCCGGGTGATCCTGTTGCCGCTGTATCCGCAGTATTCCATCACCACCAGCGGCAGTTCCTACAACGAATTCATGCGCCAGTGCGAACGTCAGCATTACCGCCCGGCGGTTACGCTGGTGCGGCAATGGTACGATCAACCCGATTACCAGGGCGCGATCGTGGAAATGGTGCGCGCCGAGGCGCAAAAATTTCCCGACCCCGACCCCAAGCACATCGAGCTGCTGTTCTCGGCCCACGGGCTGCCACGCAAGATTGTGGACCAGGGCGATCCCTATGAACGCCAGATCCGCGCAACCTACGACGCATTGCGCGCCCACCTTGGCTGGCCGCACACGACGCTGTGCTACCAGAGCCGCGTCGGGCCGCTCGAATGGCTGCGGCCGTACACCGACGACGTGATACGGGAAAAGGCCGCAGCCGGGGTAAAACAGATGCTGGTGTACCCGATCGCGTTCGTGTCCGATCACGTCGAAACGCTGTTCGAGCTCGGCATAACTTACGCTGAGATCGCGCGCGCGCAGGGCATCGCGCACTATCGCGTGGTGCCGGCGCTCAACAGCCACCCGCGCTTCATCGAGGCGCTGAAATCGCTGGTGCTGAATGCGGTGTCCCGCCATGACTGAGGCGCCGCCTGTCGTCCTGGTGTTTGCCGGCACCGACCCCACCGGCGGCGCCGGCGTCACGGCCGACGTGCTCACGCTCGCCAGCCTCGGTTGTCACCCGGCGGTGGTGGTCACTGCGGTCACGGCGCAGGACACCACCGGCATCAAGCAGTTCACGTGCACCGAGACCGAACTCGTCATCGCCCAAGCACGCGCGGTGCTGGAAGACATGCCGGTGGCAGCTTTCAAGCTCGGTATGCTCGGCAGTGGCGAGATTGCCGCGGCGGTGGCCAGCATCGTCGAGGACTATCCCGACGTTCCGCTCATCGTCGATCCGGTGCAGAGCTCTGGGCGCGGCGATCCGCTAACCGACGACATGCTGGACGGGGCGTTGCGCAGCTTGATCATCCCGCAGGCGACGCTGATCACGCCCAACAGCATTGAGGCGCGCGCGCTCGCGCCCGATGCCGATACGCTCGACGCCTGCGCACAGGGGTTGATGTCGCTCGGTTGCGAATACGTGCTCATCACCGGCACGCACGAGAACTCGCCGCGGGTGATCCACCGGCTGTACAGCAACATGCGCCAGATCGAGACCTTCGAGTTCGAACGCCTGCCCGGCAGCTATCACGGCTCGGGCTGCACTCTGGCTTCGGCCTGCGCCGCCTCGCTCGCGCACGGTCTCGATCCCGTCAATGCAGTGGATGAGGCGCTGCACTACACTTGGGAAACCCTGAAACACGCCTACCGCGCCGGCATGGGCCAGCACCTGCCGAACCGGCTTTACTGGGCATGGGAGATGGATAAGCCCGAGACCGACGGCTAGACCGAATGAGCGACGTGTCGCGCGGCTTTTGCGTGTCCGTTAGCAGGCTCAGCAGGAAATCGTTGTCCGCTGGAACTGCGATTTGGTGAATGGCGTTCGCCGGCGCTTGGGTCCGTACAGCCATTGTTCTCTTCAGCCCTTTAAATTGATTATCTGCTTGTTTCATCGCTCCCGTTTTTGGCCGCTTCTGCCAGCAGAACCACCGTCGTCTCCGCCGTTATTTTATTGATCTCGAACTGCACCTCGCAGTACTCGCTCGCTGCGTTGAGGGGCGTGGGATCGTCGGCACAACTGCAGCCGGCGATAATTCCGGAGTAAAAAATTCCGGCTTTTGCGCGTATAAGTCCCGCCTCCTCGACAACGCTGATGATCATTATTTCGAATGTGTCATGCAGCGCATAACTGCCAGTCGATAATCCCTGCTGCAAGGGCAGCTGTTCGGCACTCACTCGTTCAACAATTTCCTTATTGAGTACGTCCTTGAAATCCGGGGTTCCCCAGGCATCTAATGCTTTGGTTAGTTGAAACATTGTACTTTCCTGAGGTTTTTGACGGTGTAATTGATGTTTATATGTGGCACGACCGAGATTGCATGAAGGGCGTCTCTGAACCATCCCATAACAATCTCCGCGGGCAAAAGATGGGGCAACTTTCAATAGTCGATTTCAGTTTTGCATCATAAGCTGGCATATTACGTCGCATGATCTGAGCGGTCAAAAAATGGTCAATAAATTGCGCCTCACGGGCCTGTATGCAATCGCCGACACCCACTATCTCGATGACGTGCGCATCGCAACCGCGGTGGCGGAAGCGATCGAAGGCGGCGCGCGTATTATTCAGTATCGAGACAAATCGCATGAAGTGGCGGCACGCCTCGCGCAGGCAAGAATACTTGCCGTACTTTGCCGAAAACATGGCGTGTTGTTCATCGTCAATGACGACGTCGAACTCGCCAAACAAGCCGGGGCCGACGGGGTACACCTGGGGCAGGAGGACGCTACGGTGGCAGGCGCCCGCGCGCAATTGGGGCCGCGGGCCATCATCGGCGTGTCCTGCTACAACGAATTGCAGCGCGCGATCAATGCGGAGGCAGCCGGCGCCGATTATGTCGCGTTCGGCCGGTTCTTTCCCTCACGCACCAAACCCAAGGCGGTGCAGGCCAGTCTGGCGCTGCTGCGAGAGGCGCGTAAAAAACTCCACGTGCCCATCGTTGCCATCGGCGGCATTTCCCCGGAAAATGGCGCCGCGCTGATCGCCGCCGGCGCCGATGCCTTGGCCGTCATCGAAGGCGTGTTCGGCCAAGCCCATGTGCGTGCGGCAGCGGAATCCTACGCGCGAATGTTTGATTAACACGTACGGCGAGTCCGTCGGCGTGACGCACGCCGAGGCCCCGGTAACGATGTGCTGACGGCGCGTGCGCACTCGCCCTACGTTAAACTTTTTAATTTGGAACACTTATGACTGTCTCGACCGACCTCTTCAAGCGTGCGCAGCTGCATATCCCCGGCGGCGTCAATTCCCCGGTGCGCGCGTTCAAGGGCGTGGGCGGTGATCCGGTATTCTTCGCGCGCGGCCGCGGTGCATATCTGTGGGACGAGGACGGTATTCAATACATCGACTACGTCGGCTCCTGGGGTCCGATGATTTTGGGGCACGCCCATCCCACGGTGCTCGCGGCAGTGAAGGAAACCGCTCAACAGGGGCTGGGTTTCGGCGCGCCCATGCGTATCGAGATCGAGATGGCCGAGCTTATCTGCCGTCTCGTGCCCTCGATCGAAAAAGTGCGCATGGTCAGCTCCGGCACCGAGGCCACCATGAGCGCCATCCGCCTGGCACGCGGGTACACCGGTCGCGACGCCATCGTCAAATTCGAAGGCTGCTACCACGGTCACGCCGACTCGCTGCTGGTCAAGGCCGGGTCCGGCGCGCTGACACTCGGCGTGCCGACTTCCCCAGGCGTGCCGGCGGACCTCGCGACACACACGCTCACGCTCGAATACAACAATACCGCGCAAGTACGCGAGGTGTTCGGCAGACTCGGGAAGGACATCGCCAGCGTGATCGTCGAACCGGTTGCGGGCAACATGAATTGCGTGCCGCCGGTGCCGGGCTTTCTCGAGACGCTGCGCGAGCAATGCACGCAACACGGCGCGGTGCTGATTTTCGACGAGGTGATGACCGGTTTTCGCGTGAGTCTGGGCGGCGCCCAGGCTCACTATCGCATCAAACCTGACCTTACCACCTTGGGCAAGGTCATCGGCGGCGGACTGCCGGTCGGAGCATTCGGCGGACGCGCCGATATCATGGCGCGGCTCGCACCGGAAGGACCGGTGTATCAGGCCGGGACGCTGTCGGGTAATCCGGTGGCGCTCGCGGCCGGGTTGGCAACGCTCAAGGAGATCTCAAAACCTGGCTTCTTCGAGGCACTCACGTCGAAGACAGCGAGACTGGCACAGGGATTCGCTGGACGCGCCAAACGCGCCGGCGTGCCGCTCACCGCGCAGGCCGTGGGCGGAATGTTCGGAATTTTCTTTACGGAAGAATCCGCGGTGACACGTTTCGCGCAAGTAATGGCCTGCGACGTCGAGCGCTTCAAGAAGTTCTTTCACGGAATGCTGCGGGACGGCGTGTATCTCGCGCCCTCGGCGTTCGAGGCCGGATTCGTTTCGGCGGCGCATGCCGACGCTGACATCGATGCGACCTTGGACAAGGCGGAAAAGGTGTTCGCGACGCTATAAAATAAAACGGGCCGGTGGTCCGGCCCGCGTGTGCACCCCGCACATCAATTCTTTTGTCAGCTGACCAATATGTTCTCGGAAGCAAACCGGACGGTGGCTACTTGCGGTCGGATCGCCTCGTCGCTGAGCGCGATGTCCACCCCGAGGATGGCGACCAGGTTATCGTGGTCGCGTACCCCCGGCAGCTCCTCGCGCAGGTACCCATAATGGGTTTCGTTCATGTACACGACGTTGGGACGGCTGCCGTGCATATGTTCGTAGTCATTCACCAAATTGACGATGTGGCTCAACATGGTCCGCTCCTTTCGCCCCTCTCGGGCCGCCTGGAATCCGGCTTACTAGCGCTGCCACGATTCCGTGTTTCTCGGTAACTGAAGGAGCAATACTCATGCCATCCGAGCGTGTTAGCTAAGGCATTGAAAATAAATGTAGTTTAAACAACAATCACTGCCCGGATTTCGTCACTTGAAGCTGAGAACAGCCTGCCGAAGGCCGGCAGTGCCGTGGCACGGCAGAACATCCGCTGTACCATGACCTTCAAGGGAAGCGGGAACGAAAAGAACCAGAGGGACGCTCAGTGCAAGCCGGCCATGTATTCCGAAACCGCCGTGATCTCCTGCTCCGACATGCGGAAGGCGATACGGGTCATGATGTCGCCATCGTTGCTGCGGGTGCCGGACTTAAATGCGAGCAGCTGTTTCTGGGTGTAGGCGGCGTTCTGTCCCGAGACTTTCGGAAAGCGCGGTGGGATGCCGTGACCAGAGGGGCCGTGGCAGCTCATGCAGGCAGAAACGCCGGTCTTGGCGTTGCCGCCGCGGTAGATCTTTTCCCCCTGCTTGGCGAGATCCGCGTTCTTGGCCGCGCCCGGTTTGGTAGGCAGACTGGCGAAATAGGCAGCCAGATTCTTGATGTCCGCGGCATTGAGCGGGGCCGCCATGCCCGTCATGATGGGGTCCCTGCGGGCGCCGGATTTGAAATCATTCAGCTGTTTGGCGATATAGCTGGCGTTCTGGCCCGCAAGTTTCGGCCACAGGGGATCGGCTCCGCCATTGCCGTCGGCGCCGTGACACCCGGCGCAGACCACCGCTTTGGCCTTGCCAGCGGCGATATTACCGTTTGCCGCGTAAACCGGTGTAACCAGAACCAGCCACAGACAGGCGGCCGTGACCCAAGACAGCATGCTTTTCATATACCCCCCGCGATGAAAACGTCTGAAACCCCGCTGATTCTTGTGCGCACGCCGGCAGCGGCGAAAATCAGGGCGGCCTTATATACCAAGACCCCGGCCCAGGGTCAATTTTTCAGGTCAAAATCGTGCTGATTTTCACCGTGGCCGCGTTGGAACTTCGGTCTGGACGGACCAAGGCGGAGCCGAACCATGCCCGAGGCCACGCAGTTTCCCTTTCGATGACCTCGTCGGGCGCTACCCGGGCCGTCCAGCCGGGCAATGCCGATGCGCCGTTTTCCGGAATAAAAAAAGCCCCGGAAACAAGGGGAGAGTGTCCGGGGCCTAACACGTCCCGAATGGCAATGCATTCGGGACCCCCGCTCAGGGAGGTGGAGCGGGGCAGGACGATATCCAATATCGTCCGCGGCGATTATAGACCGGAAGATATTTAAATAGTTCTACCGTTTCACTGGATGCGAACGGCTTTTATCGATGCTTCCCGCAAGTTTTGTGTGACAATCAATGTGCTTCGTCCCAATTGCGGCCCAAACCCACGTCCACAACCAGCGGCACGGCAAGCACGGCCACTTCGCTCATGGCGCGCCGGATTTGTTCGCGTGCGGCGTCCACTGAGCCATCTTCCACCTCGAACACGAGCTCGTCGTGGACCTGCATGATCATGCGGATATCCACGCCGGATCCCTGGATCCAGCGATCGACCGCCAGCATCGCGAGTTTGATGAGATCCGCGGCGGTGCCCTGCATCGGCGCGTTGATTGCGGCGCGCTCGGCGGCTTGGCGTCGCGTCATGTTAGCAGCGTTGATCTCCGGCGTGTGCAATCGTCGTCCAAATAGCGTTTCCACGTAACCCTGGCGGCGCGCCAACTCACGCGTGCGTTCCATGAACTCGCGCACGCCCGGATAGCGCGCGAAATAACGGTCGACATATTCCTGCGCCGCCACACGGTCGATACGCAATTGCCGCGCCAGCCCGAACGCCGACATGCCATAGATGAGCCCGAAATTGATCGCCTTGGCGGCACGGCGCATGTCATCGCTCACTAGGTCGGGAGCCACGCCGAAAACCTCCGCCGCGGTCGCGCGATGCACGTCCTGACCGACGGCGAATGCCTGGATCAATCCGGGATCACGCGAAAGGTGCGCCATGATGCGTAGCTCGATCTGCGAATAGTCGGCGGACATGATCTGGTAGCCGGGCGGTGCGACGAAGGCTTGGCGGATGCGCCGGCCCTCGGCCGTGCGCACCGGGATGTTCTGCAGATTTGGATCGCTCGAGGATAGTCGTCCGGTCGCCGCTACTGCCTGGTGATACGAGGTGTGCACGCGCCCGGTTTTGGGGTTGATCATCTCCGGCAACCTGTCGGTGTAGGTGGACATGAGTTTGCTCAGGCTGCGATGCTCGAGGATCAGCCGCGGCAGCGGATAGTCGAGGGCCAGTTCCTGCAGCACCTCTTCCGCCGTCGACGGCTGGCCGGTCGGCGTTTTCTTGAGCACCGGAAGTTTATGGTTGCCGTAGAGGATTTCCTGGATCTGCTTGGGCGAGCCCATGTTGAACGGCTGGCCGGCGACGCCGTGCGCCTCGCGCTCGATCTCGAACAGACGCTTGGCGAGTTCATTGCTCTGGGTCCGCAGCATAGTCACGTCGATGCGTACGCCATTGCGCTCCATGCGCGCGATCACCGGCACCAGCGGCATCTCGATCTCATCGAAGAGTTTCACCAGCGACGACACCTCGTTCAGCCGGGGCCACAGGTGCTGGTGCAGCCGAAAAGTCACGTCGGCGTCTTCGGCGGCGTAGGCCGTTGCCTGATCGAGCGCCACCTCGCTGAAATTGATCTGGTGCTTGCCCTTGCCCGCGACTTCCTCGTACTTTAGCGTTTTGTAACCGAGGTACTTGAGCGCAAGCGAATCCATGTCGTGGCGCGAGGCGGTCGAGTCGAGGACGTAGGACTCGAGCATGGTGTCGTAGCGCATGCCGGCGAGACGAATATCATGATTCGCCAACACGTTCAGATCATATTTGAAGTTCTGCCCGATCTTGGGCAACCGCGGGTCCTCCAGCAGCAGCTTTAATTTTTCCAGCGCCGCAGTGCGTTCGAGTTGCGCGGGGGCATCCGGATATACGTGCGCCAGCGGCACATATGCACCAGTGCCGACGCGATCGCTGAACGACACGCCCACGATCTCGGCCTGCTGGGCATCGAGGCTGGTGGTTTCGGTATCGAAGGCGAACAGTCCGGATTTTTCCAGGCGTGCGAGCCAGCGCTCCAGTGTCGCCATGTCACTGATCATTTCATAGGCGCCGTCCCGGTGCGAAGCCGCGGCCGCCGAGCTGGCCGCCGGATTCACGCCGCCCAGCTCGGCCAGCCAGGATTTGAACTCGAAGCGCGAGTACAGCTCGCGCAGCCGCGCGGCGTCCGGCGGTTGAAGTCGCAGGCTCTCGGGCGCGAGCTTCAGTTCGACGTCGCACTTGATCGTGGCGAGCTCGCGCGCCATCGGCAGGTGCGCCAGCGCGCCCTTGAGATTTTCGCCGGCCTTGCCGGGTATCTCGCCTGCGTGCTCGATTACCTCATCGAGCGATCCGTATTGCTGCAGCCACTTGGCCGCGGTCTTGGGACCGACACCGGGCACGCCGGGAATGTTGTCCGAGGTGTCGCCGACGAGCGCCAGATAATCGACAATGCGTTCCGGCGGCACATCGAACTTCTCAATCACCCTTTTGCGGTCGTAGGTTTTTTCCTTCATTGTGTCGACCAGGCGTATGTGCCCATCGACGAGCTGCGCCATGTCCTTGTCGCCGGTGGAAATGACGGTATCGCGGCCCTCGGCGGCGGCGCGGCGCGCCAAGGTGCCGATGACGTCGTCGGCCTCCACCCCTTCGATTTGAATCAGCGGCAATCCCATGGCGCGGATGATGGCGTGGATTGGTTCGATCTGCGTCGAGAGATCGTCCGGCATCGGCGGCCGGTTCGCCTTGTACTCGGGATAAATGTCGTCGCGGAAGGTCTTGCCCTTCGCATCGAACACCACCGCCATGTAATCGGGATCGTATTCCGACAACAACCGGCGCAACATGTTGACCACGCCGTACACCGCGCCGGTGTGCTCACCGTGCGAGTTCGACAGCGCCGGCATGGCGTGGAAAGCGCGATACAGATAGGACGAACCGTCCACCAGAACCAGCAGTTTCACCGGATTTTCACCAGCGGCGGCGTCCTTGGCGTTTTTTTTCTTGCGATTGGCGGTTTTGGGGCTCATGAGCGGCTGGCGGTTCCATCAGGAAGGCGGGCGTTGGTGTCTCGAACTGCGTATTGCGTCCGCGGCTCCTTAACCGGCATCTCCATGCGCCGCTTTTCAGGGCATCCGGGCATCACTTCTGTGCTAAAAGTCATATATGAACGACAGCAATCCCAATCACGGCATCCCCCCCCTGCAGAAACCGAAAAACGGGCCAGACTCCCAGTTCCGCGTCGAAGTTGCGCCCTCCGGCGTCATGTCACGCGAGTCGTGGAAGATTTTCCAGATCATGGCCGAGTTCGTCGCGGGCTTCGAACGGCTCGCCCAGATCCAGCCTTCAGTCAGCATTTTCGGATCCTCGCGCATCCAGCCCGGGCATCCCTATTATGCCCTGACTGAAGACATCGCGCGCAAACTTTCCGACGCCGGATTCGGCGTCGTCAGCGGCGGCGGCCCGGGTTTGATGGAAGCGGCCAACAAAGGCGCGTTTGCCGGCAAGTCGCCGAGCGTGGGCCTGAACATCCGCCTGCCGCACGAGCAGCACTCCAATCCTTACCAGAACGTCACGCTCACCTTCCAGCATTTCTTCGCGCGCAAGGTCATGTTCATCAAATACGCCAAGGCCTACGTGGTCATGCCCGGCGGCTTCGGCACCCTCGATGAGGTCATTGAGGCGCTGACGCTGATCCAGACCGGCAAGAGCACGCGCATGCCGATCATCCTGGTGCACGCGCCGTTCTGGGGCGGTCTGGTCGACTGGTTCAAGGACAAGCTTGTCGCCGAAGGCGTGATCGACAGATCCGATCTCGATCTTTTCACAGTGGTTAACAGCGCCGAGGAGGTATTGGACGTGATCTTCCGGTATTATGAGACCAGCGGATTCGAGCCTTCAGAAGCGGAACAAGAAATTAAACTCAATCTCTGATCCATACGAAAATGCGCACCCTGCTGATTTTTTTGGTCGCCGTCTTGATCGCGCCGGCAATTGCGGCCGACACCGATTCCAAGGATGCTGGCAGCAAGGCTCCGCCTCCCGCCGTCGTACCGGAACCACCGCCGCCCCCGGAAAATTACAACCCGCCGGCGGCGCCCGGGGCCCAGACTACCGAACAGCCGGAACCGGAGGTGACCATTACCACCAAAGGCACCGAGATTCACGAGGAGTATCGGCTAAACGGACGCCTCTATATGATCAAGGTCACGCCCGAGCACGGGAAACCGTATTACCTCATCGATCCTGACGGCAGCGGGCAATTCCGCCGCAGTGACTTCCAGCCGCATATCGCAATTCCCATGTGGGTGATCAAACGGTGGTGATCAAACACGCCTGATGCTGCTCCGTCGACCCGGGTCCGGAAATTTTTCAGGGACGTCTTTAATGGAGACGAAGGCATGAGCGACCCCCTATCGTCTTCGGAATTCCCGCACCATGGAAGTGGCGCGGTCGGTCAGGCCGGCGCCTGGATCGCCTGCGGCTGGCGGTTAATTCGGGAACACCAGTCGCTGTGGTTCGGCATGGCCGGTCTGTATCTCGCATTCGCGTTCGTGTTGAAAAACATCCCGTTCATGGGCGATTTGCTGATCATCCTGATCACTCCCATGTTGCTCGCTGGTGTCGTTTGGGGCCGGGCGCATCAGCATCGCGCCACCACACCGCCGGTCACCGGTCCCGCGCCACCGTGGTCGCAGGCCTGGCTGGTGCAGCCGGCACGCGAGCTGGGTCTCATCTTCAACCGCGAAGACAAGATTTTTCCCGCCGTATTGCTCGGCATCATCACGCTCGGCCTGAGCACGCTGGTGAGGATCGCTGGCGACTTGCTGGTCGGCGGCTCCATGGTTTCCGGATTGACAGCCACCCCTCTGGAGCTGCCGCAAATCACGACGGTGCTGGGGATGGTGGTGATAGCCGCGCTGTATCTGGCGTTGACGATGGGACTTTTTTACAGTGTTCCGCTGACCGTGCTGGGCAACCGTCATCCGCTGGCCGCGGTGGCGGAGAGCTTTTCCCTGTGCCGGCGCAACGCGTTGCCGCTGCTCACGCTCGCCGCCCCGTTTTTCGTTGTCTACCTCCTAATCGTGGCGGGGTTCGCCATTTTCCACAGGTGGGCATATTTGCTCATCGCGACCGCGGGTTTGACGGCGTTGCCACTGTTTGTCGCCACGGTTTATTGCAGCTACCTCGCGCTGCACCCGCTCCACCGTTCCGCCGAACACCCTTGATCGCCTCGCTTCGAGCGGCGGCCGGCCGCGCCTTGGGCTTATAATCCGGCTGATGCGAGTGCGGCTCTATCATGGCGAAGCGTTGGCAGCCTACGGATTCGGACAAGGACATCCCTTCGGTCAAGATCGCCAAGCGGCGTTCTGGCAGGAAGCCTTGCGACTCGGGCTCGACTGGCAAACACAGGCCGGCGTCCCGGTGTCCTGTACCCGTGACGATCTCGCATTGTTCCACACCAGCGATTACATCGACCGCGTGCAACGGCAGTCGGCGAGCGGCGAAGGCTACCTCGATTACGGGGACACGCCGGCGTTTGTTGGCGTGTACGAAGCGGCCGTGACCGTGGTCGGCTCGGTACTGGACGGGCTCGCGCACATTCTCGATGGTCGATGCCAGCGCGTGTTCGTGCCGATCGCGGGGCTGCACCACGCGCGTCGCGATTCCGCCGCGGGTTTTTGCGTGTTCAACGATATCGGCGTACTGATCGAAGCGCTGCGTCACCGCCACGGGCTGCGCCGCGTCGCCTATGTCGATATCGACGCGCATCACGGCGATGGCGTGTTCTACGCCTTCGAGGACGACCCCGACCTCATCTTCGCCGACATCCACGAGGACGGCCGCTATCTTTACCCCGGCACCGGCGCAGCTTCCGAAACCGGCACCGGCAAGGCCAAGGGCACCAAGCTCAATATCCCACTCGAACCCGGCGCGGATGATGTGGTGTTTCAGCGGGTATGGACACGGGTCGAAGAATTCGTGCGCGCCGGCCGCCCGGAATTCATCATTCTGCAGGCCGGCGCTGACAGCGTCGCCGGCGATCCCATCACCCACATGCAGTTTTCACCGGCCGCGCACGCACACGCGGCAGCCAGGTTATGCGTCCTCGCCGACGAATTCTGCCAGGGCCGGATCATCGGTCTCGGTGGCGGCGGTTACGATCGTCGAAACCTCGCGGCCGCGTGGACGCGCGTGGTGCAGGCCATGTTGGCGTGAACGAAGCGCGCGTCGTGGCCTGGAACCTGACATCTCCTCGCGCCTGGAATCCGCCTCGAATCCGCGGCACCAGATCATTCCCGCAATCTCCCGGTGAATTTGGGTCTTCGGCTGGTAATCGGCGCATGGCATCCTCAGCTCCATTGCCGGTACATCTCGGTAACCCTCTCCTCATGCGCGACGTCTCTGGATCGCCGTCGCCGGGGCGATTGATTTCGTCAGTACGCGCACAGGGCGCGCGGCGCTGTTGCAGGTCGCAACGATGATGCTGATATCGTCGATCAACGCTGTAATGCGTTTCTGGCTCGGCCTGTCTTCCAACGTCTGTTCGAGATCCAGTGGTATCTATTCGGCGCCGTGTTTCTCTTGGCCGCCGGTTACACCCTCAATCCACAACGGTCGCGTGCACATCGACGCGATACACGGCTGGCGCGCGCCGCATACGCAGGAATGGATCGACTTCCTCGGCACGGCGCTGTGTCCGCTCCAGCTCTCGCGGTCGCGGCGTAGCTGTCGTGGTCCCCGCTATCTGGCCACGATCCTGACTTAGCAGGTGCGGCGGAAATATCGGATACAGTTAACGGACCTTCCGCGCGACGACCAGATTGCGGCCGCCTTTTTTGGCGTCGTACAGTGCCTTGTCGGCGTGCGACAGGAACTGTTCGAGATCTTCGCCGGACTTGAACTGGCACACGCCGATACTGATGGTCATTCGGATTTTCTTGGAGCCGAGATCAAAGTCCCACTTGCTGACCGAGGCGCGGATACGGTCAGCGATCTTGCGCGCCTGCGTCAGGCCCGTGTGTGGCAGGATGACCAGAAATTCCTCGCCTCCATAACGGCCGACTTTGTCCGGCATGCGCAAGGCGTCGGAAAGAATCGCCGCGACATCCTTGAGAACCAAATCGCCGGCCTCGTGGCCATAAGTGTCATTGACTTGCTTGAAGTGATCGATGTCGGCCATTGCAACCGTGAGCGGCGTGCGGTAGCGCTCAGCTTGGGCCATGGCGTCGAGCAGGCCTACCGTGATGCCACGGCGGTTCATGATACGCGTGAGCGAATCGGTGATGGCCATGCGGCTCATTTCTTCCGCTTCGCCTTCGGCCTTGAGGCGCTTTTCGTATTCCTTGTGGATCGGGCTCAGCACCAGCCAGTAGATCGGCGGGGCGATCACCAACGCGAGCACTACGGCGTCAATAAACAACGACTGCGTGGAGAATTGCTCAAGGCCCAGATAGGACAGGCCTTGCATAATCAAGAGTTCAGCAATGAAGGTGATCGCCACGATGGCGGTCATCGCCTTGATTGCCGACAGCACCTCGCTCCTAGTTCCTTTCAAAGGACGGTCCCCGTTTTGATTATTTCGATCCGGTTCGGGCCGGTCATTCCGTTGATTTTTCTTTCTCCTAACTATAGTCCATCGGTCGGGGATGCAAGGCGGCCGGTCGTCACAGGGTCTGCAAGTTGGCGTAGCCGATTACGAGCCATTTCGTGCCGGCCGACTCGAAATTGACCTGGACCCGGGCGTGCGGTCCCTGGCCCTCGTAACGCAGCACCACCCCTTCGCCGAAGGTTCCATGACGGACCCGGCTGCCAAGGCGCATGCCGTCCGCCGGTGGTTCTTCCACCGGCAAACCGGTTCGCGTAGAAGCCGGATAGGTCGTCACGGCGGCTCTGGCACGGATTTCCTGAATCAGCTCCTCCGGCACCTCCCCCAGGAAACGGGATGGGCTGGTGTAATGCTCATTTCCATGCAGACGGCGCAATTCAGCGTAAGTGAGTACTAGCTGTTCACGAGCCCGCGTCATACCGACATAGCACAACCGGCGCTCCTCTTCGAGGCGCGCCGCATCCTCGAGCGAGTGCTGATGCGGGAACAATCCTTCTTCGAGACCAGTGAGGAACACCAGCGGAAATTCCAGACCCTTGGCCGAATGCAGGCTCATTAGCTGGACACAGTCCTCCCAAGCTTCGGCTTGGCCCTCGCCGGCTTCGAGGGCGGCGTGCGCCAGGAAGGCCGACAGCGGGTCCAGCCCTTCGGCTTCGTCATGCTCGAATCCGCGCGCAGCGTTTATCAATTCTTCCAGGTTCTCGATGCGTGACTCGCCCTTGTCGCTTTTTTCCTTCTTGTAGTGTTCGACCAGCCCGCTGCCCGCGAGCATGTGCTCGACGGTCTCGCCGAGCGCGAGTCCCCCGGTCTCGCGCGCCAGACGCTCGATCAGCTGCAGGAATGCATTTACCGACTCCCGGGCGCGGGCCGGCAGGTCGGTGGACGAAATCAATTTCTGCGCCGCTTCCCACAGCGAGATCTTTTCGCTCTTGGCGCGCTCGCGCACTGCATCCACCGTCTTGGCGCCAATGCCGCGCGTGGGTACGTTCACCACGCGCTCGAACGAGGGGTCGTCATGACGGCTGGCGATCAGCCGCAGGTACGCCAGTGCGTCCTTGATCTCGGCGCGCTCGAAGAAACGCAGTCCGCCGTAGACCCGATAGGGAATGCCTTCATTGATGAGTCGCTCTTCGAACAGACGCGATTGCGCGTTCGAGCGGTACAGCACGGCGCACTCGGCGCGCGCATGACCGTGCGCGACCCAGTCCTGGATCCGGTCCACCACGAAGCGTGCCTCGTCGAGGTCGGTGTAGCCGCTATAGAGCAGGATCGGTTCGCCGGACTCGCCTGCGGTCCAGAGGTTCTTGCCGAGGCGGCCGGTGTTGTGGCCGATGACCGCGTTCGCGGCCTTCAAAATCGTGCCGGTGGAACGGTAGTTCTGTTCGAGACGGATGACGCGCGTGCCGGGGAAATCTTTTTCGAACTTGAGGATGTTTTCCACCTTGGCGCCGCGCCAGCCGTAGATGGACTGGTCGTCGTCGCCGACCACGAACAGATTGCGCGCCGGTCCGACGAACAGCCGCAGCCAAGCGTACTGGATGCGGTTGGTGTCCTGGAATTCGTCGACTAGCACGTGGCGGAAGCGCGCCTGGTAATGCGCGCGCATGGATTCGTTGTCGCGCAGCAGCTCGTAGGTGCGCAGCAGCAGCTCCGCGAAATCGACCAGCCCCGAGCGCTGGCAGGTTTCCTCGTAGGCCGCATACACCCGGCGCAGTTCGCGCTGGGTCGGGTCGCCAGCTTCGCCCAAGTCGCGCGGCCGGCGGCCTTCTTCCTTGTGGCTGTTGATGAACCACATGGCCTGTTTCGGCGGCCAGTAGGCCTCGTCCAGATTGAGGCCCTTCATGATCCGTTTGATGAGTCGTAGTTGGTCTTCACTATCAAGAATCTGGAATGCCTGCGGAAGGTTTGCTTCGCGCCAGTGCGCACGCAGCAGGCGGTGCGAGAGCCCGTGAAAAGTGCCGACCCACATCCCGCTCACCGGTGCGTGCAACATCGCCTCGATGCGCCCACGCATCTCGTGCGCCGCCTTGTTGGTGAAGGTCACGGCGAGGACCGAGTGCGGTGAGATGCCTTCCACGCCCACGAGCCAGGCCACGCGATGCGTCAGTACCCGGGTCTTGCCGCTGCCCGCGCCCGCAAGCACCAGCAGCGGTCCCGGTGGCGCACATACCGCCTCGCGCTGGGGATCGTTCAGGGAATCGAGCAGGGAGGAGACATCCATGCGCCGATTCTACCAGACGCGCGCTACCGGGGTTCAGCGCCGGAAGCGGCGAGCGGAAACGGCACTTGCTGCTCTGGTTCCGTTAGCTGCGACAGGCGCTTCATTCCGCCAGCAAAAAGCCGGCGCCCGGTCTTGAAGGAAGTGTTGCCGTGATGCCGTGATAATTTCAGGCGGCAGCAGGAGACGACGGAAGGAATGCTTATTCGACCGTCACCGATTTCGCCAGATTCCGCGGCTGGTCGACATCCGTCCCCTTCGCCAGCGCGACGTAATAGGCCAGCAGCTGCAGCGGGATGGTGTAGAGAATCGGCGAGGTGTATTCACCCACCTCGGGCATGCGGATCTTGGTGGTGTTGCTGGCGCGCACGCCGGTGCCTTTGACCGAGAACACGTACAGCTCGCCGCCGCGGGCACGCACTTCCTGCAGATTCGATTTCAGTTTTTCCAGCAGCTCGTCGTTCGGCGCCACCGCCACCACCGGCATCTTGGCGTCCACGAGCGCCAGCGGGCCGTGCTTGAGCTCGCCAGCGGCGTAGGATTCGGCGTGGATGTAGGAAATCTCCTTGAGCTTGAGTGCGCCTTCCATGGCGATCGGATAATGCACGCCGCGGCCGAGGAACAGCGCGTGGTGCTTGTCCACGAAACGCTCGGACAGCTGGCGTATTTCCTCGCTCAGTTCCAGCACCTTCTGGATGCGGCCGGGAAGTTGCTCCAGCTCTTCTACCAGTTTTTTCTCCTTGTCGGCGGTCAGCCCATGCCGGCGCGCCAGCGCGATGGTTAGCAGCAACAGTGCGGTAAGCTGGGTGGTGAAGGCCTTGGTCGAGGCCACGCCGATCTCGGGACCGGCGCGAGTGAGCAGGGTGAGCTCTGACTCGCGCACGAGCGAGCTTTCCGGCACGTTGCAGATAGCGAGTGAGTGCCCGTAGCCGAGTTTCTTGGTCTGCTGCAGCGCCGCCAGGGTATCGGCGGTCTCGCCGGACTGGGAGATGGTCACCACCAGCGTGCCCGGCAGCACCACGTGCTTGCGGTAGCGGTATTCGCTCGCGATCTCGACGTTGCACGGCAGACCGGCGAGGCTCTCGATCCAGTAGCGCGCCACTGAACCGGCGTGGAAACTCGTGCCGCAGGCGATGATCTGCACTGCCTTGGTGGCGTCAAAAACCGCCGCCGCGCTGACGCCGAAGGCTTCCTCCAGGATCCGGTTTTTACCCAGGCGCCCTTCGAGCGTATCGGCCACGGCCTTAGGTTGCTCGAAAATTTCCTTCTCGGTGAAGTTGCGGTACTGGCCGCGATCCACCGTATCGGCCGAAGCCTCGGACACTCGCACCGCGCGGTCGACCTTATTGCCCGCGGCGTCGTAGATGGTGCATTCGTCGCGACGAAGGTCGGCGATGTCACCGTCCTCAAGGTAGATCACGTTGTGCGTCACCGGCGCCAGCGCCAGCACATCGGAGCCGATGAAGTGCTCCCCGATGCCGACGCCAACCACCAGCGGGCTGCCCTTGCGTGCGGCGATCAGGCGATTCGGCTCCTCGCGGCAGACGATGCCGAGGGCGTACGCGCCCTCGAGCTCGGCGATGGCGGCCTGCGCCGCCTTGAGCAGATCCTTCTTTTTCGTCAGGTGGTGGTGGATGAGATGTGCCACCACTTCGGTGTCAGTCTGGGACGTAAAAGCATAACCCAGGTCTTGCAGCCTTTTGCGAAGTTTTTCATGATTCTCGATGATGCCGTTGTGCACCACTGCCACGGAATTGCCGGAAACGTGGGGGTGGGCGTTGTCCTCGCTCGGCACGCCGTGAGTAGCCCAGCGGGTGTGCGCGATGCCGGTCCGGCCTTGGGTGTTTTGTTTCTGCATAGAGTTTTCGAGCGCCTTGACCTTGCCGACCGCACGCACACGTTCCAGCGCCGCGGCAGGGCCGATACCCAAGACCGCGAGCCCGGCGGAGTCATAGCCGCGGTATTCGAGCCGCTTCAGGCCCTCGATCAGGATCGGAACCACGTTGCGCTGCGCGACCGCGCCGACGATGCCACACATGAGGGAGACCTCTTATTTCTCGCTCTTGGCTTTCTTCACAGGCCGCTTCCAGCCGGCCCGCGATTTCTGTTCCGCGCGCGACAACGTCAGTTCTCCCGCGGGTGCATCACGCGTGATCACCGAACCGGCGCCGATGGTGGCGCCCGCGCCGATGGTGACCGGCGCCACGAGCGCCGTATTGGAGCCGACGAAGACGTTGTCGCCGATGATGGTGCGATGCTTGTTGGCGCCGTCGTAATTGCAAGTGATGGTGCCGGCGCCGATATTCACATGGCGCCCGACGGTGGCGTCGCCGATGTAGCTTAGATGATTCATTTTACTGCCTTCACCGACTTCGGATTTTTTCACCTCAACGAAGTTGCCGACGTGCACATGGTCGGCCAGTGCGGTCGCCGGGCGAATACGCGCGAACGGCCCGATGCGGCAGTCCGCGCCTATTGATGCATCGTCGATGACACAGTTCGGATGGATGACGCTGTCGGCGCCGACGGTACAATTGCGGATTATGTTGTTCGGTCCGACTTGGACGCGATCGCCCAGAACGACCTTGCCCTCGAAAACGACGTTGACGTCGATCATCACGTCGCGCCCGCAGATGAGTTCGCCGCGCACGTCGAGGCGCGCCGGGTCGCGCAGGGTGACGCCCTGGCTCATAAGCCGCTCCGCCTGTTGCCTCTGGTATAGACGCTCCACCTGGGCCAGTTCCTGTTTGCTGTTGATACCGAGAATCTCGGAGACATCCTGAGGGATGCGGGTGGCGATCGGCACCCCGTCCGAGACCGCCATGGCAATTATATCAGTCAGATAGTACTCGCCTTGGGCATTGTGATTGCGTAGGCCTGCGATCCATTTTTTGAGGCCGGTGGACGGCGCCGCGAGAAACCCGGTATTTACCTCGCGCACTGCGGCTTCGGCCGGCGAAGCATCCTTGGCCTCGACAATCCTGACCACGTTTCCCGCCGGGTCGCGTAGCACGCGTCCGTAGGCACCGGGCTCGGCCAGCTCGGCGGTCAGTAGTGCCAGGGAGCCTTGGCCGGCGGCGGACAACAGATTCCGCAGGGTCTCCGGTCGGATCAGCGGGACGTCGCCGTACAGTACCAGCACCACGCTCCGGTCGGCCACTGCCGGCAGGGCCTGGGCCACGGCGTGGCCGGTGCCTTTCTGCTCCGCCTGCCGCACCCAGTTCACCTGGGCCTGAGGAAAAGCCTCGCGCACCCGTTCGCCGCCGTGGCCGTAAACCACGTGCACCGCGGCCGGCTGCAGCGCCCGCGCGCTGTCCAGCACGTGCGCGAGCAGGGCCCGCCCCCCCAGTCGGTGCAGCACCTTGGGAGTGTCGGAATACATGCGTTTACCCTGGCCGGCCGCCAGAATGACGATTTCGAGGGGGGCGGGCATGTTGTTAACTATACAAAAAACCGACCGTAGCGAGCCGATCTATTGTAGTGTCGGCAGATCGCCGGCCGGGCGGCCGTTTTTGATTTCCTCGGGGGTGGCGCTGCGGATGTCCTGCACCGTCACCTCGAAAGTAATGGTCTGGCCGGCGAGCGGGTGGTTGGCATCGACTGTGATTTTGCCGCTCTCGATGCGCGTCACTGTGAGCACGATGTTCTCGCCCTTGGCATTCTGCGCCTCGAACTCCGCGCCCAGGCGTCGCAGCTCCGGCGGCGCGTTTTCCAAGTCGTCGGTGAACGTGAGCTTAGGGTCGTGTTCGCCGAAGGCATCCGCCGGCGTAAGTGTAACGTTCACGCGATCACCGACGCTGCGACCTTCGAGCGCCTGTTCGATCTTGGGAAACAGATCCGCTCCCGAACCGTGGACGTAGGATACCGGTAGATCGCGATATTCGAAGATATCGCCCTTCTGGTTGCGCAACAAGTAGGTCAGCGACACGACTTTGTTTTTGGCGACGACGGAATCAGACATGAAAGTAACGCTGAATAAATACGCGGGGGCCGCTTACTTGCGGGTGCGCTCGCGCAGTTTCTGGATCGCGCGCAGTTGCGCGATGGCCTCGGCGAGTTCGGCTTGGGCGCGGGCATAATCGATGTCGGCCTGGCGATTGCGCAGCGCTTCCTCGGCGCGCTCCTTGGCCTTGACGGCGGCGGCCTCGTCGAGATCCTTGGCGCGCAAAGCAGTATCGGCCAGCACCGTGACCACGTGCGGTTGCACTTCAAGCAGCCCGCCGGAAACATAGAAGGACAGATCCTCGGCGCCGCTACGCACGCGCACCTCGCCCGGCTTCATGCGCGCAATGAGCGGCGCATGCCGCGGCAGGATGCCGACCTCGCCGGTCACGAGCGGCGCGAACACGATATCCGCCGTGCCGGAATAAATCCCCTTTTCAGCGCTGGCGATATCGACTTGGATGGTAATGGCCATTAGAGTGTTTTGGCCTTCTCGACCGCCTCTTCGATGCCGCCAACCATGTAGAACGCCTGCTCCGGCAGGCTGTCGTATTCACCGTCCACGATCCCGCGGAAACCGCGGATCGCGTCCTTGAGCGAAACGTATTTTCCCGGGGTGCCGGTGAACACTTCAGCCACGAAGAACGGCTGCGATAGAAAGCGCTGGATCTTGCGCGCACGTGACACCGTGAGCTTGTCGTCCTCGGAAAGCTCGTCCATGCCCAGGATCGCGATGATGTCCTGCAATTCCTTGTAACGCTGCAGCGTCGCCTGCACGTCGCGGGTGGTGCGGTAGTGCTCCTCACCGATGATGTTCGGGTCCACCTGGCGGCTGGTTGAATCGAGCGGGTCGACGGCCGGGTAAATACCGAGCTCCGCGACCTGGCGCGATAGCACGACGGTCGCATCCAGGTGCGAAAAGGTCGTGGCCGGCGACGGGTCGGTCAAGTCGTCGGCTGGCACGTACACCGCCTGCACCGAAGTGATCGAACCTTTCTTGGTCGAGGTTATGCGTTCCTGCAGGATGCCCATTTCGTACGCCAGAGTCGGCTGATAACCCACAGCCGAGGGCATGCGCCCGAGCAGCGCCGACACTTCGGTGCCCGCGAGGGTGTAACGATAGATGTTGTCGATGAACAGCAGAACGTCGCGGCCTTCATCGCGAAAGTTCTCGGCAATGGTCAGGCCGGTGAGCGCCACGCGCAGGCGGTTGCCCGGCGGCTCGTTCATCTGACCGTACACCAACGCCACCTTGTCGAGCACGCCGCCTTCCTTCATCTCGTGGTAGAAGTCGTTGCCCTCGCGGGTGCGCTCGCCGACACCCGCGAATACTGCGTAACCGGAGTGCTCGACCGCGATGTTGCGGATCAGCTCCATCATGGCCACGGTCTTGCCCACGCCGGCGCCGCCGAACAGGCCGATCTTGCCGCCCTTAGCGAACGGGCAGATGAGGTCGATCACCTTGATGCCGGTTTCGAGCAGTTCGGCGCTGGCGGCCTGGTCCTCGTATGAAGGCGCCTGACGGTGAATCGGCATGAGCTTTTCGGCCCCGACCGGACCCTTCTCGTCCACTGGATTGCCGAGCACATCCATGATGCGACCGAGGGTCTTGGTACCGACCGGTACCGAGATCGACGCGCCGGTGTTTACCACGTCCACGCCGCGGCGGAGGCCGTCAGTCGATCCCATGGCGATGGTGCGCACCACGCCGTCGCCGAGCTGCTGCTGCACTTCGAGCGTGAGCCCGCCGTCCGCGAGCTTCAAGGCGTCGTAGACTTTGGGCAGGCCTTCACGCGGGAACTCGACATCCACGACCGCGCCGATGATTTGCACAACTTTTCCGTTTGCCATCTGTCAATGCCTCAAAAAGTAAAATCCGTCTAACCGCTTAAACCGCGGCGGCACCGCCAACGATCTCGGAGATCTCCTGGGTGATCGCCGCTTGGCGCGCCTTGTTGTAACGCAGTCTCAATTCATCGATCAGCCCGCCGGCGTTGTCCGAGGCCGATTTCATCGCCACCATGCGCGCCGCCTGCTCGCAGGCGAGGTTTTCCACCACGGCGCGGTACACGCGCGCCTCGATATAGCGCGTCAGCAGGTCGTCCAACACCTCTTTCGAATCCGGTTCATAGATGTAATCCCAGTGGTGGCGCAGGCGCTCTTCCTCATCCTGTTCCGCCGGCGGCAGCGGCAGCAGCTGTTCCACGAAGGCTTGCTGCGACATGGTGCTGGCGAAACGGTTGTACATCAGGATCACGCGGTCGAGGCTGCCGTCTATGTAGGCGTCCAGGATCACCTTGATCGTCCCGATCAGGTCCTCGAGCCGCGGCATGTCACCCAGGTGCGAAACGTGCGAGACGATGTTCGCGCCCATGCGCTTCATGAAGCCGAAACCCTTGCTGCCGATCGTGCAGACATCGATGGTCGTTTTTTTCTCTGACCACTCTCTCATCGCCGCCAGGGTGGCGCGCAGCAGGTTCGTGTTCAGACCGCCGCACAGGCCGCGGTCCGAGGTCACGATGATGAAACCGACACGCTTCGGTTCGCGCGCGAGCGTGAACGGGTGGCGATACTCGGGGTGCGCATAGTGCAGGTGGCGGATGACATTGCGGATCTTCTGGGCGTACGGACGCGCTGCCTGCATGCGCTCCTGGGCGCGACGCATCTTGCTCGCCGCGACCATCTCCATGGCACGCGTGATCTTCTGCGTGTTCTGGATCGACTTGATCTGCTTGCGTATTTCTTTGCCGACGGCCATCTTTTTCGTTCCGGGTTTCGAGTTTCAAGTATCGGGTTATCGCTAGCTTCGGGTTCCGGGCGTCCGCGTTTTAACTCGACCCATACGCCGCAACTGCTTTACCACGTATGCGTCGTCTTGAAGTCGGTGATCGCCTTCTTCAGCTGCGCTGCGACCTCGTCGCCGTACTCCGGCTTCTGGTTGATTTGGTCCATCAATGTGCCGTGGCGCAACTTCATGTACGACTGCAACGCGTCCTCGAACGCGCGCACCTTCTTGGCGTCCACGTCGTCGATGAAGCCTTCGTTCACCGCAAAAAGCGAAACCGCCATCTGGGCCACACTCATGGGCGAATACTGCGGCTGCTTCATGAGCTCGGTGATGCGCTGGCCGCGATCGAGCTGCTTGCGCGTCGCCGCATCGAGGTCGGAGGCGAACTGTGCGAAGGCCGCGAGCTCGCGGTATTGCGCCAGCGCCAAGCGCACGCCGCCACCGAGTTTCTTCACGATCTTGGTCTGGGCTGCACCGCCGACGCGCGAGACCGAGAGACCGGCGTTGATCGCCGGGCGGACACCGGCGTTAAACAAGTCGGTGTCGAGATAAATCTGGCCGTCGGTGATCGAGATCACATTCGTCGGCACGAACGCCGAAACGTCGCCCGCCTGCGTTTCGATAATGGGCAGCGCGGTGAGTGAGCCGGTCTTGCCTTTGACCTTGCCGCCGGTGAGTTTTTCGACGTGATCGCTGTTGACGCGTGCGGCGCGTTCCAACAGGCGTGAATGCAGATAGAACACATCGCCCGGATAGGCCTCGCGACCCGGCGGACGGCGGAGCAGCAGCGAGATCTGGCGGTAGGCCCAGGCCTGTTTGGTGAGATCGTCGTAAATGATCAGCGCGTCCCGGCCGTTGTCGCGGAAGTATTCGCCCATGGAACAGCCGGAGTAGGGCGCCAGATACTGCATGGCGGCGGACTCCGCCGCAGTCGCTGCGACCACGATGGTGTGGCCCATGGCGCCGTGCTCCTCGAGCTTGCGCACTACCGCCGCGACCGAGGAGGCTTTCTGGCCGATGGCGACGTAGATGCATACCACGCCCGTGCCCTTCTGGTTAATGACGGTGTCCACCGCCAGCGCCGTCTTGCCGGTCTGGCGGTCGCCGATGATGAGCTCGCGCTGGCCGCGTCCGATCGGCACCATCGAATCGATAGATTTGAGACCGGTCTGCACCGGCTGCGATACTGACTGGCGCGCGATCACGCCCGGGGCGATTTTTTCGATCGGCGAGGTAAGCGTGGTTTTGATCGGCCCGCGTCCGTCGATCGGATTGCCGAGTGCATCGACCACGCGCCCGATCAGTTCGTCGCCCACCGGCACTTCCATGATGCGGCCGGTGCATTTGACGGTGTCGCCCTCGGTGATGTGCTTGTACTCCCCCATGATCACGGCGCCCACCGAGTCGCGCTCGAGGTTGAGCGCTAGCCCGTAGGTGTTGCCGGGGAATTCGATCATCTCGCCCTGCATCACGTCGGATAATCCATGGACGCGGCAGATGCCGTCGGTGAGGCCGACCACGGTGCCCTCGGTGCGCGCCTGGGCTTTGGCTTCGAACTTTTCGATTCGCGCTTTGATCAGGCTGCTGATTTCGGAAGGATTCAGTTGCATGGGTGCATTCCCAAAGTGTCAAAATTGATTCAGTGGCTCAGGTGCGCCGCCAGTTCCTGCAGACGCGCGCGCACCGAACCGTCGATTACGAGGTCGCCGGCACGAATCACGATCCCGCCCACGAGCGCCTTGTCCACCTGCGCCTGGATATTTACCTCGCGACCCAGCTTGCGCCGCAGTGCCTCGCGGATGCGCTCCAGCTGCGCGGTCTCGAGCGGAAACGCGGACACCACGGTGGCCTCGACGCGTGCCTCGGCCTCAGCCTTGAGCGTCTCGAATTGTGTCACGACCTCGGGCAACAGCCCGAGCCGGCGGTTGTCCACCAGCAGGCGCACGAAATTCGCGCCCGCTTCATCGATTTGCTGGTGGCAGACGCCAAGAAACAAAGCGAGAAACCGCGCACGGTCGACGCGCGGATCGTCTGCCAGACGTGTCACGTTTTCATCCGCCGCTACAGCCGCGATCAGGCCCAGCATCTCGGACCACTTCTTGAGTTCGTTCCGCGCCTTGGCGAGCTCGAACACGGCTTCGGCATAGGGACGGGTCAGGGTCTGTTTTTCAGCCATCGTGCGCTACCTTACAGCTGCTTGACCACCGCCTCGAGCAACCGGGCATGGGCCTGCGCATTCACTTCTTTCTCGAGAATACGCGAGGCGCCGGCCACAGCCAGCTCGGCTACCGCCGCGCGCAGTTGTTCCTTGGCACGGTTCACTTCCTGTTCGATGTCGGCGCGCGCGCCGGCGATGATGCGATCGGCTTCGACCTTGGCGTGTTCCTTGGCTTCGTCCGCGATCTCGGCGGCGCGCTTCTCGGCCAGGGCAATGACCTCGGCGGCGTCTAGCTTCGCTTTCTTGATTGTATCGAGCGCCTTCTTCTCGCCCAGTTCCTGCTCACGCCTACCGCGTTCCGCGGCGGCCAGGCCATCGGCGATAGTGCGCTTGCGGTCTTCCAGCGCCTTGGTGAGCGGCGGCCAGATGAACTTCATGCAGAACCACACGAACGCCACGAAGGCGATCATCTGCCCGATCAAGGTGGCATTGATATTCATGTCCCGTACTCCGGAATCAAAGCGATCGCGTTTGTTTTATCCGCCTACAACCGCGAACAGGATGTACATCGAGATACCGACGGCGATCATCGGCACTGCATCCACCAGACCCATGACGATGAAGAACTGGGTGCGCAGGGTCGGAATCAGTTCCGGCTGGCGCGCCACGCCCTCGAGGAAGCGGCCGCCCAGAATGCCGATCCCCACGGCGGCACCGAGGGCGCCCAAGCCCATCATGATGGCGCCGGCGATGTATAGCAACGATTGTTCCATGATTTTCTCCTGTTGAAAATTTATAAACGAATGAAATCGGTCAGTGATGTTCCTGGTGCGCCATCTCGAGATAGACGATGGTGAGAACCATGAAAATAAATGCCTGCAGCGTGACGATCAGGATATGAAAAATGGCCCAGCCGAGCTGCAGAAGCCCCGCAAATGGGCCGAGCAACCACCCGGCACCGTACATCACGGCAATCAAAATAAAAATCATCTCTCCGGCATACATGTTGCCAAAGAGTCGCAACGCCAGCGACACGGGCTTGGCGATGAGGTTCACGCCCTCCAGGAACAGGTTGACCGGGAGGCCCCACTTGCCGAACGGCTGCAGCGTGAGCTCGCCGAGAAAACCGCCGAAGCCCTTGATTTTGATGCTGTAGAAAATGATCAGGACGAACACGCCCAGCGACATGCCGAATGTCGCATTCGGGTCGGTAGTCGGCACCGCTCTGAGGAACGGCAGGCCAATCGCTTGCGCCGTTTGCGGGAAAATGTCGATCGAGATCAGATCCATCAAATTCATCAGGAAAACCCAGATGAAAACGGTTAGCGCAAGCGGCGCAACCAGCGGGTTGCGCCCGCTGAAGGAACCGCGCACCGTGCTGTCGATGAACTCAACGATCCATTCAACAAAATTCTGAAGCGCGCCGGGAGTCTCGGCCGTGGCGCGCTTGGCGGCAAGACGAAACAGGATCAAGAACAGCAGGCCCAATCCGATCGAAAACCCGAGGGTGTCGAGGTGGATCGCCCAAAAGCCCATTTCCTTCAGCTGTTCGTGATCATGGGCGATGCCCCAGCTGCCGTCGGGCAGGCGGCCGAACGTCAGGTTCTGCAGATGATGCTTGATGTATTGTGACGCGGTCAGCGTTTCACCCGTCATGATTCACTCAATCCTGTCATCGTATGCAATATGATTATCGAGGCGGCACTAAATAACATGAACACGTCAGTTCAGTCAGCTCCGCCATGGCCTTGAATCGTAATAATCCGGCCGCTTTAATAATCGAACCCATTACGATTTCCATTTTTGACCCGGCGCACTTCCGGTCTCACCAATCCATAGAACACCCGTAACGGGTTGCCTCGGTTAAAAAACATCGGTTAAAAAACAATCGTGCCGGGGTCAACTATCCGATTCTTCGTGCCGCAAATCTGTCGCCGATCTGACATTTGCCAGAAACCCGAACTGGCTGACAGAGAATGCGGCTATCAACGGTAATGGTGCGAGCTTCCATGCGCCCATCCCTAAGCCCAAGCACAGCACGGCTAGTCCGTAGCGCGTGATGGTGCTCGCAAATAGCGAACCCAAGCCGCGTGCGCGCCGCACGTTCAAACCCAGCCATCCACTCAGCAGCACGGCGGTACTCCCGCCATACAGTGCTGAAAAAAATTCCGGCCGGCCGCGCATGTAACCAAACACGGCGGCAACCAGCAACGTCAACAAGGCCTGGAACAATACGACCCGGCTTACCCCTTTGCGCAGCGTATCCATCCTGGCGCCCAGCGCCCAACCCGAACGCTCTTGCGACAATGGGCGCAGCAGCCGCAAAAATGTAGCCCTGCTTCGCTCGTCTTGCCATTTGTAAACAATGTTTCCATAAGCGCTATCACCGCCGTCCCCGAAAGAGCGGCGCCACGGGATCCGGCGGCTACGTCCGCATCTGGTACGTCCGGGTACCGCTTCTCCGCGGCAAGATTTATAGGGGCACCATGCGGTTACGGCGTTTTAGCCTTGAAAACAGTGGAAAAGGGGATTTTTAACGGCGGCGAAGTATAAGGTGAGCCCGGAGGAGGGGTCAATATATGCCAATAGAATCTGATTATGGCGCTGGGTATATTTATAGCAACGACGCAGCAGCAAACGTTATTTCTACGTCCGGTTGCAGGTCTTGGCCGGGAAAACTACCTCTTAGCAACTAATGAAATCAGCCGACGAATCGAAGGCGGCGTGGTTGCAGCGAAATCAAATTTACGGGGCGGAAGGCGGTGTTTCTTTGGCAGGTGCCGCGGGCGGCGGGGCGGTTTCAGTTGGCGGCGCTCCCGCTTGTTCGGGTTTATTGGTGACCAACCCGGCCGACAGTTTCTGAGAAGCCTCGATATCCTCCGGCGTCATCTTCGACTTCAGTTGGTCGCGGCGCGCAATGGCCAGCACGTTGCCCTGTTCCGCCGCGCGCAGATACCAAGCCAGTGCGGTGACATTGTTTTTCGGCATGTTGTACCCGAATTCATACAAGATGCCGATCTCGAGCTGGGCCTCGGCATTGCCCTCGGTGGCCGCCTGACGCAGCTGATCGAGAGACGCCTCGTCCTGAGCCGCGCCAAGCACCGGCAGCAGCATCGCAAATACCATGACAAGCCATGTCTTTTTCATCTTATGCATAAAGATAGGCGCTCCATTGCCTCCTGCAACCATTGTAGTCCGTCCTCAAATCCCCGCACGATTAGGGGGAAAACCGCTAGCGGAGATGGGCCAGAATGCCATCCAGCTCATCGAGCGTGTTATATTCGATCACCAGCCGACCCTTGCCTTTGGCGTTAAAGCGGATACGCACCCTGGCGCCGAGTTTCTCCGTTATCTGCTGGGCTAGCGCGCGGGTATCGGGATCCATGCGAGCGCCTTGGGCTTTGCGCCCCACCGGTTTGGTAAGCAGACGGCGTACCAGGTTCTCGGTTTCACGCACCGATAATCCCTTGTCCACCACCTGATGCGCGGCCTGGCTCTGATCCTTGCCTTCAAGGGCAAGCAGGGCGCGCGCGTGGCCCATGTCCATCCTCGCGTTTTCCAGCAGTTCGCGCACGTCGGAATTGAGCGTCAGCAGCCGCAGCATGTTAGTGACGGCGGCGCGCGAGCGTCCCACGGCGTCGGCCACCTGCTGGTGCGTCATGTGGAACTCGTCGATCAGGCGCGTGAACGCATTGGCTTCCTCGACTGGATTCAGGTTCTCGCGCTGTATGTTTTCGATCAGTGCGATCGCAATCGCAGCTTCATCGGGAATCTGGCGTACGACCGCGGGTACGGTTTCGAGGCCGGCCAGTTGCGCCGCACGCCAGCGGCGTTCGCCGGCAATAATCTCGTAATTGCCGGCGGACAGAGGACGCACCACGATCGGTTGCACCACACCCTGGGCCTTGATCGACGCGGCGAGTTCTTCCAGCGCCTCGGTGTTCATGTGCGTGCGCGGCTGATACTTGCCGCGCTGCAACTGGTCGATCGGGACTTGGCGTAATTCGTCTTTTGCCGCGGGTGTTTCATAGGCGCCGAGAAGCGCGTCGAGACCGCGTCCCAGACGCTGTTTCTTTGTGCCGATCATACCCGCTGCCTCCGTATATGCCTGGTAACGCCGAAACACCCGTTATCGGCGGCCGGCAATTCGCGACGAATTCCTTCCCAGTTGCTCATGCCGCCACGACTTCCTCTTCCCGACGCAGCATCTCGCCGGCGAGCGCGAGATAGGACTGCGCGCCTTTTGACTGCATGTCGTAGGCGATCACGGGCTTGCCGTGACTAGGGGCCTCGGCCAACCGAATATTGCGCGGAATGATGGTGCGGTAGAGCTTGTCGCCAAAGTGCTGTTTCAGCTGCGCCGAGACTTCGTTGTCGAGATTGTTGCGCGGGTCGAACATGGTGCGCAACAAGCCCTCGATCTCCAGTTGGGGGTTGAGCGTCTCGCGGATCTTTCGCAGCGTGTTGAGCAGCGCCGTCAGGCCCTCGAGCGCATAGTATTCGCACTGCATTGGAATCAACACCGATTGGGCCGCCACTAATGCGTTGATAGTCAACAGGTTCAGCGCCGGCGGACAGTCGATGAAAATATAATCGTACTGCGTGCGCACGTTCTCGATGGCGGCGCGCAAGCGCCGCTCGCGCCGGTCGAGCTCGATAAGCTCGATTTCGGCGCCCGATAACCGGCTGTTGGCCGGCACTAGATCATAGCCGCTCTCGGTGGGTGTCAACGCCGCTTCAATCGGTTCGAGACCGATCAGGACCTCGTATGTCGTAATGCGGCGATCGTCTTTGTTGATGCCGCTGCCCATCGTGGTGTTGCCCTGCGGATCAATATCGATCAGCATCACGCGGCGACGCGTCTTGGCAAGCGACGCTGCGAGATTGATACTCGTCGTGGTTTTGCCGACGCCACCCTTCTGATTGGTTATCGCGATGACCTTGCCCATCGGGCCGCTGCTCCTTCCCCCTCAACTCGGCGCCACGATGACCACATGCCGCGCGGCATCGAGCCCCGGTACGCGCAACGCCTTGACCTCCGCCTGGTATCCGTCCGTGACGGCCGCCAGCTCCTCCTGTGGAAAGACACCCTTCATCAACAGAAACCGGCCGTGCGACGAACACAGGTGCCGGCTTGCCGCCAGCATATCAGGAATGGAAGCGAACGCGCGAGCAATCAGCGTATCGAATTTTTCCGTCGGATGGAATTTCTCCACGCGCTCCTGCACTACCTGCACGTTTTGCAGCCCGAGCTCATGGATTGCCTGGGTGACAAAGCGGGTTTTTTTCGCGTTGCTGTCGAGCAGTGTGAACGTCAGCTCCGGACGGGCCAGCGCCAGCGGAATGCCGGGCAGCCCGGCGCCGGTGCCGATATCCAGCACTCGCGACCCCTGCAGGAACGGAAGCACCGACAGGCTGTCCAGCAGATGGCGCGGCACCATTTGTTCCGGATCGCGCACGGCGGTGAGATTGTAGGCGCTGTTCCATCTTTCGAGATATTGCAGAAACTTCAGCAATTTCCGCCGGATGGGGGGCGCAAGATCGATGCCCATATCTTGCAAGCCCCGCTCCAGCTTTTTTTCGAGGTTCACCTCGAGTTCCTCCCATGCCTGTTTTTACCGACTTCCCATTCCTGCACTCGCCATTTGTCCAGAATGATCCCTTCGCGGGAACGTAAACCAGGAAAACGTTTTCTGTTTTGACGTATTTCCTCAGGGCCGCACCGGCAAATGGATGCCGGTATGATAAACGGATTATCAACGCAACATGAATAATCTTAATCTTTTGTAAAACATCGCCTTGGCCGCTTACGCATCTTCCGCGAATAAACCGCCTGACCGCCTCGATAATCCCTTTATCCCCTTCCTGCTATCAACGCGCACAGGCTCGGCTAAGCTCGGGGAAAACCGCGTAAACGAGGGAAAATAACCATGAAGATGAAAATTCAGGTTCTATTCTTCCTTGGAGCTTTGAGCGCTCCACTTGGCGGCCCAGCCGCCGAAACCGGTCAGGCGCCGGCGGCATCTGAATCCGCCCCGCGATCTGGCCAACCCGCGGTACCGGCCGCCGGCCGGGTGACACACGCCCAATTCACCAGCACGGTGAAAAATCTCGAGCCGGTCGACTCGCTCATGACTCTGAGCAACAACAAAATACGCATCGCATATTTCACGGAGATCGAGGACATGGCCGGGCAGACGGTCATCCATCGGTGGGAATACAATGGGAAGGTGGTTGCGGAGATTCCGTTTAAGGTGGGGGCGGTTCACTGGCGCGTTTATTCCACCAAGACCCTCGACCCGTCGTGGGTCGGTGAATGGAAGGCTTCGGTGGTGGACGCCGCCGGCAGCAGTCTTAGCGTGAATACTTTCATTTACACGAAAGCGAAGGATGCGCATTCCCCACCTGCCCCCAAGACATCATCAACACCGGCGCCGTAGTGCGACCGCTCGCATCAGGGGGCGACCAGCACTGGAGCAGACACCACCACAGAATAATCGCCGAATAAAGCGCCAGCGTGATGAGCGTGCCTCCCCACTGGCAGGTCGGGCGCTGACCAATTTATTAATCTGACCGTGCGGGACTTCCATTGGCCACGTCACGCGGGGGCGCGGATACCCATCAATTGTCTATCTCGACACAGAATTGCAGCAACCGAACAACGATGGCAAGGACAGCCCCGACAACGGTCACGATGATAATCATTTATCAAAGCGTTTTCCTCGCGACGATCGACAAGCTCGCACCTCCGTACAGGCGCACGCGCCGCCGACCGCCCTCGGCGACAGTGACACCAGGTTCGGAAACAAACATGATCCCCTTGGCCGGGATGACCACGGCGCTGGTGAGCAACATAAATGCCCGACGGTTTTGGATAACGCAGCCTGACAGGAGCAGTCTGGTGCGCCAATTGGATTTTCAGCGATCCCTCAGCTGGAGCAACGCCGCCAGTTGAACCGGCATTGTCAGCGTCAATACGCCGATAATGAAGGCAAATAGGTTGCTGGTGAGCAGAATCCGGATCAGGCAGTACCGCTACCGCCCGGGGTGGTCTCCCTAGGGCAGCCTCCTGTTTCGCTGGCGCCATCCAGACACCATGGATTTTCCCCATATAGCCCGCCGACAACGTCCGCGGGGGCCTCAAGCGCGGCGGCGGCGCAGATGGATCAACAGCAGGGAGATGGCCGCAGGCGTCACACCCGAGAGACGGGCGGCCTGGCCCAGGGTGGCGGGACGGTGCGCCAAAAGCTTCTGCCGCACCTCGACCGAAAGCCCGCGCACGTTGTGATAGTCGAAGTCTTTGGGCAACGCGGTCTCTTCGTGATGCCGGTGCATCTCGATCTCTTCCGACTGCCGTTCGATGTACCCGGCGTACTTGGCCTGTATTTCCAGTTGTTGCGCAATTTCCTCGTCCGCGACCGCCGCGCCGGTCCCGGGCAGGCTCATGAGCGCCGCGTAGGAAACCTCCGGGCGCCGCAACAGTTCCATGAGGTTGGCCTCCCGCGCGAGCGGCTGACCGATGACGTGCGCCGCGGCCTCCTCCGGCACCGCACCGGGACGGATCCAAGTTTTTTTGAGACGCTCTTGCTCGCGCGCAATCGTTTCGCGTTTCTCATCGAAGCGCTCCCAGCGGGCTTCGTCCACCAGACCCAGCTGCCGGCCGGTCTCAGTCAGGCGCAGATCGGCGTTGTCCTCGCGCAGCAGCAGACGGTACTCGGCGCGCGAAGTGAACATACGGTAGGGTTCGGTGACGCCACGCGTGATCAAATCGTCGATCATCACGCCGAGGTAGGCTTGATCGCGCCGCGGCCACCACGGTTCCCCGTCCCGCCCTTGAAGCGCGGCGTTTATTCCGGCGACCAGACCCTGCGCCGCCGCTTCCTCGTAGCCGGTCGTGCCGTTGATTTGGCCGGCGAAGAACAAACCGTCGATCATTTTTGTCTCCAGCGTGGGCCGCAGATCGCGCGGGTCGAAATAGTCGTACTCGATGGCGTACCCCGGACGAGTCAGCACGGCATTCTCGAACCCCGCGACCGAGCGCACCAGATTCCACTGCACGTCGAACGGCAGACTCGTGGAAATGCCATTGGGATAGACCTCGTACGTGCCGAGCCCCTCGGGTTCGACGAAGATCTGGTGCCGGGCCTTGTCCGCGAAACGCATGATCTTGTCCTCGACCGACGGACAATAACGCGGCCCCACACCCTCAATCACCCCCATGTACATCGGCGACCGGTCGAGCCCGCTACGGATGATCTCGTGCGTGCGTTCATTCGTGTAAGTGATGTGACAGGCGACCTGACGGGGGTGTTCCTCGCGCGTGCCCATGAACGAAAACACCGGCGTGGGTTCATCTCCAGATTGAACTTGCATGTCAGAATAATCAATCGTGCGGCCGTCGATCCGCGGCGGGGTGCCAGTCTTCAGGCGCCCGACGCGCAACGGCAGCTCGCGCAACCGCGCGGCGAGCGCGTTCGCCGGCGGATCGCCGGCGCGGCCGCCCTGGTAATTCGAAAGCCCGATGTGAATTCGTCCGCCGAGGAACGTGCCGGTCGTCAGCACCACTGCGCGGGAGCGCAATTTCACGCCCATCGCGGTCACGACCCCGGTGACACGCTCGCCCTCAACGATTAGATCCTCGGCCGCCTGCTGGAACAGCGTGAGATTCGGTTGATTTTCCAGCGTTGCACGCACGGCGGACTTGTAAAGCTGGCGGTCGGCCTGCGCGCGCGTGGCGCGCACGGCCGGGCCTTTGCGTGCATTGAGAATGCGAAACTGGATACCGGCCCGGTCGGTGGCGCACGCCATGACGCCGCCGAGAGCATCGATCTCCTTCACCAGGTGCCCCTTGCCGATGCCGCCGATGGCGGGATTGCACGACATCTGGCCGATGGTTTCGATGTTCTGGGTGAGCAGCAGTGTCTTGGCACCCATGCGCGCGGCCGCAGCCGCGGCCTCGGTGCCGGCATGGCCGCCACCGATGACGACTACATCGTAGGATTCCGGGTGCAGCATCTTACGCGCAGGCTAAACTGGGTAAACTTTGTGCAAACGATCATAAGCCAGCGCAAGGTGAATTTCATCTTCCCGCGACTCTCGGCTATAACAATAGGTAACGCTTGGCTCCCGGTCTCCCGAAAACCCTGCTGAAACCAATATGTCACTTGCTCCGGAAAAACCAACACCACCGGCCCATATCCTGGATGCGCTCATCAATCGCATCGGCCAGGTCGTGCTTGGCAAGGAACGCCAGATAAGGCTGGCGCTCGCGTGTTTGCTTGCCCGCGGACACTTGCTGATTGAAGACCTGCCGGGAGTCGGCAAGACCACCCTGGCGCACGTGCTGGCCCGGGTGCTGGGGCTACAATTCAAGCGCATCCAGTTCACCAGCGATCTGCTACCGGCGGACATACTGGGCGTTTCGATTTATCAGCCGGACACCAAAGCGTTCATGTTTCATCCGGGGCCACTATTCGCCCAGCTCGTGCTGGCAGACGAGATTAATCGCGCGAGCCCCAAAACGCAGAGTGCGCTGCTCGAGGCCATGGAGGAGCGCCAAGTCACGGCCGAAGGCCTGACGCACAAACTGCCGGAGCCGTTTTTCGTGATTGCGACGCAGAATCCGCATCACCTGATCGGCACCTACCCGCTGCCGGAGTCGCAGCTTGACCGCTTTCTCATGCGCATCGAGATGGGTTACCCCGACCGGGCGGCGGAACGTGCGCTGCTCAAGGGTCGTGATCGGCGCGAGCTGCTCGAGTTGCTGCAGCCGGTGATCAGCACCGACAAGCTTTCCGGCCTGCAGCAATTAGCCGCCCGCGTGCACGTCGCCGAGCCGCTGCTCGACTACGTTCAGAACCTGCTCGAGGCCACGCGCCATACCGCTGACTTCACCGAAGGCCTGTCCCCGCGCGCCGGGCTGGCGCTGCTGGCGGCCGCCCGCGCGTGGGCGCTGCTGGCCACGCGCGACATGGTGTTGCCGGAGGATGTGCAGGCGATCGCGCCGTCGGTGATCGGTCATCGCCTGCGTTCCGCCATTGGCGGCCGGGCGGTTTCGGTCGCGCGCCTGATCGAGTCGGTGCCGATTCCCTGATGTCCACGGCACACGCGCCCGCGGAGATCGTTTTGGGGCGCCGACAGCTGTTCATGCTGCCGACCCGATACGGGCTGCTCTTCGCGTTGCTGCTGGCCGTGCAATTGCTCGCCGCGATCAATTACGGCAACGGTCTGGCATACGCGCTTACGTTTCTCCTCGGCTCGCTCGCGGTGGTGTCAATGCTTTACACCCACCGCAATCTCCTGCACCTGCGCCTGGCCGCACGCCGCGAGGCGCCAGTGTTCGCCGGCGAGGTCGCGTTGTTCCGGATTCATCTGATCAACGAAGCCAGCGTGCCGCGCTTCAGTGTGGCGGTCGTCTGTAACAATAATGAAATCGCATGTGTGGACATCCCGGCGCGTGGTTTCGTTGCTGTCGACTTGCCGGTACCCGCCACCCAGCGCGGCTGGCTCGCGGCTCCGCCGATTTCGATTTCAACCCGCTTCCCATTGGGCTTGCTGTATTCGTGGTCGCGCCGCGTGGTGCTCGACCAGACCTGCCTGGTGTACGCGCGTCCGGCGGAGCCGACGGCGTTTCGCGTCAGCTCGGCGGAAGGATTCGAAACAGCGCAGGGATTCCAGAAGGGTGGTGATGACTTCATCGGAGTGCGCGAATTCCGTCCCGGTGACTCACCGCGCCATGTGGACTGGAAGGCGGCGGCGCGCGGCGAGGTCTGGCACACCAAACAATTCGGCGGCGGCTACCAAGCCACGGTGTGGCTCGATTGGGACGCGCTGCAAGGACTCGACGCGGAAACCCGGATTTCCGTGCTCACCCGCTGGGTGCTCGAGGCACAACGCCAGGGAATGCTTTACGGCCTGCGCCTGCCGGGGCAGGCGTTCCCGGCCGGCAACGGCGACGCGCATCAATACGAATGTCTGAGGGCACTGGCACTGTTCGGATTCATGTCATGAACGCCGCTCTGGTCGACCGGCGCGTGTTGCACAGTCTGCTGGCGGCGGGCGCACTGGCGGTAGCGCCGCACGCGCTCGAGGCGCCGCCATGGGTCGTCGCAGTATTCGTCGCCGGCGCGACCTGGCGTTACCTGTGCGAACGGTTGTTCTGGCCGCGTCCAGGTCGCCTGGTGCGCACCGCAATCATGCTGTTGATCTTCGTTGCCGTGTTCCGGCAATACCACTCCCCGCTCGGGCGTGATCCCGGCATGGCGCTTTTCATTACGCTGCTCGGTCTAAAGTTTCTCGAAATCAAAACCGCGCGTGACTATGTAGTGAGCCTATTTCTGTATTATCTCGTCATTCTCGGCAGTTTTCTGTACTCGCAGTCCCTGTGGCTCGGCGCCTGGGCGCTCCTGGCGGTTACAACCGCCACCGCGGCCCTCATGCATCTGGTCCAGCCAGCCGGGTTGTCCTTGGCGTCGCGGCTGCGCCTGTCGACCATCATGCTGGTCAAGGCGCTGCCGCTTATGATCGTCGTTTATCTGTTGTTCCCGCGCATCAGCGGCACCCTCTGGGGTCTGCCGGCCGACGCTTACAGCGGGCTGACCGGGATGCCGGACGCCATTCAGCCGGGCAGTATTCGCAGCCTGAGCCAGTCCTCCGAGATTGCCTTCCGTGCCGCGTTTGACGGCGTGCCTCCGCCCTTGCGCGAATTATATTGGCGTGGCCTGGTACTGGAGCAAACGAACGGCCACGGCTGGAACCGGATTCCGGCGCCCACCGCCACGGAGATCCCGTTCGAGCCGCGTGGCGAACCGCAGCACTATCAGGTGACGCTGGAACCCAGCAACAAACCTTGGATGCCGGTGCTGGGTCTACCGACCGACGCGCCGAAAGGTGCCCGATTGAAATCCGACTTCACCCTAGTGCACAACGAACCGATTCGGGAACGGCTTACTTACACGCTGACGTCCTATCTTCGGTACCACACCGGCGACCTCGATGCCGCAGAACAGTTGCGCGACCTGCAACTGCCGCCGCGCCTGAGCCCGCGGGTGGAGGCGCTTGCTGAGTCGTGGCAGCTTACCAGCCGCGATTCGTACCAAGTCGCGCAAGCGGCACTCGACTATTTCCACCGGGAAAATTTCGTTTATACGCTCAACCCGCCGCTGCTCGGCGACGATCCGGTGGATCAATTCCTGTTTGACACGCGCCGTGGTTTCTGCGAGCACTTCGCTTCGGCCTTCGTGACGTTGATGCGCGCCGCTGGGGTGCCGAGCCGCGTGGTTGTGGGTTATCTCGGGGGCGAGATCAACAGCGCCGGCAATTATCTCATCGTGCGTCAATCCGACGCGCATGCCTGGGCGGAAATCTGGGTACGCGACCGCGGCTGGGTGCGCCTGGACCCGACCGCGGCGGTCGCCCCGGAGCGCGTGGAGCTGGGCATCGACGCCGTGCGCCGCCTCGAGGAACGGGGGGTCGCGCTCGGGAGCCTGCCGACCGATGCGGTACTGCGCGCTCTGCAACTCGACTGGCTCGAACGCGCGGCGCGCCAGGCGCGCTGGTATTGGGATCTCACCAATCTCACCTGGTATCGTTGGGTGATCGATTACGGCAAGGAACGCCAGGAGCGGTTTCTCGCATCACTCGGTTTGTTGGATATGTCGTGGAATCGCATGCTCGGCCTGGCACTCGGCGGCGTGTTGATACTAACGCTCCTCTATGTGTCACTGCTCAGCCGACCGGGAAAATCCACCGACCGCGCACTTGCGCTGTACCTGCGCTTTTGTCGCAAGCTCGCGCGCGCCGGTCTGGTGCGTGCGCCGCATGAAGGCGCCCTCGATTTTGCGCGCCGATGCTCGCATCGCCGACCGGATTTGAAAGAACGCATTGATGTCATCACACGGCGATATACCCGTGCACGCTACGGTCAAATTACCGATGCGCAGGAGTGGCGTGCCCTCAAAAACGAGGTTGCTGCTTTCAAGGCCTGAACCAATGACCATCGGTTTTTATTTTCCGATGCAGAAGCTGGAAAAAATCCGCCCCAGCAAATCGTCCGGTGTGAACTCGCCGGTAACTTCCGCCAGCGCTTGCTGCGCGAGACGCAGCTCCTCGGCCAGCAACTCACCCGCGCGCGTTTCCTTGAGCTGCGCCCGGCCGCGCGCGACGTGGTCCTGCGCGCGGCGAATGGCGTCGAGATGCCGGCGGCGCGCCATGAACGCGCTCTCGCCCGCGGGCTGAAAGCCCATACACGCCTTCAAATGCTGCCGCAGGTCGTGGAGCCCGGCGCCGGTTTTGACCGACAACGCGATCTCGACAGCGCCCGCGGAATTCGTGGCACCGACCGCACGGCCAGTGAGATCGGTCTTGTTGCGGATCACGGTTCGCGGCAGCGCGGGTGGAACATGTTTTAGAACTTCCGATGGCAACCCAGCGCCGACGGCGTCATCCAGCACCAGCAGTACGCGGTCGGCACGCTCCATCTGTTGGCGCGCGCGGCGGATGCCCTCGGATTCAATTTCATCGCGCGACTCACGCAGGCCGGCGGTGTCGACGACATGCAACGGCATGCCGTCGAGATGAATCCGTTCGCGCAACACATCGCGCGTCGTCCCGGGGATCGGGCTCACGATCGCTGCCTCGGTGCGGGCCAGCGCATTCAACAGGCTCGACTTGCCGGCGTTCGGCGGGCCGGCCAGCACCACTGTCATTCCGTCGCGCAGCAGCACGCCTTGCTGCGTCGAAGCGAGCAAGTCGTCGATGCCGCGCGTTAGTCCGTCCAGCTCCTGCACAACTCGTTCGTCCGCGAGAAAGTCGATCTCTTCTTCCGGGAAATCAATGGCTGCCTCGACGAACATGCGCAGCCGCGTGAGCGCTTCCACTAGCGCGTACACGCGTCCGGAAAATTCACCCTCCAGGGAACGCAGCGCCGAGCGTGCCGCCGATGCGGAACCAGCTTCGATGAGATCAGCGACCGCCTCCGCCTGGGCCAGATCCATTTTGCCGCTCAGAAACGCCCGCTCGGAAAATTCTCCGGGACGCGCCAATCGCGCGCCGAGTTCGAGCGCGCGCGCGAGCACCATGTCGAGCACCATCGGCCCGCCATGTCCGTGCAGCTCAAGCACGTCTTCGCTGGTGAATGAATGCGGCGCAGGAAAGAACAGGGCCAGGCCCAGATCGATGGATTGTCCAGCGGCGCCGAGGAACCGGGTGAACGTCGCGTAACGCGGGCGTGGGAGTCGACCGAGCATGGTCTCGGCGATGCTCCGTGTCGCCGGTCCACTGACGCGCACGATCCCGATCCCACCGCGCCCGGGGGGCGTGGCGATGGCCGCAATGGTGTCAGTGGGGATCACGGCGAGCGTGATGGGCGGCTACTTCTTGCCCTCGATAACGCGGGTAATCCGCCATTGCTGCGCGATCGACAAGATGTTGTTCACGGTCCAGTACAGCACCAGGCCCGCGGGGAAGAACAGGAACATCGCGGTGAACACCACCGGCATCACCATGAACACCTTCTGCTGTACCGGATCAACCGGTTGCGGGTTCAGCTTCTGCTGGGCGAACATGGATACGCCCATGATGAGCGGGAGCACATAGTACGGGTCCTGCGCCGATAGATCCCGGATCCACAAAATCCACGGGGCCTGACGCATCTCGACGCTCTCGAGCAGTACCCAATAGAGGGCGAGGAATACCGGAATCTGAACCAGGATCGGCAGGCAACCTCCGAGCGGGTTTATTTTCTCAGTCTTGTACAACTCCATCATCGCCTGGTTGAGTTTCTGGCGGTCATCGCCGTAGCGTTCCTTGAGCGCCTGCATCTTGGGTTGCAATTTGCGCATCTGTGCCATGGATTTATAGCTGGTCGCAGACAACGGATAAAACGCGGCCTTGATCAGAATCGTCAGCACGATAATGGCCCAGCCCCAGTTGCCGAGCAGGCTGTGGATCGCCGCCAGCAACCAGAACAGCGGCGCCGAGATGAACGTCAGCCAGCCGTAATCCACCGTGAGGCTCATGCCGTCCGGCAGCGTTTTCAGAATTTTGTGCTCCGTCGGCCCGGCATAGAAACTCTCCTTCAATATACCAGTCTGACCGGGTGCCACCTTGGTGGGATTGAGGTTCTTGAATCCCAGGACGTGATGTCCATCCTCAAGCGTGCGGCTGAAAAATTCATTATGCTGATCTTGGGGCAATAACCAGGAGCTCACAAAATACTGTTCAAGCATGGCGACCCAACCGCCGGCGACATCGGCCTTGAGGGTCTGCTCGGTCATCTTATCGAACGGTATCTTTTCGAATTTGTTATCGGGGGTGTATATGGCGCCGCCGGTGTAGCTTGGGGTAGCGCCGAAGAATCCCCGCTTTGCCAGAGCGTGCGTGCGCTGGAACTGGCCGTAGAAATAGCCGCTCCATTCGTGATTGCTGGCATTTTTTACAGTGAATTCAACGTCCACGACGTAGCTGCCACGATGGAACACATAAGTTTTGGTGTATTGCACGCCGTTGGCAGCAAGCCAGGTTAATGGCACGCGCAGTTCGTCTTTGCCCTCGGCAAGGTCGTATCGGTTTTTTTCGGCCGTAAAGCGTACCTTATGTGTCGGATACTGGCCGTCTAGGCCAATGACCCCCGATTGTGTGATAAAAAATTCAGGGCCCTTGTCTTGCATCAACAAGAATGGTTCATCAGGCTTGTCCACGCTGACGGGGTAACGTCTCAGATCCCATTGGCGCACATCGCCACCCTCGGTATCAATCACGGCTTCGACGAGGTCCGTGCGAACGTGAATGCGCGTCTCGCGTGGAAGCACTGCAGTCATCTTGGGCGTCTTTGTTTGCTCCGCGCCGGCTTGCTCAGGGACGGCGGGCACGCTGGGGGTGCTGTTTGATGGCGCACTTGGGGCCGGCGTGGTGCTTACCGGAGGTGGTGCGTTTTGCTGTTCCCACGCCTGCCATATGAACATCAGTACCAAGGCCAGCGCAAAAAACAGAAGCAGTCGCTGGTTATCCATGCCTTGGCTCGGATGATGCACGGGGTGGTGGAACGGGGTCATAACCGCCGACATGCCATGGATGACAACGCAGAATCCGTCTCATCGCGAGCCATGTTCCGCGCGCCGCGCCGTGGTTTTCGATCGAATCGAGGGCGTAATGGGAACAGCTGGGGTGAAAACGGCAATGATCCCCCAGCCAGGGACTCAGAATGTAGCGGTAGCCACGAATCAGGGCGATTAGAATCTTTTGCACTGTTGTTCGACCATTTCCCACATCTTTTGCAAAGAGGTTCGCAAGCATTCAACACTCGCCCCGGCCGCGCCTGGATTGGCTACCACGACAATGTCCAGGCCGGCCAAATTTGCCTGATCATGACGAAATGACTCGCGTATGCAGCGTTTAACCCGATTTCGCTCCACCGCTCGGGGCGAAACCCGTCGCGAAATAACAATGCCCAAACGCCCGTAGGAGTAGGAATTCGGAGTCGCGTAAACCCTGAACAATACGTCACGCCAGGGTCGGTTACTCTTCAGGGTTGTTTCAAATTGCGTCGGCTTCAACAACCGACGTGACTTGGGCAGCCCGTAACGGGCCCTGGTCAAAATTAAACGCCAAGTCGAGCGCGACCCTTGGCCCGGCGCGCAGCCAGCACGCGCCGACCGCCTTTTGTTTTCATTCGGGCGCGGAATCCGTGGGTACGCTTGCGTTTGATTACACTGGGCTGAAAAGTGCGTTTCATCGTGATCCGTTTTTTATGGCTGCGAAGGTTTCTGCTGCAAAAGGGCGGCAAACTTACTGCTTTCGATGAAGGTTTGTCAACAGATTATGACGTTAATTTATTGTAAATCATAATAATCAATTGTATCTGTGGATAACTCAACATCGAGCAGATAAACTTCGGCTCCTTTTGTCCAGTATCTGGATCCCGTGGTATGCAGTCACGCGTTTGGCATAAATGTCTAGAACGACTCGAGGAGGAACTGTCTGCCCAACAGTTCAATACTTGGTTACGGCCGCTGCATGCGGTCCAAGATCCGCAGATGCTTCGACTTCTTGCACCAAACCGTTTCGTTATGGATTGGGTGCGCGAACGATTTCTCGAGAGGATTGCCGAGCTGACCGCGGAATATAGCGGCGGTGTTTTGAAAGTTCAGGTGGAAGTTGGTAGCCAATCTCGCGCTCCCGCCGGCCAATTAAATACCACCGTTGCAAAGGTTGAAGCCGTTGCTCCCAAAACATTATCGATAATAGGCCGACTGAATCCCGATCTTACGTTCGATACCCACGTCGAAGGAAAATCGAACCAGTTAGCGCGCGCGGCAGCGAAACAAGTTGGTGAAAACCCAGGTGGGGCATACAACCCGCTATTTATCTATGGCGGAGTTGGTTTAGGTAAAACCCATCTGATGCAGGCAGCCGGTAATCTGATGCTTGCGCATCGACCGAATGCCAATATTGCGTATGTGCATTCGGAACGTTTCGTTGCGGATATGGTTAAGGCACTGCAGCATAACGCAATCAACGAATTCAAAAAAAATTACCGTAATCTCGATGCATTGCTCATAGACGATATACAATTTTTTGTAGGAAAAGAGCGTTCTCAAGAAGAATTATTCCATACATTCAATGCCTTACATGATGCAAAACGTCAAGTTATCATCACTGCTGATCGTTTTCCCAAAGAGCTGGTCGGCGTGGAGGAACGTCTTATATCGCGCTTCGGTTCCGGGTTGATTGTATCTATTGAGCCGCCTGAATTAGAGACACGTGCCGCTATTTTAATCAAAAAAGCGAAACAGGAGGGCATTGGCCTATCTGATGATGTAGCATTTTTTATCGCGAAAAGGGTTAGATCAAATGTACGCGAACTTGAAGGGGCTTTGAGACGCATATTGGCAAGCGCATACTTTACTGGACGTCAAATTGATACAGACTTGGTAACGGACAGCCTGAAGGACTTGATCTCTTTCCAAGAACGGCTTGTGACAATAAATAACATCCAGAAAACCGTTGCAGAGTACTACAAGATCCGAATCGCTGATTTACACGCAAGGAGTAGGTCAAGACAGGTTGCAAGACCGAGGCAGGTCGCCATGGCGTTAGCGAAAGAATTGACCGATCACAGCTTGCCTGAAATTGGCGAAGCGTTTGGTGGTCGTGACCATACAACAGTCTTACACGCATGTAGAAAAATTATGGAACTCAAGACAAAGGATTCACGTATGGAAGAAGACTACAGCAACCTTATACGAATCCTGACAAACTGATCCAGCGCTGTTATTAACCTGTTAACGAAGTTTGTGGATTCCTAATGAGCCGGTATCATTCACAACTTACAACTCTTGTTCACACCATGCCATACATGTTGTACACAAGCTAATTACAACTGCAAATGCTACTAGAAACGCTGCGGGAACGGTTTATTCACATAAAGCGACCAAGCTAACTACTACAATAAAAAAACATTAGGTAATAGGAAAATGCAGATAAATCTCACACGCGATGAGCTGCTGAAACCGCTGAGCTATGTTGCGGGTGTGGTGGAAAAACGCCAGACCTTACCGGTTTTGTCTTATGTGCTGTTACGGCAGCATGATGGTTCTATGACCCTTACCGGTACAGATCTAGAAATAGAGGTAGTCGCAACAGTAAAGAAAAATGATATCGCTGATGCTGAATTAACACTTCCCGCCAGAAAATTACTCGATATTTGCCGTGCGTTACCAGGTAGTGCGGACATCGCGATTCGTAAAGAGGGGGACAAGGCCGTAATTAAATCAGGTAAAAGCAGATTTACCTTAGCTACGATGCCAGTAACTGACTTTCCCTATATACAGCCACTACAGTGGGAGCAAGTACTTACAATCAAAAAAAGTGCTTTAAAGCTGATATTTGAACAAACGCATTTTTGCATGGCGCAACAAGATGTACGGTATTACTTAAATGGTTTGTTACTCGAATTTATGGGTGAAATCATTCGTGCAGTTGCAACCGATGGGCATCGAATGGCGATCAGCGAAGTTCTCACAGAAAAGGGAGTTACAAGTGACAAACAAGTAATTATCCCTCGCAAAGGTATACAAGAGATGCTGAGACTATTGGATGATACTGATGATCCTGTCGAAATAAAGGTTGGTGTTAACCATCTGAGGGCACAAACTACTGAATTCGCATTTACCTCGAAATTAATTGATGGGCGTTACCCAGACTATTCGAAAGTAATTCCACAATCGCAGAGTAAATTGCTGAAACTACCGCGCGAAACTCTGCGCGAAACCTTGAGCCGTGTAGCCATTCTATCCAGCGAAAAGTACCGCGGCGTACGTCTTAATTTGGCAAATAAAATTTTACGTATTACGGCACATAACCCGGAGCAGGAGGAGGCTCAAGAAGAGATAGCGACTGATTATGTGGGCGAGAATATGGAAATTGGATTTAACGTCAACTACATGATCGACGCGATTTCAGCGCTTCGTTCAGGGGAAATTATTTTTGGGCTGAATGATCCGAATACTAGTTGTACTTTTGCATCTCCAGACAGCCACTATCCATTATACGTTATAATGCCAATGCGCCTCTAAGCACTCAACGAAATTTTATGTTTCACGTGGAACACTAAAATTAGCTCCACGTGGAACATTGCTAGCACTTATAAATGACACAACCTAAAAAAGAGATAGCCGCCGCGTACGATTCACGCAGTATTCAGGTCCTTAAGGGACTTGAAGCCGTCCGTAAGCGTCCAGGAATGTACATTGGGGATACCGATGATGGAACAGGTCTTCATCACATGGTATTCGAGGCTGTTGATAACTCTATCGACGAAGCACTCGCCGGATTCTGTAATCGCATTAGCGTCACTATCCATAGCGATGACTCCGTAACTGTTTCAGATAATGGCCGCGGAATACCAACTGAAATTATTCCCGAAGAAGGTCGTTCTGCAGCAGAAGTCGTTATGACGGTCCTTCATGCGGGCGGTAAGTTTGATCAAAATTCCTACAAGGTTTCCGGAGGGTTGCATGGTGTGGGTATCTCTGTGGTTAACGCGTTATCTGAAAGCCTTGAGCTTACGATCCGTCGCGGAGAAAAAGTATATTTTCAGAAGTATCGTTTGGGTGAGCCAGTTGCACCCCTGAGGGCAATTGGTGAAAGTAGTGAGACTGGTACGGATGTCCGTTTTAAGCCCAGCAGTAAGGTATTTAGCAATACTGTATTCAACTACGACATACTTGCTAAGCGCCTACGTGAGCTTTCATTCCTCAATTCAGGTGTTAGCATTTCCTTGGTAGATGAACGCAGCGGCAAAGAGGATATCTTCGAATATAAAGGTGGCATTGCCGCATTTGTTCAACATTTAAATCGCAATAAAACACCACTCCACCAAAAGTCCGTATACATTGCGGCCGAACGTGAGCGCCTCACCGTTGAACTCTGCATGCAATGGAATGATACCTATCAGGAGAACATATTCTGTTTCACCAACAACATTCCTCAGCGCGACGGAGGAACTCATTTGGCCGGCCTGCGTGCTGCCATGACGCGCACACTCAATCAGTACATAGAAAAGACCGGTTTGGCCAAAAAGGAAAAAATAGAGATCAGTGGTGATGACGCCCGCGAAGGCCTGACGGCAGTTTTATCGGTAAAGGTGCCCGACCCCAAATTTTCTTCGCAAACCAAGGATAAACTGGTTTCTTCCGAAGTGAAGGGGATCGTCGAATCCGTCGTTAACGAAAAGCTTACAGAATACCTCGAGGAAAACCCGATAGATGCAAAAGCAATTTCCTTAAAAATAGTTGAAGCAGCTCGGGCCAGGGAAGCAGCGCGGAAAGCACGCGAGATGACCCGACGCAAGGGGGTTTTGGATGTCGCGGGTTTGCCAGGCAAGCTGGCGGACTGCCAAGAGCGTGATCCAGCAAGGTGTGAGCTTTATTTGGTTGAGGGGGATTCGGCTGGTGGCTCAGCCAAGCAAGCGAGGGATAGGCGTTTCCAAGCGGTCCTTCCGCTGAAAGGTAAAATTCTCAATGTTGAACGGGCAAGGTTCGATAAGATGTTGTCGTCGGCGGAAGTGGGCACGTTGATTACGGCATTGGGAACTGGCATCGGTAATAACGATTTTGATATCAATAACTTAAGATATCATCGCGTTATTTTGATGACAGATGCAGATGTGGACGGGTCTCATATCCGCACCTTGTTATTGACCTTCTTTTTTCGACAGATGCCAGAAATGATTAGCCGTGGCCATGTGTATATCGCACAGCCTCCGCTATTCAAGATCAAGCAGGGAAAACAGGAGCGTTATCTGAAAGACGAAAACGAGCTCCAGGAATTCCTGCTTGAAGCTGCGCTCGCCGATGCCGTGCTGAACACATCGAGTCAGGAAGTCGTCACCGGTGTCGAGCTCGGCAATTTGTGCCGCAGCTATCTCACCGTGGAGCAGACCATCAAGCGTCTATCGCGGCGCTACGACCCCGAGGCCCTGCGCCGCATGATTTATCTATCGCGACTCACACCCGATATGTTGAAGGACAAAAGACAAGCGGCCAAGTTAGCCCAAGAACTGCAAGGGCGGCTGACCAGCGATATTAACCATGGGCGCCGTTATGAAATCGAGCTGGGCATCGACACCCGTAACAATCTTCAGGAATTCGTCGTAACTCGCCACGAACACGGCACCGCGACACGCACAAAAATCGACGCGGAGTTCATTTCCTCCGGCGAATACGCTTCGATGCGGGCATTGGGTGAGCGGCTGGAAAAATATTTTAGCGACGAGGCGACCATTCAACGGGCCGAAAAGAATCAGAAGGTCGGTAGCATCGATACAATGCTGGAGTGGCTCATGAGCGAAGCCCGTCGCGGACAGACGATACAGCGTTACAAAGGGCTGGGTGAAATGAACCCGGAGCAGTTGTGGGAAACGACGATGGATCCGCAGACACGCCGACTCTTGAAGGTCAATGTCGACGACGTCGTCGCTGCTGAAGAAGTGTTCACGACCCTCATGGGCGATCAGGTCGAGCCGCGTCGCGAATTTATTGAGAAGAATGCTCTCCAAGTGAGCAACCTGGATATTTAGCTTCTTTCATTGTTGAGCTATACAGATCCCGCAACCACACCGACGGCCTAATGGAGCGTACGAGGGATACTCAAAGTAAATAAGGGTATTTCTGCATCAAATTCGGTACCATCGTCGGCTAACATCTGGTAACTACCACGCATCGTGCCGACAGGCGTTTCCAGAATTGTGCCACTCGTATACTGAAAACTTGTGCCTGGTAACAAATAAGGTTGTTCACCAACCACACCATCGCCCCTAACCTCGCGGGTCTGATCGTTGGCGTCGGTGATTATCCAATGCCGCGTAACCAATCGCGCAGGAATGGCGCCGGCATTGGTGATTGTAATCGTATACGCGAAAACATAACGGTTTTGATCCGGAGCCGACTGGCCGGGAAGGTAGACCGTCCTCACGTCAATCTGTATCTGGTGTTTGTCGTTGGAGGTCATTGGCAGTCTCGGGTAAATCTGGAGGCAGAACTATTTTGCAACACTTTGCCGTTGATGGGTATCACTCTGATGTTCGGTTAGGGGGATAAAACAGCCAAGTCAGGACCACGAAACCAGAAAAAACCGTATATATCATTGTAAAAACCCATTCCGGAGCGGTATAAAAAATCAAACGCTCGATCCAGTAGCTGAAAAAACTTCTCTCATATGTGAGCAATCCGGACTTGATGCGAAATGAATTTTCCAGCGCCGTCAGCGGACACGTAACGCCAAGCCACGCTTCCAGCATCACGAACCCGATGGAGATCAAGTGTATCAATCGAAACAGCCGATGGCGCGTCCAGAGCCAGCCACACGTCCAACCGGTCAGAATCAAAAGCTGACCAGCAACCACGAACAAAACGTACGTGGCGTGCACCACAAGCGTAACGTCTGCAAGCAAGTTCCAAGCGTACTCTTCCGTCATGTCGTAACTAAAGAATATTGCGGGCAGTCGACACTGAAGAACTGGATGGGTTGGACATCTATTCTTGCCGCAGTGAGCGAGCGGCCCCACAGACATCCGCTATCGAGACATATCACGCCGTCTCCCCGCCATGGCCCCAGCGTCGACCAGTGCCCGAAAATAACTTGCAAATTGGAGCTACGCCGCGTGCGTACTCGGAACCACGGAAGCAAATCGGTTGGCTGGGTGCCCGGCGGGCCCTTGGGACGCAGGTCGATGCCGCCATCAAGGTCGCAATAACGCAAGCGCGTGAAAGCGTTGACGATGACACGCAATCGATCATAACCATGCAAGGATTCGTTCCACCGGTTGGGCAAGTCGCCGTACATATGTTTAAAGAATTTGGGGTGACTCTCGCTTCGCAGTTCAGTTTCGGCTTCACGAGCCAGTCGCCGGGCATCAGCGAGATCCCAAGACGGCAGTAGCCCGGCGTGTATCAGGGTGTAGCCGATGTCTCCGTCGTGGTAAATCAAGGGACATGAACGAAGCCAGCGCAGCAGCTCGTCGCAGTCCGTGGCACGCAGGATTTCTTCCAGAGTGTCATGTTTCTTGAGTTTGGCTGCGCCTGTAGCCACAGCGAGAAGATGCAAGTCGTGATTACCCAGCACGCTGATAGCGCGCTCGCCCAGATCCCGGACGAATCTTAGCACCGCGAGCGATTCCGGCCCGCGGTTAACGAGATCGCCGGTGAACCACAAGCGATCACGTGCTCGATCGAATCGGATTTCACCCAGCAACGCCCGGAGCGACTGATGACAACCCTGTACATCACCGATTGCGTAAACTGGCATCAGGAAAAATGGGTTGTGCCGACACGCGCGGCCATCTCGATGGTGGCCTGCACCAGCGCGCTGCTGGTACCTGGTTCAGCCGCCGAATGCCCGGCGTCCGGGATGATTTCCAGCCGCGCATCCGGCCAAGCCCGCGCCAGTTCCCAGGCATTCTGGATTGGACAAACGACGTCATAGCGGCCATGCACAATGATTCCGGGTATGCCATTTAAACGAGACACATCGCGGAGGAGCTGGTCCGGTTGGAGAAACGTCTGATGGAAAAAGTAGTGCGCTTCGATGCGAGCGAGCGACAGCGCAACATGTGGTGATCCGAAAAAATCCACCACATGCTTGTTCGGCAACAGCGTGGCGGCCCGGCCCTCCCACAATGACCACGCCTTGGCGCTGGCCATACGTGCGATCTCATCCTCACCCGTCAGGCGCCGATAATGCGCCTGCAGAAGATCGTGTCGCTCGGGCTCCGGGATCGGCGCGATAAAATCCTGCCAGTGGTCGGGAAACAAACGATTCGCGCCTTCCTGGTAGAACCAATAAAGTTCCCAGGGGCGGCACAGAAAAATGCCGCGCAGGATAAGTCCAAGTACCCGTTGTGGATGGGTTTCGGCATAGGTCAGGCAAAGCGTCGAGCCCCAGGAGCCCCCAAACAGCACCCAGCGATCGACTCCAAGGTGTTCGCGTATTCTCTCCATGTCGGCCACCAGATGCCAAGTCGTGTTTTTCTCGAGGCTGGCGTGCGGGGTCGAGCGCCCGGCGCCACGCTGGTCAAACAGGATGATGCGATAGACGTTTGGATCGAAGAAGCGCCGATGGTATTCCTCGCAGCCGGCACCGGGCCCGCCGTGCACGAACAGCACCGGTAGCCCCTTGGCATTGCCGCATTCCTCGAGATACAGCTCATGCGGCGGCTCCACCGCGAGCCGATGGATGGAGTAGGGTTTGATGTCGGGATAAAGTTTTTGCACCGTGGCAATCTCAGGGCGATTCGGTCTCGACGTGTCGGTAGGTTACATTGACAACGCGCGCCAAACGATCGAAACCGATCCAATCCTTGTAAGCAACCAGATCGGCTACAAGCTTGTCGTTCATCTCGGTATCGCGCAGGCGCTGATCGTAGTATTTTTTTACCGCCGTGTGCAGCGCCACCAGGAAACCGCGTTGCGCCAATGCGATCTCGCGCCCGCCGCACGAGCCGTGTCCCGGTATGAAATGAGTGGCCTTGGACTTGAGCGCCAAGTCGATGGCGGCGATCTGGCCCGAAATATTTCCCTGTTCCGGAAAGTCGACGGCGATGCGTTTGTTCAGCACGATGTCACCGAGAAAGATCACGCCTTCTTCCGTCACGTCAATCATGATGTCGTTATCGGTATGCGCGCGATCGTTGTGGACGATGCGGAAGGTCGTGCCATGCAGCCTGAGCCTATCATCATTATCGAGTCCGAGATCCGGTGCCACCGCCGTGGTACCTCGGCTCGCACCCTGTGTCATCTGGTTCATTTTTTCGAGCCAGCTTTCACCGGCGCCCGACTTGATGGCTGCGATCATTTTCGGGTGCGCGTAGATGACCGCATTCGGATACGCGGCCTTGATCGCCTGGTTACCGAGCCAGTGATCGCCGTGAACATGGGTGTCTATAACGGCGATGACGGGATCCCGGGTCACACGGGCGATCTTATTGAGCACCATCTCCCCTACCTGCAGGCTCCCACCCGGGTCGATCACCACTACGCCTCGGTGGACCAGCACGAAACCTGGGTTGTTGGAAAAACCTTGGTTTTCGCGGGTGGGCGCCCGATTCGGGCCCTCGATCACGTAGACGTGATCGGTGATTTTGGTCAAAGGGTAATCGCGTTCGATCGGAGGAGCCTTGGCGTCGGTGCAGGAAAGCAAAACCGGCAGGAAAGCCGCGAAAAGAAGCCACAGGCGCACGGCCACGTCAATGCCTGAGCCAGATTTCATAGATGTAAAGCATCACTTCGAGCACGATGAGGGCGACGATGTACCATTCCACGCGTAACATGCTGCGATTCTGCATCAGGTTTACCGCCGTTTCTGCGGTTTGGGCAATGAGCGCCAGCTTGCGGTCGAGCACCGTGTTGCGTTCGCGCAGTTCGTATTCGTTTTCCAGATGCAGGTACAGGCGCTCGACTTCCGGATGATCCCAGAGCAGATCGGGTTTGTCCTGGATCTCCACGCGTCCGGTCATTTTATGCTGCACCAACAACGTACCGCCGATGTGACGCAGTAGCTGGCGCAACCGCCGGCCGCCTCCGCGCGGATTCTCCAGCTGCCGCGCGAGCGGTTCGATCAAGTCAAATGCGCTCGCCATGGCATTTTCGTAATAGGCTAGCGCGACGCTGCGAGCCAGCGCCGTAGCCACAATTTGCAGGCGCGCCAGCGACAAATCGGCAACGCCGATGCCCTCGAGGGTGACGCCTTCCGGCTGCTTGCCGGCGATGAACAACTGGGCGTCCTCGGTTTCCAACCGGCGCAGCGGGTTCTCCACGCGCGGCCTCAGGTCCTTGAGGAAGTTTTTTTGCTCGACCTCGGTCAGGTTGAACAGCACCGCCGCGCCATATCGAAACAGCATCGCCAGTCCCGCCTCGCCGGCCGGCAGCACTAGCGGGCCCAGGGTGACCTTGGGTTCCACCTGTGGCTCGGACAACCCGCGAAGCTGCAGACGTTCGCCGAGAAAGGCGGCGCGCACCGTGATCGGCTTTTCCTTCGGCAGCCGTCCGGACGGATCGCTGGTTTTGGAGGTCATAAGCGCCTTTCCTGGCGAGACAAATTGCGGTTGATCTAGATACCGAGACGCTCCCAGATGGTGCAGGTCGGCCCGGCGCGGTTGAGAGTGTAAAAATGCAAACCCGGGGCTCCGGCGGTAAGGAGCCGGTCGCACAGCTCGGTGGTAACGTCGAGTCCGAAAGTGCGGATGGCGTCGAGGTCGTCGCCGAATCCCTCGAGTCGCCGGCGTATCCAGCGCGGGATCTCAGCGCCGCAGGCATCGGAGAAGCGGGCGAGTTGTTTGTAATTAGTGATCGGCATGATGCCTGGTACGATTGGTACGTTGAGCCCATGTCCCTCGCATTCCTCGACGAAACGCGAGTAGGCGTCGACATTGAAAAAATATTGGGTGATGGCGGAATCGGCCCCGGCCCTGACCTTGTTGATGAAATGCCGGATATCGGCCTCGGCACTTGGCGATTCAGGATGGAATTCCGGATAGGCCGCCACATCGATGGTGAACTCGTCGCCGGTCTCGGCGCGGATGAAGGCCACCAAGTCGTTCGCGTAACTGAAGTCGCCGGTCTTGGGAACGTCCTTCGGCGGATCGCCGCGCAGCGTAACCAAGTGACCGATGCCGAGCCGGCGGTAGCCGTCTAGCAGCGCACGGACATCCGCGCGCGTGGTGCCGATGCAGGATATATGCGGCGCCGCTTGCTGGCCCATCGCCTGGATTTCCTTGACGGTATCGTAGGTACCTTCGCGCGTGCTCCCACCGGCGCCGAACGTCACGGAAAAGAATTTCGGCTTGAGTTGCGCCAGTTGCTGCACGGTTTCGCGCAACTTGAGCCGGCCCTCGTCATTGCGCGGCGGGAAGAACTCAAAGCTGAATGTGCGCGAATATTTTTTCTGCGAGTCCATGGAATTCTTAGATAACGTAGTTCCGGTTTCGGCGCACGCGTCGAAACCCAACGACCCTCTTTTCGGTGACGATGGGTTTCGCTGGGCTCAACCCGTCCTACGTTAATAGCGGTAATGATCCGGCTTGTACGGTCCTTCCAATGGCACGCCGATATAGTCGGCCTGTTCCCGGGTCAGCGGCGTGAGCCTGACGCCGATTTTCTTCAAATGCAAGCGCGCGACTTTCTCATCGAGCTGCTTGGGCAGCACGTACACCTTCTTTTCGTACTTTGCCGCGTTGTTGAACAGCTCCATCTGCGCGATAGTCTGGTTGCTGAACGACGCCGACATCACGAAACTCGGATGGCCGGTGGCGCAGCCCAGGTTCACCAGGCGCCCCTTGGCGAGCACGATAATCTTCCTGCCGTCGGGGAAGATCACGTGGTCCACCTGCGGCTTGATCTCCTCCCACTGGTATTTTTCGAGCGAGGCGATGTCGATCTCGGAATCGAAGTGGCCGATATTGCACACGATCGCCTCGTTTTTCATGGCTTTCATGTGATCGTGGCCGATAACGTGAACGTTGCCAGTGGCGGTGACAAAGATATCACCCTGGCTCGCGGCGTCGTCCATTGTGACCACGCGATAACCCTCCATCGCCGCCTGCAGCGCGCAAATCGGATCGATCTCGGTCACCCACACGGTCGCCCCCATGCCGCGAAAGGCCTGGGCACAGCCCTTGCCGACGTCGCCGTAACCGAGCACCACGCAGATCTTGCCCGCGACCATGACATCGGTCGCGCGCTTGATGCCGTCGATCAGCGACTCGCGGCAGCCGTATAGATTGTCGAACTTGGACTTGGTCACCGAGTCGTTCACATTCATGGCCGGGAACATCAGCTCGCCGCGTTCCTGCATCTGGTAGAGGCGATGCACGCCGGTGGTGGTCTCCTCGGTCACGCCGCGAATGCGCTTGGCGATCTCAGTCCACTTGTTGGGGTTAGCCCCGAGACTATTCTTCAGCAGACCGAGGAACACCTTCCATTCCTCATTGGCATTGGTTTGCGATTCCGGTACTTTTCCGGCCTTCTCGATTTCCACGCCCTTGTGCACCAGCATGGTGGCGTCGCCGCCGTCGTCGAGGATCATGTTCGGCCCCTTGCCGTCAGGCCAGGTCAGCGCCTGCTCGGTGCACCACCAGTACTGCTCCAGCGTTTCGCCCTTCCAGGCGAACACCGGAATGCCGGCGGCCGCGATCGCGCTGGCGGCGTGGTCCTGGGTGGAGAAGATGTTGCACGAGGCCCAGCGCACTTCGGCGCCAAGGGCCACGAGGGTCTCGATCAGCACCGCGGTCTGAATGGTCATGTGCAGCGAGCCCGAGATGCGCGCGCCCTTGAGCGGCTTGGCGGCGCCAAACTCCTCGCGCAGCGCCATGAGGCCGGGCATCTCGGTTTCGGCAATCTGGATTTCCTTGCGGCCCCAGTCGGCGAGCTTGAGGTCCGCGACTTTGTAATCGGAGAATTTCGGATTGACGACAGCGTTCATGATGATGACTCCAAAATGAACGAGCGCCGTTGCAATAAATTGTCACGTTCCGCCGAGCCTGGCAGGAGGTTCCTGTTGCAACGCTCCTCGGCGATTCCGCGGCCGCCCTGTGGCGGCTTCCTGATTAAAATCTAAGCCGTGGCCGCACTCCTTGCCGTGATGCCGGCGGCGGAGCGGAGTTCCTCGGCCTTGTCGGTGCGCTCCCAGCTGAAGCCTGATTCGGTACGGCCGAAATGGCCGTACGCGGCCGTGGCCTGGTAAACCGGCCGCAGCAGGTCGAGCATCTGGATGATGCCTTTGGGACGCAGGTCGAAATGGCGCTTTACGAGTTCGGCGATCTTTGTGTCCGGGATCACGCCGGTGCCAAAAGTGTCCACATGGATAGATACGGGCTTGGCGATGCCGATGGCGTAGGCGATCTGAATCTCGCATCGCGCTGCCAATCCGGCGGCCACGATGTTTTTGGCCACGTAACGGCCGGCGTAGGCGGCCGAGCGGTCAACTTTGGACGGGTCCTTGCCCGAGAAGGCGCCACCGCCGTGGCGCGCCATACCGCCGTAAGTGTCGACAATGATTTTGCGCCCGGTTAGGCCGGCGTCGCCTACCGGACCGCCGATCTCGAAACTGCCGGTCGGGTTGATGTGAAATTCAGTCTCTTTTCCCAGCCATTCTTTGGGCAGCACCGGCTTGACGATTTCTTCAATCACCGCTTCCTTGAGATCGGTATGCTTGATTCCCGGTGCATGCTGGGTCGACAAGACGACCGCGTCAATGCCGGATGGTTTGCCGTCGACGTATTTCACCGTGACCTGCGACTTCGCGTCCGGGCGCAGCCAGGAGAGCTTGCCGTGCTTGCGCACCTCGGCCTGGCGTTTCACCAGGCGGTGCGCCAGCGTGATTGGCATCGGCATGAGTACGTCGGTTTCATTGGAGGCGTATCCGAACATCAGGCCCTGGTCGCCGGCACCCTGCTCAAGGTCGAGGCCCTTGCCTTCGTCCACGCCTTGGGCAATGTCTGGTGACTGGCGACCGATCGCGGTGAGCACAGTGCAGGTGTCGGGTCCGAAACCCATTGCGTCGGTGTAGCCGATGTAGCGAATGACGTCGCGTGCGACGCGATCGAAGTCGACTGTGGCGCGTGCTGTGATCTCACCCGCGAGCACCACCAGATTGTTCTTGACCAGCGTTTCGCAGGCGACCCGCGCGGTCTTGTCCTGCGCCAGGATTGCATCCAGAACGGCGTCTGAAATCTGGTCGCATACCTTGTCCGGATGTCCTTCCGACACTGATTCTGAAGTAAAAAGGTAACTGTCAGCCATTTGTACGTCACTCCACCCTGTAATACCTGCTTGGGACCGCGCAGTTTAATCAAATCGTCCGTAAATTACATCCCAACGGCTGATTAGCACTGTTCCCACGGCAGTCCGTGAAAACGCCAGCCTCCTTGAGTACTGCGATGGTGTTTGTCGTCCAGCTGCCCCTCGAAGCCCTCGGCCACGTTATAAACTTCTTTGACGCCGCCCTTTACCAGGACCTTGCCGGCCTCGAGCGAGCGCACGCCGCTGCGGCAGATCAACACCACCGGTGCCGCCCCGGTGGCGCCTCCGAGCATGGCCTGACGAACTAGAGTCACGAAATGGGGGTTGATTTTCCAATCCGGCTCGTCGATCCAGGGAATATGAATCGCCCCCGCCGGATGCCCGACGAACAGGTACTCCATGTGCGAACGCACGTCGATGAAGACGGCGTTCGGGTGTAGTTGCAGGAATTCATACGCTTCCTTGGGATGTAGTGTTTTGACATCATCGATCATACCAGCTCGCTCCTCCGGGGCTGTCCCCGGACCGTTCCCATTGGGCATACTAGTCAGGATGCTAGCCGCCCCAATTCAGCCAGATTCACCCGCGCGCCCGCGACCGGCGAAATCACTGCTGCGCGCCACCGGTGCAGCCATCGCAGATTACGCCATGATTCAACCGCGCGATCGCGTGCTGCTTGGTCTGTCCGGCGGCAAGGACAGTCTATCCCTCTTGCACGTCCTCTTGCATTTGCACGACAAAAGCCCGGTTCGCTTCGAGCTGGCAGCTGCCACGGTCGATCCATGCATTGACGGTTTTGATCCATCTTTTCTCCAGGATTATGTTCCGGCCCTAAATATCCGCTTTTACTACCGGCGTCAGGATATCGTCGGACGCGCGCTTAAAACAATGCGAGGCGATTCATTCTGCGCCTACTGCTCGCGCATGCGCCGCGGAATTCTTTATGCCACAGCGCGGGAATATGGCTACAACGTGCTCGCACTCGCGCACCACCTGGATGATCTCGCGGAAACCTTCCTGATGAGCGCATTTTACGGCGGTAGCCTACGCACGATGAAGGCGCATTACCGAAACGATGCTGGCGATCTGCGTATCATCCGCCCGTTTGTGTACGTGCGGGAGCGTCAAACTGCTGATTTCGCCTGCCGCGCTGGCCTCCCGACCATTATGGACAACTGCCCCGCGTGTTTTCGTGTGCCAAGCCAGCGGATGCAGATGAAGCGCTTGCTTTCCGAACAGGAAAAAACACATAAAAAGATTTTTTCGAGCATTCTTACTGCTATAAAACCACTTATGTCAGATAATTTTCAAGAATAAGGTGTATACAACCACTGCTAAGTATTATCAATGCAACTGATAGAATTATGTATAAAGTAGTATGAATTATTTTATTTTGGCGCTATATAGGTAGATAAGTGGGATTTCATAACCATCATAAAGCGGTCTGCCACCTTGGGTTGATTTGCATACCTATCCAAATGGCCTTCCATGGCGTCGGTCACCAATTCCAGACGTTTTTCTGAATCAGGGTGGGTTTTGAACATCAATGATACCGCATCATCCTTCGGATTGATGGAAGCCAGCGTTTGTAATACCGCAGGAAGTCCATAGGGGTCGTAACCGGCGCGCGCCGCTAGCACCACACCCATGCGGTCGGCGGCAAACTCGTCTTCCTTATCGAGACCGCGCGCATAAATCTCAGTTCCGGCCGTGACCAGCTTGGCGTAATCCGGGTTGCCACGGCTCTGTGCGTAGTCACTCAACTTTTCGCTCACCATCACCGTAAGATTGTCTTTGCGCATGGTATTGAGTGCGTGCTTGGCGATGACGTGGCTGATCTCATGTGCCAGGACTCCCGCGAGCTCGGACTCGTCGTGCATGCGCACCAGCATCCCACGGGTGATAAACACGTAGCCGCCGGGCGTGGCGAATGCATTGATGCTGTCCGTGTCCATTACGCCGAAATGCCACGGCAGATTCGGCCGATCGGTGTGCAGCGCAATCCACATGCCGACTCTGTTGACGTAGCTTTGCAACGCTGGGTCGTTTACGAGCGGCGAGGCCCCCAGAAGATTGGCGGCGACGTCTTTGCCGAGCGCGATTTCATCGCCTTCAGACGGCTGACGCAGCGGTTTGCGTTTCTCGCCGACGTTGCGAAGTTTGTCGAGGTCTAGAGTGAACGCCGGAGCGGGCCAGGGGGCGATCAAGCTGAGCGTGGCAACGAACAGAGTGATTTGCGAGATTTTCAAGACGCCTCCTATTTCTTTCCCTGGCTCAAAAACGGGACATTTTTCTCTTTGAGCCCAACACTCAGCGCATATTGGCGTGCGGTATTGTCATTCGCACGATAGGCATTCATCGCTTCCACTGCCTGCGGATTGGGATTGGCGGTTTTCAGGTCCTCGGCACTCAGGCCGCGGATGCCGGTGGTGGCGACGATACCCTGTGAACCGGAGCGCCCGGTTTGCCCGATGTTGCGCAGAATGGCTAGACTTTCGCCGGATTTTTGAGCCTCCGGACCGGTACCCGTGCGCACCTGATACAGCTTGGCCCAGCCGGCTTTGCCCCTTCCCGAGATGCGCATCCAGCCGCCGCGGCGCTCCAGGATTTCCACGGCGGTGTTGGACGGCAGCTGACCCGCCTGCTTGGCGTCGCTGTAGGGCCCGGCCATGAGGGTGATGGCCACGCGCGTGGTGCCAACTTCCTTGGCGTGCGCCATGGGCAGGATCGCCAGTCCGAGCACGAATAAAAAATTGATCGATCGCTTCATCGTGACTCCCATTTCGGTTCGTACAGATGAACCATCATTTCCTTGCCTTTGAGTTTGACAAAGCCATGATCGACGAAGGTTATGACACGAGCCGCAGGCCTCGCGCACGGCGGCGGAAACCAGTACCCGCGCGCGCCCATGCGTGGCACCCTCGATGCGCGAAGCGGTGTTCATGGTATCGCCGATCACGGTGTAATCCTGGCGATGCAGCGGTGATCCGATGAAGCCGACCACCGCCTCGCCGGTGTGGAGACCGATGCCGAAGCGATCGACATCCGGACCGATTTCCTGCTTGAATCGCATCAATGTCTGTTCCATCTCGTGCGCACATGCGAGCGCAGGACTGGCGTGATCCGGTTGATCCGTCGGCGCCCCCTAAAATGCCATGATCGCATCGCCGATATATTTGTCCAGCGTTTCGGCGTGACGGAAAATCACCTCGACCTGAACGCTGAAATAGCGGTTGAGCAAGTCGACAGTCTCCTGCGGTGTCTTGCGCTCGGACAGTGAAGTGAAACCCTGGATGTCGGAGAATAACACCGTCACTTCCCGTTTTTGGCCCGTGGCGTCGGTTTCGCCTTTTTCCACGAGGCTGGAAACCACGCGTGGATCGAGAAAACGCGAAAATAATTGCGTCACCCGTTGACGGTTGCGCCGTTCGAGCCAGTACGAGCGGATAGCCGCGGGCAGGAAAATGTAGCCCGACTCGCTACGCTCGTTCGTCTTGTCATAAGATAGTCAAGACTAACCCAGCAGGGAACGGAGTCAATTCGCGCCAGACGAGCATGGCGGCGCACTTGCCGAATCGATGAGCCCTTCACGCCATAAGAAATCCAGAACCGACAAACCGGATTCATCGCTTTCGTTTCTCACGCTCAGGCCCGCGCGCAGCAGTTACGCGCCACGCTACTGGACGAGCTGGCTGTGGCTGCTGCTGTTGCGAACGATGGCGGCGCTGCCGCTCGCGTGGTCGCGCGCAGTCGGCGCCGGGTTCGGGCTTCTCATGATGATCGCGAACGCGAAGCGCCGCCGCATCGCGCGCATCAATCTCGGAATGTGTTTTCCGATACTGAGCCTGCGCGAACGCGAATATTTGCTGCGACGGCATTTCATCTCCAGTGGTCAGAGCTATTTCGACCTGGCCTATCTCGCGTGGGCCTCCGAGCGACGCATTCTGCGCAAGACGCATATCCGCGGCCTCGAAACCTATCAAGACCTGCGCGGACGAAACGTAATCCTCCTTGCGCCGCACTGCGTTGGCATGAATTTCGGCGGAGCCGTGATCGCGCGCAACCGCGCGCAGTTCTCGATGGTCAAACTGCAGCGCAACCCGGTGGTCAACTGGCTACTCAACCGCGGTCGCATGCGATTCGGGTGTTTCCTGCTGGCGCGCCAGCAGGGGCTGCGGCCGGTGATCCGCGGGCTCAAGCAGGGCTTGGCCTTTTACTATTTGCCGGACGAGGACTTCGGACAGCGCCAGTCGGTGTTCGCGCCGTTTTTTGGCGTGCCGACGGCGACGCTCGCCACCCTTGGACGGCTCGCGCGCCTGACTGACGCGCTCGTGGTGCCGTGTTTCACGCGCCTGCTGCCGGGTGGGCGCGGCTACGAAGTGATTCTGAAGCCACCGCTCGAAAATTTCCCGACCGGCGATCGCGTGCGCGACGCCGCGCGCATGAACGAGGTGATCGAGGAGGGTCTGCGGCACATGCCGGAGCAGTATCTCTGGACCTTCAAGCTGTTCAAGACCCGTCCGGACCACGCGCCTTCGCCGTATGGCTGATGCCCGCTTGAGTCGCTATCTTCACCCGCGCTACTGGCCGACGTGGTTCGGTTTGGCATTGATGCGCGCGGTGAGCTGGCTGCCGCTGCCGCTGATCGCCGTTCTTGGCGGCGCGCTCGGGATGCTGCTGTACGCGTTGCATGCCAAGCGACGCCACATATTGCAGGTGAACATCCGGCGTTGCTTTCCCGAGTTATCGGCGGCGGCGCAGGCGCGCATCGTACGGAAACACTTCCGCGCCTTCGGACAGACCGTGCTCGATATCGGCGTCGCCTGGTGGGCCTCGGAATCGCGGATCAAACGTTTGGTGCGGTTTCGCGGACGCGAGCATTACGACCGCACGCTGCGCGAAAATAAAAACATCATCCTGCTGGCGCCGCATTTTCTCGGGCTGGAATACGGTGGTATGCGGCTTTCAATCGAGCGGCCGATGGTGACAGTGTTTCGTCACCCGGTGAACGAATTGCTGAGCGTGGTGATGGAGCGCGCACGTTCGCGCTTTCAGATGAATCTGGTCGAGCATATCAAACCGCTCACGGCGCTTGTGAAACAGACGAAAAAAGGCGTCCCGCTGTATTACCTGCCAGACCAGGACGCCGGCCGGCGCCAATCGGTGTTTGCGCCGTTCTTCGGCATTCCCGCCGCGACGTTCGTGGTGTTACCGCGCCTGGCCGAAATGACCGGTGCCGTGGTAATTCCCTGCGTTACGCGTCAGCTATCCTGGGGGCGCGGTTACGAGACCACTTTTTATCCGCCGCTAAAAGATTTTCCTTCTGGCGATGCGGTGGCGGATACGACGAGAATGAACAAGGAAATTGAGAACGCGGTGCGGGAAATGCCGGAGCAGTATTTTTGGTTACATAAAAGATTTAAGACTCGTCCCAAGGGTGAGCCTGATTTTTACAAGTAAATCGAATCGCCTACGGCGATGTTAAAGGCTAATTGCGGGTGACTCCGCCCCTGCACCCTGGGTCGCTTTTCTTTGCTTGCCCAAAGAAAAGCGACTAAAAGAAAGGGCACCCCCAAGGCTTCGCCCTCGCCAACCTCGCTCGGGTTCCCTCACCCCTCGGTTGCCTCAGGGGGTGCGCCGACGCGACCTCCCTGTCGCGGCGGCGCACGCTCGCGATCCCTCGCTCGCCCCTTCGGGCCCGCACTTCGGCTGCCCTCGGGGTTCGGCTCGCCTTAGGGGGCGATAAAACACCACCCGCACCATTCTTGCGTGCGAACATGTCTTTTAGAAGAACCCGTTGAAGCGATGAAGTCACATGTCAATAGCCATGGCTCCAAAGATCTTTTAATTCGAACGGAATCGCTGTTCCGTCCCGCGACTTGTAGAACCCATTGGCCACAACTTTGGAAACACCAAGAATGAAATTTCTTCTTGCTTCGACGATGACAGCGATACGATCTGAGTTATGTTCTTGTGCCCATACGCCGAAGTCCAAAGACTTGTCGAGGACTTTGACTTTCCGGTTTTCGGGAGACGTCAAAAGCGAGCGGATTTGGTCATATGGTTTGGTCATCAATTCGGAAATGCGCGCATCAATGACAGCTTGGGTTTCTTTAAGTAACCGTGCCTTGTTGGTAAACATGGATTTTATTCGTCTCGTGTGTCAAAAACATAAAATCTCTAGCGTAGTTCGAAACTCTACGTCTCGTAAATTGAACTATCAATTGCTATTGATACTGACGGGCTGTTTTCAGGAGATGGGTTTTCCAATCCCCGTCGCCGCCGCCGAGCATCGCAGCCGAAGGCGGGAACAGCTCCTGATGTTCTAGGAATGCGCGCAGGGATGCGCGCACGAGCCCGCCTTTGGCGAGAAGCGCAGGAAGGTGTCGGCGGCTCCGGGGCGTGCTTTCTTTTGGTTTCTTTTCTTTGCTCGTATGTATAGACCGGAGAGATAGGTAACACCCGTGCGAGGACATGGGTAACATTATTC
>Ga0187776_10000040_pt1 | contig 67848 bp, 60 predicted proteins | sample 0216_BV02_MP12_2_FD_132426 | JGI IMG/M metagenome (GOLD analysis project Ga0187776, IMG submission 132426) | Tropical peat soil microbial communities from peatlands in Department of Meta, Colombia - 0216_BV02_MP12_20_MG | ecosystem: Environmental > Terrestrial > Soil > Wetlands > Peat | place...
CCAGATGAATGGTGGCAACGCCGCCAACGCTCCGCCGCCGCAGGGCCCCGCGTTCGGGAACAACCCGAACCATGGTTACGGCAACGCCAACGGGAATGGCAACAAGCCCTACGGCGGGCCACCCCCGGGCCAGATGAATGGTGGCAACGCCGCCAACGCTCCGCCGCCGCAGGGTCCCGCGTTCGGGAACAATCCGAACCATGGCTACGGCAACGGCAACGGGAATGGCAACAAGCCCTACGGCGGGCCACCCCCGGGCCAGACGAACGGTGGCAACCCGCACGCGCAGCCCGTCAACGGCCAGGCACCGGCGCAGAACCCGAACAACGCCAAGCCCCATCCCAACAAGGCGCCGCCGGAGAACGGCCGGCGTGAGCCGGAGACGGCGCTGAGATAAAGCGTCGCCGTCAGGGCGATGCCGGGCAGCTCGGGTCGACGAATATCTGGCACGCGGCCGCGTCCAGCAGGAACCGGGAGCCACTCACGGTCAGGTGGTCGCGGTCGCGGAACAGCAGGTCCGGCGGCACCTGCCCTTCGCGCCCCTGGGTGCGGCAGCCGCGCGAGTCGCAGAATCGGTCGAGAACACTCACGTAGCGCACGTGCGCCGCAACCGCCTGGGCGGCGAGCGCGCCGTCGAGTCGCCGCACCTCATCCGTGACCGACCCGAGCCTCAGGGGCACGTGCTCCGTGCGGCGCAGGCTCATGTACCTGAAAAGATCGGTCGGCAACGTCGCGTTCCACGTGGGCGCGGGACCGAACAGGACGATCTGCCGCACACCGCTCTGGCGCAGCCACCCGATCACGTCCTGAGTGGCCGCGACGATCCTGTCCTCGGACGCTCCCCAGTCGAGATAGAGCTCCCAGGCGCCCGCCAGCAGCACGGTGTCAGGCGCGAGGCGCGTCATGGCCGCGAGCGCCGCGGCGCGCCGCTCGCTGCAGGCCGGCTGCTCCCTGACGAGCGCGGTGCGCGTGGGCGGGCAACCGGCCGCGGTCCATTGCACGACGCCGAAGCCGTCCCGGGTCTGCAGCTCGAGGAGCCCGGGATAGAGATCCGCGGCATGTGAATCGCCCCACAGCAGCACCTGCGGGATCCCCGGCCGCCGCTCGGGCGTGCACTCCGGCGCATAGGGCGCCGTCACGCCCGGCTGCTGATAGCAGCGATTCGCCCTCCAGGGGCTATAGGGGTCGGGGACGCTCCAGCTTGCGATCGCACGCAGCGCCGGCGAAAAGCGGCCAGGGTAACCCTCGGTCGCGACCGCCGACACACCGACGAGGCCCGTCAGCACGAGGGCCAGCGACACCGCCCAGACGGGTGGCGCCGCCACCGCCCTGCCCGCGAGGCGGCCGAACCGGATGGGATCCTCCACCCACTCCCGCGTCGCCCATGCCAGCAGGAACGCCGCGCACACCGGGATGAGGCTCGTGGCTAGCCCCGCACCGCCGAGGAATCGCGAGAAAACGAGCGCCGGCCAGTGCCAGAGGTAGAGCGGGTAACTGATGCTCCCGACAAACACCAGCGGAGCCGCGGCCAGCAGCCGGTTGACGGCGGTGCCGGGACCGGCCGCGATCACCAGCGCCGTGCCGAGCACCGGAAACAGTGTTTGCGCGCCCGGCCAGTCCGCCGGCGTCATGGCGAGCATGGAGCCCGCGATGAGCGCCAGCCCCGCCGATGCGGCCGCAGCACGCAGCCGCAAGACGTGCCGCTGGCAAAGCGCCGCAAGCTTCTGCCAGGCGGCCGGTCGCTGGTAAGCGCTCGCAAGCTGCGCGGTGCAGATTCCCAGGATGAACAAACCCCCGAGCGCAAGGCTCGCCGCAAGGCTGGCCTGCCCGGCGTCGTCCTCCCGGGCCCCCAGTCGCAGCGCGACGACGAACATCAGCGCCAGCGCCCACAGCAGCAGCTCGCGGTACCGCGCCTTGGACACCGCCAGCGTCCCACGGCCGAGCGCCGCAGCCTTCAGCGAGAGATAGCCGGTCGCGACTCCGGCGCCGAGCTCCCAGAAACGCGTGTGCAGCAGGAAGAAGGACGGCATCGGCTCGATGAGGAGGATAAGGAGCGAGACGAGACTCGCCCGCCCCACCCAGCGAACCGAAGCGTCGCGGCCGCGAGCGCCGAGCCACAGCAGCAGCGGCACCAGCAGGTAGAACTGCTCCTCGATGCCGAGCGACCACAGGTGCAGGAGCGGCTTGCTGGTGGCGGCCGTATCGAAGTAGCCCGTCTCCGACCACAGCAGAATGTTGTTGGAGAAGACGGCGGCCGCGGCGATGTGCCGGCCGAGTGCGCTGAGCTCCGGCCCGGAGAGAATCAGCCAGCCGACGCCCCAGACGCCGATGAGTACCGTGACGAGCGCCGGCAGGATTCGCCGCGCGCGGCGCGCATAGAAGTGCAGGAACGAGAAGCGGCCAGCCTCGATGTCCTCCAGCAGGTGTCGGCCGATCAGGTAGCCGGAAATCACGAAGAACACGTCTACGCCGCAGAATCCCCCCTGCAGGAGCGAGGGGGCGACGTGCCCCGCGACTACGGCGAGCACGGCGAGCGCACGCAGGCCTTCGATATCCCGGCGCACCGCTGCTGAGGGGAGGGCGGCATTCATCGGGGAGGCACATAGCACGGGCGCCGCGGCCGCGAGCGCGTCGCGCGTCTCAAAACACCAAAATCCCGCGGGGGGCGCCGTCAGCGCGGTCGAATCAGCGTATGCCGACCTGACCGCGCACCGCTGCGATGAGGCGGGCGGGGTCGTAGCCCTGCCCGTCCTTGAACACCATCGCGACGTTCTCGAGGTCCTCGATGTGCGCGGCGGGGTCACCGTGCACCACGATGAGATCGGCGTGCTTGCCCGGTGCGATGGTGCCGATGTCGCGCTCCCGCCCGAGGAAGCGGGCGCCGTTCTGCGTTCCGATCCTGATCGCCTCGAGCGCCGTGAAGCCGGCCTCGACCAGCAGCTCGATCTCTCTCTGATCGCCGAATCCCGGCAGCACGCCGCCCGCGCCCGTCGGATCGGGCCCGGCGAGCAGCAAGCCGCCGGCGGCCGCAAAAGAGCGCTCGAAGTCCATCTCCCTGCGCAACAGCTGTGCCGGAGCCGGGTTGGCCGGATCGATGAGGCCGCGGAAGGTGAGATAGCTGTCGCGCGCCGCGCTCGACATGGCGTCCAATGCGCGACGCTGGGCCGGCGCTCGTCCGGGCACGATGAGCTCGAACACCGGCAGCGTCGAGGTCAGCGCGACGTGGTGCGCGACCAGCGAGCGGATGAGCCCCTGGACGTCCGCATCGCCCACCTGCCGCGCCAGCCAGGAGTTGGACATCGCGGACGGCTCCGGGCAGTGATCGGGCTGCCGGTTGGCGACGAACTCGCTGTCGGTGTAGACCGGCCCGTGCTCGAGGTCATCGATGCCCGCGGCGATCGCCTCCGGCCAGCTGACCGAGCACAGGTGCGCCGTGATCTTCAGTCGATGCCGATGGGCCGCCGCGGCCGCGGCGGCGAGCTCGGCGCGCGTGATGTTCATGTAGGCCTTGAAGGAGGTCATGCCGGTCGCCGCCCAGTAGTCGACGAACCTCCCCGCCTCCTCCGGTCCCCCGAGCTCGTGCATCTGCGCGAAGTAAGTGCCGGCGCCTTCGAGGTAGGGCGCGGTGAGATCGAGGTGTGGGCCGGGCAGCGCACCCGCCTCGATGCGCGAGCGCACCTTGAGGTCGGCGTACGGCTCGATGCTGCCCGTGGTGCGCAGCGTCGTTACGCCGGCCGCCAGATACAGCCTGGGCGCGGTGAAGGGAATCTCGTTGACGACGAAGCCGGGCTCGAGGCCGCCGGGAGAGTTGCGCTGGGTGTCGCGCGAGGCCGTATAGAAGAGGTGGTCGTGCATGCCGACGAGGCCCGGCAGCACCGCGTAGCCCGCGTAGTCGCGCACCTCGGCATCCGGCGGGATGGGCGTAGCCGCGTCGGGCCCGACCGCGGCGATCCTGCCGTCGACGATCACCAGGGTCTGGTCGGCGCGCGGCGCGGCGCCGGTGCCGTCGATGACCTCGACGTGCCGCAAGGCAACGCGGCTCGCGCGAATCGACAGGTACGAGGCGGCGTCGGTCGGCTCGGCGCCCCGACTCGATGCCGCCGCCGCGGCGAGTACCGCCCACAATCCGCAGCGCAAGGCTTTGTGCACGAGGACTCGATCCCGGCCAGCCGCTGGTGTCCGCGGAATCTACGCGCTTTGCGCCAGAGGCGGAAGTCGACGGGGCGCGCCTATCGGCCGCGCCGCACCCGTGTCCGCCGCCTGGCGCGCGGCGCGCGCCCCCCGCCACGCCCTTTGTCGTACGGATTGGCGTCGGTGCGGTACTCGATGACCACCGGGGTGGCGAACAGGTCGTAGGTCTTGCGAAAGAGATTCGCGAGATAGCGCGTGTAGGCCTCGGGTACGGAGGTGGTCTGGTTGCCATGGATCACGATGCGCGGCGGATTGCGTCCGCCCTGGTGCGCGTAACGCAGCTTGATGCGCCGGCCCCGCACCAGCGGCGGCTGATGCATGCTGAGCGCGTGCTCGAGCGTGCGCGTCAGCTCTTTCGTCGGGAGCGTGCGCATCGCCCCCTCGAAGGCGCGCACCGTCGAGCCCATCAGCTCGCCGACGCCCGTGCCGTGGCGCGCCGAGATGTAGTGCAGCGGCGCAAATGGCACGAAGTCGAGCTTCAAGGCGAGCTGGCGCTGGATGGTGGCGCGCTGCTCCTCGGGAATCCCGTCCCATTTGTTGACCGCGATGATGAGCGCGCGGCCGCGCTCGAGCGCCAGCCCGAGCACGCTCGCGTCCTGCTCGGCGACCGTATCGTGGGCGTCGAGCACCAGGATGACGACGTGCGCCTCGTCGATGGCCTGCAGCGTCTTGGCGACGCTCGCCCGCTCGACCACGTCCTCGACCCGGGCGCGGCGGCGCACACCGGCGGTATCGATGAGCAGAAACTCCCGCCCGTCGCGCTCGAAGGGTACCAGGATGCTGTCGCGGGTCGTGCCGGGCTGCTCGCTGGCGATGACCCGCTCCTCGCCGAGCAGCCGATTGACCAGCGTCGACTTGCCGACGTTGGGACGCCCGATGATGGCGATGCGGATCGCGCCGCTCGGCAAGTCCTCGGCCGGCTGCGGCTCGAAGCCCGCGAGCACCTGCTCCATCAGGCTCTCGCACCCCTCGCGGTGAGAGGCGGAGATCGCGTGCGGCTCCCCGAGACCGAGCGCGTGAAAATCCGCGCCCGCCACGTCGACATCGAGTCCCTCGGCCTTGTTGAGTGCGAGCGTCACCGGCTTGCCCGAGCGGCGCAGCTCCCGCGCGACGAACTGATCCTCGCCCGAGAGCCCGGCGCGCGCGTCGGTGACGAAGATCAGGCGGTCCGCCTCGGCCACCGCGCGCTCGGTCTGAGCGCGCATCTGCGCCGCGAGCCCGGTCGGGTTCTCGACGAGGCCGCCGGTATCGATCACGACGTAGGGAACGGGCCCGACGCGCCCGAAGCCGTACTGGCGGTCGCGCGTGAGCCCGGGCACGTCCGCGACGATGGCGTCGCGGGTGCCGGTCAGGACGTTGAAGAGCGTCGACTTGCCGACGTTCGGGCGGCCGACGAGCGCGATGACCGGGAGCATGGATGCGCGGGGCGGCGCGGACGCGGCGGTGGGCGCACGCGGCTACTTGCGCGCCGTGACGAGCGGCGTGACACGAAAGGCGCTGATCTGGCCGCGGTCGTTCACCACCAGCGCCAGGTTGCCGACGACGACCGGGGCGGTGCTCACCCGCACCTTGCCTGAGGAGGCGCGCGCGGCGAGCGCGCCGGTCGCCTTGTCGAGCCAGTGGACGTAACCCTGGAAATCGGCGGTCACGAGCGCGTTGTCCTCGTCCATGGCGGCGATCGCGGAAAGGCCGCGATGCAGCAGCGTCTTCTGCCGCCACAGCTCCGCTCCGGTGCGGGTCTTGAGCGCCACGATCTCGCCATCGGCGCTCGCCACGTACAAGGTGTCCTCATCGAGGGCGAGGCTGCGGTAGCTCGAGGCATCGTGCGACCACCAGACCTGCCCGGTATCCATCGCCAGCATCGCGACCTTACCCTGGAAACCGACGGTGTAGACGTCCTGCCCGGATACCCGCACCGCGGTATCGATGTCATCGAGCCGCTCGAGCTCGGTGCGGCCGTGCGGCGGCGTGATCGTCGCCTCCCACTGCACCGAGCCGTCGCCGCTGTTGACGGCCAGCACCCTGCCGTTGTCGAAGCCGCACAGCACCAGGTCCCCGGCGATCACCGGACGCGCCGTGCCGCGCAGCGACAGGCGCGGCACCTGCTGCTGCTGCACCCACAGCTCGTGGCCGTCCGCGGGACTCAGGCCGTGAAGCTTGCCATCGACGGTGCGCAGCGCGATCAGCCGCTCGGAGATGGCGGCGGGAGAGAGCACCTCGCCATTGACACGCACCGACCAGCGGCTCTTGCCGCTCGCCGCATCGAGCGCGAACAACCGCCCGTCGCTCGAGCCGATGAGAACCAGCCCCGCGCCCACTGCGGTGCCGCCCGAAAGCGGTGCCTTGAGGTGCGCTCTCCAGACGACGTGACCCGAGGCGAGCTCGAAGGCGGTCACGTTACCCTTGTGCCCGGCGGCATACACGTGATCCTCGTCGACGGCGAGACCGAGGCCGAGCCGCAGCGGCGCGGTCTTACTGTCGTCCACCGCAGCCGACCAGACCCGGTGGACGCGCAGCGTCGCAGCGAGCGGCGTGAGCTTGGCCGGCTGGTCGATGGCCTTGTCCTTGGAGCAGGCGGCGATGGCGATGAGCAGCACCACCATCCAGATCGGGCGTGTCGGGTATCGCATGGCTTACTTCGTCGGGCCAGTGGCAGCGGGCGCGGCGGCGGCGGCGCTCGGCGGCGGTGAGTCCGCGGCCAGATCCGCGATCTTCAGGTCGAGGAGCGCCGCGTCGCCGAGCTCAGGCGCGCCGGCGGCGCTGCGGTATTCCTTGAGCGCGGCCGGCCTGTCGCCTTTGGCGTAATAGGCATCGCCGCGCACTTCATGGTAACGGGCGGCGAAGGCGCCCGGTTCCGCCGCGCTCAGGGTGGCGAGCGCCGCATCGGGCTTGCCCTGGGCGATCTCGACACGCGCGAGGCGCATGCGCGCGAGCAATGCAAGCTCGCGATCCTTCGAATTCTGCATGACGCTCTCGAGCTCGCGCGCCGCCTTGTCGAGCTCGTTGCCCTCGACGTACACGCGTGCGGCGATGAGCTTCGCCTGGTCGGTGTACGGCGAGGAGGCATGGTCGCGCTCGAGCTCGCCGAGGCGCACGAAGGCCTGGGTGCGGTCGCCCTTCTCGAGGGCCTCGATCATGCGCGTGTAGACGGCGCTCGCCTGCACGCCCCGGGCATCCACGCGCGCCTGCCACCAGCGCCAGCCCTGCAGTCCCGCCGCGGCGAGCGCCACGCCAGCGACCACCCACAGGCCGTTCTCGCGCACCCAGGTCCGGATCTGCTCCCATTGCTCTTTGTCGGACAGATACTCGCTCACTCACGCACTCCCAAGATCCCCGAGGGCGGCGTCCAGCGCCGGCGCCAGCGCCTCGATCGGGCACTCGCTCTGACCCGACTCCACGCGCAAAGGTTTCATGGCGAGCACTCCCCGCGCGAGCTCGTCGTCGCCGATGATCAGCGCGAGCGGCGCACCGCTCTTGTCGGCGCGCCGGAACTGCGCCTTGAAGTTGCCGCCCCCCAGGTTCAGCTCGAAGCGCAGCCGCGGCCGCTCGCCGCGCAGCCGTTCGACGATCCTGAGCGCCTCCGCGGTCGCGCGCGCGCCGTTGACGACGACATACACCTCGGGAGGCACCGCGGGCGGGGTGCCGCCGGCCGCGACCAGCAGCGCCACCAGCCGCTCGACGCCCATGGCAAAGCCGACCGCCGGGCTTGCCTCGCCGCCGAGCTGCGCGATCAGCCCGTCGTAGCGGCCGCCGGAGCATACGGCATTCTGGGCACCGGCGGAGGCCGTGATCCACTCGAACACCGTGCGGTTGTAGTAGTCGAGCCCCCGCACCAGACGCGGGTTGACGGCGTAGGTCACCCCGACCCCGTCGAGCATGCGACCGAGCGCCTCGAAGTGCTCGCGCGAGGCGGCATCGAGATGCTCGGTGAGGAGCGGTGCGCCGGCGATCAGCTCCTGCATCGCGGGATTCTTGCTGTCGAGGATGCGCAGCGGATTGCCGTCGAGGCGCCGCTGGCTGTCGGCGTCGAGCCGCGCCTCGTGAGCGCGAAAGTAGTCGACCAGGCGGGCCCGGTAGGCGCGGCGGCTCTCGGGTGTGCCGAGGGAATTGATCTCCAGCTTGAGGCCCGTCAAGCCGAGTCGTTGCCACAGCCGCGCGCTGAGCGCGATCAGCTCGGCGTCGACGTCGGGACCGGGGCAGCCCACCGCCTCGACGTCCACCTGCCAGAACTGCCGGTAGCGCCCGGCCTGCGGCGCCTCGTGGCGGAACATGGGGCCGAGGCACCAGAGCTTGTGGCGCTGGCCGCGCAGCATGCGGTTGGAGATGAGCGCGCGCACGATGCCGGCGGTCGCCTCCGGGCGCAGTGTCAGACTGTCGCCGCCGCGGTCGGTGAAGGTGTACATCTCCTTGCCGACCACGTCGGTGTGCTCGCCGATCGCGCGACTGAAGAGCTCGGTGCGCTCGAGCAGCGGCACGCGGATCTCCTCGTAGCCGTAAGTCCTCAGCAGCTCGCGCGTCACGGCCTCGAAGTGCTGCCAGGCGCCGATCTCGGCCGGCAGCACGTCGTTCATGCCGCGGACAGGCTGAATCTCCTGCGTCACTCAGCCTCCGGGCGCGGAGCGCGGCGGCACCGGCGCGGCGTGCCCGCTGCGATCGAGCAGGAAGCGTGCGGTGCCGTCACGGTGTACCAGGCCCTCGAGTGCCACCTTCTGGCCGTTGAGGTGCACCGCCACGCCGGACGCGTTGCCGAGCACCACCTTGAGCGGCGGCGCCCCCGTCAGCGTGCGCGCACTGTCGGGCGCATTGAAGCCCTCCATCAGGCGACGCCCCGAGGCGTCGTACACCGCGACCCAGCTCAGCTCGGAGAACCTGAGCGCCAGTTGCGCCTCGCCGCCCGGTGAGCCGGCAGCGCGCGACTGGGCGTCGGCGACTGCGCTCATCAGGCGCACGGTCGAGGCGCTGCCGGGCGGCGTGGCCGAGCTCGCCGGCTGCTCCGCCGAAACCGGCTGCGGCTTCGCCGCGGGTAGTGTCAGCAGCCACCACACGACTCCGGCGACCGCGACCCCGACCAGCAGCGCCAGCACGAGCGCCATCAGGCGCGAGGAACGGCCCGGCGGCAGCTGATGTGGGATGCGGGTGAGATCCGGCGCGGGCGTCGCGGCCGAGTACAGGCCCTGCAGCTCGCCGGGGTTCTCGCCGATCAGGTCGGCGTAGCGCCGCAGGTGGCCGCGCACGTAGACGGCGGCGCCGAGCGTGGCGAAATTCTCCGCCTCGAGCGACTCGAGGATGCGCGGGTCGACGTGCAGCTTCTCGGCCGCCTGCAGCGTGGTGAGTCCACGCGCCTCGCGTGCCCTGCGCAGCCGTGCCCCGATACGTGTGCGCGCCTCACCGCCGGCCTCGCTCATCGTCATCGCCTTCAGGTGCCGCTCTTCTCGAGCGCCGCCAGGGCGCGCGCCTGGTCCGAGCCCGGGTAATCGAGCTTCAGCCGCCGCGCGTAGCGCTGCGCGCCCAGGACGTCACCCTGCGCCCGCGCCACCCGCACGCCGAGCAGCAGCAGATCCGGGGTCGCGTCGTAGGTGCCGACGTAGCCGTCGATGCGCGTGCGCGCCGCGGCCAGCTGACCATGGTCGAAGTCGAGGGCCGCGAGCTGGAAGGCGGCCTCGGCGTAGTTGGGGCGTGCCTGGATCGCGGCGTTGAAGTTGACGCGCGCCTCGTCGTCGCGCTTGGCGGCGCGCAGGCACACGCCGGCGTTGGTGTAGGCCGCCTGCGGCGTGCGGTAGAGCGCGTTGTGCGCCGCCTCGAGGAAGCGCTTGACGCCCTCGTCGGTACGGCCGTTCTGGCAGAGATAGACCGCGTAGTTGTTGATGACCTCCGGGTCGTGTGGCGCGAGCCTGAGCGCGGTACGGAACTCCTCGTCGGCCTTGGCGGGCTGGTTCATGCGCGTAAACATCATGGCGCGCGCGCTGTGTACCGCCGGGTTGCTGGGATCCTGCTCGAGCGCACGATCGAGTTTGGTCTTGGCGAGATTCAGATCGCCCTGATTCATGTACTGGATGCCGAGTTGGGTATTGGCGGCGGCCGCCTCCTGCTGGTTGGCCATGTGCAGCGGCTGGCTGCTCTTGGTCACGCAGGCGGTGAGCATCGCGGCCGCGAGCGCGGCCACCGCCGTCAGGGCGGCTCGGGGGTGCGCGTTGCTGTTCACGTGTTGGCTCATGCTTGGACGGCGACACCGATGACCTTGCTCCCGAGCCGCACCGTGGTGCGGTCGATCACCCGGCCGGCGAGCTGGCCGCAGGCGGCGTCGATGTCCTCACCCCGCGTGCGCCGCACCGTGGCGAGCACGCCGCGCTGCAGCAGCTCGTCGCGGAAGCGCTGGATCACCGGTGCCGGCGAGCGAGTGTAGCGGGTGCCGGGAAACGGGTTGAAGGGGATGAGGTTCACCTTGGCGGGTTGGCCCTTGAGAAGCCGCGCCAGCGCGCGCGCCTGGGCCGGGGAGTCGTTCACGGAATCCAGCATCACGTACTCGAAGGTGACGCTGCGGCCGCGTCGCGAGTCGAGGTAGTGCCAGCAGGCCGCGAGCAGCTCGGCGATCGGGTGCTTGCGGTTGATCGGCACGAGCTCGTTGCGCAGCGCATCATCGGGCGCGTGCAGCGACACGGCGAGCGCCACGTTGCTCTCCTCAGCGAGCTTGTAGATCTGCGGCACGAGCCCCGAGGTCGAGAGCGTCACCCGCCGGCGCGACAGATCGCAGCCGAAGTCATCGAGGAGGATATCGAGCGCCGGCACGACGTTGCGGAAGTTCGCGAGCGGCTCGCCCATGCCCATGAGGACCACGTTGGTCACGCGGCGCTCTCCGGCGGCCGCCGCCGATGCGGGGTGCTCGCGCTCGAGCTCAGCGCTCGCGAGCCACACCTGGCCGACGATCTCGGCGGTGCTGAGGTTGCGGTTGAAGCCCTGCTGCGCCGTCGCGCAGAACGAGCAGTCGAGCGCGCAGCCCACCTGGGAGGAGATGCACAGGGTGCCGCGGTCCGGCTCGGGAATGAACACCATCTCGAAGGCCTGGGCGGCATCCGCCTTGAGCAGCCACTTGATGGTGCCGTCGGCGGAGCGCTGCACGCGCACGATCTGCGGCGCTCGCACCTCGGCCTGCGCGGCGAGACGGGCGCGGAAGTCCTTGCCGAGATCGGTCATCTCGGCGAACTCGCCGGACCCGCGCTTGTAGATCCAGTTCATGAGCTGGCGGGCGCGGAAGGGCCGGCTGCCGAGCTGCGCCACGAAGGCCTCGAGCGCGGGGCGCGGAAGTCCCAGCAGGTTGGTGCGCTCGGTGGCGGGCAGGCTCATGGGGCTGTGCGCACTCAGCTGCGCGGGTGCAGTTCCGTCGTGCTGAAGAAGTAGGCGATCTCGCGCGCCGCCGTCTCGGGAGCGTCCGAGCCATGCACGACGTTCTGCTCGATGCTCGCGGCAAGATCCGCGCGGATCGTGCCGGGGGCGGCCTTCTTCGGGTCGGTCGCGCCCATCAGGTCGCGGTTGCGCGCGATCGCATTCTCGCCCTCGAGCACCTGCACGATCACGGGACCGGAGCTCATGTAGCGCACCAGATCCTTGAAGAACGGGCGCTCACGGTGCACTGCGTAGAAACCTTCCGCCTCGCGCTGCGACAGGTGCAACATGCGCGCGGCGATGATCGAAAGACCGGCCTTCTCGAATCGGCGGTATACCTCGCCGATGAGATTAGCGCGTACGCCGTCGGGCTTGACGATGGACAAGGTGCGCTCGAGCGCCATTCAATGGGTCCCTTCCTTCTGTGAGGCGACGGCTGCGGGGGTGCCGCAGGCAAGCGGGCAAGTTTACTCAGGAAGCGCTCGCGCGACAATGTGCCGCGCGCCGGAAGTGCCCGTTTAGTAAGGTTTTTTTGCGGACCGACCCCCCCCAAGGGCGGCCGGGGACTTCAGACCGAGAAGCTCTCGCCGCAGCCGCACTCGCCCTTCACGTTGGGGTTGCGGAAGCGAAACGCCTCGTTGAGGCCCTGCTTCACGAAGTCGACGATCGTGCCGTCGAGCAGGGTGAGGCTGGCGGAATCCACGAACACCCGCACCCCGCGGTCCTCGAACACCGTGTCGCCCGGCTGCTGAGCGTCGGCGTAATTGATGACGTAGGCGAAACCCGAGCAGCCGGTCTTGCGAACGCCGAGACGCAGCCCGATGCCGCTGCCGCGGGCGGCGAGAAAGCTCTTGACGCGCTCGGCCGCCGATTCAGTCAGAGAGATAGCCATCGATCCTCAATATTCTACCGCTTATGGCCATTGCAATAAGCAGGCACGCAGCGCGTCCTCGATCACCAGCAGCCGCCCGAGCTTCTCGACCGGAACCGAGCGGCTCGCCGCCCATTCCGCGGGCTTGCCCGGAGGCAGCGCCCCGCGGCTACGGCCTCTCACCTCCCGGGACAGCCACGCGGCTACCTGCAAAGTATGGGGGCAGCCGAAGACCTGGACACGTGCGTCCTTCACAGTGTCGCCGTCGATCAGCAGGTGAAAACGCACCCAGGTCTCCTCCTTCGGCCCCCCCGCCTCACCGCTCACCACCGCGCCAGCCGCCGCACCCGCACCGAGCTCGAGCGCCGGCGCCACTCCCGAGGCCGGCGATAGCAGGCGCAGCCGGGTCACCTCACGCGTGATGGCGGCGGCGGCCAGATCCACCTCGGCGTCCTCGGTGAAGCGCCCGAGGCTCAGGCGCAGCGAGCTCCCGGCAAGCAGCGCATCGCGTCCGAGGGAGCGCAGTACATAGGACGCCTCCGCGGACGCAGAGTTGCACGCCGCGCCCGTCGAGACCGCGAGTTCCGTGAGAGCGCTCACCAGGCTCTCGCCCTCGACGCCCTCGAAGGACACGTTGAGGATCCCGGGCACGCGCGAGGCCTCCGTGCCGTTCAGGTGCACGCCACCCAGGGGACTCAGCGCCCTCCAGAGGCGCTCGCGCAGCGCCAGCAGCCGCGCACTCTCAGCGGGGAGCTCGGCGGCGGCGATCTCGCAGGCGCTGCCGAAGCCGACGATCTGATGAGTCGCGAGCGTCCCAGGACGCAACCCAAGCTCCTGGCCTCCGCCGAAGGTCACGGGCTCGAGCAGTCCGCGCGCGCTCCCGCGTACGTACAGCGCGCCGACCCCCTTGGGGCCGTAGAGCTTGTGGGCGGTGAAGGAGAGGAAATCGACCGGCAGCGCGGCGACGTCGAGCGGCAGCTTGCCGGCCGCCTGGGCGCAGTCGCTGTGGAAGGCGACGGCACGCTCGCGGCAGAGCGCGCCGATCGCCGCAAGGTCCTGCACGACGCCGATCTCGTTGTTCACGCCCATGAGCGAGACGAGCTGCGTGTCGGGGCGCAGCGCCGCGGCCACTGCGGCCGGCGTGACCAGCCCCGAGCGCTCGGGCGTCAGGTAGGTGACCTGGAAGCCCTCCTTCTCGAGGCGCTTGCAGGGGTCGAGCACCGCCTTGTGCTCGGTGCGCGCGGTGACGAGGTGCCGCCCGCGATCGGCGTTGGCGCGCGCCACGCCGAGGATCGCCAGGTTGTTCGACTCCGTGGCTCCGGAGGTGAAGACGACCTCATCGGCGCTGGCGCCGATCAGGGCCGCCACCTGGCGGCGGGCCCGTTCGATGCGCGCCGCGGCGGCGCGGCCGAACTCGTGGCGCGAGGAGGCGTTGCCGAAGTCCCCCTCCCGCGTGAGGCAAGTGCTCATGGCCGCAGCCACCCGCGGATCGACCGGCGTGGTTGCCGCGTAGTCGAGGTAGATGGGACGCGCGCCGCTCATCGGGGCGGCGCGCCGGCGTGGCGGCGGCGGTTCTGCACGGCGGTGAGGATGCCGCGCAGGATGTTGGCTTCGTTGTGATCGAGCTCGGCCCGCTGCAGCAGGCGGCGGATGCGGCTCATGAGGTGCGTGCCGCTCTCGGTGCGGTCGCGAAAATCGATCTCCTCGAGCACCTGCGCGAAATGCGCATACAGCTGCGCGAGCTCGCGTGCGGTGGCGAGCGGTACGCCCGCGGGCTCGGCGGCCGGCGCCGCCGCCGCGCGCGCCCGATAGAGCTCGTAGGCCACCAGCTGCACCGCCATCGCGAGATTGAGCGATGGATAGGCGACGCTGGCGGGGATGCGCAGCAGCAGGTGCGCCGCCTCGAGCTCCTCGTTGGTGAGACCGCTGCGCTCCGCCCCGAACACCACCGCGGCGGGCGAGCGGCGCGCCGCGGCGAGGATGCGCGGGGCGGCCGCGCGCGGGTCCGTCACGCGGAAATACTGGTCGCGCTCGCGCGAGGTCGTCGCGGCGATGAAGCCGCAGCCCTCGAGCGCCGCGCCGAGCGACTCCACCACGCGCGCGCGGGCGAGGACATCATCGGCGCCGGAAGCGCGTGCGGTCGCCTCCGGGTCCGGGAACTGCTTCGGCCGCACCAGCACCAGCGACTCGAGCGCCATGTTCTTCATGGCGCGCGCGGCCGCGCCGATGTTGCCCGGGTGCGAGGGCGCGACCAGGACGATGCGAATGTCGGGGAAGCTCATCTGTTACGCTAGTCAAATTGGGCAAGAGTCGCCGGCGGCGCTCTTGCCGGACAGCAGCTTCGTTGCCGCCGGCGAAAGGCGCGACTTTCGCCGGCTGCGCTGTGCCGAGAACGCCCCAGTGACCGCAACCTTCCACATACGAGCTTAAAGACCGTGCCGCCGCTTCTCAACATCGCCGTGCGCGCCGCGCGCCGCGCCGGCGAGGTGATCGTCCGGAGCCTCAACCACCTCGAGTCGCTCACCGTCTCCTCCAAGGGGCGCAATGACTTCGTCAGCGAGGTCGACCACGCCGCCGAGCGCGAGATCATCGGCACCATCCGCCGTCACTACCCGCAGCACGCGTTCCTCGCCGAGGAGAGCGGCCGCTCGGGCGAGCACGACACGCTGTGGATCGTCGATCCGCTCGACGGTACCACCAATTTCCTGCACGGCTTCCCGGTATTCGCCGTATCGATCGCCTGTCAGATCAAGGGGCGCCTCGAGCACGCGGTGATCTACGACCCGATGCGCCAGGAGCTCTTCACCGCGAGCCGCGGCGCGGGCGCCCATCTCGACAACCATCGCATGCGCGTCAGCAAGGCGCGCTCGCTCGACGGGGCGCTCATCGCAACCGGCTTCCCCTACCGCGCCAACATGCGCTATCTCGATGCCTACCTGGCGATGCTGCGGGCGGTCACCGAGCAGGTGGCCGGCCTACGCCGCCCCGGCGCCGCGGCGCTCGATCTGGCTTATGTCGCGGCCGGGCGCGTCGATGCCTTCTGGGAGCTGGGCCTGAGCGCTTGGGATACGGCCGCGGGAACGCTGCTCATCCAGGAGGCAGGCGGACGCGTCGGCACGCTGACCGGCGCCGAGTACCGCCAGGAAGGACACATCGTCGCGGGCACGCCCAAGGTATACGCGGCGCTCCTCGAGACTCTCGCGCCGCACGTGCCCGAGGACCTGCGCGGCAGCTGATGTGCGCGGCATGCGCGCGCGGCAGCGGCCTCGCTTTCGGCAGGTCGCTTGTGTAGAGTCCAGCGAAAATTCGGGGGTCCCGCGATGCGACAGCTTCTTGCCACGAAGTCGATCCAGGTCCTGCACGAGCAGGAATCCTCCGCCAACCAGCTGCGACGCTGCCTGGGCCCCGTACAGCTGACGCTGCTCGGTATCGGCGGCATCATCGGCACCGGGATCTTCGTGCTCACCGGGACCGCCGCCGCCAATCACGCCGGCCCCGCGCTGCCGCTGTCGTTCATCTTCGCCGGGCTCGGCTGCACCTTCGCCGGGCTCTGCTATGCCGAGTTCTCCGCCATGATCCCGGTATCCGGCAGCGCCTATTCCTATTCCTACGCGACGCTCGGCGAGGGCGTCGCCTGGTTCATCGGCTGGAACCTGGTGCTCGAATACCTGCTGGCGGTGGCGACCGTCTCCGTCGGTTGGTCCGGTTACGCGGTGAGCCTTCTTAGTCAGCTCGGCGTGCACATCCCGGCACAGCTTTCTAGCGCCCCCTTCAGTACGCCGATGGGCCAGGAGTCCCTCGAGATCGTCCGTACCGGGGCGATCATCAACCTGCCCGCCGTGCTCATCGTCTCGGCGATCGGCATCATCTGCTACGTCGGCATCAAGCAATCGGCGTTCTTCAACGCGGTGATCGTGGCCATCAAGGTCACGGTGGTGCTGCTGTTCATCCTGTTCGGCGTCTTCTACATCAACACGGCCAATTGGCATCCGTTGATCCCGCCGAACACCGGGCAGTTCGGCGTCTTCGGCCTGAGCGGTATCCTGGGCGCCGCCGGCGTGATCTTCTTCGCCTACATCGGCTTCGATGCGGTGTCGACGGCGGCTCAGGAGACCGTGAACCCGCAGCGCGACATGCCGATCGGCATGCTGGCGAGCCTCATCATCTGCACCGTCCTCTACGTGATCACGTCGGCGGTACTGACCGGCATGGTGAGCTACAAGGAGCTCGACGTCGCCGCCCCGGTGGCGCTGGCGATCGACAAGCACCCGGCGCTGCATTGGCTCGGAATCCCGGTGAAGCTGGGTGCGGTCTGCGGCATTACCTCGGTCATGCTGGTGATGACCATCGCGCAGGCGCGCATCTTCTTCGCCATGGCGCGTGACGGGATGCTGCCCCCCTTCTTCGGCCGCGTGCATCCGCGCTTCAAGACCCCCTCCGTCGGCACGGCCGTAACGGCAATTTCGGCGGCGCTCATCGGCGGGTTGTTCCCCGTGAAGCTGCTCGGCGAGATGGTGTCGATCGGCACGCTCTCGGCCTTCGTCACGGTGTGCATCGGCGTGCTGGTGCTGCGCTATACGCGGCCCGACCTGGCGCGTCCTTTCAAGGCGCCGTGGCCGTGGTTCACCTGCATCGCGGGCGCAGTGGTGTGCTTTGCAATGATGGTCGGGCTCGGGACTGCCACCTGGATGCGGCTCATCGTGTGGACCTTCATCGGGGTGCTGATCTACCTCTTCTACGGCTACAGCCACAGCAAGGTGCGATCGGAAGGCAACGGCACGCCGGCTGCCGCACCGAGCCGCTGACATCCAGCCGTAATGCCGGCGGCGGCGCCGCTCAGCGCCGCCGCAGGCGCATGTTGATGAGCTCGACGGCCACCGCGAACGCCATGGCGAAGTAGAGGTAGCCCTTCGGGATCTCGAAGTGCAGCGCCTCGGCGATGAGCGCCACGCCGATCAGGATCAGGAACGAGAGCGCCAGCATCTTGATGGTCGGATGGCGCTCGATGAAGGCGGCGATCGGCCGCGACACCCACATCATCACGAGGATGGCCACCACGATGGCCGCCACCATGATGGTGAAATCCCGCGCCAGCCCCACGGCGGTGAACACCGAGTCGAGCGAGAACACGATGTCGATGAGGCCGATCTGCACGATCGTGAGCGCGACCGTGGCGCGCGGCCGCGCAGCCGCGGCCGGCGTCGTCGCAGCTTCGAGCGCGTGGTGAATCTCCAGCACGCTCTTGCCGAGCAGGAACAACCCGCCCCCGAACAGCACCAGGTCGCGTGCCGAGAACGCCCGGTCCGCGAGGCTGAGCCACGGCTGTGTCAGATGGGTGAGCCACACGATCGAGAACAGCAGCGCGATGCGCGTCGCCATCGCGAGAATCAGCCCGCCGATGCGTGCGGCATGCTGCCGCTCGGGCGGCAGGCGCCCCACCAGGACCGCGAGGAAGATCAGGTTGTCGACGCCGAGTACGATCTCGAGCGCCGCCAGCGTGACGAACGCAGCCCACGCGTTGGGGTCGGCGAGCAGCGTGGCCGCGCTCCGTTACGGCAGGTGATCGAGCGCGGCCTTCTTCACGCTCGGAAACACGTGCTCGGCGGTGAGGCCGCAGTCGAGGGCGATGGCGCTCGAGATGTAGATCGAGGAGTAGGTGCCGGCGATGATGCCGATGAGCAACGCCGCCGAGAAGCCCTTGAGCACCGGGCCGCCGAGTATCAGCAGCGCCACCACCACGATCGAGGTGACCACCTTGGTCATTATGGTGCGCGACAGCGTCTGGTTGATCGACTGGTCGAGCACGACGTCGGGCGGCGAGCGGCGGTTACCCTCGAAGCGCTCGCGGATGCGGTCGAACACCACCACCGTATCGTTGAGCGAGTAGCCGATCACGGCCAGGATCGCCGCCACCACCGCCAGGTCGAAGGACATCTGCGTGATCGAGAAGAACCCCAGCACCAGGATCGGATCGTGCAGCACCGCGAGGATCGCCCCGAGCGACAGCCGCCAGGTGTGGAAGCGGAAGGCGATGTAGAGAAAGATTCCGAGCAGCGTGAAGAACAGTGCCCAGGTGGCGCTCATCTTGAGCTCGTTCCCCACCTGCGGCCCCACCACCTCGAGCTGCAGCACCTGCGCACCGGGGTCGATGCCGCGCAGTGCGGTCTCGAGCTGCGCGCGGATGCCCGCCGAGGTCTGCTTCGGATCCGGCGGCAGGCGGATGGCGACATCGCGCGAGGAGCCGAAGGTCTGCACCGCGGGATCACGGAAGCCCGCCGCACCGAGGCGCGCGCGCACCTGCTCGACGTTGGCGGCCCGCGGGAAGCTCGCCTCGGCGCTCACGCCGCCGGTGAAGTCGATGGCGAGATTCACGCCGCGCATGAAGAACGAGCCGAGCGACACGATCATGAGCACCGCCGACAGCGTGTACCACACCTTGCGGGTGGCCATGAACGGGTAGCTGGTCTGATGGCTGAAGAATTCCACGGTTGATCCTTGGGGCTGGAGCAGCTCAGCCGATCGCGAGGCGCGTGAGCCTGCGCCGTCCGCCGTACATGAGCGTCAGGAGCGCGCGGCTTCCCATGAGGGAGGTGAACATCGAGGTGGCGATGCCGAACGTGAGCACTACCGCGAAGCCGCGGATCGCACCGGTGCCGAGCACCCACAGCACGACGCCGGCGATCAGCGTGGTGATGTTGGAGTCGGCGATCGCCGAGAAGGCCTTCTCGAAGCCGGCGCGGATCGCCGCCTGCGGCGACACGCCCTTGCGGATCTCCTCGCGGATGCGCTCGTAGATCAGCACGTTGGCATCCACCGCCATGCCGACCGTGAGCAGGATGCCGGCGATGCCGGGGAGCGACAGCACCTGGTGCATCATCGACAGCAGCGCCGCGAGCAGCACCACGTTGGCGAGCAGCACCAGGTCGGCGACGAGGCCGAATACCTGGTAGTAGAGCGCCATGAACAGGAACACGCCCGCCATGCCGACCAGCAGCGCGGTCACGCCCTCTTGGATGTTCTTGGCGCCGAGACTCGGGCCGACGGCGCGCTCCTCCACCACGTAAATGGCGGTTGCCAGCGACCCGGAGCGCAGCAGGAGCGCCAGCTCGCGCGCCTCGCCCGCCTGCAGCCCGGTGATCTGGAAGTTGTTGCTGAACACGCCGCGGATGGTGGCGTCGTTGATGACGTCCTCGTCGGTCACCTCGTGCACGACCTTCTGGCCGTCGACCTCGATCGTCTCCGGGCGCTTCTCGATCAGCACCACCGCCATGCGCCTGTTGAGATTGGCGCGCGTGGTCTTCAGCATGTTCTCGCCAGCGCGTGCGTCGAGGCGCACGTTGACGGCCGGGCCTTCCTGCGACTGGCCGGTGGTCGCGTTGGTGAGCTGGTCGCCGGTGGCGATGATCTCGCGCTTCAGCAGGATCGGCCGCCCGATGCGGGTGTGGGTGTAGAGCTTCGAGCCGAGCGGCGCGCGGCCGAGCTGCGCGGCCTCGACCGCGCTGTTCTGCATGTCCTCGAGGCGGAACTCGAGCGTTGCGACCCGGCCGAGGATGTTCTTCACCTCGGCGGAGTTCTGCACGCCGGGGAGCTGCACGTTGATGCGGTCCACTCCCTGGCGCTGCACGATCGGCTCGGACACGCCGAGCTCGTTCACGCGGTTGCGCAGCGTGGTGATGTTCTGCTGGATCGCGTAGTCCTGGCGCTCGCGAATCTGGGCGCTGGTCATCGCCGCCACGATCACCGGCCCGGCGGCGTCGCTCGAGGCGGTGATCGCGAGGCCCTGCAGCGGCTGATTGAGCGCGCTCCGCGCGGCGCTCACGTCGGCTCCGGGGGCGAGCTGGATGCGGATCGTGCTGACCTCGCCGCCGGCGCCGACCGTGACATCCTTGAAGGGCAGGTTGGCGGCGGTGAGCGCCCGGCGGGCGTCCTGGGCGTAGCCTTCCAGCGCCTGGCTGACCGCGGAGTTGACGTCCACCTGATAGAGCAGATACAGCCCGCCGCGCAGGTCGAGCCCGAGCGGCATGGGCTTGAGGCCCAGCATGCGCAGCGCCTCGGGCGTGCGCGGCGCAAAGGACACCGCGGTGATGTAGGTGTTGTTGAAGTCCTCGTTCCCGTTCACCGCATCGCGCGCCGCCAGCTGATCGGGCACGCTGGCGAAGCGCACCATGAGCCGGCCGTTGTCGATGTAGCTCTTCTCGAAGCGCACACCGTGCGTCTTGAGAAACGACTCGACCGCCTGCGCCGCGTCCGCGGTGAGCGCGCTGTGATCCTTGCGCGCCACCTGCAGCGCCGGGTCCTCACCGAATACGTTCGGCAGCGCAAAAACCAGCGCCAGCAGCAGCACCGCCGCGACCAGGATGTACTTCCAGCGGGCGTACTCCAGCATGGCTCAGGCGCTTTTCAGCGTGCCCTTGGGCATGAGCTGCGCGATCTGGAAGCGCTGCACCTTGATGCGCACCCCTTCGGCGACCTCGAGCGTGACGAAGGTGTCGCCGACCTCGGTGACGCGGCCCAGCATGCCGCCGTTGGTGACCACCTCATCGCCCGTGGCGAGCTTGGAGACCAGCGCCTGATGCTCCCGGGCCTTCTTCTGTTGCGGCCGGATGAGCAGGAAGTAGAACACTCCCACGAACAGCACCATCATCAGGAGCGGCGCGAACTGGCTGGTGGGGCCCGGCGCGGCCTGCGCCCAGGCGTCGGAAATCAGGTTCATGTCATAGGTCCCGGAAGCGAAAAGGGCGGCATTATGCCACAGCGTCCGCCTCCGTCCGGCGCGCCGCGAGGAATCCCCGCGCCCAGGACTCGAGCGTGCCGCCGGCAAGGGCCGAGCGCAGCGCGCGCATCAGCCCCAGATAGAAATGCAGGTTGTGGATGGTATTAAGTCGTGATCCGAGGATCTCGTTGCAGCGGTCGAGGTGGCGCAGGTAGGAGCGCGTGTAGTTGCGGCAGGTGTAGCAGGCGCAGGCCGGGTCGACCGGACCGAGGTCCTGCTGGTGGATGGCGTTGCGGATGTTGATGACGCCGGTCGAGGTGAAGAGGTGGCCGTTGCGCGCATGGCGCGTCGGGATGACGCAGTCGAAGAGGTCGATGCCGCGCAGCACCGCCGCGACGATGTCCTCCGGCCGGCCGACACCCATGAGGTAGCGGGGCCGATCGGCCGGCATGTGCGGGACGAGGCCCTCGAGGATCCGCAGCCGCTCCTCCTCCGGCTCCCCGACCGCGAGTCCGCCGACCGCGAGGCCCGGCCAGTCGAGCCGCAGCAGCATCTCGAGCGAGGCGAGGCGCAGCGGCACGTGCATGCCGCCCTGCACGATGCCGAACAGCCCCCCGGGCGGGGCTGGCGCATCCGCGCGGTAATAGTGCGCGTGGCTGCGCGCCGCCCAGCGCATCGAGCGCTCCATGGAGGCGCGCGCCTCGCTCTCCGTGGCCGGATGCGCGGTGCAGTCATCGAGGGCCATGGCGATGTCGGAGCGCAGGGCGCGCTGCATGTCCATCGAGTCCTCGGGAGTGAGCCGCACCTCGCTGCCGTCGATCGGCGAGCGGAAGCGCACCCCCTCCTCGGTGATGCGCCGCAGGCTCTCGAGACTGAAGACCTGGAAGCCGCCCGAGTCGGTGAGTATCGGACGTTCCCAGTGCATGAAGCGGTGCAGGCCGCCGTGCGCTGCGACCACCGCGGCGCCGGGGCGCAGCATCAGGTGAAAGGTGTTGCCGAGCACGATCTGCGCGCCGAGCTCGACCAGCTCCTCCGGAGTCATCCCCTTGACGGTGCCGTAGGTGCCGACCGGCATGAACGCGGGAGTCTCGATCAGGCCGTGCGCCGTGGTGAGCTTAGCCAGGCGCGCGCGGCCGGCGCTCGCCGTCACGGCAAACGCCGGCCTCACGAGCGCCTCGCTGTCAGCAGCATCGCATCCCCGTAGCTGAAGAAGCGGTAGCGCGCCGCAATCGCGTGCTGGTAAGCGGCGAGCACCGTCTCGCGCCCCGCGAAGGCGCACACCAGCATCAGCAGCGTCGACTCGGGCAGGTGGAAGTTGGTGAGCAGCGCGTCACTCACCTGGAAGCGAAAACCGGGCGTGATGAACAGGCGCGTCTCCCCGCTCCAAGGCGCTAGCGCCAGCTCCGTGCGACGGTCCCCCGCCAGCGCGCCGTTGCCTGCCGCGAGCGCGCTCGATTCGAGCGCGCGCATCACCGTCGTGCCGACCGCCACCACCCGGCCGCCGCGCGCCCGGGTACGCGCCACCGCCTCGCAGGCCGCACCGCTCACCACCACCCGCTCGGCGTGCATGTGGTGCGCGGCGAGATCCTCGACCCGCACGGGCTGGAAGGTTCCGGCCCCGACGTGCAGCGTGATGAAGGCGCGCTCCACGCCCCGCGCGTCGAGTGATGCGAGGAGGGCCGCGTCGAAGTGCAGGCTCGCAGTGGGCGCCGCCACCGCGCCGCGCTCGCGCGCGAAGATACTCTGGTAGCGCTCGCGGTCGCTCGCAAGCGGCGCGCGTCCGATATAGGGGGGCAGCGGCACCTCGCCCCAGCGCTCGAAGAATTCCAGCGCGCTCCCGGGGAGCCCGATCCGCCACAGATCCGCACGGCGCTCGAGCACGCGCACCTCGCCGCCGGCGGTGGCGATGCTGAGCCCCTCGCGCACCGGCTTGCTGGCCGAAAGCTGCACCAGCGCCTCGTTGCCCGCGAGCGCGCGCTCGAGAAATATCTCGACCTGTCCCCCGGTGGGCTTCTCTCCCGCGAGCCGGGCGGCCACCACGCGCGTGTCGTTGAACACCAGCAGGTCACCCGGCGCGAGCCACGCGGCCAGGTAGGAGACCGCGGCGTCCCTGAGAGCGCCGCTCGCGCCGTCGAGCACCAGCAGGCGGCTCGCCGAGCGCTCGGCGAGCGGCGTCTGGGCGATCAGCTCCCGGGGCAGGTGATAGGAGAAGTCCTGGCGGCGCACGCGCGCATGTTACACGCACGCCCTCACGACTCGATCCTCACGCCCGCGTCGCGCAGCATCATCACCTTGTCGGGGAGCGCGGGCGGTGGCAGCGGCGCCGCCTGCGGCAGCGGCGGTGCCGGCGGCATCGGCACCGCGCGGTGCGGACGGCTCTCACCCGTCGCCACCTGCCTGTGTCCCGCTCTCTCCGGGAGCGTCGCCTCGACCTCCAGCGTCTTGTGCAGTCTCACGATGCGCAGCGTCACCTTCTCGCCCGGCTGATAGGAGGCCAGGATGCGCGTCGCATGCGAGCCGCTCGTGGGTTGACGGCCGTCGATGGCGAGAATGACATCGCCGTCCTCGAGCTTGAGCGCGCCCGCGGACGGCGCCCGCACCACCAGCACGCCCTGGTCGCTGCCGAAGTAGCGCCCCAGCTGCGGCGTTAGGGTCGCGAGCTCCATGTCCGTGACCGGCCCCTCCACCAGCAGCGGACCTCGCGGCCCGCTCAGCAGCGGCTGGGTGAAGGGCGGAAGCTTCGCGAAGAAATACCCGGGACTCTGGCGCGCAACGACCGTGAAGTCGCGCGGCGTACCCTCGCGCAGCACGCGCACGCTCACCTTGCTGTCAGGCTTGATGGCGTGCATGAGCATCATCACCTGACGCGCCGGGTTCTCTCCCTTCACCTCCGTGCCGTTCACGGCGACGATGACATCGCCCGCGCGGATGCCGGCTTCCGCCGCCGGCCCACCCGGGCTCACCGCGCGCACCCGCGCACCCTGCCCGCCCGGCGTCGCCTCGAGCTGCACCCCGATGATGGCCCGGTCGTGCCCGCCCTCCATGTCCATGTCCATATCCATGTCCATGTTCACGAAGCTTTCGATGACGGGGCGGCTGAGTTGCGCGGTGAGCTCCGCCACCTGGTGTGCCGCCTCGGCGAGTTGCTTGCGCGCCGCCTCGAGTTGCTCCTCGAGCTTCGCCTGGTCGGCATCGCTGTGAGCCCTGGCGCTGTCGGCGTAAGCCTTGGCGCTGTCCGCCGCCGGTGCCGGTGGATCAGCGAGCGCCAGGGTGGGCCGGCAGCTCACCGCCGCGGCACCCGCCATCAGCAGCAGGCTGCAGGTGAGAATTACGGGACATCGGCTCATGACTGGACTCCTTTGGCTTGTCAGCGCGCGGCGTCGGCGAGCGTCTCCGCGTAGCGAACCTGAACGAGCGAATCGACGAGCTGGGTACGCTCCGCTCGCAGGGCGCGTACGCGCGCCGCGGGAGCGCTCAGCGCCCGCGCGGTGGAGAGCAGATCGTCGACCTGCGCGATGTGATCCTCGAGCGTCTCGACCGCCGCGCGTGTGCCGACGCGCACCAGCGCCGGCTCCCGCGGCAGTCTCTCGAGCCAGTACTGGGCGGCTGCGTCGTCGGCCTCCGCCGGCGCTGCCGCACTCACCGCAGCGGGTACGGCGGCATCCCTGGTGACGGCCGCGGCCGGGTGCGGCGGCCGCGGGCCCGCGCCGAAGCGGATCGCCGTCGCCATGACGGCCAGCCCGACGACGATGACGGCGGCCAGCGCACGCATGCCTGCGACCCTCGCCGCCGCGGCGGGCACGGCGTGCGCGCGGCGCTGGAACTCGTGGAAGTCGTACGGCCTCGCGGCATCATCGGGCAGCGCCCGCAACAGACGCGCGGTCGAGCGCTCGTGCTCTAGCTCAATGTGCATGTGGGTCGGGTCCCCTGCGGCTCGAACCAGGCGCGCAGCTTCAGATGCGCGCGGGCGAGCTGCGATTTGGAAAAGCTGACGGAGCGCCCGAAGGCCTGGGCGATCTCGGCGTGCGAGTAGCCCTCCACTTCGTACATCCAGATGACCGCGCGTGCGGTCGGTGCGAGCGCCGCCAGGGCGCGCTCGATGTCGATCGCCTCTGGCGGTAGCGCGGTGACCGTCGGCCCCGCGCCGCAGGCCCCCTGCGGCGTGTCCCACTCGAGGCGCAGCCGTGCGCGCCGCCAGGGCGAGCGCAGGTACATGAGGCAGCGCGAGATGGCGATCTGCCGCAGCCAGGCGCCGAGCGGCGCTTCCTGGCGGAACTCCCCGAGACGCTCGAACAGAATCATCATGGTGTCCTGGAAGATGTCCTCGGAGGCGCTGCGATTGCCGATGAGGCGGCGGATGAGCGCGAAGGTCGGGGCGGCCACGGCGGCATAGATCAGCCCTTGTGCGCTCTCCTCTCCCGCGCACGCCCGTTCCCGCACCTCGTCCGGCACGGCGATTTCCACCAGCCTGGTCACAGAAGTCTTAGATGCGCGAGGGGCGGAAAAGGTCGCGTGGGGGCCGTATACTGAAACTTACGTGCCCGAGTGGCGGAATTGGTAGACGCAGCGGACTCAGACATAACAACTTGAGCCCTCTGGGAGAAATCCCGGAAGGTGTAGCCCGTCAAACTCGGTGAAGGCCCTGAAGCGATGCCCGCTTTCGAGCTAACGCCGAGCCAAGCCCTGCGCCTTGAAGCGCGGGAAGGTGTAGAGAGCAGACGGCGGGCACCTACAGCCCGGGAAGGGCCACGGTGATGGCGTGCTCCAGACCACGAACCCGGACCGTCTTGGCTCCCGGGGCGGCGAAAGCCGAAGTGGCAGGAAAATCCGCCGCCCTTAAAAGCGTGTCGGTTCGACTCCGACCTCGGGCACCACCCCTCAGATCCGCGCGGGGCGGCTGAATCTGTCCGTCGCTCGCACCAGCTCGCGGGCGTTACCGTGCTCGAAGGCCGAGTGTCCGGCATCGTCCACCACGCGCAGCTCCGCCTCGGGCCAGGCGCGGTGCAGATCCCAGGCGCTGCGCATCGGGCAGATGACGTCGTAGCGGCCCTGGACGATGACCGCGGGGATCGTGCGAATGCGCCGCACGTCTTTGAGCAGCTGAGCGTCCCGGCGCAGGAAGCCGCGATGGACGAAGTAATGGCATTCGATGCGCGCCATGGCGATTGCGAAACGGGCGCCCCCCGCCTGGGCGAGCTCCTTGGGATCGGTGCGCAGATGACTGGTGGCGCCCTCCCAGATCGACCAGGCGCGCGCCGCGCGCAGGACCGTTTTCCTCCTGCGACTCGTGAGACGCTTATAGAACGCCCGCATCACGTCGCGCCGCTCGGCCCTCGGGATGGCGGCGATGAATGCTTGCCATTGATCGGGGAACAGCGCTCCCGCGCCCTCCGGGTTCTGGTAGAACCAGCTGAGCTCGGAGCGGCGCGCCAGGAAGATGCCCCTGAGAATCAGCTCGGTCACGCGGTGCGGGTGTTTCTCTGCGTACGCCAGAGCCAGCGTCGATCCCCACGATCCGCCGAACACCAGCCACCGCGCTATCCCCAGATGCTTGCGCAGCGCTTCGATGTCCGAGACCAGGTGCCAGGTGGTGTTGTCAATCAGACTCGCATGAGGCCGGCTGCGGCCGCAGCCGCGCTGGTCAAAGAGCACGATGCGGTATTTCCTGGGATTGAAGAAACGCCGCATCTTCGGCTCCGTGCCGCCGCCGGGGCCACCGTGCAGGAACACGGCCGGCTTGCCGCGGGGATTGCCGCTCTCCTCGAAATAGATGCGATGGCTCGCATCGACGCGGAGAAACCCGGTGCGATAGGGCTTGATCGGAGGATACAAGGGGTCTGTCTGCCGCATCTGCGCCACCGGCTGAAGCAGCTTCTGATCGCTGCGAGGTTTGGCACGCTACCACGGGCCACCGCGGGCACCATAATTCGCGAGTCGTCTCCGCTCGCCGACGGGTTGCCGATCGCCCCACCGCGTGTCATCGTGCCCCAAGCCCGTGATCGCGTTGCGAAAATGACTGCTGTTCGGACGCACGTCCTCACCCGCGCCCTCGCGGGGGCGCTGCTTGCGGCGCTCACCGCCTGCGGTGGCGGCGGCGGCTATTCCAGCTCGCCGCCGCCTCCCAACCCGCCCCCGCCGCAGGTCGGCTCCGGAACCGACGTGGTGACCTACAAGAACGATCTGGCACGCACCGCTCAGAACCTCACCGAGTCGGTCCTGACGCTCGCCAACGTCAGCAGCTCGAGCTTCGGCAAGCTGCGCTTCCTCACGACCGACGGCCTGGTCGATGCGCAACCGCTGTACCTCTCGGCGCTCACGGTCGGGGGCAGCGCGCACAACGTGGTGTTCGTGGCGACCGAGAACGACACCGTCTACGCTTTCGATTCCGACAACGGCACGGTGCTGTGGCAGAGGACGCTCCTGCCCTCGGGCGAAATGCCGAGCGACGACCGCGGCTGCGGCCAGGTGACCCCGACGATCGGCATCACCGCCACTCCGGTGATCGATCGCAGCGCGGGCGCGCACGGCGTCATCTATCTCGTCGCCATGTCGATCGATGCCTCGCAGAACTACCATCAGCGGCTGCACGCGCTCGACGTCACGACGGGTGCGGAACAGTTCAATGGTCCTATGGAGATCGCGGCGCTCTATCCGGCATCAGGAGGCGGCTCCAATACCTTCGCTCCGGGCGACTATGAGGAGCGGGCGGGACTGCTGCTCCTGAATGGCGTGATCTATACAGCCTGGACTTCGCATTGCGACAACTCGCCCTATACAGGCTGGGTGATCGGCTACAACGCGACCACGCTCGCGCAGACCAGCGTGCTCAACGTCGCCGCCAGCAACGCCGGCGGCGGTCCCGCGATCTGGATGGCGGGCGGCGGACCGGCGGCGGACTCTGCCGGCAACATCTACCTGCTCACGGGCAATGGTGCGTTCGAGACCACGCTCGATGCCAACGGCTTCCCGAACCAGGGCGACTACGGCAACTCGTTCCTGAAGATCTCCACCAGCGGCGGCACGCTCAAGGTGGCCGACTACTTCGCCATGTACAACGAGGTCAGCGAGTCGAACGGCGACGTCGACCTCGGCTCGGGCGGCGCCATGCTGCTGCCGGACCTGATGGATTCCGGCGGCACGACGCGCCACCTCGTGGTCGGAGCGGGCAAGGACGGCAACCTCTACGTCGTCAACCGCGACTCAATGGGCAAGTTCAACCCGAACAACAACAATCAGATCTGGCAGGAGCTGCCGCAGGTACTGGGCGGCGGTATCTGGTCGACCCCCGCCTACTTCAACGGCACCGTGTACTACGGCCCGCAAGGCGGACGGCTGCTCGCCTTCACGGTCACGAACGCGATGCTCGGCGGCTCCGCGGCATCGCAATCGGCGACCAGCTTCGGCTACCCCGGCACCGCGCCGGCGGTCTCCGCCAACGGCACGACCAACGGGATCGTCTGGGCGCACCAGAACGGCGGCTCCGCGGTGCTGCATGCCTACGACGCGAGCAACCTGGCTCACGAGCTCTACAACAGCAGCCAGGCCGCGAACGGGCGCGACTCGATCGGCGCCGGCAACAAGTTCATCACGCCGACGATCGCCGACGGCAAGGTCTTCGTCGGTACCACCAACGGCGTGGCGGTCTTCGGCTTGCGCTGAGCCGCGCGCGGCCGATTTCGCCGCGGCAAGGGGACCGGTCGACAACTCGAGGCCGGCGCCCGTATCCTCGGCGCATACCATGAACTACTGCAGCCAGTGCGGCGCGCCGGTCGCGCTGCGCATCCCCCCGGGCGATCACCTGCCGCGCCACGTATGCGACGCCTGCGGCGCGATCCACTACCAGAATCCGCGCCTGGTGGTCGGGTGCGTTCCCGAGTACGCGGGCCGGATCCTCCTGTGCCGCCGCGCGATCGAGCCGCGGCTCGGCTACTGGACGGTCCCGGCCGGCTTCATGGAGAACGGCGAGACGCTGCAGCAGGCCGCCGCGCGTGAGTCACACGAGGAAGCGCTGGCGCGCGTCGACATCGGCTCGCTCCTTGCGGTGGTGCACGTGCTGCATGCCCGGCAGGTGCACGTGTTCTTCCGCGGCGTGCTGCGCACGCCCGAGCATGGGCCGGGCGCCGAGAGCCTGGAGGTCACGCTGGTCGGGCCCGCGGAGATACCGTGGAGCGAGCTGGCATTCCCCAGCACCGAGTTCGCCTTGAGACGCTATCTCGAGGACCGCACCAGCGGGCGCGAGCCGCACCATTTTACGACCATCGACCGGCGGCTGACGCGGGCCGACGTGGGCGCCCCCTGAGGGAAGCGTGGCACAATACGCGGCCGCGCGGCGCCGCTGGACGGAGCTGCCGGCGTCCACGCCTCGAGGAACCTGCATGACCTTTGTCGTCACCGAGAACTGCATCAAGTGCAAGTACATGGACTGCGTCGAGGTCTGTCCCGTCGACTGCTTCCACGAGGGACCGAACTTCCTCACCATCGATCCCGAGGAGTGCATCGACTGTACGCTGTGCGAGCCGGAGTGCCCGGTGGAGGCGATCTTCTCCGAGGAGGAGCTGCCGAAAGGTCAGGAGCACTTCAAGCCGCTGAACGCCGAGCTCGCCAAGCTCTGGCCGGTGATCACCGAAAAAAAGGCCGCGCCGGCGGATGCCAAGGAGTGGGAAGGCAAGCCCGACAAGCTGAAGCTGCTGGAGCGTTAGTCAGCGCCAATAGACTAATGGTGCTGCTCTTCCTGCAGGTGCTTGAGCAGCACGTCGGGCGGCATGTAGCCCGGCACCATCTCGCCGTCGGACATCACGATCGCCGGGGTGCCCGTAATGTTGAATTTCGTGCCGAGCGCCCAGAAGCGCGCCAGCGGCGTATCGGCGCAGGCCTTGCTCTTGAGCTCCTGGCCCTGCTTCGCCTTGGTGAGCGATTCGTTGCGGTTCGAGGAGCACCACACCTGCTCCGCCTTGGTCCAGGAGGGCGTGTTCGGTCCGTTGCGCGGGTACAGCAGGTAGCGCACGCGGATGCCCAAGCGGTTGTACTCGCCGATCTGCGCGTGGAGCTTGCGGCAGTACGGGCAGTCCACGTCGGTGAACACGCTCACCGTGTACTTGGGATCCTTGGGCGCGAAGATCAGCATCTGGCTCTCGGGAATCGCCGCCAGCTCGCGCGTGCGCAGCTCGCGCCGATGCAGCTCGGTGAGATTCACGTTCGAGCCGAGCTCGACCAGATCGCCGCTGATGGCATAGCGACCGTCGCCGCTCACGTAGGCGATGTCGCCGTCACGGGTGAATTCCCATATTCCTGGCATCGGCGTGGCGCGCAGCTCGTCGACACGCGCTCCTCCCGGGATCTTCCGCGCGATCTCCTCGCGCGGATCGACGGGCTTGGCGGGCGGCTGTTGCGCCGGCAGTAAGGTCCAGGGCGCCGCGCCCAGCAGCGCGAGCAGCAACAGCAGCTTCTTCGAAGGCATGAGGGCTTTCCGTGAGCAGGTCAGAGTGGACATTGGACCGGCGTGGCCGGCCGGGGTTCGCGTGCCACGCGCTCCCGCAGGGAGCGTCCGCGGCAGTCTAGCAGACGCTGACAGGTGTGACACGGCGCGGCGTGAGGCGCTCTGACCCGGCGCGGCCTCAGCCGCGCGGGTGGTGCTGCTGATGCAGCTCTTTCATGCGCTCGCGCGCGACGTGCGTGTAGATCTGGGTGGTCGACAGATCGCTGTGGCCGAGGAGCAGCTGCACGACGCGCAGGTCCGCGCCATGATTCAGCAGGTGGGTCGCGAACGCATGGCGCAGCGTGTGCGGCGAGAGCTCCTTGCTGATGCCGGCCTTGCGCGCATAGCGCTTGATGATGTGCCAGAAAGCCTGGCGCGTCATGCGATCGCCGCGGCGGGTCGGGAACAGGTAGTCCGTCTGGCGCTCGAGCAGGATCTCGCCGCGCGGCCCGCGCGCGAATTCCTTCAACGCGCGCATCGCCTCCTCGCCCAGCGGAATGAGCCGCTCGCGGTCGCCCTTGCCGAGGATGCGGATCACGCCCTGGTTGAGGTTGAGCTGCCCCTGACGCAGGTTGACCAGCTCCGACACCCGCAGGCCCGTGGCGTACAGCACCTCGAGCATGGTGCGGTCGCGGTTGCCGAGCGGGTCGCTCACCAGCGGGGCGGCGAGCAGCGACTCGACCTCCTCCTCGGTGAGCGAGCGCGGCAGCGAGCGCCCGATCTTGGGCATGGCGATCTGCGCGGTGGGGTCCTCGCGGATCACGCCCTCACGCATGTAGTAGCGGAAGAAGCGCCGGAAGCTCGACAGTTGCCGCGCGGTCGAGCGCGGCCGCGACCCGCCGCGCACCCGCGAGGCGATGAACTCCTGCAGGTCGAGGCGCGAGGTGCGCATGATGGGAACGCTGCGCTCGGCGAGCCAGCGCCCGAGGGCGGTAAGATCGGCGCGGTAGGCGGCCAGCGTGTTCGGTGACAGGCCGCGCTCCATCCAGACTGCATCCAGGAAGCGGGAAACCGCCGGATCCGCGGAATCGGCGTTGGAGGTCATAGCGAAAGCCGCAGCCTGGTTGGACAAGACGTGTCTCGCTGGTCCTCAGGGCACTCGCGGCGCAGCACGCCGCCTAAGAGCCCCGACTTCCGGGTAATGTGCTGAGCGCAGTATGGTGAGCACGGCGGATGCACCGACGTGATGACCTTCACATCTGGATTCCGGCATTAACATAAAGAGAACCAGTTCACATCCAAAGTTGGCGCAGCATCCCACTCCCATGACTGCACAGGCCCTGCGGCGCGCGTTCCCGCTGCTCATGCTGTTCCTGGCCCCGCTCAGGCTCGCGTATGCGCTGTGGGCTGCGGTCTGCTTCCTCGCGGTCGGCTTCACCGCGCTGGCGTTGCTCGCGGTCACCCCGCAACTTCCGCGGCGACGCGCCGCGGCCCGGCACACGGCGCGCGCCTTTCTGTGGCTCGCCGCCATGCCGCTCACGGTAAAGCACGAGGAGCGCCTTCCGGCGGGCCAGTGCGTCGTGGTCTGCAACCACGCGAGCTACCTCGACGGGCCGGTGCTGACGGCGGCGCTGCCGCCCCGCTTTGCTTTCGTGATCAAGCGGGAGATGTCCGTCGTGCCGCTCGCCGCCATGGTGCTGCGGCGCCTCGGCTCGCAGTTCGTTCACCGCAACCGTACGCAGGTCTCGGCGGATGCGCGGCGGCTGCTGCGCAACGCCTCCCAGGGTCATTCGCTGGTGTTCTTCCCCGAAGGCACCTTCGTTCCCGCGCCGGGAGTGCACAAGTTCCACACCGGTGCGTTCGCGAGCGCGGTGCGCGCCGGCTGCCCGCTCGTGCCGGCGGTGCTGCGCGGCACGCGGCGGGCGCTCACACCGGGCCTCGCGCTGCCGCTGCCGGGGCCCCTCGAGCTCGAGATCCTCCCGCCGATCACGCCGGCCCCCGGCGCCGCAAGCGAGGCGGTGCCCGCGCTGCGTGATGCGGCGCGCGCGGCCATCCTCGCCGCACTCGGCGAGCCCGATCTCACATGTTCCGACGATACTGTCCGCCCACCTGATACAGCGCCCGCGAGATCTGCCCGAGCGAGCAGCTCTTTACGCACTCCATGAGCTCGGCGAACACGTTGCCCCCGGCGGCGGCGGCGCGCTGCAGCGCGCCCAAGGCAGCCGGGGAGCGCTCGGCGTTGCGCGCCTGGAAGGCCCGCACCGCGGCGACCTGATCCTGCTTCTCCTCCTCGCTCGAGCGGATCAGCTGCGCGCCCTTGTGCTCCTCGGCCGCATCCGCCCCGGAGAGGTAAGTGTTCACGCCGACGATCGGCAGCGAGCCGTCGTGCTTGCGCGTCTCGTAGTAGAGCGATTCCTCCTGGATCTTGCCGCGCTGATACATGGTCTCCATGGCACCGAGCACGCCGCCGCGCTCCGAGAGCGCCTCGAACTCCTTGTACACCGCCTCCTCGACCAGGTCCGTCAGGTAATCGATGGCGAACGAGCCCTGCCAGGGGTTCTGGATCTTGTTGAGCCCCAGCTCGCGATTGATGATGAGCTGGATGGCGACCGCGCGCCGCACGCTTTCCTCGGTGGGAGTGGTGAGTGCCTCGTCGTAAGCGTTGGTGTGCAGGCTGTTGCAGTTGTCGAACAGCGCGTACAGCGCCTGCAAGGTGGTGCGGATGTCGTTGAAGGAGATCTCGCGCGCGTGCAGGCTCCGGCCCGAGGTCTGCACGTGGTACTTGAGCATCTGGCTGCGCGGGCCGGCGTGATAGCGCTCGCGCATGGCGCGCGCCCAGATGCGGCGCGCGACGCGTCCGATGACCACGTACTCCGGATCCATGCCGTTGGAGAAGAAGAACGACAGATTGGGCGCGAAGTCGTCGATCTTCATGCCGCGCGCCAGGTAGTACTCCGCAATGGTGAAGCCGTTGGCCAGCGTGAACGCGAGCTGCGAGATCGGGTTCGCACCCGCCTCGGCGATGTGGTAGCCGGAGATCGACACGGAGTAGAAGTTGCGCACCCGGCGTTCGGTGAAGTACTGCTGCACGTCACCCATCATGCGCAGCGCGAACTCGGTGGAGAAGATGCAGGTGTTCTGCGCCTGGTCCTCCTTGAGGATGTCGGCCTGCACGGTGCCGCGCACCGCCTCGAGCGTCTCGGAGCGGATGCGTTCGTAGACCTCGCGCTCGATGAGCTCATCGCCCGTCACCCCGAGGAGCGCGAGTCCCGAGCCGTCATGGTGCGCGGGCAGCGCGCCCTTGTAGCTCGGCGGCGCTACGCCGCGTGCCGCGGCCGCCGCGTGCAGCGCGGCGATCTTGCGCTCGGCCGCGCCCCAGCGTCCTTCGGCCCTTAAGTACCGCTCCACCTGCTGATCGGCGGCGGTGTTCATGAACATGGCGAGCAGCATCGGCGCCGGCCCGTTGATGGTCATGGAGACCGAGGTCGAGGGCGAGCACAGGTCGAAGCCCGAGTAGAGCTTCTTCATGTCATCGAGCGTCGCGATCGAGACGCCCGAGTTGCCGGTGCGGCCGTAGACGTCGGGGCGCGTGTCCGGGTCCTCCCCATAGAGCGTGGTCGAATCGAACGCGGTCGAGAGGCGCGCCGCGCCGTGCCCGTGCGCCAGGTAGTGGAAGCGCCGGTTGGTGCGCTCCGGCCCTCCCTCCCCGGCGAACATGCGGGTCGGGTCCTCCTCCTCGCGCCGGTAGGGATACACGCCGCCCGTATACGGATAGGCGCCGGGGAGGTTCTCGAGGAGGAGGAAGTGCAGCAGCTCGCCCCAGTCGCGCATGTGCGGCACGGCGAGCTTCGGGATCGGCGAGCGCGACAGGCTCTCGGTATAGTTTTCCCCCTTCACCAGCCGCTCGCGCACCTTGTAGGAGTAGGTGGCGTCGGTCGCCGAGCGCGCGCGCTCCGGCCAGGCCTTGAGCTCCCCGACGCCGTCGGTGCCGATCTCCTCCAGCGCGCGGTTGTAGGCGGCGCGCAGCTCGCGCCGCGTCGCGTCCGCTGCGCGCTCCTCGAGGGCCTCCTGCGGGTAGCGCTCGAGCGGCGCCGGGAGGCGCGCGTCGTGCAGCGACTTCAGCGACTCGTACAGCCCGTAGGCGCGCCGTGCGGCCTGCGCCTGCTCCTCGGCGCGCGCGCGCGCGGCGCGGCCCGCCTGCGCGATCTCGGCGAGGTAGCGGGTGCGGGACCCGGGGATGAGCGGCGTGCGCGCCGTGAGTTCGGTGGGGCCCGCGTCGCCGAGCTGCCATGACCCCGTGCCGGTGTGCCGGGACGCGAGCGCCGCGCACAGCGCCGCGAACAGCCGGTTGACGCCCGGATCGTTGAAGCGGCTCGCGATCGTCGGGAACACCGGCAGCTCCGCATCGGCCAGCCGGGCCCGCGCGGGGTGATTGCGCCGCCACTGCTTGCGCACGTCGCGCAGGCTGTCCTCCGCGCCGCGCTTCTCGCTCTTGTTGAGCACGATGAAGTCCGCGTAGTCGAGCATGTCGATCTTCTCGAGCTGGCTGGCGGCGCCGTATTCGCTGGTCATCACATACAGCGACAGATCGACCAGCTCGACGATCTCGGTGTCCGACTGGCCGATGCCCGCCGTCTCGACCAGCACCAGATCGAAGCCGCACGCCTGGTACAGCTGGATCACCTCGCGCAGCACGGCGGAGGTCGCGAGGTGCGCGCGCCGCGTGGCGAGCGAGCGCATGTAGATGTGGTCGGACGAGAGGCTGTTCATGCGGATGCGGTCACCGAGCAGCGCTCCGCCGCTGCGCCGGCGCGTCGGATCCATCGCCACCACCGCGATCTGCGCCTTGGGGAACGCCCGGGTGAGGCGCGCGAGCAGCTCGTCCGTGAGGCTCGACTTGCCCGCCCCGCCCGTGCCGGTGATGCCGATCACGGGCGCCCGGTGGCGCGAGCGCCCGAGAGCGCGCCGGATCTGCTCGGCCTGCGCGTGATCGGCCTCCGCCGCGCCCTCGAGCACCGAGATGGTGCGCGCCACCAGGCCGTGATCGCGGGCGTTGAGGGGGCGGAACTCGTACGCCGGCTTCGCTACCGCGCCGACGCGGGCGAACACATCGTCGATCATGCCCGCGAGCCCCAGCCGGCGCCCGTCCTCGGGCGTGTAGATCTTCTCCACGCCGTGACGCTCGAGCGCCTCGATCTCGTGCGGCGCGATCGTGCCGCCGCCGCCCACCATCACGCGGATGTGGCCGTAGCCGCGCTCGCGCAGCATGTCGACCATGTAGGTAAAGTACTCGTTGTGGCCGCCCTGGTAGGAGCTGACCGCGATGGCGTCGGCGTCCTCGTCGATGGCGGCACGCACGATGTCGGCGACGCTGCGGTTGTGGCCGAGATGCACGACCTCCGCGCCGCGCGCCTGCAGCAGCCGCCGGATCATGTTGATGGCGGCGTCATGGCCGTCGAAGAGCGAGGCGGCCGAGACGAACCTGAGCGGCGGCCGCGCCGGCTGCTCGGCGCGGGGGGCGGCCGCGGGCTGGCCCTTGAGGGGGGCGTTCACGCTTTGTTTACTCTCGGGTAGAATACCTACTCATGAGTATGATGGAGCCTTCGGCGACGGGTCAACGCGGCGCATGCTGCCGGCCGGGAGCTGCTGCGCCCGCGGTCAAGCCCGCGCTCGGCGCGCGGCTATAATACTCCGCACACCCATGAACAGCCGCCGTGCCAGCCCGCTCCAGGCGGGCAAGCTGCCCGCCGCGAGCGCCTCCCCCTGGCGCGCGAGCCGCGAGCGGCGCCGCGACCGCGAGGTCAAGCGCGAGGCGGTGATCCGCGCGGCCGCGCGGGCCTTCAATCACAAGGGCTACCACAACACCTCGCTCGATGACATCGCGGCGACCCTCGAGGTCACCAAGCCCACGGTCTACTACTACGTCAGCAACAAGGAGCAGCTGCTGTTCCAGTGCTTCCTCGCCGGGGTCGAGCAGATCCGCGCGGCGTTCCGCGAGGTGAAAGACCTCGAGGCGCCGGCGCGCGAGCGGCTAAAGGCGGTGCTGCGTCACTACGGCGAGGCGATGGCCTCCGAGTTCGGCTGGTGCATGGTGCGCGCCGAGGACCAGGACCTCTCCCCCGCCATGAGCCGCCACATCAAGGCGCTCAAGTCCGAGATCGACCAGGGGATCCGCCGACTGATCCGTGAGGGCATCCAGGACGGCTCAATCGAGCCCTGCGACCCGAAGATGACCGCCTTCGCACTCGCCGGCGCGCTCAACTGGATTGCCCACTGGTATCGTGAGAACCAGTCCCTGACGGGTGCCGAGATCGCCTCGGCCTTCGTCACCATATTCGAGGGTGGCCTGCGTCCGCGCAGCGCCTCCCAGGTCGCACCCCGCGCGCCGCTGCGGCGGCGGGTGCGCATCGCCCGCTGAACCACACGAGGCTCCTACCATGTCCGCTCCAGACGTCGTCATCGCATCCGCCAAGCGCACGCCCATCGGGGCGTTCCTCGGCGCCCTGTCGCCCCTCAGCGCCGTGCAGCTCGGCAGCGCGGCCGCACAGGCCGCCGTCGCAGCCTCACGTCTCGCCGCCGGCGACATTCAGGAGGTGATCATGGGGTGCGTACTGCCGGCCAACCTCGGACAGGCGCCCGCGCGGCAGGCGGCGCTCGGGGCCGGCGTGCCGATGTCGGTACCCGCCACCACCATCAACAAGATGTGCGGCTCGGGCCTCAAGGCGGTGATGATGGCCGCCGAGCAGATCCGCTCCGGCACGGCCGAGATCATCCTCGCCGGCGGGCTCGAGTCGATGAGCAACGCGCCCTACATGCTGGCCAAGGCACGCACCGGCTACCGCATGGGCCCCGGCGAGCTGATCGACCACATGATGCGCGACGGGCTGCAGAGCCCCTTCGACGGCAAGTCGATGGGCTGCTTCGCGGATTCCACCGCCGCGCGCTACAGCTTCACCCGCGCCCAGCAGGACGCCTTCGCCACCGAGTCGGTGCGGCGCGCCATGGCGGCGCTCGAGAAAGGCCTGTTCGACACCGAGGTGACGCCGGTCACGGTCAAGAGCCGTAAGGGCGATGTCGTGATCGCGCGCGACGAGACTCCCGGCACCTGCGACGTGAGCAAGATCACCACCATGAAGCCGGCCTTCAACAAGGATGGGACCGTGACGGCCGCGAGCTCCTCCTCGATCTCCGACGGCGCCGCGGCGCTCGTCATCATGAAGGGCGAGACCGCGGCGGCGCGCGGCGTCAAGCCACTGGCGCGCGTGCTCGCCTGGGCGAGCCACGCGCAGGAGCCCGAGTGGTTCACGACCGCCCCCGTCGGCGCCATCGGCAAGCTACTGAAGCAGCTCGGCTGGAAGCCGCATGACGCCGACCTCTACGAGATCAACGAGGCCTTCGCCGTGGTCACCATGGCCGCGATGCGCGACATCGACATCGATCACGCGCGCGTCAACGTCAACGGCGGCGCGTGTGCGCTCGGCCATCCGATCGGCGCCACCGGTGCCCGCATCCTCACCACGCTGGTGCACGCGCTGCGGCAGCGCGGCGGCAAGCGCGGCATCGCCTCGCTGTGCATCGGCGGCGGCGAAGCGGTGGCGGTCGCGGTCGAGGTCATGAAATAGGCGGCGGACGGCCGATACGGGGGGCGAAATGAAGCTCAAGGACGCTCGCGCCGTCGTCTCCGGCGGCGCCTCGGGCCTCGGCCACGCGGTCGCGCGCCACATCGCCGCGCACGGCGGCAAGGTCGTGATCCTCGACGTGCAGGAGGGCCCGGGCCGGGCGGCGGCGGCCGCGCTCGGCGCGAGCGCCGGCTTCGTGCGCTGCGACGTCACCTCGGAGGCCGAGGTGAATGCCGCCATGGAGACCGCCGCCACGCAGATGGGCGGGCTGAACCTGCTGGTGAACTGCGCGGGCGTCATCGGCGCCGGGCGCGTGCTGGGGAAGAGCGGACCGATGGCCGGCGAGTTCTTCACCAAGGTGATCCACATCAACCTGATCGGCACCTTTCTGTGCGACAAGGCTGCGGCCGCCATCATGCAGAACAACCCGCCGGGAGCTGACGGGGAGCGCGGGCTGCTGGTCCATACTTCCTCGGTCGCCGCCTTCGAAGGACAGATCGGCCAGGTGGCTTATGCGGCCACCAAGGCGGCGGTCGCCGGCATGACGCTGCCGATCGCGCGCGAGCTGGCGCGCTTTGGCATCCGCTGCGTGTCGATCGCGCCCGGTATCTTTCACACGCCGATGATGGACGGCATGCCGAAGGAGCTGCAGGACTCGCTCGGCGCGCAGGTGCCGTTCCCCGCGCGGCTCGGCAAACCCGAGGAGTTTGCGCAGCTGGTCGCCAGCGTTTTCGAGATCCCGATGCTGAACGGTACGACGCTGCGTCTCGACGGCGCGATCCGCATGCAGCCGAAGTAGGCTGCACGTGATCACCCCGGCCGACGAGATCCAACGCGAGCGTCTGCAATATGACGTCGTGATCGTCGGCGCGGGCCCCGCGGGGCTGGCGTGCGCGCTCCGCCTGAAGCAGCTGAAGCCTGCGACCAATGTGTGCGTGCTGGAGAAGGCTTCCGCCGTGGGCGCGCACGCGCTCTCGGGCGCCGTGATCGAGCCCGGGCCGCTCGAGGCCCTGCTGCCCGAGTGGCAGAGCGCATACCCGGGGATGAAGGTGCCGGCGACGGCGGACGACTTCCGCATCCTGACCCGCGGTGGCTCGTTCAAGCCGGTGCCGGACTTCGTCGTAAAGCTGCTGCCGCGCTCGCTCACCTTCAGCACTCCGTTCAACAACCACGGCAACTACATCATCTCGCTCGGGCAGCTGACCGCCTGGCTCGCGGCTAAGGCGGAAGCGCTCGGCGTGGAGATCTTTCCGGGCTTCGCCGCGGCGGCGCCGGTGTTTGATGAGCGGGGAACGGTGGCAGGTGTACAAATCGGCGACATGGGGCTCGACCGCGATGGCAAGCCCGGTCCCAACTTCACGCCCGGCATCGAGATCCATGCGCCGCTCACCGTGCTGGCCGAAGGCGCGCGCGGCTCGATCTCGAAGCAGCTGATCGCGAAGTTCGAGCTCGCGCGCGGCCATTGCCCGCAGACCTTTGCGCTCGGCTACAAGGAGCTGTGGCAACTGCCCGCGGGGCGCGTGCAGCCAGGGCGCATCGAGCACTCCCTCGGCTGGCCGGCGGACTCGCGAACCTACGCCGGCAGCTTCCTCTATCACCTCGACAAGGACCGCGTGTACGTCGGCTATATCGTGGGCCTCGACTACCGCGATCCGCGCCTCAAGCCCTTCGAGGCCTTCCAGCAGTACAAGAACCATCCGAGCGTGAAAGCCCTGCTCGAGGGCGGCGAGATCCTGTCGGCGGGTGCGCGCACCGTCGCCGCCGGCGGCTGGCAGTCGACGCCCACACTGGAGATGCCCGGCGCGATCCTCATCGGCGACGCCGGCGGTACGCTCAACTTCGCCAAGATCAAGGGTGTGCACCAGGCAATCCGCTCAGGCGCCCTCGCCGGCGCGCATATTGCCGCGACCGGCGGCGGCGCGGGCTTCGATGCGAAGTGGCGCGCCTCCGAGGGCGGACGCGAGCTGAAGAAGGTGCGCAACTTCAAGCCCGCATTCAAGCGCGGCATGTGGCTCGGGCTGGCCAACTCCGCCTGGGAGATGCTCACCGCCGGCCGCTCGCCCTGGACACTCAGCAACACCGCCGACTGGTCGCGCCTCGCGAAGCTCGACGACTTCGTCTCCCCGGAGCGGCACTGGGGCAGCCGCACCCTGCCACCCCGCGACCGGGCGTCGTTCGTCTTCTTCGCGGGCAACTCCCACGAGGAGAGCCAGCCGGTGCACCTCAAGGTGGCGGACCTGGATCTCTGCGCCGGACGCTGCGCCACCGAGTTCGGCAATCCCTGCGAGCGCTTCTGCCCGGCGGGCGTCTACGAGATGGTCGACGACGGACACGGCGGCCGCCGCCTGCAGATCAACGCGGCCAACTGCGTGCACTGCAAGGCCTGCGACATCAAGGATCCCTACCAGATCATCACCTGGACCACGCCCGAGGGAGGCTCGGGCCCGAACTACCAGTCGCTGTAGAGCGCCCAAGCCCAAGCAGCTGCCATGTCAGAGCTCTGGCGCCCATCCCCGGAACGCATCGCCAATGCGAATCTGACGCGCTTCATGCGTTGCGTCACCGCGCGCACCGGCACGCCGCTCCCGGATTACGACGCGACCTACGCCTGGTCGCTCGAGAAACCGGCGCAATTCTGGAGCGAGCTCGCGCGCTTCGCCGGCGTGCACGCCGATTGGGGCGCGGGACCGGCGCTCGAGCAGCCGATGCAGATGCCCGGGGCGCGATTCTTCCCGGGCGCCCGCCTCAACTTCGCCGAGAATCTCCTCAAGTTCGCCGACGGCAGGGAAGCGCTCGTGTTCCACAATGAGCGTGGTGCGCGGCGCGCGCTTTCCGGGCGCGAGCTACGCGCGCAGGTGGCGCGCGTGGCCGACGGGCTCAAGGCGGCCGGGGTGATCGCCGGCGATCGGGTGGCGGGCTACCTGCCGAACCTGCCGGAGGCGGCGATCGCGATGCTGGCGACCGCGAGCTGTGGGGCCACCTGGTCCTCGTGCTCGCCGGACTTCGGCGTCCACGCGGTACTCGACCGCTTCGGACAGATCCAACCTAAGGTACTGTTCACCGCCGATGGCTACTTCTACGGCGGCAAGACCCTCGACTCGCTCACGCCCATGGCCGAAGTGCTCGAGCGGCTCCCGGTCATCGAGCACGTGGTCGTCGTGCCCTACGTAGAGGCGCAGCCGCAGCTCGCCCGGCTCGGCCGTGCCGCCGCGCGTGCCCGGCACTGGGCGCAGTTCGGCGCGCACGGCGCGCCGCTGCGCTTCGCGCCCCAGCCCTTCAACCATCCGCTCTACATCCTCTACTCTTCCGGAACTACCGGCGTGCCGAAGTGCATCGTGCACGGCGCCGGCGGGACGCTGCTGCAGCACCAGAAGGAGCAGCTGCTGCACACCGACTTGAAGCGCAGCGACCGCCTGTTCTACTTCACCACCTGCGGCTGGATGATGTGGAACTGGCTGATGAGCGGCCTCGCGACCGGCGCGACGCTCGTGCTCTACGACGGCAGTCCCTTCCATCCCGACCCCGGCGTGCTGTGGCGCATGGCCGCCGCGGAGCGCCTCACCGTGTTCGGCACCAGCGCCAAGTACCTCGCCTCGCTCGAGAAGAGCGGGTTCGTACCGGCGCGCACGGTCGATCTCACCGCGCTGCGCACGGTGCTGTCCACCGGCTCACCGCTTCTGCCGGAGGGCTTCGACTTCGTCTACGGGCAAGTGAAGCCGGACCTGCAGCTGGCCTCGATCTCCGGGGGCACCGACATCGTCTCGTGCTTCGCGCTCGGCTGCCCCATCCGTCCGGTGTATCGCGGCGAGATCCAGTGCCGCGGGCTCGGCATGGCGGTCGAGATCTTCGATGACGACGGGCGCCCGCTGCGTGGCACGCGCGGCGAGCTCGTCTGCACGGCGCCGTTCCCCTCGATGCCGCTCGGCTTCTGGAACGATCGCGACGGGTCGCGTTACCGCGCCGCGTACTTCGAGCGTTTCCCCGGCGTGTGGCACCACGGCGACTTCGCCGCGCTCACCGAGCACGACGGCCTGGTGATCTACGGCCGCTCGGACGCCGTCCTGAACCCGGGCGGCGTGCGCATCGGCACCGCCGAGATCTACGGCGCGGTGGAGGCGCTGCCGCAGATCGCCGAGGCTCTGGCGGTCGGCCAGGACTGGCAGGGGGACGTGCGCATCGTGCTGTTCGTGCGCCTCAAGCCCGGCGTCGAGCTGACCGAGGAGCTGCGGGCGGAGATCCGCGGCGCCATCCGCACCCAGACCACCCCACGACACGTGCCGGCGCGCATCATCGCGGTGCCCGACATTCCCCGCACCCTGTCCGGAAAGCTCACCGAGCTGGCGGTGCGCAATGTGATCCACGGGCTGCCGGTGAAGAACGTCGATGCGCTCGCCAATCCGCAGGCGCTCGAGCACTTCCGCAACCTGTCCGAGCTCGCGAGCTGAATCCTCACCCCGTGGGCGACGCCTCCGACCTGCGGGAGCTGTATGCGCGCGAGCTCAGCGCCCGCGCCTTCAGCGCCGATCCGGCCCAACTCGCCGCCGTCGCCAGGCTCGACGCCGTGCGCCGTCGCCTGCTGCGTGCGCCGCGCGCCTCCGTGCCGCGCTGGCTCGGCGCACTCACAGGACGAGGGCCGGACGCACCGGTACGCGGGCTCTATCTCTGGGGAGGCGTGGGACGCGGCAAGACCTGGCTCATGGACCTGTTCTTCGACAGCCTGCCGGTCGCCGCGCGGCGCCGCCAGCACTTCCACCGCTTCATGCACGACGTGCACGCGCAGCTTGCCGAGCTCAGACACGAGCGCGATCCGCTCGAGCACGTCGCCGGGAGAATCGCCCGCGAAGTGCGCGTCCTGTGCTTCGATGAGCTGCAGGTCTCCGACATCGCCGACGCCATGATCCTCGGCGGCCTGTTCGATGCGCTGTTCCGCCGCGCCGTGACTCTGATCGCGACTTCCAACAGCGCGCCGCGCGAGCTCTACCGGGGCGGCCTGCAGCGCGCGCGCTTCCTGCCGGCCATCGCGCTGCTCGAGCGCCATCTCGAGGTGCTGCGCGTCGGCGGCCCGACCGACTACCGCCTGCGCGAGCTCACCCAGGCGGGTGTATATCTGCCGGCCGGCACACCGCAGACGGCCGCGCGGCTCGAGACGCTGTTCGCCCGCCTTGCCCGTAACGGGGCGCGCTCGGGCGGCGCGCTCCTCATCGAGGGACGCTCCATCGCCGTGATTCGCGCGGGCCCGGGCGTCGCCTGGCTCGAGTTTGCGGTGCTGTGCGGCGGTCCGCGCAGCCCCGACGACTACATCGAGATCGCGCGTGAGTACCAGACGCTGATCGTCTCGGACGTGCCGGTGCTCGATGCCGCGCGCGACGATGAGGCGCGCCGCTTCATTGCGCTGGTCGACGAGCTCTACGACCGCAACGTCAATCTGATCCTGTCCGCGGCCGCCCCGCCGCCGCAGCTCTACCGGGGCGAGCGGCTCACCGTCCTCTTCGCACGCACCGCGAGCCGGCTCATCGAGATGCAGAGCACGGAGTACCTCGCGCGCGAGCACAAGCCTTGAACGGGCTCACCCACGCCACCCTCAGACGGTCAGGACAGTAAACCCCTCGCGGCGCGCGGCGACTCTCAGGCGCTCGTCCAGACAGACCATGTCGAGCGAGGCCGGGTTGTGATCCGCAGCCGCCAGGGCGGCGGCCAGTTGCAGCGCGTCAGCCGCCCGCAGTGGGTGCGTGCGCAGCAGCCGCTCGGCCGACCGGCGCACGGCATCCGAGGGAACGATCTCGTGCCAGCTCTCGGCGAGCGCCCGAGCCGCACCCAGCGCGGCCGTCACCTGGTCCGCGGTCAACAGCTGCTCGCGCTCGCGCCGCGCCAGCGCCGCGGCAATCTCGACCGGGGTGCCCCACCACGCCAGCACTTCACCGTCCTCCTCGAGCATGGCCAGCAGCCGGCCCCGGGCCGGTTCATCGACCAGCAGCGGGATGAGTGCGGAGGTGTCCCAGAACTTCATCGGCCGGCGTCGCGCTCCTCGAGCAGGGCTTCGGTGAGACGCGCGCTGCGCGGCAAACCTTTGGGCAGCATCGCCCGCCAGCGCTTCACCGACAGCGGACGCATCGCCGGCCTCGTCAGTCCTTGAGCGCGCAGCAGCGCCAGGCGATCGCCGCCGCGCCCACTCGACTCGATGCGCTCGATGCAGGCGATCGGCACGTCCCTATCGTAAATGACCACCGTGTGGCCGGCGCGGACCTTGCGCAGGTACGCGCTGAGGTTGTCCTTCAGTTTTGAGACAGTGGCCTTTTCCATGTGGCCATTATAGCCAATTGCGGGGGCGGCCGGCAATTCTCGCCGGGCTAAATCACACCCCTGCGGATCTGATCCTGCTCGATGGATTCGAACAACGCGCGGAAATTCCCCTCGCCGAAGCCCTCGTTGCCCTTCCTCTGGATGATCTCGAAGAAGATCGGCCCGATGACGTTCTGGGTGAAGATCTGCAGCAGCACGCCCTCGCCCCTGGAAGGGTTGCCGTCGATCAGGATGCGGCGCGCACGCAGCTCGGCGAGCGATTCGCGGTGCCCGGGGACGCGTGCCGCAACGCCGTCGTAGTAGCTGTCGGGCGTGTCCTGGAAGCCGACGCCGTGGCTGCGCAGCACGTCCACGGTGCGGTAGATGTCCTGGGTGGCGAGGGCGATGTGCTGGATCCCCTCGCCGCGGTACTCGCGCAGGTACTCCTCGATCTGACTCTTGTCGTCCTGCGACTCGTTGATGGGAATGCGAATCTTGCCGCACGGACTCGTCATGGCGCGCGACAGCAGCCCGGTGAGCTTGCCCTCGATGTCGAAGTAGCGGATCTCGCGGAAGTTGAACAGCTTCCCGTAGAACCCGGCCCACAGGTCCATGCGCCCGCGGCCGACGTTGTGAGTGAGATGGTCGATCACCGTCAATCCCGCGCCCTCCGCGGGAGCCGCGCCCGCGACCGGGCGGAAGTCGACGTCGTAGATCGTGCGCTCGCCGTAGAGGTCCACCAGGTAGATGAGCGAGCCACCGATACCCTCGATGCACGGGATGTTGAGCTCCATGGGACCCGCACTCTGCGGACCGGGCTTCGCGCCGAGCTCGAGCGCCCGGCGGAAGGCGCCGGCGGCATCGCGCACGCGAAAGGCCATGGCGCACGCCGACGGCCCGTGGACGCGGGCAAAGGCCTGCGCGAAGGACGCCGGCTCGGCGTTGATGATGAAATTGATCTCGCCCTGGCGGTGCAGCGTCACGTTCTTGGAGCGGTGGCGCGCCACGGCCGGAAAGCCAAGCCGCTCGAACAGGGTGCGCAGCAGCTGCGGGTCGGGGGCCGTGTATTCGACGAACTCGAATCCGTCCGTGCCCATCGGATTATCGGCAGCAGCGCTCATGGCGGGCATTATAGGCGTCGCTTCCCGCATGTATAATCGCGCGCCTCCATGCACGCGCAAGTCGCATCCGAGGACAGCCGGCTGCTGCGCAGCATCCCCGCCGCGCGGGTTGCGCTGATCGAGCGCATCGCACGCGCGGCCGCCGCCCGCACCGGCCGCAACGAGCTCCATCAGCGCTTCCTGCGCGGCTATTTCCACGGAGTGGCGGAAGAGGACCTGGCCGCGCACGCGCCCGGGCTGCTCGCCAAGGCGGCCTTGAGTCACCTCGCCTTCGGGGCTCGCCGCGCACCCGGCCGTCCGCTGGTACGGGTCTTCAATCCGTCGGTAAGCGAGCACGGCTTCGAGTCGCCGCACTCCCTGGTGATGACCGTCACGGATGACATGCCGTTTCTGGTCGACTCGCTCGGCATGGCCCTGAGCCGCGCCGAGCTCGCCGTGCACCTGATCGTGCACCCGGTGCTGCAGGCGCGGCGCGACGCGCGCGGACGCCTCCTCGACATCGGCGCGAACGGCGCGCACGCCGCGCACCCCGAGTCGTGGCAGCTGTACGAGATCGATCGCGTCACCGACCCGCAGCAGCTCGAGAAGCTGCGACGCGGGCTCGAGTCGACGCTCGCCGACGTGCGTGCCGTGGTCAGCGACTTCATGCCGATGCGCGAGCGCGTACGCGAGATCATCGGGCGGCTCGCGACCGACCCGCCGCCGCTGCCCGCCGCCGAGGTGAGCGAGGCAGGCCACCTCCTCGAGTGGATGGAGAGCCGGCACTTCGTGTTCCTCGGCTATCGCCACTACCGGCTCGAGCGCGGCCGTTCCGAGGACCGGCTGGTACCCGACGTGCTCTCGAGCCTCGGAGTGCTCGCCCGCGGCCGCGGCAAGGGAGCACGCGCTCCGGCGACGGTGCTGCGCGGCGACATGCGCGCCCGGGCGCGCGATCCGGAGCTCCTGATCGTCACCAAGGCGAACTCGATCGCTACGGTGCATCGGGCCGAGTACCTCGATTACGTCGGCGTCAAGACCTTCGACCGCCGCGGGCTGGTGGACGGCGAGCACCGCTTCCTCGGGCTGTGGACCTCGACGGCCTATCACGGCAGCCCGCGCGAGATCCCGGTCCTGCGCCGCAAGGTGGAGCGCGTCATCGAGCACTTCGGCCTCGACCCGGCGAGTCACGATGGCAAGGAAGTGCTCAACGTCCTCGAGACCTACCCGCGCGATGAGCTGTTCCAGGCGAACGTGCCCGATCTCATCCGCATCGTGCGCGGCGTGGTCAACCTCTACGAGCGCCGCACGGTGCGCCTGCTGGTGCGCCGCGATCCCTACCACCGTTTCTACTCCTGCCTGGTGTACGTGCCGCGCGATCGCTACAACACCGAGGTACGGCAGCGCATCGAGCGCGTCGCCTCTGAGGGCTTTGCGGGTACGAGCGTCGAGAGCAGCGCACAGATCTCGGGCGCGAGCCACGCGCGTGTGCACGTGGTGGTGCGCACCGATCCGTCACGGCACCACAAGCCGGATTTCGCCGCCATCGAGCAGCGCATCGCCGCGGCCGCCCTCACCTGGTCCGACCGGCTGCGCGAGGTGCTGACGCGCGAGCGCGGCGAAGCCGCGGGGCTCTCGCTGCTGGCGCGCTACGCCCGCGCATTCCCCCTCGCCTATCAGGACGACGTGGCTCCCGAGTCGGTGCTCGATGACCTCGCGGATCTCGAGACGCTGCGCGGCGAGCCGCAGGCGCTGCGCCTGAAGCTCTATCGGCCGACGGCGCAGAAGGCCGAGCGGGTGCACCTCAAGATCGTCAAGCGGGCCGATCCAGTGCCGATCTCCGACATCCTGCCGATGCTGGAGAACTTCGGCCTGCGCGTGATCTCGGAGCGCCCCTACCAGCTGGCCTGGCCCGGAGGCGGCGCGGCCTGGATCCAGGATTTCGAGCTCGAGCACCGCGACGCCCTGGTCGTCGACATCGCGCGCGTCGAGGATCGGTTCCGTGAGGCGTTCCTCGCCGCCTGGAGCGCCGCGATCGAGAACGACGGCTTCAACCGCCTCACTCTGGGCGCGGACCTGAGCGCGCGGCAGATCGTCGTGCTGCGCGCCTACTGCCGCTATCTGTTGCAGACCGGTGTGCCCTTCAGTCAGGTGTACATCGAGCGCACGCTCTCGGCTAACGCGGCCATCACTCGTAACCTCGTGCGCCTCTTTGAGACGCGCTTCGACCCGGCGGCCCGCGGCGCCCGTGCGGAGCGCACCGCCGAGAGCATCGTCGCCCAGATCCGCGCCGGGCTCGATGCGGTGGCGAGCCTCGATGACGATCGAATCCTCCGCGCCTATCTCAACCTGACGCGGGCGACGCTGCGCACCAACTACTACCAGGCGGGGAGTGACGGCGCGCGCAAGAGCTACCTGTCGTTCAAGTTCGACCCGGCGCAGATCCCCGACCTGCCGTTGCCTAAGCCTAAGTTCGAGATCTTCGTCTACAGCCCGCGCGTCGAGGGCGTGCACCTGCGCATGGGCGACGTGGCGCGCGGCGGCATCCGCTGGTCCGACCGGCGCGAGGACTTCCGCACCGAGGTCCTCGGCCTCATGAAGGCGCAGAACGTCAAGAACACCGTCATCGTCCCGGTGGGCGCCAAGGGCGGCTTCGTGCCGAAGCGACTCGCCGGAGGCCGCGAGGAGATCCAGGCCGAGGTCGTGGCCTGCTATCAGACCTTCATCCGCGGACTGCTCGATCTCACCGACAACATCGCCTCCGGGCGCATCGTGCCGCCGCGCGATGTCGTGCGTCGCGACGGCGACGACCCGTACCTGGTCGTCGCGGCCGACAAGGGCACGGCCACCTTCTCCGACATCGCCAATGCCATCGCGGCGGAGTACGGCTTCTGGCTCGGCGATGCCTTCGCCTCGGGCGGCTCGGCCGGCTACGACCACAAGAAGATGGGGATCACGGCGCGCGGCGGCTGGGAATGCGTCAAGCGCCACTTCCGCGAGATGGGCGTCGATACGCAGAAGCGCGACTTCACCGTGGCCGGCATCGGCGACATGTCGGGCGATGTGTTCGGCAACGGCATGCTGCTGTCGCGCCACATCCGCCTGCAGGCCGCGTTCGACCATCGCCACATCTTTCTCGACCCGGACCCGGATGCGGCGCGCGCCTTCGCCGAGCGGGAGCGGCTCTTCGCCCTGCCGCGCTCGAGCTGGGACGACTACGAGCGCAAGAAGCTCTCGCGCGGCGGCGGCGTATTCCCGCGCACCCTCAAGTCGATCGCCCTGCCGGCGGAGGCGCGCGCGCTGCTCGGGCTCGACTCCGCGAGCGCGACTCCCAATGAGATCATCCGCGCAATCCTCAAGATGCCAGTCGACCTGCTGTGGAACGGCGGCATCGGCACCTATGTCAAGGCGAGCGACGAGAGCAACGCCGAGGTTGGCGACCGCACCAACGACAGCGTGCGCATCAACGGCAGGGAGCTGCGCGCCAAGGTGGTCGGCGAAGGCGGCAACCTGGGACTCTCGCAGCGCGGCCGGGTCGAATACGCCCTCAAGGGCGGACGCCTCAACACCGACTTCATCGACAACTCCGCGGGTGTCAACACCTCGGACGTCGAGGTGAACATCAAGATCCTGCTCAACCCGCTGGTGGCCGACGGCAAGCTCGCGCACGGCGAGCGCAACCGGCTGCTCGCGCGCATGACGGGCGCGGTGGCCGCTCTGGTGCTGCGCAACAACTATCTGCAGGGTCAGGCGATCAGCACGCTCGAGGTGCAGTCCGCGGCGCGGTTGCAGGAGTTCCAGCACCTGATCCGCTCGCTCGAGCGCTCCGGCGACCTGAACCGCGGCCTCGAGTTCCTGCCGAGCGACGACGAGCTGCTCGAGCGCCGCAAGCGCGGCATTGGACTGGCTCGGCCCGAGCTCGCGATCCTGCTCGCCTACAGCAAGATCTGGCTCAACAACCATCTGCTCGCCTCGGACGTGCCCGAGGATCCGTACCTGTCCACCGAGCTCGAGCGCTACTTCCCCGCGCCGGTGCAGGAGCGTTTCCCGCGCGCCATCGGCCGCCACCGGCTGCGCCGCGAGATCATCGCCACCGCGACCACCAACAGCCTGGTGAACCGCATGGGGCCGACCTTCGTGCCGCGCGCGCAGGAGGACACGGGAGCCGAGCCGGCGCAGATTGCGCGCGCCTATACCGCGGCGCGCGAGATCTTCGCCATGCGCGAGGTATGGGAACAGATCGAGGCGCTCGATAACCGGGTGGCCGCGAAACTGCAGTACGAGGCGGTCTTCCAGACGAGCCGCCTGCTGCGGCACGCGACCTACTGGCTGCTCGGCGCGCGCCGCCGCGGCCTGCAGGTCGACGCCGCGGTAAAGGAATTCCGCAGCGACGTGCGCGAGCTCGAGGCCCGGATCGCCGAGCTCCTGTGCGGCGATGAGCTGGAGCGCTTCGGCGAGGCCCGGCGGCGGTATACCGAGGCGGGACTGCCGCCGCAGCTGGCCGCGCGCATCGCCAGCCTCGAGGCGCTGAATGCGGCGCTCGACATCGCCGAGATCTCCGCGGCGCACCGCGTGAGTGTCACGGAGACCGCGCGCGTGTACTTCGAGGTCGGCGCGCGCACCGGCGTCGACTGGTTGCGCACCCGTATCGAGAAGCTGAGCGTCGACGGTCCATGGCAGGCGATTGCGCGCACCGGCCTGCGTGATGGCGCGCTGCGCGTGCACCGCCGCCTCACCGAGCGCGTGCTCAGCCGGGCCGAGCGGGGCAACGCGAGTGCGCGCGTCAGCGCCTGGATGGAGGCGGCGGGCAAGGAGCTCGCGCACTGGCAACGCACCCTCACCGACATGCGCGCGGCCGGCGCGGCCGACTTCGCCACGCTCACGGTGGGCGTCGAGACCGTCCGCAAGCTGGCCAGCTAGCTTATTGGCCGGAATCGCAGCAAGCGATTCCGACGGACATTACTTCGATTGCCGCCGGCAAGAAGCGTCGTTTTTGCCGGCTGCGTGCACGGGGGCATTCTGCATGGTTGCGAAGCTGATCCTGGTCCGCCACGGCCAGAGTGTCTGGAACCTCGAGAATCTCTTCACCGGCTGGACCGACGTCGACTTGAGCGCGCCGGGACGGCTCGAGGCGGCCCAGGCGGGCCGCGAGCTCATCCGCGAGCGGCTCGAGGTGGACATTGCCTTCACCTCGGTGCTCAAGCGCGCGATCCGGACGCTGTGGATCATGCTCGACGAGATGGACCGCATGTGGGTCCCGGTCGAGCGCTCGTGGCGGCTCAACGAGCGGCACTACGGCGCGCTGCAGGGGCTCGACAAGGCGCAGACCGTCGCCCGGCACGGCGAGTCTCAGGTGAAGATCTGGCGGCGCAGCTACGACGTTCCCCCGCCGCCGCTCGCCGCCGACGACGAGCGTCACCCGCGCTTCGACCCGCGCTACGCCGGCGTCGCCCCCCAGGAGCTGCCGGCGACCGAGTCTCTCAAGGACACTCTGGCGCGCGTGCTGCCCTGCTGGCACGCGCGCATCGCCCCGGAGCTGCGCCGCGGGCGCAAGGTGCTGGTGGTGGCTCACGGCAACAGCCTGCGCGCCATGGTGAAGATGCTCGATGAGGTGAGCGAGGGCGAGATCGTCGAGCTCAACATTCCCACCGGCGTGCCGCTGCTGTACGAGCTCGACGCGGAGCTCAGGCCGCGCGCGAGCCGCTATCTGGGCGATCCGGCCGCGATCGCCGCCGCCGCCGAAGCCGTCAGGCGCCAGACCGAGAAGCGCTGACGGCTGACAGGCGAGCGCGCCCGGGCCACGAGGGCGCGGTCGATGAAGGGCGCGCTACGCCGCCCAGCCGTCGTAGCGTCCCTTGAACTCCCCCGCCAGCGCCGTCATGCGCGCGCTCAGTGCCTGCATGTCCTGCAGGATCAGCCGCATCGACTTGGTGGCATGCAGACTGAAGGGGAGCTCGGCCTCGTCCTGCATCGGCCGGATGTCGACACTGAACTCCGGCTCGAGACGCGCGCGCACTCCCTGACAGGCCGCCTGGTCCGGGAGCGCGAGAAAGAAATCGACTGGATAGTCGTTGAAGGGAACGTAGCCGCGCCCGCGCAGCCGCTCGAGGAGTTGTGCATCCCAGCTCGCCACCCGCGCGCGGTGGGCGGCACGCAGCTTGAAGTACACGCGCACCACGATGAGAACCAGGGCCACCAGCAGCGCCGCGACGAAGGACACCATTTGAGGGCCTGCGCAGTCTGCGCAGCTTCAGCGCGGGCCCCGGCCCGGAAAGCGCGGCTTGCGTTTCTCGAGAAATGCGCCGATGCCTTCGGCGGCCTCGGCGCCGGTCGCCTGGCTCGCGATGGTCTCGCTCTCGAGCACCATCTGCGACTCGAAGGCGCCGAGGGAGTGCGCCAGCAGGCGTTTGGTGGCCCCGTAAGCGCTGCCCGGGCCGTGGGTCAGGCGCTCGGCCAGCTCCAGCGCGCGCTCGAGCAGCCGCTCATCGGCCACCACCTCGTTCACCAGTCCCCAGGAAAGCGCCTCCTCCGCGCTCAGGGCACGGTTGAGCAGCAGCAGCTCCATGGCGCGCTTCGCCCCGACCATGCGCGGCAGCAGGAAGGTCGTGCCGGCATCGGGCGTGAGCCCGACGCTCGTGTAGGCGAGATTGAACCGGGAGCTGCGCGCACACAGTGCGAGGTCCGCCATGGCCACCAGGCCCACGCCGGCTCCGGCGGCCGTGCCGTTGACCGCCGCCACCACCGGCGCATCCATGCGCACGAAATGCGAGATCGCCGCATGCAGGTAGGTAGTGAGCTCGCGGATGTGGCCATCGAGCGACAGCTCGCGGGGCGGCATCGCGCGCAGGTCGCCGCCAAAGGAGAAATTGCGGCCGGCGCCGGTGAGCACCACGGCGCGCACCGCCGTGTTGCGTGCGCAGGTCATGGCGGCCGCCAGCAGGTCCATCGCCACCTGCAGGTTGAGGGTGTTGGAATGCTCCGGACGGTTGAGCGTCACCAGCGCGACTGCGCCGTGGGTCTCGACCTGCACGCTGGCTTGAGACATCGCCGCCCCTACTCGTCGGGCGCAACCGTGACGCGCAGCCCGGCGAGTGCCGGGGTGAACTCGAGCTGACAGGAGAGGCGTGAATTCTCGCGGTAGTGGGCCAGCTCGGACAGCAGCTCGCGCTCGTCCGACATCATGGCGGGGAGTCTGGCCTGCCACTCGGGATCGACGTAGACGTGACAGGTCGCGCACGAGCACATGCCGCCGCAGATGGCCGCGACGCCGTAGTCGAGCTCACGCAGGATCTCCATCACCTTGAGTCCGGTCCTGCCGTCAATCTCGTGCTCGATTCCGTCGCGATCCACGACTCGCAAGAGCGCCATGCTTCTTCCCAGCAACTGCGGCTTATGTTCTGAGGGCAATGTGCCGCCGGTAGTGTGCCCATTCGCCCCCCGCACCGCCAGCCCGTAGCGCGGCCTCAGGACTTCAGCCGCTCGGCAGTGGGCCGATCACTTTCATCACGAACACGGCCCGCTCCGAGGCGGCCGCCGCCCGCTCGAAGCTGCCCGCGAGCGCCGCCCGCAGCGCATCCATGACCTCCTCGAAGCGGCCGAACACCTGCGTGCTCATGCTGTTAGTGACGACCTTGAGGCCCTGGTGCGCGCTCAGTCTGTCGAGGAACTCGTGCACCGACGCTATGAAGTCCGCCTTGAGCGGGTACAAACTGACTTCGACTCCGATGTCCATGACTTAAGCCCCCCGCGAGGCCGGGAGTATTGCACGCGAAGCCATGCGATAGGACTAGAATTGGTACCAGCGCAGGGCGGGACGGGAACGATGACGCGCACGATCGAGATTCACCAGGTGGATGCCTTCACCCGCCAGCCGTTCACGGGCAACCCCACCGGTGTGGTACTCAACGCCGACGCGCTCAGCGATGTGCAGATGCTCGCGGTGGCGCGTGAGCTCAACAACGCCGAGACCGCCTTCATCCTGGCCGCCGACGGCAGCGATCACACGGTGCGCGCGCGCTTCTTCACGCCGCGCACCGAGATCGGGTTCGTGGGACACGCGACGGTCGCGGCCCAGTACGTGCTGTCGCGGCAGCCCGAGGCGCCGCGCCGCCAGCGGCAGAAGTCCAAGGCGGGCATCGTCGACGTGGAGGTACGCGGCACGGACGCCGACCGCAGCATCTCGATCCGCCGCAGCGCACCGCCTTTGGGGCGCGAGTTGAACGACCGCGAGCGCCTCGCGGTGCTCGATGCGCTGGCGCTTGCCTCCGAGAGCCTCGACACGCGCATCGCCCCGCGCATCGCCGGAGGCAGCGGCGCACGGCTCCTGATCGGGGTGCGCGGCGGCGAGCCGCTCAAGCATCTCAAGCCCGATCTCGCGCGCCTCACCACGCTCTCGGCGCAGCTCGGCGCGGCGGGTTACTTCGTATTCGCGCTCGGCAAGCCGGGTGCCGACCCCCAGGTCGAATCACGCATGTTCTGCCCGGCGCTCGGCATCCCCGAGGATCCGGTGAGCGGCAACGCGCACGGGCTGCTCGGCGCCTACCTGGCGCAGCTCGGGCTGCTGACACCGGTGGACAATCGCGCGCAGTTCTCCGGCGTCCAGGGTCATTTCGTGAATCGTCCGGGACGCGTCGAGGTGGAGCTCGAGTTCCGCGACGGCAAGCTCGATGGCGTGTGGATCCGCGGTCAGGCGGTCGAGATCTTCCAGACCCAGATGACGCTCTAGCGGCGCCATGTCTCGTCCCGAGACGGTCATGAGGCTCGCCGAGCTTGCGCTCGGCCGCATGCGCGCCTGCACAGTGGGGGGGCGCGAGATCGTCGTCTGCCACACCCGCGAGGGTGTGTTCGCGCTCGACAACATCTGTACGCACGCGCACGCGCGCCTCAGCGAGGGACGGCTGCGCGGCACGCGCCTGGTGTGTCCGCTGCACGGCGCGTCCTTCGACGTCCGCGACGGGCGGGTGCTCGGGCCCCCGGCCGAAGTGCCGCTGGCCACCTTCACCGTGCGCGTGGTGGAGGATGCGGTCGAGATCGCCGTCAGTCGCGAGCCACCTTAGGGCGCAGCCGCGCGACCAGCCAGGCGGCCGGCAGCGTGACGCACGCCCCCACGATGAACGGCGCCGACGGCCCGAGCAGCGTGTAAATCGCGCCGGAGGTGAGCGGACCGAGCACGCGCGCCAGGCTCGCGCTCGCCACATAGGTGCCCATCACCGCGCCGCGCTCGTGGCCGCGGGCCTGCCTTGATGCGAGCGCGGAGGCGCTCGGGTTGTAGGCGCCGAGCCCGGCGCCGCACAGGATGAGGCCCGCTACGCCCGTCGGCAGCGTGGGCGCCGCCGCGAGCGTCGCGAGGCCTGCCACGTAGGCGAGCGCGCCCCAGAGCGCGAGCCGCACCTCGCCGAGCCTCGGTGCGAGGATGCGCACCAGGCCGCCCTGCATCGCGAGCGCCGGCAGCGCCACGCCGAACAGCAGCAGCCCTACGGCGCGCGGACCCAGGCCATAGCGGTGCAGCGCCCAGATCGCGAAGATCGACTCCAGGATCGACTGCGAGTAGGTGACCAGCAGTGTCGCCGCGGCGATGAACGCGAGCGGTGCACGCTCGCGCAGGAGCTTCAGCGATCCGCGCCGGGGCTCGTCCGGATGCTCGCGGCGGTGCTGCGCGGTGTGACTCTCCGGCAGCACGAATCTCACCAGGAGAATCGCCAGCACGCTCAAGCCTGCGGATACGGCCGCGGGCGGCACGAAGTTCGCCGTACGCGGGTCGGCCCCCGCGAGCAGGCCGCCGAGCGGCGGCCCGAGCGTGAAGCCGACGCCGATCGCAGCTCCCACCAGTCCCATCGCCGCGGCGCGCTTCTCGGGCGCGCTCACGTCGGAGGCGTAAGCGAAGGCGGCGGCGATATTGCCCGCCATGAACCCGGCGAGCATGCGCGCGGCGAGCAGCCACCAGAGGTTGCGCGCCGCTCCCAGCAGCACATAGGAGAGACAGGCCCCTGCGAGGCTGCTCATGAGGATCGGTCGCCGCCCGCGCCGATCGCTCAAGCGCCCCCACCAGGGCGCCGCGATGAGCTGGCACAGCGAGTAGCTGCCGAGAATCGGCGTGATGAGCTCAGGTCGCGCGCCGAAGCGGTCGGCCATGTACGGCACCAACGGAACGAGGATGCCGAAGCCCAGCGTGTCGATGATGCTGAAGAGGAACAGCGCTCCGAGCTGCTTTCTCAAGCGCGCACCCCGGGGGCCAAGCTCAGTGGCCCGGAACGATCGTCGAGAGCTCGCCGGGCCGCGCCGCGGGCGGCACGAAGTCGCGGGCGCCGCCGACGATGAGATTCGGAATGCGCGCGTCGTCAAAGTCGCCCGCGCGCGGCTCACTCGCAGTGCACAGGACGGCGAGCCCGAGCGATGGCACGAGCCACAGGCGGTTGCCCCCGTCGTTGTCCACGGCATAGGTGTCGGGGGCGACATAGGGCTGCCGGGCCGCGGCGGCGAGCGCCGTGAGGCGCAGGTAGGCGCCGTAATCGTGATCGGCGTGTGCGGGGGCGCGCATCAGCTTGACCCAACCCGGGCGGATGATCTCGTAGCCGCGGTAGTTGCCGTCGGCGACCAGGAGCTCGCCCACACGGATCCAGTCCCCCTGGCGGGCGATCATGCAGCAGTCGGCGTGCGCCGCCCCCGCGGGGCGATCGAGATACAGCCAGGCGTCCGAGGCACCGATGCGCCGCCACAGCGCCTGCGAGAGATACGCCGCGTAGCGTGCCCCCGTCGCGCGCTCGAGCGCGAGCGCGAGCAGCTGCGGGTCGGCGGGCTGCGACGCCCGGCTCTCCCCCGGCGCACCCGCGAGCGGGCGCGAGAGCGCGGCGCCCACGATGTCGGTGCCAAACAGCGCGCGCGTCGCCGCGCTCCAGGGCGCGCGGCCCGGTGGCGGCGGTGTCAGGCCGCTCGAGAGCTGCAGCAGATTGCGAATCGTGATCGCGCTGCGGCGATCGTGGGCGAGCTCGCGCACCAGGTAGCCAACCGGCTCATCGGGCCAGGCGATCCTGCGCTGCGCGATCGCGCTCCCGGTCGCCAGCGCGGCCAGCACGCGCGTGAGCGCCTGCGAATCGATGAGCGTGTCGAAGGTGCTGCCCCGCCAGTATCTTTCGAAGACGATGTGGTCGTGGCGCGCGACGATGAGCGCGAGCGAGCCCTGCGAGCCGGCGTAGGCGGCGGCGGCCTCGAGTCCATGCGCATCGAGCAATTCGAGCTCGGGAGTCACGCGCGGCGCCAGTGGCTGGGGGTCGCCGCCGACGAGCTCGCGCGGCTGGTACCAGGCGGGCACACGCGCCGCGGGCCGCGTGCGCGCGGCGAGGTAGCGCTCCCAGAAGAGCGGCGCGGCCGCAAAGGCGGCGAGCGCCCCGAGCACGACGAGCGCGCCGAGCGCCGCCAGCGCGAGGCGGGTGCGACGGCTCATGCGGCTCTCCCGCGCGCCCCGCGCCGCAGGCGCGCCCGCCGCGGCCGCAGAGGGCCGCAATAGCGCGCGCGTCCCGCGGCGAGCTCCAGCTCATGCGTCGCGCAGCCGGGCCAGTCACCGGGCCGGTGAGTGCTGACCACGACGGCCGTACCGCCTGCGGCGAGGATCGCCACGCGCCGCATCAGCGCCCGGCGCGTCGGGGCGTCGACGCCCGCGAAAGGCTCATCGAGCAGCAGCAGCTCGGGCTCGCGCACCCAGGCACGGGCAAACAGCACGCGGCGCGACTGACCGTAGGAGAGCTCGGAGAGTGGACGCTGCGCGAGCTGCGTCAGCCCGAAGAGCGAGAGCGTGCGGCGCGCCGCCGCGCGATCCGCGGCACTCGGCGCGCCGTTGAGTCCGATGCTCGCGTGCCGGCCCGACTGCACGACCTCGGTGACCGTGAGCCCGGGCGGATGCTCGGCCTGCAGGTGCGGCGCGACGAGTCCCACGCGCTTCCTGAAGCCCTCGAGCGCCACGCCCGCCGGCGCCCCGGCACGCTCGATACGGCCTCCCACCGCCACCCCGTGGTCGCCATACAGCGTCCGCAGCAGCGTCGTCTTGCCCGCGCCGTTGCGCCCGTGTACCACCCAGCACTCGCCCGCGTGCACGGCGAGTGAGATGCCGCTGAGTGCGCGGCTGCCGTCGAGATAGACCCGCGCGTCCTCGAGCCGCACCAGCTCGCGCCCCGGAGCGCGCGCAGCGCGCGCGGCTGGGCGCGCACCGCGGCCGCGGCGGCCCGCGCCACCGTGCTGAGCCGCGCTCAGCCACTCTGCCAGCGGTGCGCCCCGCGCCGGGCCGCGATACACGATGCGCCCCCGCGAGAGCACCAGCGCGCGGTTAGCCCCGCGCGGCACGTCCTCGAGGCGGTGCGTGGCGAGCACCCACGGCAGGCGCCGGCCGCGGCGCGCGAGCCAGGCAAGCATGCGCTTGCGATTGGTCGCATCGAGGCCGTTCAACACCTCATCGAGCAGCAGCAGCCGTGGACGCGAGGCAAGCGCCCGCGCCAGCAGGATCACGCGCCGCTCGCCGTAGGAGAGCGACAGGAAGCGGCGCGCCGCCAGATGTCCGACGGCGAGCGAGTCGAGCGCACGGCGCACGCGCAGCCGGTCCGCGCGGCTCAGGGCATCGAGCGGAATGTCGGTGCGATGGACTCCGGTTCCGACGAGACGCTCGACCGTCGTGTTCCAGCCGTAGCGCTCGTACCTGTCCTGGCGCTCGGCGCCGAGATAGGCGATCTCCTCGAGCACCTCCTGCGGCGTGCTCCAGTGCTGCCGGCCGCGACGGTAGCGGCGTACCGGGAGCGCCGCGGGCTCGGGCCATACGGCCCCCGCGACGAGCTTCAGCAGCTGCGTCTTGCCCGCGCCGTTGCCGCCGGCGAGCACCCAGCGCTCGCCCGCACGGATGGTCCAGCTCAGGTCCCGCAACACCCGGCGCCCGCTGCGCCGCAGGCTGGCGTGTGCGAGGCGCACCTCGAGGTAGCGGGAATCGGCACTCTGCATCGGTCGCATTGGAGCACAGTTCGCGCGGGTGTTTGGAGTATTCTGCCCGCTCGCTTTCGCGCGTCCAGCTTGTTGGAGGTCCCCGGATGCAATGGCGGCTGCTCGCGCCGCGCTATTGGCTCACCTGGGCCGGAATCGGCGCGCTGCGCCTGCTGGCGCTGCTGCCGTTCGCATGCCTGGTGGTCGCCGGCGGGATGTTAGGTCGCCTCGTGCGCCTGGTCCCGAACAGGTTCACGCGCGTCGCCCGGCGCAACCTCGAGCTGTGTTTTCCCGAGCTCGACCGCAAGGCGCGCGAGCGGCTCCTCGACCGGCACTTCGAGAGCCTCGGCGTGGGGCTGCTCGAGATCCCACTCGCCTGGTGGGGCTCGCCGCCGCGCATCGCACGCCTCGCGCACATCGAGGGCCGCGAGCACCTCGAGGCGGCCCGGGCGCTCGGCCGCGGGGTCATCCTCCTCACCGCGCATTTCACACCGATGGAGATGGCCGGGCGCCTGCTCGCCTCCCTCACACCGGTCGGCTTCCTCTACCGCCCGACCCGCAACGAGGTGCTGGCCTTTGCCTTGAGCCACTTTCGCACCGGCTTCGGCGGATACCCCATTCCGCGGGACGACATCCGCGCGTTCATCCGTGCACTGAAGCACAACGAGTGCGTGTGGTACGCGCCCGACCAGAGCTACCGCAGGAAGGGAGCGGAGATGGTGCGCTTCTTCGGCATCCCGGCCGCCACCAACACGCTCACCTCGCGCCTCGCACGCATGACGGACGCGCCGGTGCTACCCTATTTCGTGCAGCGCTTACCGGGCACGCAGGGCTACCGTGCCGTGATCCATCCGCCGCTCGACAACTTCCCGAGCGACGACGCAGTGGCCGACACCGAGCGCTTCAATCACCTGATCGAGGCGCAGGTGCGCCTCGTGCCCGAGCAGTATCTGTGGATCCACCGCCGCTTCAAGGGACTCGCGCAGGATTACCCGGACTACTACCCGCGGCAGGCGCCGCGGCGCGCGTGAGCGAGCTCGAAGGAGCCGCCTTCGATCTGCTGGTCGTCGGCGGCGGCATCAACGGCAGCGGGATCGCCCGCGATGCGGCGGGTCGCGGACTGCGCGTGCTGCTCGTCGAGCAGGACGACCTCGCGGCGCATACTTCCTCCGCCAGCACCAAGCTGATCCACGGCGGGCTGCGTTATCTCGAGGAGTTCCACTTCGCGCTGGTGCGCAAGGCGCTCATCGAGCGCGAGGTGCTGTTGCGTTCCGCGCCGCACATCATGCGGCCGCTGCACTTCATCATGCCGCACGCCCCGCATCTGCGCCCGGCATGGATGCTGCGCGCCGGCCTGTTCCTCTACGACCACCTGGCGCACCGGGAGCGCCTGGCCGCCTCGGGCGCGGTCGACCTGCGCACACACATCGCGGGCGGCGCGCTGAAGAGCGGCTACCGGCGCGGCTTCGTCTACTCCGACGGCTGGACCGACGATGCGCGGCTCGTGGTGCTCAACGCCCTCGATGCCCGTGAGCGCGGCGCCGTGATCCTGACGCGCACATGCTGCCAGCAGCTCACCGAGCGCGGCGGGCGCTGGAGCGCCACCCTCGCCGGCGTGGACGGACGCTTTGTCATCACGGCGCGGGTCGCAGTCAATGCCACCGGCCCTTGGGTGGACCGCTTCGTCGCCGCCGCCACGCCGGTACGCACCGCGCACCGCGTGCGCCTCGTGAAGGGCAGCCACATCGTCGTACCGCGCCTCTTCGAGCATCGTTTCGCCTACATCTTCCAGAACGAGGACCGGCGCATCGTGTTCGCGATTCCTTACGAGCACGAGTTCACCCTCATCGGCACCACCGACGTCGATTACCAGGGAGATCCGGCCGCGGTGCGCATCGAGCCGGCGGAAGTCGAGTACCTCTGCCAGCTCGCCAACCGCTACTTCATCCGCACGCTCACTCCCGGGGAGGTATCGTGGAGCTACTCGGGCGTGCGGCCGCTGCTCGCCGACGAGTCACGCGACCCGATGAGCGTGACGCGTGATTACGCGCTCGAGCTCGAGCGGCATCCGGCCCCGCTGCTCTCGGTGTTCGGCGGCAAGATCACCACCTACCGGCGCCTCGCCGAGGACGCCGTGAATCTGCTCGCGCCGCTCCTCGGCGCACGCGCGCCCTGGACCGGGAGCGCGACGCTGCCCGGCGGGGATCTGCCGGAAGGGAGCTTCGCGGTGTTCCTGCGCACCCTCGAGCGGCGCTATCCGTGGATCCCCGCAGCGCTGCAGCAGCGCTACGCGCATGCCTATGGCACGCGCCTGCACCGCATGCTGGGATCCGCCGCCGCGCTGGCCGATCTCGGGCCGGAGCTCCTGCCGGGGCTCTACGCGCGCGAGGTCGCATACCTGTGCCGCGAGGAATTCGCGCGCACCGCCGCAGACATCCTCTGGCGGCGGAGCAAGCTCGGACTGCATCTCCTCGGCACCGACTCGACGCCGCTCGAGCGCTGGCTCGAGACTCACCGCCCTCGCTCGAGCGAGCGTCGCGCGCCGGCCACACCGGCCGTGTGACCAGCGTCGCGATTTTGCGCTTTACCCCCGCGGACGCCGTGCCGCCTCGTGCTAGCGTGGCGGCGAGGGTATTCGCCCGTGATCACACAGATGCCCGATTCAGTCCTGGCTGCCATCATCGCCGGCACCGCGACGCTGTCCGCGTCGTTTCTGCAGCTGCGCTCCGCCCTGCTGCGTGACCGCGGCCAGCCCGGTGCGGCCGCGCGCCGCAAGAGCCGGCTGCAGCGCATCGTCTTCCTGGTCATCGTCGGGGCCTCCGCCGTGTCCGGCTTTGCGGCCTCGCAGTGGCTCACCGAGGGCGAGCGCGCCGCTCAGGGCGCGATGCAGCGCGAGCTGCAGGCGCGCATCGCCGAGGTCAGCCACACGGCGGGCGAGCTCGAGGCGACGCGCGCGGCGGAGAGATCCGAGATCGAGACCGGCGTGCTGCGCCGGATCGGCGTCGACGGTGTGGCGGTGACCGCGACCGTGCCGGCATGCCGGGCGGCGAGCTCCGCCAACCCATCCGGCGCACTGACATCGGCCGATACGGCCGGGGCGGTGCGCGCCTGCGGCGAAGGCGAGGCGATCCCGGTGACGCTCTGTGCCACCATTCCCGCGGGCGCCACGGTCACCGAGGTTGCGCTCTTCAGCCGCCCCGCCGACGACGACACGCCCTGGAGCAGCGCCCGCTACCTTCCCGGGCAGGAGGCCGGCCAGGCGCGCTTCGCCGACAAGTACTCCGAGACCGCCCCCGAGGCCGGCACGCGCCAGGTGTGCCAGGCTTTTGCGCACTGGTCCGCCGAGCACGCCCGCATGGTGCGGGTCCTCGTGCGCTACTCTCTCTAGCCCGACCTCCGCATAATGTCCCCTCGAGAGGCCTGAAGCCTCGGGGGGTTAGTTGACTTCACCGCCGCCCCAAGCCGCCGCGGCACGCCGAGCGCTGCTCCTCATCGTGCTCGCGCTCGCGCCGCTGTGGCTCGTCGGCATTTTCGACCGGGGACTGTGGACGCCCGATGAGCCGCGCGAGGCCGACATCGCCTGGCGCATGAGCCTGCAGGCCGACCGCACGCTGCCTCAGCTCGCCGGCGCACCGTTTCTCGAGAAGCCGCCGCTCTCGTACTGGGTGGCGGGCGGTGCCATCGCGGCCTTCGGCGACTCGCCGGCCGCCGCCCGCGGGCCGAATCTCCTCTACGCCGCGATCACGGCGCTCGCGGTCGGTGCGCTGGCGCTCGCCATGGAGCTGCCGGCGATGCCGGCGGTGATCGCGGCGCTGGTTGCGGCGAGCGCCCTCACCGCCTACCGGGTGCTCATCTGGCTCGCGCCCGATGCCAGTCTCCTCGCCGGCTGCGCCGTGGCGCTCCTCGGCGCCTGGCTCGGGCTTCAGGCACCGGCGGGAGGGCGCAAGGCGGGCGCCTACGCGCTCATGCACCTCGGCGCGGCGCTCGGCTTCATGGCCAAGAGCGCGCCTGGCTGGCTCGTGCCGGGGCTCGCGCTGCTCACGCTCATCGTGTGGGAGCGGCGCTGGAGGGAGCTGCGTCGCTGGGAGCTGTACGCGGGACTCGCGCTGCAGGCGCTCATCATCGGGCCATGGGTGATCGCAGTGGCGCGCAGTGCCCGGGGCGCGGAGGCGCTCACGGCGCTTTTCTGGCACAACGTCGTCGGCCGCTTCACGCAGCTTTCCTCTCCGGCGGCGCTCGACTACACGAGCGGGCATCACAACGCCCCGGGCAAGTACCTGCTGGAGCTCCCCGTGTATCTGCTGCCCTGGACGGTGGTGGCGGCCGCGGCGCTGGTGCGCGCGTGGACGCGCATGCGCGAGGCGGGTGCGCGCGGCACCGCGTGGCGTTTCGCACTGAGCGCCAGCATCCCGTTCCTCGTCCTGCTGTCGGTCGCGGCGACCGCGCGCGACATCTACGCCGCTCCCGCGCTGCTCCCCTTCGGGCTGCTGGCGGGTCTCTGGGCCGAGGATGCGCGGCGACTGCCGCGCAACGGCGATCGAGTCGCCACGCTCGGGACCGTGGTGCTGGTCGCGGTGATGGCGGGCGCGCTCGCGCTCGCCCTCGCGGTGCTCGCGGCGGCCGGCAGCGGCGCTCCCATCCTGTACCTGAGCGCGGCACTCGGGGTGATCCTCCTGGCCGCGGCGGCGCTTGCCTTCGCCGTGCGGGCGCAGCGCGGCGGGGATCCGCCGCGGAGCCTCGCCTGGTCGTATGCGGCGTATGCGGCGGCGCTGTGCCTCGCGGCGCGACTCATCCTGCCCGTCGTCGACCGCTGGCAGGATCTGCCGGCGCTCGCCGCCCGCATCCATGCCGACACCGCATCGCAATCGCTCGCGCTCCTCGATCCGGACGAGACGACCATCGCCATGCTCGATCACGGTCTCGCGACTCCCTTCACGATCCTGACGAGTGCAGCCACGGCGCGCGGCGTGGTCGCCGCCTGGTTTGCCGCGCACGGCCCGGCGGCGCGCGTGCTCGTGCTCCTGCCGGGCCACGCGGGCGGTGCGCTCACGGAATTCCTCGCGCGTCTGCGTCCACTCCCCGCCCCGGGCGACGGCGTCGCCGCCACACTCACCGCGGCCGGGGCCGCGGCGCTCGTGGCCCGCTACGAGCTGCCTCAGGGCCGGCGCTACGCGCTGCTCGCGCCGCCGGCGGCACATTGATCGAGGCAGCATCGCCACCCACCTGGAGTCTTCATGTCGCAGCCCGTCACCGACCTCGCGCGCAGCCTGCAAAACCGCCATATCCAGCTCATCGCCATCGGCGGGACGATCGGCGTGGGGCTCTTTCTCGGATCTGCCAAGGCGATCAGCCGCGCGGGCCCGGGCCTCCTGCTCGCGTACGCGGTGGGTGGCGTCGCGATCTTCTTCATCATGCGGGCGCTGGGTGAGCTGCTCACCTATCGCCCGGTGGCCGGCTCTTTTGCGACCTACGCGGACGAGTTCTGCGGGCCCTTGCCCGGGTTCATCACCGGGTGGTCCTACTGGTTCGCCTGGGTCGCCACGGTCATGGCGGAGATCACCGCGATCGGCGTCTACGTGCGCTTCTGGCTGCCCGAGGTGCCGCAGTGGCTTCCGCCGCTCATCGCGCTCGCCGTGCTCTACGGCACGAACCTGCTCGCGGTGCGCGTGTTCGGCGAGCTGGAGTTCTGGTTCGCGCTCATCAAGGTGGTGACGATCGTGGGACTCATCGCCGCCGGCCTCGTCGTCATCGTCTTCCACGTCGGCGCCCTCGGCGGCACGGCGCGCTTCTCCAATCTCTGGTCCAACGGCGGCTTCCTGCCCGGCGGCATCCTGCCGGTACTGCTCACGCTGCAGATCGTGATGTTCGCCTACGAGGGTGTCGAGCTCATCGGCGTCACCGCGGGCGAGTCGCACAACCCCGCGGTGGTGTTGCCGAGAGCCACCAACGGCATCATCGCCCGCATCCTCATCTTCTATCTGGGGGCGCTCCTCATCATCATGTCGCTCGTGCCCTGGACGCAGCTTGATCCCAGGATGAGCCCGTTCGTCTTTGTGTTCGGCAAGCTCGGCCTCCCGGGAGCTGCCAGCGTCATCAATCTGGTGGTCATCACGGCCGCGGCCTCATCGTGCAACAGCGGGTTGTTCAGCACCGGGCGCATGCTGTGGACGCTCGGCCGGCGCGGCCAGGCCCCGCAGGTTTTCGCCGCGCTGAACGCCGGCAGGGTGCCTGCGGCGGGCATCCACGCCTCCGCCGCGGTCATGCTCATCGGTGTCGTGCTGAACTATCTCGTGCCCGAGCGCGTATTCACCATGGTGACCAGCATCGCGCTCGTCGGGACGCTGTGGACCTGGGGAATCATCCTGGTGGCGCACGCCAACTACCGGCGTGCCGTGGCAGCCGGGCGCGCAGCCGCCGCGCCGTTCCGCATGCCCGGAGCGCCGCTCGCGAACTACCTGGTGCTCGCGTTCCTGCTGCTCGTGACCGCCATGCTGTGGCGCGACCCGGACTCGCGCGTGGCCCTCTACGTGGCGCCGGTGTGGTTCGCGCTGCTCGCGATCGGCTACTACGGCACGCGCGCGCGGCACAGCGCCTGAGCGGGCCGCCCGCTACAGCAGCCGCTCTCCCCCGCCGATGAGACCCCCGCCGTCGATGACGATCGTCTGACCGGTGATGAAGCTGCCGGCGCGCGCGGCGAGCATCACGGCCACCCCCGCCACGTCATCGGGGTCGCCGAGGCGCTTGAGCGGGTAGCCGCGCGCCAGGGCCTCGGCGCGCGCGGGATCGGCCCACAGCGCCTTGGAGAACTGCGTGCGGATCAGGCCCGGGGCGATGCAGTTGACGCGGATGTTGTGCGCCCCCCATTCGACGGCGAGATTGCGCGCCAGCTGCATGTCGGCCGCCTTGGAGATGCCGTAGCCGCCAAGCAGCGCGCTGCCCATGAAGCCGGCCACCGAGGACACGATGATCACCGCGCCGTCCTTGCGCTCGGCCATCGCCGGCAGCGTCATATTGCACAACCACATGTTGCTGTAGAGGTTGGTGCGTATCAGCTTGTCGAAGGCCTCGTCCGACATGGTCGCCGAGGGCCCGAAGTGCGGATTGGTGGCGGCGTTGCACACCAGAATGTCGATGCGTCCGAAAGCGGCGACGCTCGCGTCGATCAGGCCCTTGAGCTCGTCCTTGTGTCCGACGTGGCAGGCGCGCGCGAGCGCGGTGCCGCCGGCGGCGGTGATCTCCGCGGCCACCGCATCGCAGCTCTCCTGCTTGCGGCTCGAGATGACGACCTTCGCGCCGTGCGCCGCCATCGCCACGGCGATCGCCTTGCCGATGCCGCGGCTCGAGCCGGTGATGAGGGCGACTTTGCCTGAGAGATCAAACAGCGACATCGGCGACTCCGCGGGTGCTTCGTGTCGCGCAATTCTGCGCCCAGCGGCGTGCGCAGGGAAACCGCGCCAGACATACCCACGCCCGGCGTTGTAGAATGCGCTATGCGCCTGACTCCTGCGGTACTGCTAAGCCTGATCGCGGCAGGGTGCGCTGCACAGCCTGCCCCCCCGAGAACTCCGGAGAGACACGCGGCCAACATCGCCGCAGCGGAGGCGGCCGGCTACAAAGTCGTCAAGTACGGTGATCGGGCGATATTCTGTCCCACCGCGCCCCCGACCGGCTCCCACATCGGGGCCACGTGCCTCAGCGAGAGCGAATGGGAGGCACAAACCGGCCTGCCGAAGACTCCGAGCCCCTCGGTGCACGTGAACAATCAATCGCCGGGCCCCGGCCCCGGATCGGGACACTAGTATCCTCGAGCCTCAGACCGGCTCATCGAGCGATTTGGCAAGCGCCGTGAAGAGCTGCGGTCCCTTCTCGGTCATGTACCAGCAATCCTCGAGGCGGATACCGAACTCGCCGGGAACGTAGATTCCGGGCTCGTCGGAGAAGCACATGCCCGCCTCGAGCGGCGTGGTGTCGTTACGCACCAGATACGGCGCCTCGTGCACCTCCATGCCGATCCCGTGTCCGGTGCGATGCGACAGGCCCGGCAGACCGTAGTCGCGGCTCCAGCCCTTCTGCTCGTAGAACGTGCGCACCGTCCGGTCGATGGTTCCGACCGGCACGCCGAGCCTGGCCGTCTCCTGCGCCAGCTCCTGGCCGCGCTTCACCGTGTTCCACAATTCCCGCTGGCGGGGCGAAGCGGCACCGAAGACCCAGGTGCGCGTGATGTCGGACTGGTAGCCGTGAACGCTGCAGCCGGTGTCGATGAGGATGACCGACCCGGCGCGCACCTGCTGCGGCTGGATGGATCCGTGCGGATAGGCGCTCGCCTCGTTGAGCAGCACGAGTGTGAACTCGTGCGCGCCGCCGAGCGCCTGCGTGGCGCCGACCATCAGGGCGAGGATGTCGGGGCCGGACATTCCGGCTTCGACGTGGGCATGCGTGTGCCGCAGCGCCGCGATGGTGACGTCATTGGCGGCCTGCATCAGGGCGAGCTCCGCCGCCGACTTGTACATCCGGCAGGCGCGAATGAGCTCATCTCCGGGGATCACCGCCGGCGCGCTCGCCGCAGCCCTCGACATGCGATCGACGATGAAGAGCCGCGTGGTCGGCTCGACCGCGAGGGGTCCCGCGGCATGCTCGCGCAGGGCGCCGGCGAGCAGCTCGAAAGGGCTGTCGTCCTCTTTCCAGGGCCGCACGTCCGCGGCGACCTTGAGTGTTTCGCGGATGGACGGCTCTTCGAAGTATGGCGTTACGACCACGACCCGCCCCTCCGCGGGAATCAGCGCCGCGGTAGTCCTTTCGGTGCGGTGCCAGCGAACGCCGCTAAAGTACTCCAGCGAGGGGCCTGCCTCGACGAGGAACGCGGCGATCTTCTTCTGCTGCATCAGCCCCTGGACCCTGGCGAGCCGCGCGCCGTGCTCCGCAGTACTGATGGCCTGCGCGTCGCGGGTAATCGAAGTCAGTTCCGCAGCCGCCGCCTTGTCGGCGAGCGAGCGCTCGCTGCCCGCGAGCGCCGCGCCTGCGGCCGTGAGTCCGAAGAAGCTGCGTCTGGAGACCGTCGTCATGGATTCCCCCTCTGGCGTGCCGCCGCGCATTCTGCCCGGCTCGGCGCTGCTTGGCGACCCGCGCGCGTTAGGCGGGTCGCGAAGCCCCGCAGTAGAATCCGCCCGCCGCGCCCGTAGCTCAGTTGGATAGAGCATCAGGCTTCGAACCTGAGGGTCGGGAGTTCGAATCTCTCCGGGCGCGCAGAAACCTGAGCCGGCAAGCGCCCGCAGCCAAGCTGCCGGCGGTCAGTCGGGTGGGAGCTCCCGACCGCCGCCGCAGGCGGC
>Ga0187776_10000041_pt1 | contig 64936 bp, 48 predicted proteins | sample 0216_BV02_MP12_2_FD_132426 | JGI IMG/M metagenome (GOLD analysis project Ga0187776, IMG submission 132426) | Tropical peat soil microbial communities from peatlands in Department of Meta, Colombia - 0216_BV02_MP12_20_MG | ecosystem: Environmental > Terrestrial > Soil > Wetlands > Peat | place...
ACGATGCGAGTGCACGTACCCATCGATATTCGCGAAGTCGTGCGATCTCTCGAACGGCATGTGGCAGTCGGCGCATTGCTGCGGCTTCGGCGGATAGTAGAACGAACGCGCACCCTGCCCGGAAACGCCACTGGCCTGCCAGTTGTCATATTCGTTGAAGCCGCGAATCCAGCGGTAGCTGTTGACGGGTACATCGAGGTGAACTTTGTGGCAGCTCGAGCAGAACTCTGCGGTCTGCTCCCGCATGAACGGCTTGAGAAACACCCGCCGATGTGGTTCCGGATTCAGCTTGATGGTGAAATCGTGCAGCGCTCGCACAATCGGATTCCTGCTCGCCGCTAGCTCGTGCAGTTTGGGATAGGCCAGGTAGAAGTCCCCCTGCCCCATCGAGCTCTTCACCTCAACAATCGAGTGGCACATCATGCACCCAAGTCCAGCCTGCGCTTCCGGGCGATTGACGATCTGCTTGATCGGCGTGTCGAACATGCCGCTGTAGAGCAGCGCGGGATCATGGCATCCCGCGCACCATTTCGAAGGCCGTACCCCGACCACGTCCTGCATGTACTCGACGCTCTTGCGGTACCACTGATTGTTGAATGAGGAGAAATGATGTGCCGAGCTGTTCCACTGATTGAAGATGTCTTGATGGCAACGCTGGCAGGCGTCCGATTCCATGAAGTATTTCGACGGTATCAAGCCTCTGTGCCTGGTCTGCGCCGAGCTGGGGAAAAATCGACCATTGGGACCATCGCCTTCGCCATCCATCGAATCGGGCGGTAGCTGAGGATTTTGTATGCGATTGCTGGCCATGCGCTGCCACCGGACCGTTCGCATGTACCAGGCTCCTATGCTCAGCAACCCCGCGCAAGCGAGCACACCGACTACTCGCCCTAGTTGAATACCAGGATTCGCAGGTTCGCTCGTACGCCTTACCAACCAGTCCGCAACCAGCAGCGCGCAGCCGACTACCATCAAGCCGATGTGCGCGTAGAGCAGCTTCCATTGCGGTCGGGAAGTTCCGGTATATACAAGCATGAGGCCGAGCACGGCGCCCACGGTTAGCATCAGCCAACCCAGCCTCGCCACCCAGCTACCCTGACGGAGGCTGCTTGGAATTCGCGGTACCAGGAAGAACGAGGCCAGCACTCCCAGCCCCGCATGCAGCAGTACAACCGCCGCGTAGAAAACATTGGCTGTGGGAAACCCGTAAAGATAAACCGCAGAAACAAACAGAGTGATCAGCAGGCCGGCAACGAATTTGGAGAACCGGCTGGTTCTGGCACGTATAGCTGGACCTGACCCCATCAACAGACACTCACCCCACGTGTCAACCGGCTGGACAAACTCGGAAGTCTATTCCCAGCTTTGTTCGCTGGTCGATAATAGGAAAATACTAGGTCTGATCATTCAGTTTTGAAAGGGCACGGCTTCGGCTCTGCCGGCCGAGGCTACAAAAGCTGCTGGCTTTAGTGTGTGCGTGAGAGCTGGTTTTTGGAGCAGCCGCGTGTTCCGAGACAGAAAGAAATGAAGTCACGAAGGGACGGGAGGTTGCGACTCATTTCTTCCCCGGCTGTTGCTGTTGCGCCTGCAAGTGTCCCCACTGCTGGGTATGTTTTTGCTCCATTTGCTGTGTTTGATGCTGATGCTGTTGTTCCACTTGCTGCCTCCTCGCCTCATTGGCGTTCTGCTGGGTGAGGCGCTCGTGATCTCGTTCCTGCTTCTGCTCTAGCTTTTGACGCTCCTGGTCTTGTTTCGCGTACAGCTTGTCCTGCTGCTGTTGATATTTCCGATCCATTCCCGGATTACCGGTGTTCGGTGCAGGAGGACGTGGATGCGGTGGAAGTTCCTTGGCGTGAATCGGGGTCGATGTCCGGGGAATGTCACCACCCGGAACTGGCACGTTGCCGTGTTCGACATCCCTACGATACGGCGCTCCCGCCTCTCGAGCCGGAACGGTTTCATGTTCGCCGAACGTTGCAGGCCGCATCGTCGCAGCCACTGGTGGCCGCCCGCGATTTTCGGATGCGCGCAACTGCGGATTGGAGTGTGCTGCAGCAAAATGCTGTGTCTGCAGTGCCGTCGGTGGCAAATGCCGCTCTCGCCTGGCAGCCTCTTCCTCCGGCGTCGGACGCGCTTCGATTCCGCCGTTCCCTCCGTTATAGCTCACGCGATTCACGCTAACGTTGCGGACGACGGTTGTGTTGTAAACGTAACGAATGTTGGTGACGTTGATATTCGTCACTGAGCGGTTGTAGAAGAAGTGTTCGCCCTCCCAGCGCCCGCCTTCATACCCATGCCCAAAATAGCCGAAGCCATAAGGAATTCCACCATAGAACCCGACCCGCGGCCCCCAATATCCGTCATGAAAAATGTAAGCCGCACCATTCCATTCCCACCACGGCGGAGTCCAGAGATAGCCAACCTGCGGCGCTAATACCCACGTCCCTGGCACCCAATAGTAGTCGCCGATGACGGAGTCAAAGGCCCAGTAGCCTGGCGTCCAAATGTAATCCTCTCCAGGACACACCGGTTGCTCGTACACTGGAAGCGCGGGAGGGGCAAACCTGACCGAAATCGCAATTTGCCCAAAAGACGCTGCCGACAATATCAGAATCACCAGCAGCAGCAAGAGTGAGCGAATAGGCCACAAAACTCGCATACGTTCTTCCCTAGGCTCAATGATCCGTGGCTTACCCGCTATGGCTAAAGTGCTGCGGCTGCGCGGATTGAGCAGATTTCAGCGGAGAATTACTGGCCTCCACCGAGCTTATTTCCCTGATTATAGAAACTCGAATGCTGAGAATTTGTTTCTTCATTTAGGCAATAATTCGAGCCGACAGCCGGGGGCCCCATGTTAGCAGTCTTTTGGCTAACGTAGCCGGTCGAGGCGCAGCCTCCACAGCCTGCATTAAGCAGTTACCTGCTCGCGCTTCAACAGCGGCGGCTCGCGATATCGGAATTTCTCTTCGATCGCGGCTGCCACTGCCAGCACCATTTCATCTTCGAATGGCCGGCCAATAATCTGCACCCCAATCGGCAGTCCTTCATGGGATCGTGACACCGGAACCACCGCCGCCGGAAAACCCAGCAGGTTAAACCACTGCGAATAAACCATGGTGTTCAGAAATGAGTCGGGACTTGTGGTCCAACAAACTTCGTTGTGCCGAAATGCCGGACCGGTGGAAACCGGGCCAACCAGCACCGGGAACTCTTCCATCTGCCGCAGAACCTTTTCCCTCAGCAGGTCACGTTCACACAGAATGTTCAGCAAAGAGGTGGCCGTCAGTGGCGGCTGGGTCGATACGTGCGCACGCAAATCCCTGAGGATCGGGCTCAGTTGCTCTTCCTTTCCCTCCAGCATCGGACCAAACGCCAGCTGTCCGATCCTGCAGAAGACGTCATGCCAAAGCTCGCGCGCGCGTTTTAGGCCGTCCGGCCGAAACGCCTCGACCTGGATTCCCCGCGACCGCAGAGTCTCCGCTGCCATTCGCACCGCTGCGCGCGTCTCCGGCGTCACCGGATGCAATCCGTCGTCTTCAAAGTAACCGATCGCGGCACGACGAAGCTCGCTCTCACCGATCTCGACCAGCGGCACCGGCACGGACACTGGATCACCCACGTCCTCTCCCGCAATTACTCCCAGCATCAAATGAAGATCCTCGACCGTGCGCGCCATCGGTCCCACCGATCCTAGCCAGGCGAACGGCCCCAGCCCTTGCGGAAAATGTCCCGCCCCGGGGATCCGCCCCGGGGTTGGCTTCAATCCGCAGATTCCGCAGAAATGCGCCGGCACTCGGACCGATCCTCCGCCATCGCTGCCTACGCCCGCCGCCGACATGCACGCGGCGATCGCTGCCGACTCTCCTCCGCTGGAACCACCCGCAGTCCGGGTCAGGTCCCATGGGTTGCTGGTCCGCCCGTAGATCTCGTTGTCCGTCTCGTACGCCATCAGGAATTCCGGCGTATTGGTAACGCCTAACACGATCGCTCCCGCCGCCCGCAGCCGCGCAACCAGTACCGCATCTTTGGCAGGTATATTTCCCAGCCGCGTTCGGCTGCCCGTTTCGCACTTCACGCCGGCCACATCGATGCAGCTCTTGATGCTGATGGGGACGCCGTGCATCGCGCCCAGTTCCGCGCGTTCTCGTACTGCGGCCTCAGCTGCAGCCGCTTCGGCGCGCGCTTCCCTGGCCCGCAGATCTACATAAGCGTTTAGTTTCGGATTCAGTTCTTCGATCCGTGCCAGGTGCGCCTCTACCAGTTCGACCGGTGAAACTTGATTGCGCCGCACAGCTTCTGCCATCTGCGACGCCGAACCGCGGCTGATGTCATCGTTTTCTATGATCATGGAAACACCCGGTCGCCGAGCCTACGGGACCAGCTTTGAAACTGTCAAACGGCTTCTCATTGACACATCCGGCTCATTTTCATAGTCTGGCGCGCCGGAAAAGCGCCATGAAAATCATGCGACCATTGGCAGCCTTCGTCTTTGCGCTCCTTCTCTCAGCCTTCGCCAGCGCCAGTTGGGAGTCGCTCGGCAACGTCACCGCCGTGGAACAGCAGCCCCACGCGATCATACTCACGCTAGGAAAGGCTCGCCTCAGCATCACCGCAATCAACGACTCGGTCATTCGCGTACGCGTCGCTCCCAGCGGCGCTTTTCCTGAAGACTATTCCTGGGCCGTAGTCTCCGGAGCCAATACTCCCAGTGGCAACTTCAATCTTCAGGACTCCGCTGGCGTTCTCACCGCTTCCACGCCAGAACTGACGCTTCGCATCGAAAAATCGCCGCTGCGGATTTCCTTCTTCGATACCTCAAATCAAATCATCCTGCAGGAAGATTCACATCATCCCGTCGCATTCGACGGTGGCGAGTTCCGCGTTTACGAATCGATGCCGCAGGACGAGCACTATTACGGCCTGGGCGACCATCCCGGTCCGCTCGACCGCCGTGGCCTCGCTTTTACACACTGGAACACCGATACTTCCGGCTGGCAGGAATCGGACGACCCCCTTTACAAGACCATTCCGTTTTTCATCGGCCTGCGCCGCGGCAGAGCCTACGGAATTTTTCTCGACAACACCTGGCGGAGTTCCTTCGATTTCGGCAAGGAATTACGCGATGCATACTCCTTCGGCTCCGATGGCGGCGAACTCAACTACTACTTTATCTATGGCCCTCATCCCAAAGCCATCATCCAGCGCTACGCCGATCTCACCGGCAGGATGCCGCTTCCGCCTCTCTGGGCGCTCGCCTACCAGCAGTCGCGCTACAGCTACTATCCCGAGGCGCGAGTGCGTGAGATCGCCCGCACTTTCCGTGACAAGCGAATTCCCGCGGACGTCATCTACCTCGACATCGACTACCAGCAGAACAATCGTCCCTTTACCGTCAACCGCGAGCGCTTCCCCCACTTCGAGCAGATGATCCGCGACCTCCGCCAGCAGGGCTTCCGCATCGTCCTGATCACCGACTTGCACGTTGCTCAACTGCCCAACATGAACTACAAGCCTTACGACGAAGGCATCGCCGGAAACTATTTCGTCCATAATCCGGATGGGTCTCCTTTTGTCGGCGTAGTCTGGCCAGGACCCAGTGTCTTTCCCGACTTCACCTGGGCTCCTGCGCGGGAATGGTGGGGAACGCTCTACCAGGACTTTGTCGCCGACGGCGCGGCCGGCTTTTGGAACGACATGAACGAGCCCTCAGTCTTCTTCCGCCCCGACAAAACCATGCCGCTCGACACTGTGCACCGCATGGATAGCGGCGGCACGGCCACGCACCGCCAGGTGCACAACATTTTCGGCCTGGAGAATACCCGCGGAACTTATGAAGGCCTGCTGAAGCTTCAGCCCAACACTCGTCCCTTCGTGCTCACTCGCGCCAGCTATGCCGGCGGCCAGCGTTATGCCGCCTCCTGGACCGGAGATAACTGCAGCACCTGGAATCACTACCGCATTTCTATTCCCACCCTGCTGAACCTCGGGCTCTCCGGCTTCACCCTCATCGGCGACGATATTGGCGGCTATAAGGGCAGCCCGCCTCCGGACCTGCTCACCCGCTGGTTCGAGCTCGGTACTTTCAATCCTTTCTTTCGCGACCACACCGAGGTGGGATCAGCCGACCAGGAGCCCTGGGCGCACGGGCCCGAACACGAGGCTATCCGCAGACGTTATATCGAACTACGATATAAGCTGATGCCTTACATCTATACCTCGGTCGAAGCCTCGACTCACACGGGGTTCCCCCTCATGCGGCCGGTCTTCCTGGAGTACCCCGATCTGGAATTCGACCAGAACACGTCATTCTTCTTTGGGCCAGATCTTTTCGTCTCGCCCCAGGTCGACGAAACCTTGGACGCCGCCAAAATTGCCTTGCCGACCGGGGATTGGTATGACTACTGGACGGGATTGCGCGTCGATCGCGCCGCTCTGAAGCCCTTCAGGATTGCCCTCGATCAGGTTCCGCTCTACGTGCGCGCGGGCGCGATCATTCCCCAGCAGCCACTGGTGCAGAGCACCGCCGAAACTCCCCAGGGTCCGCTTGAGTTGCGCGTCTATCCCGGGCCGAACTGCCAGGGGCGTCTCTATCTCGACGACGGCACTACCTTCAACTACAAGAAAGGCGAATTCCTTCGTGCCGCACTGACCTGCGAAGCCACGCCCAAATCCGTGGCCTTGAAAATCAGCGCCGCAGACGGCAGCTACCAACCCTGGTTCCAATCGCTCCAATGGACTGTTTTCGGAGCCAAGGCCAAGCCAGCTCGCATCACCGTCAACGGGCAACCGCTTAGTGCAGGCTTCGATGAAAAGGAGCAGTCCGTGACATTCACCACGCCGTATACAAAGGCGGCCGGCGAGATCGTCATCAGCTACTAACCTCTTTCCCATTGCGGTTTCGTCATCAACCACGGAGGCGTTTCAATCTTCTCATCACGAGCGGCATGCCTAAGGTCACGTAGGAACCGACGTCTTCGTCCGTTACGGACGAGGCTAAAGCCTCGACTCGTTTTGCAGGGGCCTCGCCCTCCAGCCGAGCTAAACGACTTGAATCTAGTTATCATCACGAGTGGCCGCCCGCAGGCCGCGAGGGATGCAGTTCTCATTCACGAGAACTATTCTGCTCCTGCGTCTGCCCCGTACAATGGATCGCCCTCATGAAATCGGATAGAACGCAGTTTTACGCACCCTCGGTACTCGTTATCCTCGCGCTCGGTACTGTTTTCCTCGCCGCCGCGCCTCAAGGTAAGAAACCGGAAGCCACACCTGACCAGAGCAAGGCCAAATCGCCGACTTCAGTACTCAACCGCTCCGATGAGGCCGCGCGTCTCAACAACCTCGGCACGGCGTACATGAATCAGCAATCGTTCGAAAAGGCAGCCAGGCTGTTTCAGCAGGCGTATGCACTCGATCCCCGGCTCGCGCAAGCCCACCTGAACGAAGGCATTGCACTCTTGAACCTGCAGAAGACGGATGATGCGAAACGCAATCTCGAGGAAGTCATCAAGCAGGAACCGGAAAACGCGCGCGCCTGGTACAACCTCGGACTGCTCTACAAGGGAGTTGCGGACAACGACGCCGCTCTCGACGCCTTCCAGCACGCGGTGGAATACGCGCCCAATGATGCCAATGCTTACTACTTCCTGGGCCTGATGTATTCGCAGAAGCAGCAACCAAAAGAAGCCATCGCCGCCTTTCAGCACGCGCTGAGAATCGAGCCCTATCACGCATCGGCCGAATTCGGCCTGGCGCGCGCCTATCAGAAAGACGGCCAGGCAACCGAGGCGAAGGCGCACCTGACGCGCTTCCAGCAGATCACGCAGCAGAAGCTGGGCGTGCCCTTGACCCTCGCCTATGGCGACCAAGGACAACTTTCGCTCGCACAGCCCGTGGCCACAAAGATCGAAGATGCCGGTCCGCCGATCCCGGTGAAGTTTGTGGTCGCGCAAGGAACCGGGCTCTCGCGATCGACTCCGCCTCCGCTGCCAGATGGGATAGAAGCCCTGCTTGGCCGCGGTGCCTGCTTCATCGACTACGATCTCGATGGTCTCCCCGACCTGTTCCTGACAGCCGGTGGCAAGCAGGGAGGAATGGCGCTCTATCACAACCTGGGAAAAGGTCGCTTTGAGGAAGTCACCACCGCCGCCGGTCTCGATCCAAAACGTCCGGCCATTGCCTGCGCCGTTTCCGATTACGACAACGATACGTTTCCTGATCTGGCCATCTCCTTCGGTGACTCCATCGCGCTCTATCACAACGAGCACCAGGGCAAGTTCAAGGATGTGACCGAAGCCGCAGGATTGTCGAAAGCCAAAGCTGGCGCCCTCGCCTTTGCAGGGCTGCTCTGGGTAGACTTCGACCACGACGGCGATACCGACCTCCTCGTCACCAATCGCCAGCAGGGCGCAACCGATGCCGAAGGGAACAAGCCGCACAATTTTCTTTTTCGCAACAACGGCAATGGCGCATTCACAGATTTCACGGAAGAATCTGGCCTCGGCAGACCCGACGCTGCCACCTTCGGCGGCGCGCTAAGCGACTTCAACAACGATCGTGCGGTGGATTTCATCCTGAGCGGCCGCGCTACGCAAATTCTCCTGAACCCCCGCGAAGGAAAATTCCTTCCGCTCGAAAAAATGCCGGAGATTCCCGGGCCCACACTCGGCATCGCTGTCCTCGATTTCAACAAAGATACCTGGATGGATCTGGCATTCACGCACGACAAGGCTCCCGGTCTGACACTCTGGCGGAATCTCGACGGTCGAACCCTGGAGCCAGTGCCGCTGCCGCCGACCAACTGGGTGCGCGCCTGGGGCGTAACCGCCCTCGACTACGACAACGACGGCTATCTCGATCTCGCTGCAGTGGGAGAAACCGCAGACGGCAAGTTCGAAGCCCGCTTGTTCCGCAATCTGGGCCGCGCAGGATTCAAAGACGTCACTGCTGACGTTGGCCTGGACAAAATCCAGCTTAAAGACCCGCGTGCCATCATGGGCGTCGACTACGACGGCGACGGTGACACCGATCTGCTCATCACCCAGAATAGCGGGCCTGCTCTTCTGCTGCGCAACGATGGTGGCAATGCCAACCACGCTTTGCGCATCGCCCTCAAGGGCCTCAACGACAACCGCAGTGGGATCGGAACCAAGGTCGAGGTATTCGCGGGCACGCTTTCGCAAAAATGGGAACTCAGCGGAGCCGGCTATTTGGGGCAAGGTGCAGTGGACATCCTGGCAGGCCTGGGCAAGCAGCAGCAGGCCGACGTCGTTCGCCTGCTGTGGCCAACGGGCGTCGTGCAGGACGAGATCGAAATCAGCGCTGCTAAGCCCGCCAGAATTCTCGAGATCGATCGCCGTGGCAGTTCCTGTCCAGTGCTGTTTGCCTGGGATGGCACGCGCTATCGCTTCATCGGCGACATGATTGGCGCGGGCGTAATCGGACATTGGGTCGGCCCGGGAGAGCGCAACGTTCCCGATCCCACGGAGTATCTCAAGGTCGATGGCGCCACCGTCAAAGCTCGCGATGGCCGCCTGAGCTTCCGTTTCATGGAGCCCATGGAAGAAGCGGTATATCTCGATCAGGTGCGGCTGTTGGCCATCGATCATCCGCAGGATGTGACCGTCAATCCTAACGAATATTTCGCCAGCAATCCTCCTTACCCCGAGTTCAAAGTCATCAGCAGCCGCAAGGCAGACCTCTCTCTTCCTGCCGGAGCTTGGGACGACAAAGGTCGTGACGTGCTCGCAAAGGTGGCGCGAATCGATCACGATTACGTCAGCGGATTCCGCCTGCTGAGCTTCGCCGGCTTCGCCGAACCGCACTATCTTGAACTCGATCTCGGCCAGCGGTATGGCGGCGGATCGTTGCGCCTGCTCTTGCACGGCTTCATCGAGTACTTCACCGCTACCGGGATGTTCGCCGCGCACCAGGCCGGCATTGATCCCGTCGCTCCCTACGTCGAAGCTCAGGACTCTAACGGCAAATGGCTTCGCGTCGTCGATGATATGGGCTTCCCCGCCGGTCTTCCCCGCACCACCGTCGCCGATCTCTCCGGCAAGCTTCCCCTCGGAACACGCCGCATCCGCATCGGCACCAATCTGCAGATCTATTGGGACCAGATCCTTATCGACCGCACCACGCAAGCGCCGGAATTTCGCCTGAGCAAGGTCCCGCTGGCAAAAGCCGATCTCGGCTTTCACGGCTATCCGCGTGATATCGAGCGCCCCGCCAACGCCAAGGGCGATCATTATTATGTGTATGAGGACGTGAGCCTCAGCGGTCCCTACGTGCGCCAGCCCGGGGCCTACACCAGGCCCGGCAACGTGCTCGATCTGCTCGAGCGTGTCGATGACCGGTTCGTGATCTTCGGATCCGGCGACGAAGTGCGGCTCGACTTCGATCCCGCAAAGCTTCCGCCTCTACCCGCGGGCTGGACCCGTGATTACTTCTTTTTCGCCGACGGATTCGAAAAAGACATGGATTTCTACGCCGCCGAGGGTCTCACCGTCGCTCCCCTGCCCTTCCATGAAATGGGCACCTACCCCTATCCTGCGGCGAAGAATTATCCACTTGATGTCGAACACCTGAATTACTTGCTCGATTTCAACACACGCTTCTACTCAGAAACGCCAACGCAAGAATTCCGGTTTAGATTCGCGCCAGCTCGCAAAGCAAGAGCGCCGCAGCGACTAGAGGGACCGGCAGGGCCGGGTCAATAGGGAGAGCGGGTCCATAGGCAGAGCCTGTCATTCTGAGCGAGGGTAGCGAGCGAAGAATCTATGCATTTGGATCTTCGGATGCCCTAGGGCGGGCAATCCCGCCGGCCGGCCCTGTCCAGCTTCAACCGCGACACAGAATTTCCACACACCTTGTCAGCACGAGGAGGACGTCAGTCCGACGAGGGATCTGCAGTTTTCTGCCGTCTCCGACCACAGTGCGCGCAAAAGCATCCGCCGGTTCTACGCCGTAGCTCTGCCTTTGAACAGCCGATAGATGGCCAGCAGGAGGATTGCTCCCACCAGCGACATAATGAATCCGGCTGACTGTCCTTCGTGGTACCAGCCTACGGCGCGTCCCAGATAGGTTGCGATGACGGAACCGGCAATTCCCAGCAGCATGGTCACGATAATGCCGCCCGGATCCTTGCCAGGCATGATCAGCTTGGCCAGCGCACCAACGACCAATCCGATGATTGCAGCCCAAAGTAGCGAGAGCATTTGGTCCTCCTAATGAGTGAAACGGAACCTTCAATCTTCCGCTAGGACCCGGATCGCCGACGCCAGCCTTTTCAGTCTATGGCTATCTTGCCCATCAAGCAACTTCCAGGTCACGCACGGCTGCGTAAGTACCTGTAAGTACGTCACCAGGTCCTAGCCGATAGAGGCGGGGCTACCGGGGATCGTTCCCGGTGGCACCATAGCCGGGAGGAATTCAGACACGTGGCTGGCTCCAGGTGATCCGCACCCGACTATTTAGGCTGTAAGCCCCTTGTTGACAATCAGGCGAACTTCGACCCTCCGACTCTGTTGCCGGCCCTGTGCCGACTTCGCAGTAGCTTCCTCGGTTTCGCCCAGTCCGACCGGCGCAAGGATCCGCCGCAGCGGTACTTTGCCGATCTGCTGCAGGTACTGAACTACAGCCTCCGCGCGCTTCTCGCTGAGGACCTGGTTTTTCTCTGCATTCCCGGTCGGATCTGCATAACCCGCCACTTCGATCATGTATCCCTTCAACGAACGGGACTGCTCGACCAGACCATCGAGATCCTTCTTGGCCTCCGGGCTGAGACCGAATTTGTTCACATCAAAGTAGACCGTCACAAAGGCCTTGGTGTCGTAGTCGTCGAGGCTGGAAAGGCGCTGGTGTATGGAATCGACTCCGGCGTTGGCAATATCCGCCGAGGCTTGGGCCTTTTCCGCCGAAGCCTGCGCCTTATCTGCTGATAGTTGAGCAGTCTTTACATCCCCCTCGGTCTGCGCCTGTTTGGCCTCCAGTGGCGCCACGCGCGTCTGCATTGCCTTTGCGATCTTCAGATCGTCGGGGTTGAAACTTATGTTTTCTGCGAGCAGTTGCCCCTCGCTGTTGCCAATCCCTTTTGCTTCCACCTTCAGGCCCGGGAGCAAGGCTGTCGCGTCCAGGCTCTCCTTTCTCAGTTTAAGTGCGCCCTTCTTTAGCTGGATCTTGGTTGCATCTCCCAGTACGACCATTACCGTCGCACCATCGCCCTCCAGAACGCGGACGATGTCTCCATCGCGCGCACTGATAATGCCCTTCACCTCACCCTTCTCACCACTAGCAATTGCGCGGACTTTCATCGAAGCAGCCGAGGCCAGGCCAACCATTGCAATCAGCACGACCGCCAGCAACATCAGAAACTTGAAATCGCGCACAATTGGACCGTCAGAACCATTCCTGGGTGTCATCTTTTCCCTCCTTAACATTGTTTGAGAACTCTCAACACGGATGTTTGTGATTTGCGAAATGCCGAATTGGGAGGGGCAACTGTCAGTTGCCCTGTTTACAGTAGGTACGGAGTCGATCATAATGACCGCTCGCCCGCAGCCGACACTGTCATTTCTACCAGTGCCAGGGTCGAGCGAATCCGTTTAGCATCTGTAGCGTTCTGCTGTAGTGTCCTCCGCTGGTGTTCTGCGCGCGTACGAGGAGAATTCGCAATGAGTGCGACTCTGGCTGAACCAAGAGTAGCGCCAGCCAGGGTGTCTGTCTGGCCCCGATACCCTTCTCTCTATGAGATCAACACCTGGGTCTGGCTTTCCGAGCTAGGCCAGAAATACGGGAAGAAAGTTGATTTGTCCGCGGTCCCTTCGGCCGAATGGGATGCCATTGCCTCTTATGGTTTCGACGCTGTTTGGCTAATGGGGGTTTGGGAACGGAGTCCTGCCGGTATCGCGATCTCTAATCAGAACCAAAACCTGCTTGCCGATTTCCGCCGCGCCCTTCCCGACTTTCGTCCCGACGACAATGTGGGATCCCCCTACTGCATCCGTGGCTACGCCGTTGACCGGCATCTGGGAGGTCCTGAAGGTCTCGCGGTCGCCCGCCGAGAACTCGCCAAACGCGGCATGAACCTGCTTCTCGACTTCGTTCCGAATCATGTCGCGCCAGATCATCCCTGGGCCGCCGAACATCCCGAGTACTTCATCCGTGGCAACGCCGGCGATCTGCGCAATGATCCCTCCTCCTTCATTGAGGTGCATGGAAATGTCATTGCACGCGGACGTGACCCTTACTTTCCCGCATGGCAAGACGTCGTGCAGTTGAACGCGTTTGCCCCCGGACTTCGACAATCTGCGATTGAGACCGTCTCCAGCATTGCCCAGCAATGCGACGGGATTCGTTGCGACATGGCAATGTTGTTCCTGAACCAGGTCTTCGAGCGTACCTGGGGTAGCCGTGCTGGACCGCGGCCCGCAACCGAGTATTGGATCGATTTGATCGTCACGATCAAGAAGAAGTATCCCGGATTCCTCTTCGCTGCCGAAGCTTACTGGGATCTGGAATGGGATCTCCAGCAGCAAGGTTTTGACTTCTGCTATGACAAGAAGCTCTACGATCGGCTGGAACACGGCAATGCCGAAAGCGCCCGCCTTCATCTCTGTGCTGATCTTGCGTACCAGGCCAAACTGCTGCGTTTCATCGAGAACCACGACGAGCCACGGGCGGCGGCAACCTTCTTACCCGCAAAGCAAGAAGCCGCTGCCCTGACCACAGCCACTCTGCCTGGAGCAAAGTTATTCCATGAAGGGCAGTTCGATGGTCGCAAGGTAAGACTTCCGGTCTTTCTGGGCAGGCGTCCTACTGAACCCGTCGATTCCAGCTTGCACACCTTCTATAGCAAGCTCCTGGAATCCATCCATCGCCCCATTTTTCACGAAGGCCAATGGGCCTTGTGCGAGCGTACCGGTTGGCCGGATAATGCCAGCTTCCAGAATTTGGTCGCCTGGAGCTGGTTGCGGGGCGACGAGTGGTACCTTATCGTTGTCAACCTGAGCGATTACACCTCACAGGCCCAGGTTCAAGTCCCGTGGGCTGATGTGCCCGGCGGACACTGGAAGTTAGCCGACCTGCTCTCAGGCGCGGTCTTTGAGCGCGACGGAAATCAGATGCGGTCGCCAGGTCTCTACGTGGAACTCGAGCCCTGGCACTATCACTTTCTTCGATGTTCGCCCGTGAAACGGGCATAGAACACGCTGCGGGATCGAGTAGTTCTTATACAACAGCGCACTTACAGGCACACCATAAGGAGAGAGCAATGACACCGTCCCCGAAGTCCCCAATTGCCTACATCGAAACCAACGAGCAGCGCCGCCTGAACGATGCCCGAGAAAACGGCGTTCCCTGGAAGAAGTGGGGTCCATATCTCAGTGAAAGGCAATGGGGCACGGTGCGCGAAGACTACAGCCAGGATGGCAATGCCTGGAACTATTTTAGTCATGACCAGAGTCGCTCTCGCGCCTATCGCTGGGGAGAAGATGGCCTGGCAGGGATCTCCGACGACAAGCAGCAACTGTGTTTTTCAGTGGCCCTGTGGAATGGTCGTGATCCCATCCTGAAAGAGCGCATGTTCGGCTTGACAAACAGCGAGGGCAATCACGGCGAGGACGTGAAGGAGTACTACTTCTATCTCGATAGCACCCCCACTCACTCCTACATGAAACATCTCTATAAATATCCCCAGGCAGAATTTCCCTACAGGGACCTGGTGCAAACCAACAAGCGCCGCTCGCGCGAAGAGTTCGAATATGAACTGCTCGACACCGGAGTATTCGATAAGGACCGCTATTTCGATGTGTTCGTCGAATATGCCAAGGCGGACCCAGAAGACATTTTGATTAAAATCTCGGTTCACAACCGCGGCCCCGAGGCAGCCGAACTGCATGTGCTTCCCACGCTCTGGTTTCGCAACACCTGGTCATGGGAGCGCGACGCAGACAAACCGGTGTTGCGCCAGGGTGGAGAGGGCGCGGTTCTGGCATCGCATCCTCAACTCGGCGATCGCACACTTCAGTGCGAAGGCAATCCCGAGCTCTTGTTTACGGAAAATGAATCCAATGCGAAGCGCCTATGGGGTCAACCGAACCCCTCACCTTACGTGAAAGATGCATTTCACGAGTACGTGGTATCTGGTCGGCGCGAAGCTGTGAATCCGTCCAGGATAGGCACGAAGGCTGCCGCGCACTACCGTCTCCAAGTCCCTGCCGGTGGCAGCAAAACAGTACGCCTGCGCCTGAGCGCGAAACCACCCGCCGAGCCTTTTAAGACATTCGACGAGACGTTCGCCGCTCGTCTGGCTGACGCCGACGAATTCTATGACCGCATCACTCCCCATTCTCTAAGCGAAGACGAACGCCGCGTGCACCGCCAGGCCCTCGCCGGGATGCTGTGGACGAAGCAGTACTACTATTTCGACCTTGATCGCTGGCTGGAGGAGCATGATTCCCATCCCCTGTTAGGATCGGGTCGGGGCCGCGCCAGGAATACCGAGTGGTTCCATATGTTGAACCGCGACGTCATCTCCATGCCTGACAAGTGGGAGTATCCCTGGTATGCGGCATGGGACTTGGCTTTTCACACCATCGCCCTGGCTATGGTTGATTTCGATTTTGCCAAGGATCAGCTCTTGCTTATGCTCCGCAATCTCTACGCCCATCCCAACGGGCAGATTCCCGCCTACGAGTGGAACTTCAGCGACGTGAATCCTCCCGTTCATGCCTGGGCCACACTGTTCCTCTTCAACATGGAGAAGGAGCTGGGCCGGTCCGATCTGCGCTTCCTCGAGCGCTCTTTCCAGGGGTTAATGTTGAATTTCAACTGGTGGGTCAACCGCAAGGATCCGGAAGGAAAGAATGTTTTCGCCGGCGGATTTCTCGGGTTGGACAACATCGGAGTCTTCGACCGCAGCGCCCAGCTTCCAACCGGCGGGCATCTCGATCAGGCGGACGGCACGGCGTGGATGGCCTTCTATTGCCAGAACATGCTGGAGATCGCCCTTATCCTGACTGACTACGACTCCATGTATGAAGACATCGCCTTCCGCTTCCTCGAGCACTTTATCTGGATCACCTACGCCATGGACCGGATCGGCGAGAACCATGACGAAATGTGGGACAGCAAGGACGGGTTCTTCTACGATCTGCTACACGTGCCCAATGGCGATGCAATGCGGCTGAGAGTGCGGTCCATGGTGGGCTTATTGCCCCTCTGTGCCTCCACTGTACTCGAAGCAAGTGGAGCCCTGCCTCGCCATCCCCGGTTGGTGGAATTGGTCGAGTTGTTTAAGAAGCGTCATCCCGATTTACTGAAGCATATTGCTCCCGCCGACGAGAAGTTTGTTGGCTATGCTGACCGCCGGATTATGTCGGTCTGTAATAAGGAGAAAATCGAGCGCATTCTGGCTTACATGCTCGATGAGAATGAGTTTTTCGGCCCCTATGGCATACGCTCGCTTTCCAAATATCACCTCGAGCATCCATTTGTGTTTCATCTGGGCGCAGACGAATACAAGGTTCAATATCTCCCGGCAGAGTCGAACACCGGAATGTTCGGCGGCAATTCCAACTGGCGTGGCCCGGTATGGATGCCGGTGAACGTCCTGCTGCTCCGAGCTTTGTTCAACCTCTATCAATTCTATGGGGACGACTTCAAAGTCGAGTGCCCCACCGGTTCCGGAAAGTACATGACACTCTTTGAGGTGGCTCAGGAGCTCGGCCACAGGCTGTCCAGCATCTTTCTGCGCGATAAGAATGGCAAACGCCCGGTCTATGGAGGATGCAAAAAGTTTCAGGAAGATCCGCACTGGAAAGACTACATTCTGTTCTACGAGTACTTTCACGGCGATAACGGCGCAGGGCTCGGCGCATCTCACCAGACTGGATGGACCGGAACCATCGCTCGCGTGATTGACTCGCTTGCGCGTCTGACTGCGACGGATGTCCTGCACACGTCCAAGGACGATCTCGTCGCGCGCATGACCCGCGAACAGGTCGCAGGATGAAGCCGTAAAATACGAAGCTTCTGTTGGCTTGCTTGCCCTCGCAAGCTAGAGCGGCGGGCAACGTGCGGTCTAAGGGCTGCAGGAGTTGGAGTCGCTTATGGGCCGGTCTAAAAAGATGATGTTGATTAGTCTCCTTCTGGGTCTGTTTGCGCTCTGCAGCTGTCAGGGCCTGATTCACGACACACAAAGCCTGCTCGCCCCCAGGTTTCACCGTTCCGAGATCTTTGGTTTTCTGGCGGGTTTTGGAACAACCTTCGCCGCTTTGCCCGATTTGATTGCCATGCTCCGGCGTCGCTCAAGCGCCGGCATGAACCCCAGGATGGCGGCCATTATGGGCGTCTTCCAGATCCTCTGGGTCTATTACGGCTTGTTAATCGTTTCCCGGCCGGTGGTCATCTGGAACGTGGTCGCGATAGTGATCAATTTCCTGAGCGTCGGCGCGTATTTCTATTTCCTGAATAAGGAGAAAGCCCAAGTCAAAGGGTGAAAGACCTTGTGAAGGGGCAGGATTTTCAGTCGTCCCGTAGTGTGCCTCCCCATACGTCATCCCGACCAAGCAATAGGTTCGCCCGCAGGCGATCCTATCCCCGCGTGGAGGGACGTGCCTTTTTCGCCGATAGTCCAAAATGTCAGACGCACCTTTTCACTTCAGGCCGAATGTCCAAGTGAGTCCTGAACTGGTTCCGTAATCGCTTCCGGAAAACCCAGGCGGCGGCCGATTGTCCCAGTTCCCATAGAACGAGACATTCCATTTCAGATTGCTGACGATCTTGATGTAGTACGCCGCATTCGTACCGAATCGTACCCGTCCTGGGTCAGAAAAAGCTGGCAAAAGCGCCGCGGTTACGTTGAGATTGGTCTTGCTGAATTTGAACAGCCTTGCTTCTGCGTAGATCAATGCTGCTGCAACGTTCTGGCCCGTTAGAGAAGTGCTCGATTGCTTGTAATCCGTCTTTTGGTAGGCAACGCCCCCAAGCAGCGCGATACTTGCACGGTTTGTGTTCTTCAAATACCGCCCCACCCCGCCGCCGTATGTGCTCTGCAATGAGATTCCCTGCTCCGAGCTCTGCAGGAATGACGCCAGCCCAGAGTAGAACCAATTGTTTTGTCTCATTAAATGCCGAGCGCTCAGAATCAAAGAGTTGCGAGTGGAAGCATTCGTCCCGGAGCTGGAGGATAGGTTGGAATCGAAGCTGGCTCCGGCACTCCAGCGTTCGCGAACGTATGCTGTTTCCGAGCTCAAGCTGTACTGAGTCGATTGATTGCCTTTTGAGTAGATTACTCCAAAGCCTACCTCGCCGTTGAAGCGCTGCCAGAACTTGTCTGAAGTCGCAATCATTTGCACGATTTGCGAGACTTCAAGCAGTTGTTCCTGATCCGGCTCCTTCACTACCTGAATTCTTACCGGCCGGTCGGCGGCCGTCTCCGGCGTACGCAGCGTTCCCATGTAGACAGAGCCATCCTCTGTTTTCACAACGAATAACTGCTGGCTTTCCAGGCGGGCCACTTTCGACCAATCAACCGAAGCTGTGCCGTCGATGTAGTCGAAGCTCACATACAGCACACCTGCATCCAGCCCCTTCACCTCGCACATCATGTGATCGCCGTTCTTCATGATCAGCACATCCGTCTTATCCCGGGCAAGGAGGGGCATAGCTGGGAGGAGTGCAAGAAAAAGAACAATACTTCGAGTGTTCATGGCGGGCTCTTGTCGACGAATTCGCAGTCAACGGCTCACTTTTGCCGTTCCGATTAGAAGGCCTTAGAGGCGCACGCGCACTTCGACTTACAGTTTGTACGATGATATCGGCTTAGCGGACTGGCAGAAATGACAGTCGATTTCTGCTAAAGGTACGGGCCTCATATTATAGGGGTGGAGCCCCGAGTTGCATCGTTCCCTGTCAGAACTGGTAGTCTCGGATAGGCGAACCGATTACTGGATTGAAATAGCTAAATACGTTCACCTGCAGCGGTAGACCCTTGCCCAAAATGGCTTCCATTCCTCGCGGTTGGATTCTGCCTGCTATTGTCGCGGCGATCCTTCTGGCCGCCGCGCCCGGGGCGATTTATCGAATCATTCAGACTGGTGATCCTTACCTGTTCACCGAGCGCTTTTTTCAGGATATGGTGGCACGCCTGTCAGGACCTGGTCGACTGCGCTTTATTCTCCAACCCACAATGGCGATCCTGCTTGGCACTCGCGATGGCTTAAGAGACGGTCGAGCAGGACTCCCGCCGTTCGTGTGGGGACTGGTGTTTCACAGCCAACATCGTTCGGGACTGTTCCGTAGTGCCATCGCATCCGTGCGCAACCTGGTGGCGATTGCCATTCTGTTGGACATCATTTCCCAGTTCGTTATCTTTCGCCAGCTCCATCCCGGCGCAGCGGTATTGCTCGGTCCTGTGCTGATCGCTCTCCCCTATGCCACCAGCCGGGCGCTCTCGAATCGCATCACGCGCCCACGCAGCGCGCGTGCCGTCACTCCCGGAAACTGATAGGCAGCTGCGCGCGCGGATGGTTACTTCGGCCCCCCTATCCAGGAATACTGCCATGCCACGGAAATGTTCTGATAATTTCCGCCATATCGGATGTAAGCGCCATTGTTGTAGCTGAATTTTACCGAGTAACGCTTGCTCACAGGGATCGAAACTGTCCCGCCAACACGCGAGTTCCTCTGCAGCGTGCCCGGGTTTTGCAAGCCATTCAGGCTGGTCCGCCCGCCAGTCCAGAAATTGCCGTCCAGCGAGGCCCAAAGCCGCGGCCTTACGTCATAACTGAGATGTCCTTCGAACGCTCCGGTAGGACTCTGCGATTGCGTGGCAACACCAGGATTAAATTGATTGTGCGAGAAAAACTCGCTGTTGGTAGTAAAGAACCAAACCGCTCCGTACACATCAATCACCCAGTGACCCCGACGTCGAGACAATCCAATCTCTGGTTTGAAGGCCCATCGGTTGCTGCCTAAGTTGACTAAGACCGTCGGATCGTACTGACCGGTCGGAGCCACCACCTTTAGGCTCGCGCCGATAATGGTTTTCTGCCGCCATTTGATAAAGTCTCGCAACTCCATAGCCGGCCCGCCCTTCAGATTGACGGCAAGGCGGAAAGCGCAATCCAGCAAGCCCGAGCGGTAGACATTTCTGGGAACCTCCGCTACCGTCCCTTGAAAGTTCCCCACTCCATAGGGCAGCACCGCCAGGAAGCTGGCGGTACGTCCGAAAAAGCTCAACGAGTGTGTGTAGTTGAACGCGATCACGCTGCTTGTGGAGGTTGCATCGGTTATCGGAACCGCGCCATCGAAAAGAACGTTGCCGCTGAAGTACGAATAGGTTAACGTCACCGCATTGGAACGTATCGGCGTAATGAGATAAGCTCGCGGCGCCAGATCCTGCGCGCCCAGGCCCGCCGGCCAGACCGCTATCCCGGCGCATAACAGAACCCTTAGAAAGACCCGCATGCCGATCCCGGAGCCTAAGCGTCGCCGACCGAAGCGCGCCGGTTCGCCCGTCGTTTGAACCACCAAAGCCAGGTCCTCACATGCAGGCAGGGCGGCTTAGAGAGGCCAGCCATCGGAAGGTCTCCCCGCGCCACCCTGAGGGGATCGTAAATTTCGTGGCGTCAACCCACGTGCTGATCGCGGATCCATGCGCGCACGTGCGAATCCTAACCGCTGTTATCGGGTGCTGCAAACTGTAAACACTGACAGGCTGCAGCATTAACCTTTTCACTTACGCAGAGCGCGTCCGATTTAGCGTCATGGAGATGACAGCGCCTCGGTTGCGCCAGACGTCACTATAATTTCGCCAAGAATTGCACAAAATCAGGGTAAGATTATTCTTTCTTGCCACCCATTTGAAAGGAAAGGTAGTCCTACGCCCATTCGGTGGCATTTACGCTCGACTTCCTGCACGGGCTTTCGACTCTGCTGGCCCGTGCTGATTCTCTTTTGTGTCCTGAATTTTCCTCTTCCTGCGGCTGCTGGCCTCGACATTACTCAGCCCGAGTTGCACCAACTGCAACTGCTCTTCCTCTCTCCCTGTCATATGCAGATGGCCGCTACCGGCGCAACAATCACCGGGTTCAGCCTGGCTGTCGGAACTCCCTCGGGCGGAGCACTCCCGTGGCTTTACGCCCTCATAACCATCGAATTTTTGCTCATTGCCTTGCTGCTTCGCGATCGCATCACCCACCACCAGGCCGAAGAACGGCTGCGTCAAAAAGAAGCAGCGGCGCAAGAAGAACTACGGAAGTCGGAGGAAAAGTTCTCCAAGGCATTTCGCCAGGGCCCCATGGTCCTCACCCTGACCGATGCCCAGACCCAGTGCTACATCGATGTAAACGAGACCTATGAACAACTCACGGGATATCGCCGGGAGGAGGTTATTGGGCACTCTATACGCGACATGGGACTCTGGGCGAACCCCTACGAGAGATCAACCCTGGCGAAACGGCTCCTATCCGAGGGCCGTCTTCGTGACATTGAGTTTCAATATCGCACCAGGGGTGGCGAACTTCGCGTTGCCCAGGCTTCCGCCGAACTGATTGAGATTGGCAGCAGGCCGTGCATACTGGGGGCAGCTATCGACATCACGGATCGCAAGCGGGCTGAACTGGCGCTGCTGGAGAGCGAAAACAGATTCCGCCTGATGAGCGATTCGGCGCCGGTCATGATGTGGTTATCCGGACCGGACAAACTTTGTACCGACTTCAACAAGGAGTGGTTGCGCTTCACGGGACGTACCCTGCAACAGGAACTAGGAGATGGCTGGACGCACGCTGTTCACCCGGATGATTTGCCAGCTTGCATTCGAATTTACACGCACGCCTTCGACAACCGGGAAGCGTTTGAAATGGAATACCGTTTGCGCCGTCATGACGGCGAATTCCGTTGGATCCTTGATCGTGGTGCTCCTCGTTTCCTGGAGAACGGTAATTTTGCCGGCTATATCGGCTGCTGCATCGACGTAACCGAACAAAGAGAGGCCCGGGCTGAACGCGCACGACTCGGCGGTCGCTTGATTCAGGCCCAGGAGAACGAGCGCACACGCATCGCCAGGGAATTACATGACGATATCAATCAGAGATTGGCGCTGTTGGCCAATGGCTTGCAACAACTCGAGCAAGTCTCGGCACAGAACAGCAACAATGGATTTCGCCAGGAAGATCAGATCCACGAACTGTGGCAACTGACCAACGAAATCGCCAGCGACCTTCAGCATCTGTCCCACCGATTGCATCCTTCGAAGTTGCAATATCTCGGACTGGGATCTGCTGTCCGCGAACTCTGCCAGGAGTTTTCACGGCAGCATAAGATCAGCGTCGAATATACCGCGCGGGACCTGCCGCCGGATTTGGACGAAAACGTTTCTCTCAGCCTGTTCCGCACGGCTCAGGAGGCACTCCGCAATGTAGCGAAACACAGCCAGGCTCTTCATGCAAAAGTGGAACTCGTGCGCCACTCGACTGTAGTTCGCTTGCGCGTTTCCGACGATGGAGTCGGATTTGATCCGGACCGCGACTCTGCACGTCACGGCCTTGGTCTGATCAGCATGCGTGAGCGTCTCAGGTCCGCCGGCGGGCACCTTGTGGTCTGGTCGCGGCCCTCCTTGGGCACTCAGATCGAAGGCACGGTTCCTGCCGTGCAGGCCAAACGGAGCGCACAGTCGTTCGTGCAGCAGGCTAGCTGAGCGTTACCACCGCCCCCCCGTCAGTTTTGACAGTAGCCGAACTTCTCAGAACGCATACCATCATTCCGAAAATTGTTCCCGGACCTGAACAGGTCCGCTCGCACTGGGGCGTATTGCGAGTTTACCGATGTTTCGATTCCAACAGCAGCAAGGGTACAAGGAGTGTCTGTGCCCAAAGTAAGCGTATTGCTCGCCGACAATAATTCCGCCGTCCTCGATCGGGTCGCGAAATTGCTTAGGGCCGACTACAACGTAGTCGGGGCTGTAAAGGACGGTGCAGCAGTGTTGGCCGAGTCTCTCCGTCTGAACCCCGACATCATCGTACTCGATATCTCCATGGGCGAACTGAGCGGTATTGATGTGGCCCGGCGGCTGCGAGACTCCGGTTGCAATTCCAAGATCATCTTTCTCACCGTCCATGAGGACGCTGACTTCGTCAACGCAGCCATGGGCGTGGGTGCAGCCGCTTACGTCGTCAAATCCAGGCTCAGCCTGGACCTGATCACTGCCATTCATGCGGTACTGACCAATAAGCTCTTTGTGTCCCCAAACCTGCTCTATGTGCAAGAGGAGAAAGGCGGGTAGGAGTGTTCTCCGGACCTGTCAGTAATGACAGTTACCTTTTAAACCCGTTCCACCTACTGTTACTGCACATCAGGTGAGCTATACTTCGGCTCGCAATTGCCGCTGACCGGCGAGCCTCTGAGTGGTATTCGCGCCACCTCGTTGATGCAAGGAGAAGCGAACTCACTCTAAGCTGTGGTGGTAATCATGCGTCGGCTAGGCAAGTTGGAATTTGTGTTGGCGATCACCGGCGGGCTGTTGCTCGCCCTGTATCTGGGCGCGCGCATCCACGGCGCTATTCTTTCCCGAGCAGAGGTTCAGCGGTTTAAGAGCGAGCAGACCGCCTCGCGAAATCAATCCCCTGAGATCGTGATGACCGCGGGCAGCCCTGACTTCAGCCTTTGGTCAGAGAAGCGGATCAAGGAGTACCAGCAAAGCTTAGCCGTCCACTTCACTCCCGCCAGCGCCATTCTTCGTATTCCCAAAATTCGCCTGGAAGTGCCGGTGCTCAATGGCACTGACGATCTCAGCCTCAACCGCGGGGTCGGACTCATTGCCGGCACGGCTCGTCCCGGAGATGACGGCAACATCGCTATTGCCGGTCATCGTGACGGATTCTTTCGCGGACTCAAGGACGTAGTTCTGGGAGACACGATCGAAATAGATACGCAAACAGAAACCAACACTTACCGCATCGATCGCATGATCATCGTCGATCCCAACGACGTCTCTGTACTCGCGCCACGCCAGCAGCCGTCCCTGACGTTGGTGACCTGCTATCCCTTTTATTTCGTGGGCAGCGCTCCTCAGCGCTACATCGTGCAGGCTTCGCGCGTGGATTCGAACTTGAGAGAATCCGCGCAACAGAATTCAAAACTCCGCTTCAGCGAAACAGATGCTAAGGCAAATGTGAAGTAATGGTTTCAATATCCGGCACTACCGGCTCTAGCTCCATAGTTCCGAAGTCAGAAAAGGAGAGACACACAATGAACCCAGGCAACAGATGGACACAACTGTGGCTGGCGCTCGCGGTAGCGGCTATTTGCATGGCCACGGCCTTGAATGTCAGCGCACAGGTGCAAACGCAAACCTCTACCGCCGCCGAACCGTCCACCAAGCAAGTGCAGGTGGAACGCGCCGAGGTGGTGTATGTTTCGGGCAATGACCTGGTAGTGAAAATGGAAGACGGTACCATTCGCCACATTTCCAATGTGCCGGAAAGTGCCCGCGTTACGGTCGACGGAAAGCAACTCGGGATTCACGATTTGAAGCCCGGCATGAAGCTTCAGAGGACCATAACCACCACTACCACCCCCAAGGTCGTTACCACGGTGCAGAGTGTCACCGGGACGGTCTGGCATGTAAGTCCGCCCAACTCCGTCATCCTGACCCTGGAGGACGGTACTAATCAGAAATTCAACATCCCCAAAGGACAGCAATTCAACGTCAACGGACAAATGACGGATGCCTGGGGCTTGAAGAAAGGCATGAAGGTCTCGGCAACCAGGATTGTGGAACAGCCAGTGACCTTTGTCAGTCAGCACAAAGAGCTGACCGGAACCGCGCCCCCGCCACCGCCTCCGGCGGATGTTCCCATCCTGATTGCAGTGGCTGCACCGACACCGGCACCCTCAGCCCCTGCTGCCACTGAAACTGCCGCTTTGCCGAAGACCAGCAGCCTGCTGCCTCTCTTTGGCTTGCTGGGTGCATTAAGCCTGCTCTCGTCGCTCGGGATCAGAGTGTTTCGTAAGCTGGTTTAGTCGCAGAAGTCAGCCTGGCAGGATAGAGCGCCGGGCTCGCTTTCCGTCCCATTGCAGAGGGGGACTGAGGCGAACCCGGCCTGTCTTTTACAACTCGTCATCTCGCACCGATAGTGCATGTCGGCGGGTGCCCCATCTTAGCCCTGCCCAGGGTTAACGTGGGGAGCGGCGCAATCTCGACAGCAGCACATCTCTTCCCATAATCATCCCGCCGCCCCATTTTGCGCTTTGCCATCACAAGAACTAACAAATCCGGCATCACGTGTATAATGGGTGCCCTAAATCAGCCGAAAACTCCTATCAACCAGTTTTGCACATCCCGAACCGGCTGTGCGGCGACCAACAATCCATTTACCAACGACATAGGTTCGAGGGGCCCCAGCGTAATCCCAGGAGGGACCATATGCCAGCCAATCGCCCTCGCATTCTTATCGCAGACGATCACAACCTCGTTGCTGAGCTGTGCAAAAAGCTACTCGAATCCGAATATGAGGTGGTCGGCACCGTAAGCAATGGACGTGCCCTGGTTCGTAGAGCTGCGGAGTTGCAACCCAACCTTATTGTCATCGATATCGCCATGCCCGTCCTCAATGGTCTGGATGCCGGGCAGCAGATCAAGGAACAGATGCCGGCGGTCAAGCTGGTGTTCCTAACCATGAACCCCGATCCCGAAGTCGCCGCCGAAGCCTTCCGTCGCGGTGGTTCCGGCTATTTGCTCAAAACCTGTGCTGGTGCGGAATTGTTGACTGCCGTCCGTGAAGTGCTTCGAGGAAACACCTACATGTCGCGGACGCTGCCCAAGGACACCATCAATTACCTGCGCCGGCAGGATACCCGCAAGGTGGAAGAAGACGCTCGCCTGACAGAAAGGCAACGCGAGGTCTTGCAGTTACTGGCGGAAGGAAAAGTAATGAAGGAAGTCGGCGACATTCTCAACATGACCACCAGGACCGTAGCCTTTCACAAGTATCGGATCATGGAAGTACTTGGCGCCAAGAGTAATGCCGAGCTGGTGCGCTATGCGGTCAGAAACCACATAATCGCTGCCTGAGGCTTGGCCGCCGGGCGAACCTGCATTGCCAATAGTCTCGGAAGAGTGGCCCTTACCTCCGCACGCCCCTGTCACTGTTGACAGTGTGTTCCTGCGTATTCCATCTGTAGACTTCTATCAGGCTCAGTCGTTGAACACTTGCGCCTGCGGGAATTCATTTTTCTCTTTCACCGCCCGGAGGGATCACGATGACAAAGCGGCTGGTTCTGTTACTGCTCTGCGCGACTCTGTCAGCCTTCGCTCAGACCTCCTCCACCAAGTACCAGTCAGGCACCATCATGGCAGTGACTGCCCACCAAGACACACCGCAAGACAAAGCCAGCGGCACTCCCCGGTATGACGTCTCGGTGAAGGTCGGAAACACGCTTTATGTGGTTCTCTATACACCGCCCAATGGCACGACGACAGTCACGTATGTGGCAGGAAGAGATCTGCCAGTCTTGGTCGGAGCCGAGACCATAACTTTTTACAGTGATCTTTCCGGCAAGACCGAAGTCCCCATCCTGCGGCGCGAGTCCATAACTGCACCAGCCAAAATCGATTGGACCAAGGCGCCCGGCCAATACTTCAGCATGAAGATGCAACATCTTTCCGAGGCCTTGAACCTGACCGAAGACCAGCAGACGAAGATCAGACCGATCTTGGAGCAGGAAGTCGGTGAGGCCGGGCAGTATTGGGGAAATCCTGTGCTCTCCCAGAAAGAGAAACTTGCCGCATACGAGAAAATCGTGCGCTCTTCCGACGCTAAGTTAAAGCCTCTTCTCACCCCTGCCCAGGTCGAGAAGCTCGAAGCCATGCGAAAACAGCAGAAGCAGGAACTCAAGAAGCTCATCGCGGATCGGGACACCGATCGGCAGAACTGACAGAGAATCCGACTGAGCGGGCGTTTATCCCACAGACGCGCTTTAGTTCCTTACGCGGCAGCGCCAGCGGGATGATCCCGCTGGCACAACCCCAATCAATTCCGATTTCGTGTATGCCCTCGCCAAACCAACAGTCAGTTTATTTCTTCACAGGCGGGGGGAAGTTCTTTAGCAGCTTCGCTACCGCCTTGGTCAGGTTTTTCTGCTGTTTGTCTGGCTTGGCTTTAGTATCGATGGTTTTGCTGGCGATACCTCGCCACGCTAAGTCATGACCCTTTGAGTCATACATGTCCACGGCCAGCTGGCCAATATAGATAGTGGAAGTCTGACCGGTGGTCATCCCGCCTCCACCGCCGTACCATCCTCCGCGATACCAGCCAGGACCGTATCCCCAATCGGTGTTGTAGGAGGTGAACTGCTTCTCCTGGCCCACGCCGGCCTGGTAACCAACGTAAAGATCTGCACTGTCCGAATCGGTTTTTGACAGGCCTTTCTTGGCCAGCTCCGCGTCTATGGTCGACTTGATCTGTTGATCGACCAGATCGTTGACCTTGTTTGCGTCTTTTAGGGTCACCCATTTGTAGGTTTTGAACTTGGAGAAATCGGCATTCTTATCGTAGTTGTAGCGAACATCCTGGCCGACTGCGCTACTCGCCAGGAAAAAGAGCAGCGCGATTGAGATGAGGGAAAGTCGCTTCATAGGTGTATCTCCGGGTGCGGTATCGACGCACGATTTTTGTACTACGCCTAAGCCAGATCCACGCAAACGTGCCTGGTCTTAGGGAAAACACACCTACGTTACGCCCACAGCGTGAGATTGCGAACTGTTACTGTTGACAGTGGCGGCGGAACTCAAAATTTGATGCCCAGCGAGAGAACCACAGTCGGGTCGGTCCAGCCGGCATTAAATATGTAGGTCGTGAAATCCATTTTCTTGTAATGGCAGCCGACCAGTACGCCGCGCTGGACATCGAGCGGGGTCTGATAGACCCGGGTCCGCTGGGAAGCCAGACCGGCCCGGAGCCAGTCCGTCAGCGAATAGCTCAATTCATTCCAACTGTAGAAAAAATTCCGGGTGGTATCTGAGGGGACAATTACGTATTCGCCCTGGCTGAAGAGCTCAATCCGTTTGTAGGTGATCGCAAGATTGAAGCCAGGAGCGATTCCATTCGTGCTTCCGAAAACGGCACCAAGCATGGGCGTGGCGTCCAGAACGAGCCGATCACCTACGCTGAAGTTGTAACCGGCCCACAACGACGCGGTCTCCAGATCCTCGTAGTTGTAGCGAGCTTCCAGGTGCAGCCATTTGTGATCGGCACTGAAAGTGGGGGAGGCGTAGGACTGGTCGTCCGGAATAATGTATCCAGTGGTTGCGAGCGAAAACGACCACTGGTGACTTGCAGTGTCGGAAGAGGGCGCGGGAGCGTTCGGCGTTTGGGCCAGGATCGGCCCGACGATGAGAACGATAACGAGGAGGATCCGGCGCCGCGTAACCCTAGCCTCCTAGCGCAATGGTGATCCCGACCATTGCGCTGCCTACAATCACCATCAACAGCCCCATTCTCCATGGACTATGTCCGGCGTACCGGCCGAATACATAGCCACTCAGAAAAAGCATCACAATCGCAATTGCGTTGGAGATGCGCAGGGCTCGCCGGCCTTCCCTGACCACAGCAAAGGGAAGCACCACCGGCAGGGTGGCTAAGAGAACGAGCAGGAATACCCCCACACCGCCCAACCAATCTTGTTTGGTTAGCCGAGGACGCTCCGGCGGTTCGGTCAATTGCGTCAATTTTTGTCGCATCGACTCGAATTGCGCCGGAGAGACAACCGACGCCAGCAAAGGTGGCATCGCGCCGGCAATGATGTGATGTGCTTCCTCGGGTCCGGCAGCACTGCGGACTGCTCGAAGTGCAAGTATGCCCTGTCCGCGAGTACTGAAGCAGGCCATCCAATACATGACCGCGTCGATAAAGCCCCACGCCAGATTGCAGCCCAGGGCCCCGATGAGCATGTTGCGAACGTCGCCCTGGCCCGCTTCCCCAATACTGAACGAACAGGTAATGGTCAGGACCATGATCAGCCCGAAGAGGATTTCCGCGACCCGCTCCATGGGGTTGAGGATGCGCTTGCTCGATGTGCCGCAGTCTTCAGGCACAGGTGCTCACCCGATTCGGTTCTTGCCCCCAACGCTGAATCAGTGCGGGTACGCCTAGTCTCTGGTCAATACCCCGAATGCGGTGGTGCAGCCCCTCGGCTTGCGACAGATCACGAACAACTCCGTGCACTTCAGCGAGTTCCAGCGTGGCTCCGGCTTGTTCCAGTTCGGCGTGCAATTCAGACAGCATGCGTACCCCAGCCAGGTCGATATTTGCTGAAGTCGAGAGGTCTATTACGACAAGCTTGACCACCTCGCGGTTGCGCATGCTCGCTAGCACCTGTTTCTTCACATTCTCAGAGTTGAAGTAGAACAGCCCCGATTCCACGCGCAGGATCAAGACGCCGGGAATCATTTCGCTCTCCGGATAGCGGGAGGAATCGACGAAGCGATCTGTGCCAGGTATGCGTCCCAACGTGGCAACCCTCGGATGGGAGGCGCGTTTCAAAAGCATGATCAGGGAAAAGATGGCGGCCAGCAGTACGCCTTTGAGAATGCCAAAGAAAAGGACTCCGAGCGTGGCGACCATTGCTACCCAGAACTCCAGTTTGCTAACCCGCTGCAAATGGCGGAGTTCAGCGGGCTTGATGAGTCCTCCAACAGCGATAAGCACGACGGCGGCAAGAACGGGTTGAGGCAGGTTGTGCATGAGTCCGGTCAGAAACAGCAAAACGATAGCGATGCTGACGGAGGCAAAGACCAAGGCCAGCGGGGTCTTCGCGCCACCTTTCTCGTTGACTGCTGACTGAGACATCCCGCCCGCGAGGGGATAACCCTGGCCCATTCCTGCCGCCAGATTGGCGATACCGAGAGCGAGCAACTCCTGGTCAGCACTGACGGGATATCCATGCTTGAGGCCAAAAGTTCGGACTACCGAAATACTTTCGACGTACGACAACAGGAAGCAGGCCAGAGCAAGCCCAAGGAGTTCGTCTACCTCCCCCCACTGCACCGCCGGCCAACCCAGGTGCGGAAGCCCTTGAGGAATTGCGCCTACTGTGTTGACACCGTAAGTGGCCAAGGGGAAGAAGGACATTGCGGCGATTGACAGTGCGACCACGAATAGTGCAATCGGGCGGCTCGGCAACAAGCGATCACCGAGTATGAGAAGCACAAGCGCCGCCAGTCCAACGGTGAGCGTAGCCGGGTTGGTTTCTCTCAAATGCCGCGTGAGTTCAATAATGCGCGTGAAAAAGTTGTTGCCTCCAGTGCTGATCCCGAACAACTTCGGCAATTGAGTGGAAGCAATAACCAGGCCAGCTCCGACTTTGAAGCCGCTGAGGACAGTTTCGGAGACAAAGTTGGCAATATTGCCGAGGCGCAGCGCCCAAGCTAAGACTCCGATGAATCCCGCGAGAATGGCGACTGCCATCGCTAGGTGACTTTGGCGCAATGCATCACCAGCAGCGAGCGTGCCCAGAGCGGAGCCGATTAGAATCGAAATGGCAGAGGTTGGCCCGATTGCCAGTTGTCGCGATGTTCCGAAAACGGCATAACCGAGGCCTCCAAGGAGATAGCAATACAAGCCGGCCTGGGATGGCAAACCGGCGAGAGAGGCGTAAGCCAGCGAAACCGGAATGGCATAGGCGGCGAGCGTCAGCCCCGCGATAAAGTCGGAACCGATCCAGTTCGTCTGGTAGTGAGGCAGCCAGCGAACAATGGGAACAGCTGCGCTGAAGTGCTCGCGCCAGCCGGTGTGTTCACCTGAATCGGTGGTCATAGGTTCGCTCGGCCTTCCTCGGAATCAGCAAGTCGCGCCGCCGGGTGACGCGTGGGGCTTCGCAATCCTTCCCGGTATGCCAAAACGGAGCAGGAATCGAATCGCTACCAAATACAAATCAGTATTTCTCAGGAATGAAGCGCCTTCCCTTGAGTGAGGCTTGATCGTCGTAGTGGCCTGCGTTCTCCCGCGCCGGCAATTTCACCTTCTCTCGCGGAACTTTCTTGTAGGGGATCAGACTCAAAAAATGTGAGATGCAGTTGAGCCGAGCCTTCTTCTTATCGTCGGAGCGAACGATGTACCAGGGAGCGTGCTTGCTGTCGGTGGCTTTCAGCATCATGTCGCGTGCGCGCGAGTAGTCATACCAGCGGCGAAAGGATTCCAGGTCCATGGGGCTCAGCTTCCACTGGCGTAGGGGGTCCTTGATACGCGCCTCGAAGCGGCGTTGCTGTTCCTTTTTCCCCACTTCTAGCCAATATTTGATGAGAATGATGCCGGCATCGAGGATGGTCTTTTCCATCAGCGGGCAAAGATCGAGAAAACGGCGATGCTGTTCCTTGGTGCAGAACCCCATCACATGTTCTACGCCAGCCCGGTTGTACCAACTGCGGTCAAAGATCACGATCTCGCCGGCTGCGGGAAACTGGTGCATGTAGCGCTGCATGTACATCTGAGTTTTTTCGCGGTCGGAGGGAGCCGGTAGTGCGACCGCACGAAATATCCGTGGGCTGACGCGTTCGGTGAGGGCGCGTATGGTGCCGCCCTTGCCGGCGGCATCGCGGCCCTCAAACACGACGATCACACGCAGGCCCTTGTATTTGACCCAATCCTGAAGTTTGCATAGCTCCGCCTGAAGGCGCCTGAGCTCCTTCATGTACTGCTTATTGCTTAAGCCATCGGCACCATTCTTGGTTTCATTCTTGGTCTCATTGTTGGCCATGAGCAATCACTCCTCCCAGAGCAAAGGTAACCGTCGGCGCCGAATTTGCAGTCCTGAACGCCGATCACACTTGTCCTCATTGGATATTGCGAGCATATTCGGTCGGGGAGGCAGCGGATACTGTCAAAAGAAACAGTGATATAGCGGATGTTCGGGATCGGATCGAGTCTGCCGGGAGTCGCTGGAGAGAGGACGTGAGGTCACTACTAGCGAGTCTGCTGCGAGTTGCGGATCTGGTTGAGCGCGGCGCCATTCTTCGCGTCGATTTCAACCAATTTCAGGCGAAATCCCGGCCCCTTGTAGTCGGCTGGGATGTATTGCTCTGGGATGGCAATGGTGTTGCCATCCCGCATGGAGGAGAAGTGCGGCGAACAGATCTCTACTCCCGCCTCATTGAATTTGTCCTGGATGTTCTGGTGGAGTTCGGAAAATATGTTCAGCATCTCGCGGGGAGCATCGGTATAGGCATTGAGTTCGTAGCCGACGTAGAAGTCATGCAATCGGTCTTGCAGGACGAAAGGAGCGGGTTGGGGCAAGACATGTTTTGTGGCAAGCGCGGAGCTTACGAGTAGCTGGTGCACAGTCCTCCAGGGAGCGTCATAACCAATGGTGACCGTGGTGTAAAAGATGACGCCGGTTTTCTTTGCCTGCACGCTGAAGTTCTTCACCGACCCACTCATCACTGTGGCGTTGGGGATGGTGATGATTTCAGCTTTCGGCGTAAGAATGCGGGTCACCAGGAGAGTCTTTTCGACCACTTCGCCAGTGGTGTCGCCGATCTGAACCCAGTCTCCCGCGAGAAACGAGCGCATATAAGTGAGGATGATTCCGGCGATCGCGTTAGCCACCGCGGAGGATGATCCTAATGAGAGGAGCACGCCGAGAAATATCGAGATGCCCTGAAAGGCAGGACTTTTTGCGCCGGGCAGGTAGGGAAAGGCGACAATGAGCGCGAGGACAAGGACGAGCAATCGAACCAGCTTGTCGGTGGGTTCTGCCCAGTCAGGGTAGAAGCCGTGAATTTTGACATCTCCTTTCTGAATCTGACCGAAAAACAACCGGATCAGGCGAATCGCGTAGCTGGTGATCAGGGTGATTACGGCGATGACCAGCAGGTTGGGGAGATAATCCACCGCCGCCCGACCCATCGTGCCCAGTTGCGAAAGCAGCCACCCGGTCACGGTGTGTGATATTTCCCGGGTGGGAGAGAAGAAGCCGAGGGTCACCGTTAAATAGATTTCAATGAAGCCAAGGATCAGAACCCAGCGAACAAAAGCTCCCAGGGCTAGGGCCATCGGACCGAGATATGCGATGGAAACATGCCAGGCAGACTTCTTCTCGACTTGCGCGCTGGCCTGAATTCGGCGTTGTACGCGGTCGCGCAGAGCGAACCGTATGCGCCGGAGAAGCCAGAGCAAGAGAAATAAGACGACGGTAGCGATGGCAGCATAGAGGATCCCCCTCATGAGCAAGCGCCAGCTATGCTCGCGACGATAATTCAGGATGGCCTGGCGGATGGCCTCCTCGTCCTCGAAGGCGAGTTGCTCCCGTTTCTTGCCGGCGGCCTTGGCGTCGGCATCGGTAACTGCCATGATCACCATGTTGTCGAGGATGATCTCGGTCCAGGCATCCCGTGGCTGCAAGCGGATGGAATCTGGAGAGGCGCTACCTCCGGCCAGAAAGATGATGCGCCTTGCAATAGCAGCCGCGCGCTCCTCGGGTGTCAGCGTGCCAATGGGCTCGTATATGGTCAGAATGGCACGTCCTTCGACCTCGACCTGGCCGGGCTGTTCGATCTCCTCCTTCACGGATTCTTGCCTGCTGCCTGCGGACTGATTCGGGGCTGTTGGCTGCGGAGAGGGTTGCTGCGCCACCATAGGCAAGGTGTGGACGGCTTGCAGCAGCAGGCAAGTAATCAGAGTGAAGCAAAGGCTCAAGATCCGCTTTTTCATTGCGCGTGATGCTAGAGGGCGAGCACACGAGTCCCTCGGGACAAATTAAGATACGTCAATGCCACGAACAACTGTCAGAACTGCCAGACCCGGAGAGACCGGTTGATGGTTAGTGTCTGTTATTACTAATCGAGGATTCTGGAGAAGAGGTATGAAATCAGGACTAACCAACATCATTTGCTTGATGGTGCTCGCGTTATGCTTTACTCCCCTGGGACGCGCCCAGAATCTACAAGTGAATCCCCCCGGAGACTTAACCAGCCGAAATCGTGATGCTATCGAAGTCACGCGCGACCAGGTGCGCACGGACCGAAAGGCGATGGTGGAAAAAGCCATGAAGCTGACCGATGACGAGGCGCAAGGGTTTTGGCCTATTTACGACGAGTACGCCAGCGAATTGAGCAAGATAAGTGACCGCACTGTGACGCTGATAACCGAATTCGCAGATAACTACAGCGACCTGCGCGATTCCGACGCGCTGCGAATGACCGATGAAAGTCTGAACATCGAACAGCAGAAGCTAGCCGTCAAGCAGCGGTATGCACAACGCTTCGCGACAGTGTTGCCCGGGAAAAAAGTAGCGCGATTCTTCCAGGTAGACCGGCGACTGGACGCGGTGGTGGTGCTTAACGTTAGTCAGGCTGTCTCGCTGGTGCAGTAAGGGTCGATTCTGCACTCTCCAGGGCGCGTCACAGGAACCGGGAAGGAAGTGGCGCGGCGACAGGCATCGCAAGCTACTTTTCCGGCAATGTGTAGTCGAAGACGTAGGAGTGCTTGCCACCTTCAATGATGATCTGCATCTTGCCTTTGATGCCAGCCAGCTCGCCCGCGCCCGAGCCGGGTGTCACCACGATAGTCCAGCCAGTCGGAGTTCCATCTTCCATCGTGCCGTTGTGCTGAAGGACGAAGCTGCCGCTGCGGCCGTTCAACCTGCCGTTGACCTTCTCCATGGCCACGGCTCCCGCCGACGCGGCCGGATTCCCGGCGCTGAGCATCTCTCCCTTGCTGGTGGCCTCAAGGTCGCCGTGGAATTGCTTGTCGAGCGAGAAGCGCGTGAGCGTTTTGTCATCTTTGTAGTACGGTTCGAGCGGCGCGATCTTGACCTCAAAGGTCCCGGTGGCGCGGTGAGCCACGGCTGACTCCTTTGGCTTGGAAGGTGTCGTTTGCGCAGCGCAGAGCGCGGCGAGAGCAAGGGCTGCGAACACAAGATGTAACATCGGTTGAACAGGATACCTGAGCGGGCCCAACCCGGTCACGTTCTCGCATCGGGTACATCGAAAACCGAAAGCAATTGACCAACAGTTCCAGCCTACTGCTGCCAGCCGCCACCCAGGGCATTGTAGAGTTGGACCAAGGCCAGCCGTTCGTTGAAATCTGCCTGCGCCAGGGCGATTTGAGCATCGAAATAGCGCGTATCCTGGTCCAAAACCTCAAGGTAGCTGGTGACGCCGCCGCGGTAACGGACGTTGGCGAGTCGCGTCGCATCTTCCGCCGCGGCGGTTACCAGAGACTGCTGTTGACGGAATTCCTGATTCTTGCGGTACGCCACCAGCGAGTCCGAAACCTCGCGAAAAGCGGACTGGATAGATTGCTGGTAAAAGAGGACGGCTTGCTGCTGCTGTGCTTCACTCAATCTTAGGTTGGAACGGAGCCTACCACCGGTGAAAATGGGCTGAGCTAACTGTCCCCCGAAATTCCAAAGCCCGGCAGGGCCCGTGAACAGACTTGTTAAGGCTGAACTCTGATATCCGGCTGTAGCAGTTAAGGTGATCTGTGGGAAAAATTGCGCTTTGGCAACACCGATCTGTGCATTGGCGGCGGCCAGTTGCTGCTCTGCGGATTGGATATCAGGCCGCCTCTCCAATAGAGAAGATGGCAGGCCGGCGGGAACTATTGGCAGAATAACATTCTCAACCAAGGGTTTTCCGCGAGTTACGGGAGCTGGATTCTTGCCCAGCAAAATGCTGATGAAATTCTCCTGCTGTTCAATGCGACGTTCCAGGTCAGGTATAGAGGCCGCGGCTGTATAAACCAATTGCTCGGACTGGCGGACGTCGATCAGTGCGGTCGTACCTCCCTTTTGACGTATCTGAACCAGGCGTAGCGACTCCTGACGCGAGGCGAGCGTGCGCCGCGAGATCTCCATTTCCAAGTCGAGCTCAAGTAACTGGAAATATGCGGTGGCCACATTGCTGACGAGCGTTGAGATCACGGCCTTCTGGCCCCACTCGGTCGCCAACAAACTGGCTCGCGCTGATTCTGTAGCCCTGCGGTACTTGCCCCAGAAGTCCAGTTCCCAAAATAGTGACAGGTTGACCTGGTTCGCGCTGGTCTCGATAGCGGGGAATTGCTTGCTCTGAGGAAGGCGAACATTGGAGGCGCTTGCTCCCCCTGAGATCGTTGGGTATTGATCTGCGCGCGTGATGCCGAGGACGGCCTGAGCCTGCAGAACACGGGCAGCGGCGATGCGAACGTCGTAGTTGTTAACCAGAGCTTCCCGGATCAGGGCCTGCAATTGTGCGTCCTGGAAAACCGTCCACCATTTTTCTTCGCCGAGCGAGGCAGCGGTCTGCGGGCCAGCATCTGGGGCAAGCCCGCGGTAATTATCAGGGACAGTGACCGGAGGACGCTTGTAGTTCGGACCCACAGTGCATCCTGTCAAGAATAGAAGCACAATCGCGAGGAGCGAGAGCCTGGTGATCATGCCGGTCCCTCCCGTCGAGTCAGAAAGTACGTTTTGCGGGTTGAAGTCCACTGCAGTGCCAGCCGCATGAGAAGTGTCCTAGTCATCGCCCGCTGCTGCTTCTGGAACCACTGCAACTGGATGCGGTTCTTTCTTCTTGCCTCCAATCCAGTGGCCGAAGCGTTCAACGACATCAAAAGAGACGGGGATGAAGAATATTGCGATTATCGAAGCCGCGAGCATGCCGCCGATTACTGTCGTTCCCAGAACCTGGCGGGAAACAGCGCCAGCACCAGACGCCGTCCACAGCGGCACGCAGCCCAGAATGAAAGCAAATGCAGTCATCAGGATTGGGCGCAGCCTCAGCCTGGCGCCAGTCAGAGCCGCCTCCGTCAAGGGCTTGCCCTTGTCGTATTCGAGCTTGGCGAATTCCACGATCAGAATGGCATTTTTGGCGGACAGTCCGATCAACATGACCAGACCGATCTGCGCGTACACATCGTTGTCGAGGCGCCGGAAGTAAAGCGTCATAAAGGCGCCGAAGACGGCAATAGGAACGCCCAGCAATACGCTGAAGGGAAGCGTCCAGCTCTCATATTGCGCAGCCATGATCAGGAAGACGACGAAGAATGCCAGACCAAAAATCACACCGGGCGATATTCCCTGCGCGGCCTTTTGCTCCTGGTACGACATGCCCATGTAATCGAAGCCCATCTGGCCGGGCATTGACTTATGGAAAACGTCCTCCAGCGCCGCCATGGCCTGCCCGGAACTATAGCCGGGTGCGGCCGAAGCATTAATCTGCACGCAGTTGAACAGGTTGTAGCGCATAACGAACTCTGCGCCGCTGCGGGGATAAGTACTCGTTAACGTACTCAGCGGCACCATTTCCCCAGAATTGTTCCGAACATAGAACTTGCCGAGATTTTCCGCCCTGGTGCGGAAATCACCATCGGCCTGGACATAAACCTGCCATTGCAGGCCGAAGCGATTGAAGAAGTTGATCAGTGATCCGCCCATAAAGGTCTGCACGGTTTCGTACAGGTTGTTGAGCGGGATCTGCTGAGTCATAGCCTTGGCGTTATCCACCTTGACTCCAACCTGGGGAACACCGAACAGGGCAGTAGTCATGACACCCGCCAGTTCGGGGCGTTTGCGCGCTTCGGACACAAATAGCTGAGCATTCTTGGCCAGGAAATCGATGCCCTGTCCAGAACGGTCTTCCAAGATGAAGGTTGCGCCGCCCGAGGTTCCCACGCCCGGGATAGCAGGCGGCGGGAACGAGAAAGCAATTCCCCCGGGAAGCTTGGAGAGCTCTCGCTGCAGATGAGCCTTAATGCCTGCGTAGCTGGTCTCGGGGGTCTTGCGTTCCTCCCATGGCTTCAAGGAAACGAAAAAAAATGAGCTGTATGTAGCGTTGACACCGCTCAACAAGCTGTATCCCATAACGGAGCTGACATACTCAACGCCCGGGGTCGCCATCAGCACTTTCTCGACTTCGCGGGCAGCTTCGGAAGAGCGTTGCAGGGAAGAAGCTTCAGGCAACTGGAGGCCGGCATAAAGGTATCCCTGGTCTTCATCGGGCAGAAAGCTTCCGGGGATTCTCTTGCCGAAAAATCCCGCGCCCAGGGTCAGGAGACCGAGCAACAAGAAGGCAAAGCCGGCTTTGTGGATCAGGTGCCCGCACCAGCTCACATAACCGTCCGTGGCGCGCCCGAATACACGGTTGAACCAGCGGAAAAATGCTCCCAAAGGTCCCCGCGCAGGTTTTCTCGGCTTCAGCAGCAAGGCCGAGAGCGCCGGACTCAGCGTAAGAGCGTTGAATGCGGAAAAAAGCACCGAAATTGCGATGGTCACAGCGAATTGCTTATAGAGCTGGCCGGTGATACCGGGAACGAAAGCCGTGGGTACAAACACGGCGGCCAAAATGAGGGCGATGGCTATGACCGGTCCGGAAACCTCCTCCATCGCCTTTACGGTCGCGTCGTGCGGTGAGAGTCCGTGTTCGATGTGATGCTCCACAGCCTCTACCACTACGATGGCATCGTCGACGACCAGTCCAATGGCGAGCACGAGTCCAAAAAGCGACAGGGTGTTGATGGAGAAGCCAAGCATCGGAAAAACGACAAAGGTTCCAATCAACGAGACCGGAACAGCGAGCAGCGGAATCAGCGTTGCTCTCCACCCCTGGAGAAAGATGTAGACGACGAGGATGACCAGGACCAACGCTTCCAGGAGAGTTTTGTAGATTTCGTCTATGCCCGCCCTGACGGCGAGGGTGGTATCGAGCGCTACGATGTACTCCAGTCCTTGTGGGAACCGGCTCTTCGCCTCATCCATCATTTTGAGGACGTTATCTCGTGTCTGCAGGGCGTTGCTGCCGGGGGTGAGATAAAGAGCGATCAGAGCCGCAGGCTGGGCGGGCTTATTCTGTCCCGCGGTTCCCAGGCGGGCGAGGTAGGAATAGTATTGCGATCCCAAGTCCACGCGCGCCACGTCTTTGAGGCGCAATACGGAGCCGTCGGGCTGGGCGCGGACGACAATCTCGTTGAAATCCTCAGCTGTGGGCAAGCGTCCTGGGGCGCGCACGTTGTACGTAAACTGCTGACCCTGGGGGACCGGCTCACCGCCGATCTGGCCGGCGGGATTTACCTTGTTTTGGGCCTTCACTGCATTGGTGATGTCGGAGACGGTCACACCCAGGCTCGCCAGCCGATCCGGATTCACCCAGATACGCATCGCGTAGGGCCCGGCGCCGAAGATCTGAACCTGAGAGACTCCTGAGATACGTGTGAGCGCATACTGCAAGTTGATGATGGCGTAATTTGCCAGAAAAACGTTGTCATACGCGCCGGTAGAGGAGTAGAGGTCGAGCAGCATGAAGGGCGCCGTGGTACCTGGTTGCACGATCACGCCCTGCTGGTTTACCTCGCTGGGCAATTGTGCGTTCGCCTGCCCGGTCCGCATTTGAGCAAGAATCTGGTCGGTATTGATATCGGTGCCGAGGGCATAGTCCACGTACAGCGTCATTCCTCCGCCGGAGCTGGCGCTCAACGAGTACATGTAGTTCATGCCGCTGACGCCTGACATCTGCTGTTCAATGGGAGTGGCGACCGACTCGGCGATTGTTTGCGCGTCCGCGCCGGGGTAGGTGGCCTTTACCTGGACCATTGGGTCGGCGATGTTAGGGAACTGTGCAGTAGGCAGGCGCAGCATCGAGACAACACCGACCAGCACCATCAGAATGGAAATGACCATCGCGACGATCGGCCGATTGATAAAGAACTTCGACATGATCAGTTGCTCCCGCCGGCAGTTACTACGTACGGCTTCGGCGCGACAGGGATACCTTCCTTAGCCAGCTGCGGCGCCATTCCGGCAGCCATCTGAACCTTCTGAATGCCTTCGACCACCACCTGCTCGCCGGGCTTCAATCCTTCCGTGATGACCCAGTTGGGCCCAACCCGGTCACCCACCTTGACGGGCCGGAACATCGCCTTCTTCTCGGGCGTGACCACGATGAGCTGGTACTGCCCCTGCACTTCGATCACGGCCGGTTGTGGAACCAGCAGGGCTTTGTTGTACTCGCCGACTCTTACGCGAACACGGCCGTAACCTCCCGGACGAAGAACGGCGTCAGGATTGGAAAATTCGGCAGCCATCTGGATGGTGCCGGTTTGCGTGCCGATCTGGCGATTGACATAAATGACGACACCCTTCTGGGGATACGGCACTTCATTGGCCTGGATGAACTCAATGGGCACCCTGTTCAACGCTGTCCGGCTGACCTTGCCGGTGATAACGCCGGTCACTTTTGCTGCGAAGCTCAGATAGACGTTTTCACTCACGTTGAAGTAGGCCCAAATAGGATTCACTTGCGAGACGGTAGTCATTTTGGTGCTGGTGCCCACCAGATCGCCAACCTGGGAATTCGCTACACCAGCGATGCCATCCACCGGCGAATAAATCTTGGTCCACTGCAGATTCAGTTGTGCATTCTCCAGGGCTGCCTTTCTGGCTTGAACCTCCGCCCTCGAGGCCGCCTGATTGGCCAGATCAGTATCGAGGTCCTTTTGGGGAATCGCTTGTTGAGCGGCGAGCGGGGTGTCGCGCTGGACGTCAGCATCGAACTTGGCAAGATTGGCCTGGCTCACAGCTAGTTGGGCTTTGGCCTGCTCCACATCCGCCTGGTACTGGCGAGGATCCAACTCAAAAAGAAGCTCGCCTTTCTTGACGTAGAAGCCATTCTGATAGTTCTGCCTGAGCAAATAGCCTTGCACTTTAGGCGTGATGTCGGCATTGACCGGACCATTCAGTTGCGCGACATACTCGTCGTAGATAGGAACGTCCTGCTGAACGACGTTGGCCACCACCACTTCGGGGGGGCTCGGCTTCGCAGCCACTTCCTTCTTTTCGCAACCAAGCGACGCCAGCAATACAGGCAAAGCGAGCGCGGCAGCGATCCAACGCTGCAGCATTGGGAAATTAGCTGATAGGTGCCGCTCCAAGGATGAGAGGGAAGCTTCAGAGAACAAGAGAAGATCGTGACTGAATCGCATTGACACACTCCTGAGGCTCAGGAGTCACAGAGCCACGAGAATTTGTTTAGACAAACCGTCAGTCTGACTCGGCAATGCTACCGAAAGTCTGCTGGATAGCGCGTAAGCTTAGACCCTCTACGCCTCAATGGCAAACTGGTAGAAATTACAGTTCGCAAAAAAATCACCCAGCAAGTTCACGAGGCCACCTCCGGGCCCCCTGGCGGAGACACGGCCGAAGACCGCTATTTCTTCGCCTTTTCTCGATCGCTTAACTCAAGCGACACCAGCCGAGCAATCAGGATCGCCGGGTAAAGTTGCCCTACCAATGCCTCTAACGTGGCCAGAGACCTCGTCGCCGGGATCGTCGGAATCATGTCTCCATATCCGAGGGTGGTAAGGGTAACGAAGCTGTAGTAGATGAACTCCGACCCCGGCTTGCCGCTTCCTGTATGTGACGGCGGGAGTTGAATCGCTCCCGGGTGAACAATTTGGGCGATGCCGTAGGCGGTCGCCCACATCAGTCCGAGCAGAAGGAAGGCGCAGATCGCTCCTTGAATGCGGTGGATATTTACCCGACCAGCGGCAAATACACGAGCAAGCACGATAGCCGCAAGGATTGTCAGGGATAAGAGAAATAGCGCTCGTTCGAGAATGTCCAGGGCTTCGCCGGATTGGACCAGCGAAGCCCAATCCACGAGTACAGTCAGGGTGATGATTGCTATGACCGGCAGGGAACGGATCGTGATGCGTCCGACGGCGGCCACACCGGAAATCAGTAACAGGGTAAAAAAGATGCTTCTCACAATTCGTCCGACCCAGCCCACGTCGTGCAATGGATAGATCGCAAAGATGTAAATCACCAGGGTTGCCGTGAGTGCGGACAGGCTCCACTCGGTCAGCCAAAAGCGATAGAAAACTTCGAAAGGCTTAGTCATTCCGCGAGTTTCCCAGGCAAGACTAGAGCCCCCAAAGTCAGGGGGGAACCGTCAAAACTGACAGGCGGACTGAATGCGAGACGGCCGGCGCAACCAGACTCCAACCCAGGCGGCGCTAAAGGCCCGCCACCGCCGTAGCTAGCCGATGGCCCTGCATATTCGGGACTGTCAAAGTTGCCAGTTGGCAAATACTTATTCATGCCCTAGAAGGAAGCTTTGAAAGGTGGCTGACACACTCATCGAACAGAACATGACTCTCAGGCTGCGTGATTTTGGAGAAGGAAATCAGATGAACAAACGAATCGTAATGAGGCTCCCGCTGCTGTTGTTTTGTGCGTTTTCTCTGGCGGCATTCGCACCGGGAATGGCGCAATCACAAACGACAGGAAAACCGGCCGCAGCTTCTGCCGAAACCAATACGGAGCAAAAGAACATCCAGGAGTATATCGACCTCCTGCGCACCGACATTCGACAGCAGAAAGCCCAGATCATGGGCGCGGTCATGCAGTTGGATGTGGATCAGGCGGCGAAATTCTGGCCGATCTACCAGGAGTACGACGCGGAACTAAACAAGCTCAACAATCAAAGGGTCGCAAACATTAAGGAATACGCGCGCAATTACGACCAAATGACCGACGCCAAGGCGGACGAGTTGATTCAGAGCGGCCTGAACTTTCGCAAGCAGCGTGGCGAGCTTCTGGTGAAATACTACGGCCGCGTCAAGGCGGCGCTGGGAGCTATTGAAGCTGCCCGATTTGTGCAGATTGAAGATCAGCTGCTCATGCTGATTGATCTGCGGATTGCATCTTCGTTGCCGCTAGCTGCAGAGGGTTCATAGACTCCGAAAAAAGGAGAGAGACATGAAACATGCAATCGTTCGCGTCGCAGCTTTGTTTGCGAGCCTGATTTCGACTGCTTTAATGATCACAATTCCTGCGCTGGCAGCTCCACTACCGCAGGTCCCGAAGGTTACGGTTCCTGCCGGAACACGCATTCTGATCCGGATGATCGACAGCGTGGATTCGAGCAAACAACAGGTGGGATATCGCTTCACCGCCAGCCTGGAGACAAATCTGCAGGTGGATGACATGGTGGTCGCTCCCAGAGGGTCGACGGTGTATGGCCGGTTGAATACAGCCGAAAAGGCCGGCCGGATGTCAGGCGGCGCCGAACTCACCCTTGAGCTGACCGATATCGTGATCAACGGCACGGCGTATCCGCTCATGACCAGTGATTATGTTGTCAGGTCGGAAGGTAAAGGCAAGAAGACGGCACGGAGAGTTGTTGGCGGCACCGGGCTAGGCGCACTCATTGGCGGAATTGCAGGCGGAGGAGCAGGCGCAGCCATTGGTGCTCTTTCCGGGGCAGCCGCCGGAACGGCGCTGTCGGCTGCCAGCGGCGGGAAACAGGTGTCGGTGCCCAGCGAATCGCTGCTCGAGTTTCAATTGGAACACCCCGTCGCCCTTCCGGCAGCACAGTAGTGTTGCCCGGGTGCGATGGGTTGGGTGTCGGTCGCTGACTTGTGACCTAGCGGAAGTGGACACTGTAACTCACCCATTGCTCCGTCCTGCTCGCTTTCGCTTGCGGGAGGGTGTGGCAATCAAGCGCGATTATAGCGGTGAGCCGGGAAGGACATTCACCATGAAACCGAGATCCATTTGGTCAGGACTCTGCTTTCGTTCCATTCGAAGCCTCGTGGCCGTCATCTGTGCGGTGTTGATGTTGCCGGCTGATGTGGTTGTGCTGGCAAATTCCCCACAGCAGGCAGCCGCTCCAGCCGCTCCAGCTGATCAGGCGTCCGCGAAACTCCCTCCTGATCAACTGGATTCACTGGTTGCCCCGATTGCGCTATATCCAGACCCACTGCTTGCCCAGACGCTGGCGGCATCTACGTATCCGCTCGAAATTATCCAGCTGCAGCAGTGGCTGGAGAAGAACAAGAATCTCAAGGACAAGGCGCTGGTGGATGCGGTGTCGAAGCAGCCCTGGGATCCAAGCGTCCAGGCTATGGCCGCTCTGCCGGACGTGGTTAAGCGGCTGGCCAGCGACATCCAGTGGACCACCGATCTGGGAAATGCCTTCCTTGCACAACAGAGTGACGTGATGGACGCCGTGCAGCGTATGCGCAAGAAGGCCCAAGATTCGGGGAATCTGAAATCCAACGAGCAGCAGAAAATCGAAACCAAAGTCGTTGAAAGCAAGCAGGTGATCGTTGTTCAGCAGGCCAGCCCCGAGGTAGTCTACGTTCCCAGCTATAACCCGACGGTGGTGTACGGTGCTCCTGCCTATCCTTATCCGCCAATTTACTATCCTCCGCCAGGCTATTACGCCGCAGGTATGGCGATCTCGTTTGGGGTCGGCGTGGCGATGGGAGCGGCTTGGGGTGGAGGTTGGGGCTGGGGTTGCGGATGGGGTGGCAACAACGACATCACCATCAACAACAACAACAATTTCAATCGCAACTCGAACATAAGCGGAGGCAACCGCACCAACGTAGGCAGCGGAAATCGGCCGGCGAACCAGCCAGCGCGCGGCGGTGCGAACGCGGGGGGCAAGTGGCAGCACAATCCGCAGCACCGCGGCGGAGCTCCCTATGCAAATCGGGATTTAGCAAACAAATATGGGGGCACAGCGCGTGGAGACTCACTGGCGAACCGGCAGGCGAATGCGCGCCAGAACCAGGGTCAGCGTGGCAGTTTCCAGCAGGCAGGCACGGGTGACCGCGGCGCTGCAGGCGGACGACAACAGGCGGGCGTGAGCGACCGAACTGCGGGCGGCCGGCAACAGGGCGGCGTGAGTGACCGCAGTGCGGGGAATAGACAACAGGCAAGCCTGAACGACCGCAGTGCCGGTGGGCGGGACGTGAGTAACCGCAGTTCGGGAGCTGGAGTAAGCGATATGAGCCGCGGTGGGGGAGACCGCGTCGGTAACCGCAGCGTTTCCGATGGCGGCGGATCGCGCGGCAACAGCGCCTTCGGTGGCGGTGGCTCTGGTGGGTTCAGCGGGAGCAGCGCACGGGCGAGCAGCTCGCGTGGCGCTTCCAGCATGGGTGGTGGCGGTGGCCGTCGCGGCGGCGGTGGCGGGCGCCGGAGATAAGTCATGGCTAGGGAGAAGGGTATGAAAACAACGTTATTAATCGGCAGTCTGTCGAAAGCTCTGCTCGCGCTCCTGGCCGCCGCACTGTTTTGTGTCCTGGCGATCTCTGGGTATGCGCAGCCGCAGTCAAATAAGCCGTCCTCATCCCCGCCGCCGGAACAAAAGACGTTTAGTAGTCCGCAACAAGCGGCGGACGCTCTGATCCAGGCGACGGGCGATTATGATGTTTCCACCTTGCTGCAGATTTTCGGGCCGCAGGGGGAAGACTTTGTTTCTTCCGCAGATCCTGTTCGCGACAAGAACGCCGCGCTTGCCTTCGCTGCCAAGGCAAAAGAAAAGAATGTGGTCAGCCTCGACCCCAAAAACAAGGCGCGAGCTATTCTGATAGTCGGTAATGATGATTGGCCGCTCCCGGTCCCGATAGTAAAGAACGCGGCGGGCAAGTGGTATTTCGAAACGAAAGCCGGCCACAAGGAGATACTGTTGCGGCGTATCGGAGCCAATGAATTGGACGCTATCCAGGTCTGCCGCGGATTCGTGGAAGCACAGAACGAGTACGCCGAGGAGATCCACGACAATTCCGGCGTCAACCAATACGCGCAAAAGATCATCAGCACACCCGGTAAGCGCGATGGTTTGTACTGGGTAAATGCGGACGGCACGCCGGGCGGTCCGATCAGCGAGAGTATCGCTCGTGCTATTCAGGAAGGCTACTCGAGCAAGCGCGAACCCTATCACGGCTACTACTTCAAAGTGCTAAAGGGACAGGGTCCTGCCGCCCCGCTGGGACAACTCGATTACGTGATCGAGGGAGCTATGATCGGTGGATTCGCCCTGGTTGCAGTTCCGGCGGAATATCGCGTCACTGGCGTCAAGACATTCATGGTCAGCTACGACGGGATTGTGTATGAAAAAGACTTAGGGCCTGACTCCCTGAACATTGTAAAAAACATGGAGCGCTATAACCCAGACAAGACTTGGCGACCGACCTTCGATCAATGGCCCGTGAATGATTCGGTCACCGGAAATTGAACTCGGTCTGCACGATTACGTAGTAGTCGCCACTGGGATCGGGCGGACAGGAAAGTTCGAATTTAATTGCGCGAATTTCATCGGTCACGACTTTGAAAATTGCGCCACGGTGAACGTCATCCGGGCTCCGTGTACGGAGACCACCTCCTCCGATTACATGGGAGGACTCAGCCATGGCTCTTGAACAATCAGCGGTTGAGAAGACCCACACGAACCAGGCCCTCAGAGCGTTCATTGAGATCAGTCTGGTGGTTGTGATGGCTGCCGCTTCTCTTATGATCCTGCGGCCCTTCCTTCCCCTGATTGCCTGGGGCATCATCATCGCGATCGCTTCTTACCCCGGCTACGGAAAGCTGCTGCGAATCTTCGGCGGACGCAGAGTACTCGTGGCTGTGATTTGGACCCTTCTTCTCTTGAGCATCCTGATTGTTCCGGTGGTTTTGTTGGCACAGACCCTTGTCGAGGGCATCCACAGTCTAGCGGGCCACCTTAGGGATGGAACTCTCACCGTTCCGTTGCCGCCCGCCCGCATAGAAACCTGGCCTCTCATTGGTGGTCCCTTGAAAACCTTGTGGACGGCAGCTTCCACCAATCTTGGCGAAGTCCTGAAGAGGTTCACTCCCCAGATCAAATCCAGTATTCCGGTATTACTCTCAGTCTCCGCCGGCATCGGCCTGAGTGTGCTGCAATTCGTGCTGTCTATCTTGGTTTCCGGAGTTCTCCTTGCCAGTGCCGATGGCGCTGCAAAGGTCAGCCGTTCTTTGGTTAACCGCCTCTTCGAAAATAACGGCCCCGAGGTCGAGGATCTGGTCGGATCCACTATCCGCAGCGTTACCAGTGGCATTCTCGGCGTCGCCGTAATCCAATCAGCTTTCGCAGGTCTTGGTTTTCTGGTGGTGGGTCTGCCAGGTGCTGGCTTGTGGGCGATGATCTTTCTTTTCGCTGCGGTACTTCAAGTAGGCCCGCTTGTACTAATCCCCGCAGTAGCCTACGTGTTTACGATCGCGAGCACCACCAAGGCTGTCACATTTCTAGTTTGGTGCATCATCGTCGCCCTGATGGATAACATACTGAAGCCGCTCTTGCTGGGCCGAGGTGCTGCCGTTCCCATCGTTGTGGTCTTCTTGGGCGCGATTGGTGGATTTATGGCGATGGGCATTATCGGTCTCTTCGTCGGTGCAGTCGTTTTGTCGGTCGGTTACAAATTGTTACTGGCATGGCTCGAGGGGCCTACGGCGGCCCAGCCCGGCATCTGAAGATTAAAAAAAACAAGCCCTCACGCCCTCTCACCGACTGGAGGTAGCAGCCACAGGAGTTACTCTTAAGGAATCCAACTCTTTGACGAGCTCGTGCCAGTCTTTCGAATTCCGCTTGGTTGCAAAGGGCTTTTCGAGATCGGAGTAATAAGCAAGAAAATCCTGGCGCAGAGAGTCTGAAATAGGTTTGCCATACGTTTTGTTCAACAATTTGGCGTAAGCTTCGTCCGTAAGCCTATAGTCAGCTGCTGCGGTTAGTTCTCCCGTGTCCAGGTTTTCATTGGGTAGTTGGAGTTGGCCTTCCCGTTGTGCAAGCAGCAATGCCCGATAGTGGTCGAGGGTCTCATTAAAGCTGAGCATGTAGAGCTGTTCGACAGCGGGTGTGGGTGGATGGAATGCGAGCACACTATAGGGTCCGATCTTGGGCACGATGCGCCAGAAGAACGCCCGTAGGCGGCCAAAGAAGCCTGGTTTTTCGTAAACCTCACCCCAGTCCTTTCGATAGTCGGCGTTGGAAACGTTGTAGATGAATTTTGTCTTGGTCTCGCTGGGATCGCTGTGTTGAATCTCGTCTTTCTTAAGATGCCATGCCGCTCTCGTCATGCGGGGAATGGCTGTGGAAACGGCGTGGCGGTAGCTGCCCATGGCCAGGTTCACCCGACCAAAGATATTCGAGAGATCGAGCGAGTAGGTTCTAGCGAAGGCTCTTTCCAAGAGCGGCCTTGAAACCTCAAAGCCGATAAAGTCGTGGTAGGCTTCCGGTGCGTAATGGCTTTTGGCCACCCGGTCCACATCGAAGCCAAACTCCACTTTCATATGTGCCGACGGCTTTTCCTGATACGTGACCTGCGGACCGTACTTCTTTTCCAATTTGGGGTACATCAGCGCCACCGCTCGGTTGGTGGCAAGCCCGTGCCCGGAATTGTCGGCAGCGTAATGTGACATTGCGCCCAGCGCGAATGCGTATTCATTTAGGTCTCGGGATTCTTCGATCAAGGCGAAAACAAAATCTCCGCTTCGGACATAGTGCGTGAGGTCGCTGAAGAATCGGTTGCCGAAAGGGTAATAACCCAGGTCCTGGATAATTGCTCCCCCATAGGCATAGGCGCGGGCGCGCAGCAGTTCTTCCGCTGTGGCATTGGGGAATCGCCTCAAAAGAGTTGGCTCGATGCTGTCCTTCCACGCGGCATCGACGATAGCTTCATGTGTAAGAACGGAGTAGGCCGCACAATTGGGAACACCGGAGACTCCCAGCAGAAATCCAACAATCAAAAATCCACACCAAGAGCGAAATACAGACAGACTTCGTGCGGATGTCTTTTCTCCACGGAGACGCGCCTGTAATTGGTCCAACAGCATTGATCCTATTCTCATTGCATCATCAGAGTTTGCAGAGGGGTCTTCTCATTAACGGAGGACGCGGGCTACGCGGGTACACTACTTGGCGTTTACGTCCTCCCAGGCGCGTACCTTTCTTCGAGCCTCATCAAAGATACGCTCGTAATTGCCTCTGGTGATCTTTTCACGCGCGGCTGGAGTCAGGAGTTGCCAGAGCGGGGCATACTGGTAGTACACCCTTAGGTACTGCTCTTGTGTCGAAGGCGCCACCTCGTCTGTTCCGAACAGAAAACGATCAGGATAACGATTCATAAGGTCAGCGCTAATCCTGGTACTCTCCGGCGTCGCCACAAGGTACTTCGCCACCTCGTTCCATGAAATGTCGAAATTGACGTGACTGAAGGCAGGATCCTGCAATATCGCTTCGATCGTGGCCGCGTGACCCTGAATCGGACGAACGATCCTTCCCATTCCGGTATGCGCCCAGATGATCGTCGTCTTCGGATGTCGTTTCAAGACAGCCTTCATTTGATCCAGGTAGGCGGGAGGCGAGCCCTCCTTTGCGAAGGGCACGTCCATATCATTGTGAATGAGCACCACAAGCCCAACTTCGGCAGCGAAGTCCAGGATGCGATCGAGAGCAGGATTCCGCAGGGAGGCGGTCCCCCCGCTCACCTTGGCAGAGACGAACTCCTTATGAATCGTGAATTCCCCAATACCGGAGAAAACTCCCGGAAATGTTTGTAGAACCCGTCGAATGTGATCCGCAGCGTACATATCTGTGGGATTGAAGCCGGTGATCATCGGATCAAAGCGCGCCTGCTCCTGCTTCGAAAGGGAGCGATACGCCATCGCAATGTAGGCATCGGTGAAGGAGTAGTAATACAAGGGTGCGTCGGTCTGCAGATAATAGGTGGGTGCAAAATCGCCGGAGTTCTCATAGGACCATTCCTGCTGCAGGGGAATTCCAAACACAGCCACACGGCCAACCTTAGTTCCCATGATCCTGACGAAATCATGGATATCCGTGCCCTGTTGGATATAGTTCGTAAGATGGAAGTGAACGTCGTTCAACTCAGGCTGCGACTGCGACAGGCAATGCGTACAAGTTAGGACAAGAGTTGTGACGAACGCGAAAACCAATAGTGGACTGACGCTGCCAGCTCGGAATTTTATGTGGGCCATCCTGAACCTCTTATTCTTTTGACCTCGCGATCTCGTGAATGACGCTTCGCTCAGAACGCCAATTCAAGGTTCGTGTGGAAGATCGGACCGGTTGCGCCGAGGGCAAATGGAACAGATGTGTAACCGACAGGTGACTTATTGACGTACAGGAACTCCGAGTTCCAGCGCACGACTTTGTTGTGCCAGGGGAAGACGTTAACACCCGAGCGAAAATCCCACGGTGATCCATATTTTCCGTGAACGGTTGAACCGCCAAGGTACGCCTGCACTGTCTTGGGCACGATCATGACAGACCCTTGCATCTGGAAACCGTGAGAGAAGATAGCAGCTAGAGCTTCTGTCCCGGGACCAGTGAAGTGGTCAAGCCAACGCAAGAAATACTCGCCGTCCAGAGACAGCCCGCGATATTTGAGTCCAGCGTCGAACGCCGCCATCTTGTAGGTGACGGTATTGACCGTGGTTCCTTGAGCAAACAAATTCGGCGTGAAAATGACGCTACCGTCTTCCAGGCGTATTTGTGTGTTTTCAAACTGGTCGTTATTGGGTTGGCTTTGTTTGGTCTCGTCGCTCCGGGTGAAGTGGGCGGCAAGGCGAGCTGCCAAAATATCGTGATGCTCGAAATCACCAAACCCGGAGCCGAATTCACCGGACGTGGGATTCCAGATAAGTGCCGTGGCGACTGTGTTCAGTCCATTGTCGAGCTGAGCTGCGCTCACCCCGAGAGTGCTGAGGTTATTGCCTAACATGATTTGGTAATTGAGCTTTTTTACAATCTCGCCCCTTGCCCAGACTCCGGAGGTGTAGGAGGGGCGGAAGAATTCGTCAGCAATCAGCCGGGTATCCACGCCCAACCAGAATGGAAAGTTGCCTTCGACGCTGCGTGTGCCCGGCAAAGAAGTGATGCCGCCCGCGAGATTGAAGTGCTTATTGAAGGTATAGTTGACGTTTCCAGCCAGTACGACCTGCGCCCCCAACCCCTGGGAGGCGTTGGAGGTCCATGCGTAAAGAAAGTATCGGAACTTCTCATCGAACAACCAGCCGAGGAACTTGATCTGTACTTTCTGGATCTGAAAGTCTTGCCGCCTCTGGATGTTCTTTAGGTTTGCGAAAGCGTCCGTATATGTCGAATCCAGTCCCAGCTGGTTCAGATAACGCACATAGGTGTAGATACTCAGGTTCAGATCGCCATGCTCCGTATTCGCAATCCGAAAACCGCGGTTCGGAGTGTAGCTACCCCACAGCTTGGACTCCTCGGGCTCTCGTGTTTCGGAATCGGCCTCAGAACCTCGGCTCTCCGTGACAACTTCCTGTTGTGGTGGCGTAGTGACGGCGACCTCGCGTGTTGACTGCTGCGCGCTGGCTCGGGCATGTTCAGGAACGGAGCCGCTTTCGGCCGGGGATTTTTCTGCGAGCGCCTGTCGAAGTGCGCCAATTTCATCCATGAGTTCACGATTCGCCTTCTCGAGTTGGCGGTTTTGCTCTACAAGTTTGTCAACCTGCTTCAACACCTCGACAGTATCCAGACCTGATTTTTTGTCATTTTCCGAAGTGCCGTTTTGAGCGAGCGCACTGTCGAGTCCGCCGCTCACTCCAAGGATAAGCACAAAGCAACAGAGCATGGATCGTCTACGGAAGCAGATCACTTGCGCACTCCTGAGGTCGTCATGCCTCGAGCCGAAGATCATCGCTGGCGGTGAGTCCGTCTACTTTCCCCGCCACCAATAAATGTGCTTGCTACTTCAAGCCAACTGAACTCGGCGAATAGAGGTTGTAGTTCAGCCTCTCCGTCACATAGTCAATGACCTTCTGTGCCTTCACGCTGTTTCCGGCCTCATCCAGAGGAGGAGCGAATACCGCAATGGCACCCTTACCCGGCGCGATGGCGACGATGCCTCCACCGACCCCGCTTTTTGAGGGTAGACCAACATGCCAGGCCCAGCCGCCGGAGCCGTCATACAAGCCAGCCATCGCCATCGTGCTCAGGATGTGTGGGATGTCCTCGCGCTTTATCACTTGTTCGCCGGTTGCCGGATTCACCCCGTTGTTGGCCAAGGTTGCTCCCATGCGAGCGAGTTGAACCGCATTCACGCCGACCGAGCACTGCTTGGTGTAGATGTCGACGGACTGGAACGGATCGGCATAGATGCGGTCGTATTTGGCGAGCAGCATCGAGAGCGCCTTGTTACCTGTATTGGTCGCAGCTTCCGACTTATAGACCTCGTCGATCAGAGACAGCTTCTCCCCTGCCGCTTTGCTGTAGAAGTTCAGGATCTTGTTCCATTTCTCTTCAGCGTCCTTGCCGGAGATCAGGCTTGTCGTTGCAATCGCTCCAGCATTCACCAGCGGGTTCCCCGTGTGAGTTGGCATGTCGACCACCGCCAATGGAGAATTGAATGGCCGGCCTGTAGGCTCTGAGCCAATCTTCTGAAACACTGCCTCGGGACCCAGTTCCTCCATTGCCAGAGCGAGGGTAAAGACCTTGGAGATGGATTGGATCGAGAATGAGTACTTCACGTCTCCCAGCGTCAGGACCTGGTTGTCCGTGGTGACGATCGCAATCCCAAATAGCTTGGAGTCGACCTGCGCGAGATAAGGGATGTAATCCGCATTCTTCCCGCTGGTGTCCGTTTTGAACTTGTCATAAGCCTCTCGTACGACTTGCTCGACCAGTTCTCGCCTTGGTGCAACCGGACTTCGCGCAGTCTGGGCCGAGACCGATAGTGGAGTTAGGACGAGAATGGTCAGAACCGTGGCGATCAGTCGATTCAAAGACTTCGTATTGGCGATCAGCATAGTCTCCCCTCGAATCAAGCTCGTTTGGTGCCCTGACTTCAGAACTCAAAGCTCTTGCCCCAGTCGTATTTGAATCCGAATTGCAGTCGGTAATCGTTCACATTGAAGCCGTCGCTGAAGTTCACCCGTCTTCCGAACTGAAATTCGCTGCCCATGGTGACTTTGGGGATAGGGTGGAAGAGCAGGTTTCCAATTGCGTAGTGTCCCTGGTGAAAGTCCGCGGGCAGCTCGGCATTGGAGTTATCGATGTTCTCCAGCGAGTAGCCGACAGAACTGCTGAAGCGATCGTTCCAGGTATGGTCGAGGAACGACACCACCCCCAGCACCGGCAGCGGAATACCTTCGATGGGCCGGCTCGGGTTCCCGGTATTCTTGACACCGATGTCAATCGGCGCGTCGTTCATGTAGTTCTGAATGCCTCGGCCGTACACCACTTGCAATCTCGCGATATCTTTCTTGCTCAGCTTTAGATTGGAACTGGTGTTGATTCCCCAGCCCAGAACGTCCCGGCCCAGCGGAAATGGACTCGCATTCCCTGTGTCCTGCCAGGAGATCTTGCGGAAGATGCCAGCCACCTGGAGATAGCCCCATCTCCGGATGAAGCGCGCCTGCCACGAAAAGTCCGGCAAGTCGAACTTGGGTCGCACTCCTTGCAACTCGATACGGCCCGCATACACACCACCGTCCGCGCTGGCGCCGGGCCGCTCGACCGCAAATGTTAGGCGTGTGTTGTCGCTGCGAATCGGCATCCAGCGAAACTGGATGTTTCGGAAGAAAACCATACCGGTGGGTCCCCAATACTCAAGCGTGTTGGGGAAAACATCGGGATCCATGAATGGACTCCACGTCTGTCCTGCCCCGAACGGTCCCAGCTCGCCGTACGCCTGACGCAGGCGGAACGTCGTCTGGCCGGCGTCGACGCCCGTCCCGAACAACTCAAACTCGAACTGAGTTTTTAGTTTGCCGAGCGGCGTATCCGTGCCAGTCTTTACGCCGAAGCGGGTTTGACGGACACCGAAGTACACTTTTCCATCCGGCGCAAACTGGCCGGAAAAGGAGGGCAACTTCGTGGGCCGCACCACGTCGAACCAGTCAGGGTCATTCGTCTTGAAATCGTATCCCGCATCAAGCATCACAAATCCGTAAAGATCCAGCGTGGTCTTCTTTTCTTCCTCAGCGGGTGGACGCTCGGCAGGAGCTTTGGGAGTGTCCTGGGTGACCTGAATCTGCATAGCCTGCGTGACGATTTCCGCGTTCGCTTTCTGGGTTTGCTGGACCGCCCTGATCTGTCCTTTTATCTCTTGCATCTCTTGCTCGAGACGCTGGAGCTTGTCTACAAGCTGCTGCAGATCTGGACTCTGTGGCGTACTTACCTGGCCCAAGGCGGGCGTGATCAGAGACAGAAGGATCAGTGTGCCCGTCGCGCAGAACACCGTAAATCTTCGATGGGTTGGCATCGTTTCTCCGATGGCGCCAGCATGCGGGAACACGATGCATTGCTATAACTGTCAATTCTGCCAGTCTTGATTTATGGTGGCGCCTACAGTCCAGCTCAACCAGGGGGCAATCATGAATTGTGCCAGGCATTCTTCGCGGCTTTTGTCAGCAGCTTCGTTGTTCGGGCCTTGTGGCATCGCGCAGAACTATTCCGAGGTCCAATGTGGGACATCACCTTCATTCGCACCAGGCCGAATCAGGGAGACGCCAATATCGCCAGCCTTCGCGCAAACTCGGGGCTCATTAGACGCCGCGATTGTTAAAGAAAGAAGCAGGGTGAGGTGAACGGTGAACACTGAGACTCCGATCGTGCCGCAGATTCAATCGGCTGCATTCCGCCACGCACAGCTTAAGAGCGAACTGGTTCGCGGCATAGTTGTCGTAGCCGCGGTTCTCACGATTCTCCTGCTTCAGACTGCGCGAATGCTTGCGCTGCACGCGCATGAAGATCGGGCACATTTGTTTGCCAAACTGATATTCGTGGCTTTTTTCGTGCTGTACGAAGTGGTCGTGCTCTATGCAGTAAGACGCGCGCTGCGCGGAGGCCGCAGCCTTCCCAGGTTCGCCTGGATCGGCGACATCATTATTGAGACATCACTCCCAGCCCTGGGTATCGCATTCTTGACTGGCTCGGTAATTGCGCCCGCATATCGACCCCTTGCTAATCCTCTGGCACTCACGTTCTTTCTTTTCATCATCCTTTCCGTCCTGCATCTGAATCCCTGGGCGTCAGTTCTATCCGGTTTTGTCGCGGCCGGATCGTATCTGTGCGCGTCTTATTATCTCGGCTGGAGGCCAATGCTTTACACACACGCGTCCATCCAGTCTCCCGAGCGAACGGTGTTCAGTTATGCGTTGGAATTCCTGGTAGCCGGAGGAGTTGCCGCAGCCGTAGCGCGAGAGGTCCGAAGTCATGTTAATGCCGCTCTGCGCGAGGCGGAAACCAGACGCCAGATGGAGCGCCTGGAACATGACATGAAAGTTGCTCGCTCGATTCAGCAATCGTTACTTCCCAGCAATGCGCCCGCGGTCAAGGGATTTGATGTGGCGGGATGGAATCTTCCAGCGGATGAGACAGGTGGTGACTTCTATGATTGGCAGATTTTTCCGAATGGCAAACTGGTGGTGGTACTGGCGGACGTAACTGGACATGGCCTGGGTCCCGCCATGCTTGCAGCAGTTTGTCGCGCCTATGTGAGAGCCAATCTCAGCATCCAGGATGGCCTGCTCACGGCAATGGATCGGATCAATACAGCACTTTCGCAGGATTTGACTCCCGGTCGTTTTGCCACTCTGGTGGCTGCAATTTGCACGCCAGGCAGTTCGCGCGTGGAACTCCTGTCGGCTGGCCATGGTCCGCTCTTTACTTATTTGCTGCGCGAAGACCGGATCGAGTCGATGGGAGCTCAAGGACTGCCCCTTGGCCTCATGCCGATATTCAACTCTGATCCGCCTTGTTTCCTCGACCTCAGTCCAGGAGACTTACTCGTGCTGGCAACGGATGGCTTGTACGAATGGGAAAATCCCCAGGGTGAACAGTTCGGCCCACAGAGGCTGGAAGAAGTCGTTCGGCGGGTTCGCGAATGCCCGCCCTCGAAAATTATTGAGGCACTCTACCAGGCGGTGGTGGAATTCTCCGGCGGAACCAAGCAGCAGGACGATCTGACCGCTGTCATCATTAAGCGAACGCATGAGACGAATTGATGATAACCCTCTTCCCTCACTCGGCATCTGTCTCGCTTTGACAGTTGGCAGCCCCTATCGCGGTGATGCGGTGATGATATCCGGCACACTAACCGCGCATCGCGTGCACAACAGCCACCAGGACTGGGCCCCATACCGTGAGCAAGATATTTCCGATTGCGTATGGCACGGTATAAGCTAGCGACGCGACGTTGCTGCCACTCGCCTCTCGCAATGCCGTCAAGCCGGGGGTGCACGTCTGTGCTCCAGCGAGGCCTCCAAGGATCATGAGCGGGCTCATCTTTAGGACATATCGCGCGGCCACCGTCCCTACGGCGAGCGGCACCGTTGTAACGACCATCCCGGCAAGGAGTACGGTGCTGAAGTAGGCGGTCCCACTTCTGACGTAAGCCTCGACAGCATGTGGGCCGGCCTGCAATCCGACCGCTGCGATAAAGACGATCAGGCCAATGTCCATGAGCAGGCGCTGCGCTGGTTCAGGTATCGAACCGAAGACTGGACGCCGGCTGCGCGCCCATCCGGCTACGAGACCGATCACAAGGATTGAGCCCGCTGTTCCGAGGCCTAGAGCGATTCCTCCGGCATTGAGCTTGAGCAGTCCCAGCAGTATTCCGATACAAATCCCTCCGGCTAGGAACATAAGATCGGTCCTCGACAGATCGCGTTCAACGAAACCGATATACTTGCCAGCTCGTTCGACGTCATCGGGCGCGCCCACGAGCTGCACAATGTCGCCGCGCTGCGCTACCGTCCAAGGCTCACGGGGAATCAGCTCCGTGCCTCGTTGCACCGAATCAAGATACACACCTCGCAGTTGCGGGTCTTGCGCAAGTTCGCCAAGTGTCTTGCCGTTTACCTCTCTGCTGGTAATCACGACCGCAGACGCCTTGACGGGCACCGACAAAAGGGCGAGGTCGTCAACCTCCGGTCCGATGTCCTTCATGGCATTGACGAACGCCTTGCGTTGAGCGGAGACCACCACCCGGTCACCAACCTTCAACTCGAGGGCGGGGTTCAGAACGAGCCGCTCCTCTCCCCGCTGGACGCGCTGTACCGATAGTCGTGCGTCGGCATAATGCTCTTCCAAGTCAGCGAGCGTCGAGCTGGCGACATGCACGTTCTCCACGCGGTAGGCCCGGAAAGCATAAGGCGCGCCGCCCCATCTCTGGACGCCGGCCTTGCCCCCGGAGAGCTTATTCTCCAACTCCTTCGCCTCGCTCTTCAGATTCGCTCTCATGATTTTCGGGCCAAGCCATGTCAGGAACAGGATCAGGCCTAGGTCTCCAAATCCATATGTAATCGCATCGGCAACCGGGGCGTTCGCCATGAGCTTCGCTTTCGATTGCTCCGTAATCGGCAGGTCTGCGATCGCGCTGAGGCCAGTACCGAGCGCGGCGGACTGGGTCATGCCTCCTGATAGCAAGCCGACGGCAATGCCTTCGTCGAAGCCGAATGCCGCTGTCACGCCAACTACTGCGGCAAGCCCGCTTACCGCCACTATCACCGCCAGTGCGATCTGCGGTAATGCCTCCCTCTTCAAGCTCCCGAAAAACTGCGGGCCCACGGCGTAACCAACGGAGAACAGGAACAGGTAGAAGAACGCCCAGCGCAACAACTCGGGAAGTTCCGGTTTCCCCACAATGCCGATCAGAATGCCGGCAATCAGCGTACCGACCACAACTCCGAAGCCCACACCTTTGAAATGAACGCGCCCGATGATATGTCCCAGAAAGATACTTAGGAACAGACACAATAAGGGATACCCGTGCAGAAAAACACCAAGTCGTTCCAGTGTCATCCATTTCCCTTTCGATGCTGATCACGCCGTCCTCTCCTTCAAAGAGAGCCACTCCCTCTGAGGGATGAGGCAATTCCTTCGCCTGCGGCGTGGTGCCTAGCTAATAGGAATAAAACAGATTTTGTATCTCGCTTGTGGGCCTTGGCTTGAGTAGAGCCAGCATTAATAGAATTCTAGCCTTCTGAGGATTAAGTTCGTCTGACGCGACAAAATTCATCTCGTCATCGTTGATTTCTACGTTCCTCCCAACCGTTCCAGTAACCACGCGGCTGCTCCTGACGATCACGACACCTTTCTTGGCAGCCTTCGCCGCGGCTTCCACGGATGCTTTGTTCATATTGCCATTGCCTACCCCTGCGATGATGATTCCTTTTGCGCCATTCGCAACGGAGGCATCGATCAGATCCGCAGCCATGTCAGCGTAGGCGTAGAGAATGTCGACGCGAGGCAAGGCTGTGACATTAGCTACATCAAATTCGCTCGTCATTGTGTGTTTCCAGTGCGGGCTGTTATAGAAATCATTTTTGCCATAACTGGAAACCCCCACTAATCCACGAAGCGGTGACATGAATGTTTGGACAGCCGTGGTGCTGGTCTTGGTGAGGGAATGTGCGCCGTGAATCCAGTCATTCATCAATACCAGGACGCCACGGCCCCGAGCATTCGGATCGGCCGCCACACCAACCGCATTAAAGAGATTCAGTGGTCCATCGGCGCTGACTGCCGTCGAAGGCCGCATGGAGCCAACCAGGACCACAGGCTTGTCACTCTTCACCACCAGATTCAGGAAGAACGCCGTTTCTTCCATGGTGTCTGTGCCATGAGTAACAACCACACCAGCGACGTCATTCTGAGCGAGCAATGCATTGATACGTTTGGCAGTGCTGAGCATGATCTCCAGCGTCATGTCCTGCGATCCAACGTTGGATATCTGTTCGCCTTTGATGTTGGCGAGATTCTTAATGCCCGGCACCGCGGCCAGCATCGCATCAATTGTCACAGCCCCTGAAGTGTAGGCCGATTGCGTTCCGCTTGCGGCCGCGCCGGCAATGGTCCCGCCTGTCGCAAGGATCACAATGTTAGGAAGGTTCCCTTGCGCAACAGATCGCTGCGAAACGCCGATTGCAAAAATCAGGACTAGCGTAAAAGAAAGGGCGTACTGTCTTTTCATAGTGCTTCCTCTTTTTTGGCCGACATTGAGTTGTCAGAAGCAGACAAGCAGGAATGTCTCCACTGCAAACGATGACAGCGGTTGCAACCGATTGAAACTGTCACTTTTACCAGACGGATGTGCCCTGAGGTTAGTTCCCGGTCACTTCGATTCCGGCCTTCTGACTCAACGGTCACGTACCGTTGGCGCCGAGGCATGGGGCACGAGAGCTATGGAGTCCAGGGCCGACTGCAAGTTTTGACAGTTGGCCGGCACCTCCGTCATTCAATAGCATGACGCACAGGGCGACCAGTAACACAACTGGCTGTCCCGCCGGAGGAATCTATGCGCATCGAACATGATCTTCTTGGCCAAAGGTCGATTCCGGACGACGCCTATTACGGGGTTCAGACTGACCGCGCAATGGAGAATTTCCGGATTTCTGGCGTCCCCATCTCACAATATCCCGATCTGATTCGGGCACTGGCGATCGTGAAACTGGCCGCTGCTCGGGCGAACTACGATTGCAACCAATTTGACGAGCGGATTCTCCATGGCATCGAGCGGGCATGCCAGGAGATCATCGATGGTCGATTGCACGATCAATTCAAGGTGGACCTGATCCAGGGCGGCGCCGGCACCTCCACTAACATGGCGGCGAATGAAGTGATTGCGAACCGGGCGCTGGAGTTTATGGGATTTCAGAAGGGCCAATATGAGCACTGCGATCCCCATAATCACGTGAACTGTTCGCAGTCCACAAATGATGCCTATCCCACAGCGTTGCACATTGCCATCTTTCTATTGAATTCCAGGCTGGTGGGACAACTGCGTAAGCTTATTGAGGCCTTTCATCGTAAAGGTAACGAATTTCGTGACGTAATCAAGATGGGACGCACGCAGTTGCAGGATGCGGTTCCCATGACACTGGGCCAGGAGTTCCACGCCTTCGCAGAAAGTTTGGATAACGAAGTTACGGCACTCGAGCGAGTAGAGAATGTTCTTTACGAAGTCAACATGGGTGGAACCGCAATCGGTACCGGCCTGAACGCGCCCAAAGGGTATGCGGAGGCGTGCGTCGCGCATCTCGCAAAGATCACCGGCAAGCCCATCACACTGCCGGTGAACCTGGTGGAAGCCACGCAGGATACGCAGCCTTTTGTTCTTCTTTCCTCCGTTCTGAAGAGTCTGGCCATCAAGCTCTCGAAGATCTGCAATGATCTTCGGCTTCTCTCATCAGGCCCGCGCGCCGGACTGGGCGAAATCAATCTGCCGGCCATGCAACCGGGATCAAGCATAATGCCGGGCAAGGTGAATCCCGTGATTCCAGAGGTCGTGAATCAGGTCTGCTTCAAGGCTATTGGCAATGACCTTGCGGTAACGCTTGCGGCAGAGGCTGGGCAATTGCAGCTCAATGTCATGGAGCCGATCATCGCCTTTTGCATACTCGAGTCACAAACGATGTTCATGAACGCTGCGGATACCCTCCGGCAGCACTGCGTCGACGGAATCACCGCTAACACCGACGTTTGCCGCAAGTACGTTGAGCACAGCATCGGAGTAGTAACCGCGCTTAATCCTCTTTTGGGATACGAAAAGGCCACCGAACTTGCCGCCGAAGCTTTGAAAACCGGCAGAGGGATCGTCGAGTTGGTGCGCGAGAAGAAGCTTCTATCGGAGGCGCAGATCCAGACTGTTCTTGATCCTAAGGTGATGACTGGGAGCAGAGTTGCGTAAGGCTGCGCGCAAATGATCTGGCTGGAACTCTCGGTTGTTCTCGGCTGCATTTTTGTAGGCGCTCGCCTGAGCGGAATTGGCCTTGGGACCGTGGCAGGCATGGGATTGGTCGTTCTCGTCTTTATCTTCGGCCTCACACCTGGAATGCCACCACGCACCGTCCTCGGGATGATCCTTACCGTCATTACAGCAGCCGCAACCATGCAGGCAACCGGCGGCTTGGATTACCTCGTAGTCATTGCAGACCGTGCCTTGCGGATCTGGCCCGCCGGAATCACCTTAGTGGCACCGGTTATCGCGTACGTCTTCACTTTTGCAGCCGGTACAGGCCATATCGTATACGCTCTGTTACCAGTAATTGCGGAAGTCTCCCGGAGCGCCGGCGTTCGACCGGAGCGCCCACTGTCAATCGCGACCATCGCTTCGCAACAAGCCATCACCGCATCCCCGATTTCGGCCGCAACCGTCGCTCTGCTGGGGCTACTGAGTCCCGCGGGCGTTGGCCTGAAGACCATCCTCCTGATCAGCGTACCTTCGACATTCTTGGGCAGCCTCTTAGGGGCACTGGCGGTCATGTGGAAAGGACCTGAACTGAACGATGATCCGGTCTATCAGGATAAGCTGGCGAAAGGGTTGATCAAGCCATCGGCGTCAGCAGTGGTGCTTGAGGGCTCGAGTCTGAAGCGTGCACGCGGATCCGTAATCGTGTTCCTGCTGACGGCAGTCTTGGTCGTGGCACTTGGGCTATTCCCATCGATGCGTCCGACCTACTCGGTACCCACCGGAGGAGGAGAAAGCGTCGAACAAATCGAGATGGCGCCGGCAATCATGATCCTTATGCTGGCAGCCGCTGGCGTGAACCTGCTCCTGTTTCACGCGTCGCCAAGCGAGGCGGTAAAAGGCAGCATCATGAATGCAGGCGTGGTCGCACTTATTTCCATTGCTGGCCTGGGCTGGCTCGGGTCGTCGTTCTTTGAGGGCAACCGCCAGTTCATCCTCCGTAGCATCTCCGGTTTGGTTCAGCAGCATTCCTGGATCTTCGGCATCGGCCTATTTTTGCTTTCCATCCTGTTGTCGAGCCAAGCAGCCACCGTGGTCACCCTGATGCCTGCCGGGATTGCCATGGGGCTGGGGGCACCACTCTTGATTGCTCTCTTCCCGGCCGTCAACGGATATTTCTTCCTTCCCACCTATGCCACGATGCTGGCCGCCATTTCCTTCGATCAAACCGGCACCACCCGGATCGGCAAATACATTCTGAATCACAGTTTCATGCTTCCCGGGCTGGTCGCAACTGTGTCCTCGATAGCAATCGGATTTGCCATTGCGGTGATTGTGCTCTAACCATACCGTTGTGCAGGCAAGGGAGAACAGCAGAGTCCCGCTGGGCCTTCGTTGAGGGCATCTGCAACTGTCACCGAAATGGCCGATCAAGTGTCGCCAGCACACGGGCCAAAACTCGTCGGAGCAAGTTGTTGGGAAGTTGGGGTGCCTGGTGGGATTCGAACCCACGTCATCCGGAGCCACAGTCCGGCGTTCCACCGCTGAACTACAGGCACCACACTGGGCTTTCCGCCCAACACAGCGTAGACCGCGATTATAACAATCCGCACTGCGCTGTGTCAGAACCGGCCGAGCCTCAACTCAATGGGCAGACCATAGGCCCAGCTAATGGCCAATGAGAATTCGGAATTGGACGCAATTTTGCTTCTACGCCAGACTCGACTTTGAATTCTTCCAATCTGGTTGATGTATCCAGTCGGATAGGACCTGTCTTTTTCGTTAGGTGGGTATTCCGATGCTGCTTTTCTAAATCAAAAAGCACAGGAGCCGAAATTTCCCGGCTCCTGTGCTGCTCGTAGCGCCTCGAGCCCCCCGGCCCGCGGCACCAACTCAAACTCTTAGATCTAAGCTCTGGGTGCCCACCCTTGTCGCTCAGGCTCTTTGGAGCGACAGGGTGGGTCCGTGCCTCTTACGCCCGCCCCACGCCCACGTACTGGAACCCCATCGAGCGCAGCCGCACCGAATCCAGCAGGTTCTTGGTATCCACGATGATCGGCTGCTTCAACAGCTTCTTGATGCGATCGAAATCCAGCGCGCGAAACTCCGGCCAGCCCGTGCCCACCACCAGCGCGTCCGATCCCTCGGCAGTCGCATATGGCGAATTGCAGTAGCGGATGCCCTCGATCTGCGACTGCGCTTCCGGAATGGCCACCGGATCGTACGCCCGAACCTGCGCGCCCTTCTCCATCAGGGTACGTGCCAGCAGGATCGACGACGAACCGGCAATCGAATTCGTGTTGGGCTTGAATGCCAGTCCCAGGATCCCTAGCTCCTTGCCCTGAATGTTCACTACCATCCGCGAGATCTTGTCCGCCAGGCGATCGGCGAGCGTGCGGTTGACGTCGCGTGCCGCCGAAACGATACGCAGTGAAACCCCGTTGCCGTTAGCCAGTTGCGCCAGTGAATCCAGGTCAGACTCCGCAAAGGGCCCGCCGAAACCCGCGCCCGGCTGCAAGCAGCGCGGCGCGATTTTCTTGTCCAGGCCAAGCGCCAGCGCCAGGTCCGTAGCATCGGCGTGCACGTGCTCGCTCAGGCTGGCAAGCTCATTAATGAACGCGATTTTCGTGGCTACAAACGCCGTGGAAGCTTCTCGCACCAACTCGGCCGTCTCGTGATTGGTAACGATCACCGGCACTCCCCGCATCACCAGCGGGCGATAGAGTTGCTTCAGGATCATCACCGCGTCAGCCGAGTTCGTGCCCAGCAGGATGCGGTCCGGCCAATTGAAGTCTTCGATGGCGCACCCATTCGTAAAAAACAGCGGCTGCGAAACGATCGCTACGATCCGTCCCTGCTCCTGCATCAGTTTCTGCAGTTTGCTGGCCGTACCCACCGGCACCGGGCTGCTGAGCACCAACAGGGTTCGCGGCTGCGACAGCTGCGCGATCTTCAGCGCCAGTCCTTCAATGCCACTGGCCGTATCTTCCGCGATAAATGTCACCTGAGATTTCGCCGCCGCCGAGGCCAGATCGGTGGAGTAAGACAGGCGGCCCGCCCGCACATTGCGGCGGATGACCTCCTGCAGATTCTTCTCGAAGAAAGGAATGTTGCCTTGCGCCACCTCGCGGATGCGGTCGATGTCTTCGTCAAAGCAGGTCACCGGCATTCCGAAGTCGGCCAGGCAGGCGGAGATGATGCTTCCCAGATACCCTGAACCGTAGACACTGATCTGCATATGTTTCCTTTCCCGCATCTGCGGGAAACATGGCAACAACCAGAGGGGAGGGCTTCGCCAGTCTTGGGACCCCTCCTTTCTAACGTTCCAACAGGTTCATTGGCAATGCGGCGGTGGGACATGTACGGGCCAAAAGGCCATGTCCGGCGGGGTGGAGAGGTTCGTGTGCCGCCGGTTCGTGTGCCGCGGACACTCCTGTCCGCGGTCTTCGCCAACTGCAAACCGGATCGGCTGCAAGCTCACCGCACAAGGTTCCCGGCTTGTCATCACCAGGAGGGCCCAGCCCGAGGAGGGATCTGCAGTTGCTTCCCAGTTGGACTGAACGCTCAGTGCTGGCTACTGGGGGTTGCTTCAAATTTGTCCGATTTACCCGATTTCTCTGAGCATTCAATGACAGGCAGAGGTGGGGGTTTTATCTATCGCGTCGACGCCAGCCGCGGACCCAGGGGAAAAGGCGCCAGATCCTGCCAGCGGTTGCTGCCCGGCATCTGACAGACAAAGGTGAGCTCCTCGATTTGCGCGGCATGCGGTCCGGGAAATTCCGCCCAGCGCTGAGCGGCTATCTTGGCCGCCGCCTGCGCATCCTCCACCGTATCGACCTTAACAATGGTCAGATGCGGCATATATGGCCACTGCTCCTCCGACGCCAGCGGGCCGGTGTTGAGCCGGTCGTGCAGCTCGCGCAGCCGATATCCGGCCCGGGCCACGCGAATAAACACCGTTGGGGTGACCGGGAGGAAGTGCTCGACATCGCCGAGAACCACACTGAAGGGGACCACGCTCTGGCATGCCTGCTCGACCTGCTCGCGCGCCTGCGCTTCCGTGCCCCGCAGACACCTGGGAGGCAATACCGTGATGTGCGCGGGCAGATGCCCGTGAGGCGGGTGTAGCTCTCGCCTCAAATCTTCAACCCACTTACCCAGGGAGTTTCTGATATACGCGACCAGCGCGTATTCCGGTTCCGGCATTGCACTTAAGATTATATCGCCAGTGGTGAGATGGAGGCTTTGGTCTGAAGTTCAAGGCTACAGGAAGGTTACAGCCGGGATTGCAATTTGGTTCACAGCAACTTGCAGGGCGGCCCATGCAGGCCCTCTGTTGCCTTGAGTGCGACAGTTCTACCGCACCCCTATATACAACCGGGCCAGCGCATGGGCCGACCAGTTTACGGACCAGTTGCGAGCGCGGTCAAACGAATGCGGGGTCTTCTTATATGAAGGGGAAAAGTGATACACCCCCTTACGTG